>ERZ773045.605-NODE-605-length-17664-cov-10.726503_pt1 | contig 17664 bp, 14 predicted proteins | sample MGYA00580635_ERZ773045 | MGnify/ENA primary metagenome ERZ773045 (study PRJEB29015, sample SAMEA2738115) | human oral metagenome | biome: human oral; feature: human-associated habitat; material: saliva | place: China | collected 2261 ...
CCACGCCCTAACTTTCGGCGTGAGTCTAGCCAAGCAGCTGACAGTGAGTTTGGTGGTGAGGGGGAGTCTTTGGCTGGGCCCACGCGCTCAGGATAGGACATAAAGTTTAAAGTGGGCCAGATCACATCAAATAGTGGGAATGATTCGCCCCCTAGCAAAGTTGAGCTAGGTGGACTCAAGAAGAGAGTTGACAGCCAGTGGCTCAACTTGAATACTTGAGTAAAGACATTACAGACAGAACAAACAAGGAGCACACACTATGGCACGCGCTGTGGGTATTGACCTAGGAACCACCAACTCTGCTATCTCCGTCCTTGAGGGCGGGGAGCCCACCATCATCCCTAACGCTGAAGGCGGCCGCACTACCCCTTCAGTAGTAGCTTTCTCCAAGGCCACCGGCCCTGACGCCAAGCCCGAGATTCTGGTTGGCAACATTGCCAAGCGTCAGGCAGTCACCAACGTTGACCGCACCATCTCCTCCGTCAAGCGCCACATGGGCACTGACTGGAAGGTGAACATTGACGGCAAGGACTACAACGCCCAGCAGATTTCAGCCTTCATCCTGGCCAAGCTAAAGGCCGACGCCGAGGCTTACCTGGGTGAGCCCGTCACCAACGCGGTTATCACCGTCCCCGCCTACTTCAACGACGCTCAGCGTCAGGCCACCAAGGATGCCGGTACCATTGCCGGCCTCAAGGTTGACCGTATCGTCAACGAGCCCACCGCAGCCGCCCTGGCTTACGGCCTCGAAAAGGGTAAGGAAGACGAGCTCATCTTGGTATTCGACCTTGGTGGCGGTACCTTCGACGTCTCCCTGCTTGAGGTTGGTAAGGACGACGACGGCTTCTCCACCATTCAGGTGCGCGCCACCGCCGGTGACAACCGCCTCGGTGGTGACGACTGGGATGACCGTATCGTCAAGTGGCTGATCGACCGCGTAAAGTCCAACACCGGTGTAGACCTGTCCAAGGACAAGATCGCCATGCAGCGTCTGCGCGACGCCGCTGAACAGGCCAAGAAGGAACTGTCCAGCGCCATGAGCACCACCATCAACCAGCAGTACCTGTCCATGGGCCCCGACGGCACCCCGATCCACCTGGACGAGAAGCTAACCCGCGCCCAGTTCGAGGAAATGACCGCTGACCTGCTAGAGCGCACCAAGCTACCGTTCCACAAGGTAATCGAGGACGCCGGCGTAAAGCTCAGCGACATTGACCACGTGGTGCTGGTGGGTGGTTCCACCCGTATGCCCGCCGTCAGCGACGTTGTCCGCCAGCTGACCGGTGGCAAGGAGCCCAACAAGGGCGTTAACCCCGACGAGGTTGTGGCCGTTGGTGCCGCCCTGCAGGCCGGTGTTATCCAGGGTGACCGCAAGGACGTGCTGCTGATCGACGTGACCCCGCTATCCCTGGGTATCGAAACCAAGGGTGGCATCATGACCAAGCTGATCGAGCGCAACACCGCCATCCCGGCTCAGCGCAGCGAGATCTTCTCCACCGCTGAAGACAACCAGCCTTCCGTGCTGATCCAGGTCTACCAGGGTGAGCGTGAGTTCGCCCGTGACAACAAGCCGCTGGGCACCTTCGAGCTGACTGGTATCGCCCCGGCCCCGCACGGTGTGCCCCAGATCGAGGTTTCCTTCGACATCGACGCCAACGGCATCGTGCACGTGTCCGCTAAGGACAAGGGCACTGGCAAGGAGCAGTCCATGACCATCTCCGGCGGCAGCGCCCTGCCCAAGGAGGACATCGACCGCATGATCAAGGAAGCCGAAGCTCACGCCGCCGAGGACAAGAAGCGTCGCGAAGAGGCTGAGACCCGCAACGCCGCTGAGCAGCAGGCCTACGCCATCGAGAAGCTACTGCGCGAGAACAAGGACAAGCTGCCCGAGGACGTCCACTCTGAGGTTTCCGCAGCTGTTGCCGACCTGAAGAAGTCCCTTGAGGGCGACGACATCAACGCCGTACGCACCGCTCAGGACAAGCTCAACGAGGTAGGCCAGAAGATCGGTCAGGCCCTGTACGCCTCCGAGCAGGCTGGTCCCGCTGCTGGCAGTGGTTTCCCCGGCGCCTCCGCTGGCTCACAGCCTAAGGCCGACGACGACATCGTTGACGCCGAAATCGTTGATGACGAGGACAACAAGTGAGCACTGAGCCCTCAAACGAGGACCTACAGGCCCTAGCTGACCAGGTTAACGAGGCCTTCGCTGAGGCTGACGTAACCGACGCCGTCGACGCCGCCAACCAGGCCGCCCAGGACGCGGCCGACGCGGCCCAAGACGCAGCCGACGCCGCCCAGGAGGCGGCCGAGGCTGGTCAGGTCAGTGCTCAGGAGTTACAGGTCAAGCTAGACGAGGCCACCGACCAGCTGGCCCGTGCTCACGCTGACCTGTACAACCTGCAGCAGGAGTACAACGCCTATGTGCGTCGCTCTCGCGAACAGGCTGCCTCTCACCGCGAAGCCGGTGCCCAGCAGGTCACTGAAGCACTAATCCCGGTCTTGGATGAGATCGAACTAGCCCGCCAACACGGGGACCTGGTTGGTTCCTTTGAAGCGGTGGGCAGCAAAATTGAGAACATCTTGAAAGACAAGTTCTCACTTACCCGCTTTGGCCAGGCCGGGGACGTATTCGACCCCAACCTGCATGAAGCCCTGATGGCAGTGGATTCCACTGAAGTCACCGAACCTACGGTGAACCTGGTGATCCAGCCCGGTTACATGCTCGGCGAGCGCGTGGTCCGCCACGCTCGCGTGCAGGTCGCCAACCCGGCCTAAGCACCATGCAAATAACGACGGCGCAGGTGAGCTTTTACCTGCGCCGTCGCTATAAAAAATAAAGCCGCTAAAGAAAAAAGCGGCAACCAAAAAAGAAACTATTAATGACTTTCCCCTTATTTAGGAGGTGGGGACCACATTATGGCCAGTCAAGACTGGATGACTAAGGATTTTTACGCGGTACTAGGCGTTGCTAAAGACGCTGACGCCACCGCCATCAAGAAGGCTTACCGCAAGCTAGCCAGGCAGTACCACCCGGATCGTAACGCTGACAATCCCGAGGCTGCGAAGAAGTTCAAAGAGGTCAGCGAGGCCTATGCGGTACTCTCTAATGAGCAAGACCGCAAGCAATATGACGCCATCCGTTCCATGGCTGGTGGCGGTGCGCGCTTCACCTCCGGTTCAGGTGGGGCCAACGCGGGCTTTAATGACCTGTTTGGCTCCATGTTTGGTGGTGGCGCAGGCTCAGGCGGTTTCGCTGGCGGCACGGCTGGCGCAGACATCAACATTGATGACCTGATGAAAATGTTTGGCGGCTACTCCTCGCCTACACGCGGTCGCGATGGACGCCCCGGGCCTTTCAACTTCAGCTTCTCACGCCCCAAGCGCGGCCAGGATGTGGTTACCGACGCCACGCTGGAATTCCGTGACGCCGTCAACGGCACCATGGTGGAAATTACTGCTGATGGGCGGGCCGTTAAGGTGCGTATCCCGGCGGGCGTTAAGGACGGGCAAAAGATCCGTCTGCGCGGTAAAGGCCGCCCCGGCACCGACGGCGGCGACGCCGGCGACATGGTGGTTAACATCAAGGTTCGCCCCCACCCGGTGTTCAAGCAGGACGGTAAAGATCTGCGCCTGAGCGTACCGATCTCCTTGAAGGAAGCTGCCCTGGGCGGCGTCGTTGAGGTACCTAACTTTGACGGCACTTTCAGCAAGATTAAGGTCAAGCCGGGCACGTCGTCGGGAAGCGTGGTGCGACTGCGCGGAAAGGGTGCCCACACCCCCAAGGGCAACACTGACCTGCTGGTCACCTTGGAAGTTGCGGTACCTAAGCAGCTATCTGCCGAGGCCCGTAAGGCTCTGGAAGAATTCGACGCCGCCATGGGTGACGCCGACCCGCGCGCTAAGCTCAAAGAAGCGGTATCCAAGTGAAACGCCGTGGCCAGGGGATCGGCTTACTAGAGTCTGACGCCCGCCACCGGGCCGTATATGCGGTGTCCGTGGCCGCGCAAATGGCCGGGATGCACCCGCAAACGCTGCGCCAATATGACCGCCTGGGCTTAGTTAGTCCCAGGCGGGCGCGTGGGCGCGGGCGGCGTTACTCATATAGCGACGTCGAAAAACTGCGCTATATCCAAACCCTCAGCCAAGCTGGAATTAACTTAGAGGGGATCCGCCGGATTTTGCTGCTCGAAGAGCAAAACGCTGCCCTACAGGCAGAAAATCGCATTTTGCGTTGGCGTATTAACGCAGGTGCGCGCGTTTTTGCGGCGGGTAGTGATGGTGAAGTACAAGTCACTGTGCAACGCGGATCCAGACGAAACTAAGGTTTTCGAGTTAGGCTAAGGGGGAGTCCATCAGGGCTAACCCATAACTGGGTGTTAAAAGCCCTAAGAAAATCTAACTGGAGGCAGACTTTTATGACTGACTACAACCAGGTTCCCCAGCCCCAGCAGCCCTACGGTGCTCCGGCTCCCGCTAATGACATCCCTGCCCCCGCAGGTGCCTACTACGGCGCCCCCTCTGCTCAGACCGCTGCCGGTGGTGTACAGCTAGACGCCTACGGTAACCCGATTGTGGCCGCCAGCGCTCCGGCTGTTGGCTACGACCCCAACGCTTACGCCGCTCAGCAGGGCTACGGCGCTTACCCCCAGGCCGGCCCGGCCCAGCCCAGCCCGATTGGCGCGCTGTTCGACTTTGGTTTCAAGCAGTCCTTTGCCCTAACCGGCGCCAAGCTGGCCAACCTGACCATCACCGTCACCGCTGTCTTCGCCTGGCTGATCTGTGCGGGTGCTGCTGCTAACTCCAAGATCGTGTCGGTGTTCTTCAACAGCTACATTTACGGTGGCTACGCCAGCGGCGGCGACTCGAACGGCTTTGTGGCCTTCCTGATCTCTTTGCTGCTGGGCTTCTTGCCCACCGTAACCGCGATTGTGCTCGGCCGCCTGTTCGTGGAGAACGTGGTTGCTAACGTCAAGCAGGAGCAGGTTGCTAGCGAGACCCTAGAGCTGCTGCGTCAGGCCAAGTGAGCGATTACCAAACTGAGGACGGCCAGCCCAAATACGGGGTTCGTTTGAACCCGCAGGAGCTGGCCGTTCTGCGTGAAAAGCAGGCTCGCGAGGCTGAGCGTGAGCGTGAGGCTAAGGCGCGGCGTCTGGCTGAGCGTCGGGCTAAACGCCGCGCTGCTAAGCGCGATTTTGCTGCCGCTGAGGCGGAGTATGTTAGGCGGGCCCGCGAACGCGAACGTGAGCGCGAAGCTGAAAATGAGGGCCACTTTGAACATGAAAGCCTGGCCGGACCCGAGGGGCTGAGCGATCATGAGGCTGAGCATGGCCATGAGGGCCAGGCCGGGCGTGAAGGCCAGGCCGGGCGCGAGGGGCGCTCTGACCACGTTTATGACCGCTATGGCAACATAACCGGAAGCTATAGTTACTGGTCTGACGATAAGGATCGCGCTGACCATGAGGGGCGCAAGTCTTCTCGTGGTGAGGGGACGCGCGCTCCAGGCCGCTCGGCTGTCCGTGAGGGCTATAACGTTACTAACGACGACGACGAAGCATCTGGGCACTACCGCCTGGCTCCCGGGGGTCGTTTTGTCTACCGGGCTGTACCCCGTAAGAAGAAGCAACGCGGCCGCTGGCGCCTGTTTATTATCGGCGTATTCATGATGCTGGTGGTGCCCATGGCGACCCTGGCTGGTTCTGTGTTGTACCTGACGGGAGGCCCTGGTTTCTTTAAGGCTGGGCAGGCGGTGCCCGAGTCTGGGCAGGTGGCCCTAGAAGCCAAGACTAACTATATGGTCTACCCTTTGACCACAATGGACGTTGATAGCTGTAGCGTGAGCGATCCAGCTGGCAAAGCGGTGGCCTATAAGGAAGGTAGTTCGAAGTTCCCGCCGGGAAGTTTTACCTCAACCACTGCTGGCACCTATGTGATTAAGTGTCAAAACACTAAGGACACCAAGGTGGTGGGGCCGCCTATGCACATAGAGCGCTTAGATACTTTGTCTATTGTGACTAACCTGGGCTTTGGCGTGGCCATAGCTGGCGTCTGGGTGACTATTGTGGGCTGGCGTAGAGCCCGCGCCCAAGGGCGCAAATAGACGCCAAATAGATACGCCTGCGCCCGCCAAAATTTGGCGGGCGCAGTTTTGTTGGTATTGGCTGCTGCATTAGTACAGGGGCTCTGCATTAGTGCAGGGGCTCTGTGCTAGTGCAGGGGCTCTGTGCTAGTGCAGGGCCAATTTGGTTAGGCGGCAGCTAGCTTGGGCTAGCTTTATCAGCGGCCGGGGTCGAAATCGTTGTGGAAACCGATCGTGGCTAGCTCTACGCTCTGGTCTGGTAGCAACCAGTAGTACAAGCGCGGCGCCCCAGGGCTGTTCTGCTTGACGTAAACCTTGTGTGAGATAGCGTCATCCTGCTGACGGGTTACTGCCGGGCAGTTGTTGTTGGGTCCATCGCGGTTAATACGGTCAACTTCCACAATGCCGGACCAGTTGTTGGATCGGGGAGCGCGCGAAATACCGCAGATAATCTCGGTGCAGATACGCACCAGACGAGCATATTCGTTTGGCAGCGTCTCTTTAGCGTCCTCAAGGAACCCATCCTTAATGGTGTAATCCTTAAGTGGGTAATTTTCACGTAGTTTGCTGTCGATAGTATTCCAGCAAATCTCAATATCGAGCTTAAACCTAGCGTAATCGCTAAGCTTTAGGTCAGGGTGGGTAAACCAATCTTTAGTGAGCTTAGAGTTTGGCTCAGCTACAGGATTACCAGATTTCTTAAGGCGGTTAACTTGTTGCCTTAATTTACGCATCTCACTTTGTGCGTTATCGCGTTCTTTTTCTGCCTCAAGGCGTTCCTGATCAGCAACCCTGACTTGGCCTTGGAAGTAGTCCCTCTGACTTGCAGTTCTTTCTAGTTCTGACTGCATTTGGACTAGCTCGATCTTAATGCTGTTGAGCCGCCCTTGCGCCTGATCTAACTGCTGGTTTAGGTGCTCGTTTTCCATAACTAGAGCCTCATCAGATGCTTGGCTGGTAGCTAACTCCTTGGCGTCAAATAGCTCCTGTTTTACTTCTGCTAGTTCCTGCTCAATCTGCCATTTTTGGGCGTCCAGCTCGTCAATGTAGTCCATGTCGAGCTTGTGAGCTTCGGTCTCTTCCTCAAGTTCTGCGATCCGCTGCTTAAGCTCCTGGGCCTGCTGTTCAAGCAGTTGGTCCTGTTGCTCAAGCTCCTGGGCTTGCTGAATCAACTGTGCAGCCTGACCAACAATGGTCTGCTTAGCAATTTCCAGGCTGATGTCTGGTTCGCTAGTAACGCTGGGTAGATCCTGGCTGAAAGTGGTTGAGGCGTTACTTGTGGCAATGTTTAGCCTAGGCCGCATCTGCAGCCATTTTGAGAAAGCCTTTTTGTCTAACACGGATACACCTTCCTTGATGATGTGAGTATGTAAGTACCTCCACTTAGCTAATAATTGGAAAGCTTCTTAGGGGAGGTCTGATCAGTCTATACCTTTAGGTTGCTACGCGAGGCGATTTTGCTCAGGTTTCGCGCACAGTAAACAAACTAATTTAGGGTAAATATTTAAACCCATAACGAAGAACTAATTTAAAAATCTAAAGTTAATCTTGAGGTATAGAATTGTTCTGGTGTGACTGGTGTGAATTAAATAGATTAATGTGTGGTTGTGATAATAATGGGTGGGTAGTGATAGAAATAGACACTAATTAAACTGGTGCTGTCTAGAATTGCTGGTGGCGATGCATTTGCTGGGTCTCGTAGGTGGGCAGAGACCGAGAGGGAGGCCATAAGTAGGTCGAGAGTGGGCGTCGTCGTCGCTAGAATTTAGCCATGGCTAAGAGCAACAAGAAGCAAGACCTCACCTGGAAGCTGACCGCAGCGGCGGCCACCTTCGCCTCCGGCTACGTGGCTGACAAGGTAGTTTCCCTAAGCTGGCGGGCAGTGACCGGCCGCCCGGCCCCCAAAGACCAGACCAAACTAGCTACCTATGCGGTGGCTGAACTGGCTGCATTCGCCATTATTTCTGGCGCAGTGCTAACCCTTACTCGCGAGCTCACCCTGCGTAGCGCCGCCGTTTGGTTCGAGGGTCACGGCCAGCCCAAGCGGATCGAAGCCTGACACTCGCTACTGGCCGGGCTGGCAACAAGGCCTGTTTGGCTGGCCCGGGGCCGCTTGGTCCGGGGCCGCTTGGCGCACATCTGGGGCGGGCGGTGACGCGGGCAAAGCTGCTGACGGTCCGGCTAGCCCTGCCCGACCAGCTGTGGGCCCTTAGGTTGGCAGAGCCTAAGCGCGCGGCCCTTGCCACACCAGGGGGCGGGCTTAGCTAACAGTGCACGTAACTAGCTGCCGGTAGGCTATAGGCATGAGTGTTTGTGGGCCTGGCATGTTGGCATACCGCCTAACGCAATCCGGCGCAGCAATTGGGCTGCGTTTTACAGCACCCTTAACCGGGCTGCGTTTTCAATACTGGCAGGGACTGGGCGCATGAACCATATTTCTGTAATCCAGTGGGTCTGCGGCGCACTAGCCGTCATCGCCACCCTGGTAGGCCTGGGTTTCTTCACTCGCGCCTGCCTAACTATCGCTAACCGCTTCCGCCTGGGCGCCCCGGTAGACCGTCAGCGCCTGCACCCGGTGGGCAAGCGCCTTAAAACTTTGCTGGTGAAAGTCCTATGCCACCAGGACTTTAAAGGCCGCCCCTGGATCCGCCTAGCCCACTGGCTAGTGATGGTTTCCTTCCCGATCCTGTTCTTTACGCTGGTCACCGGCTATGCGCAGATTTTTAGCCCCGACTGGGCACTGCCGCTAATCGGGCATTTTCCGCCCTGGGAATGGCTTGTTGAATTTATTGCTTTAGCCTCCACGATCGCCATTATTGGCTTGATTGTGGTGCGCAGCGTTAACACCGCCCACGGCCGCAAGTCGCGTTTTACCGGCTCAACCCGCTGGCAGGCGCGGTTTGTGGAGGCCACTATTGTGGCCGTAGTGGGCTGCGTAGATTTGCTGCGCGTGGCCGAATCGGCTTGGCTTAGCGCCGCCCAGCACGAGCAGTCGGCTAGCTGGGTGCATTTCCCGATTTTTGGTTGGTTAGGCCGCCCGCTGGGTCAGGGCGCCAATCCGGATACGCTGGCTAATGTCATTGCGGTGTTGGCGCTGGTTAAGATCCTGTGCTCCATGACCTGGTTTGTGATTGTGGGCTTGCAGCCGTCTATGGGCGTGGCCTGGCACCGTTTCCTGGCTTTTATCACCATCTACGCCCGCAAGCACGACGACGGCACCTCCGCTTTGGGGCCGCTTGAGCCCATGATTGTGGACGGCAAACCCTTAACTGTCGATTTACTCGATGAGCTTGAAGAGTCCGACGCCGAACCTAACTTTGGGGTTAGCCGGATCGAGCAGTTCCATTGGAAAGCTCTAGCGGACTTTTCTGCCTGCACTGAATGTGGCCGCTGCCAGGATCTATGCCCGGCCTGGAACACTGGCAAGCCGCTTTCACCTAAGCTTTTCACCCTAGCTTTGCGTGACCACCACGCCGCTGCGGCCCCCTTCATTGCTGCCGCCCAGCAGCTAGGGGTGGAACCTGAAGAGGTCGGCGACGAGCAGCTCGCTCAGCGCCCAGTGCGCCTGGGAGTGCGTGATGGTTTGAGCGTAAATACTTCCCTGGGCCTGGCCGAAAACAGTGCCCACACCCAAGATATTTTGGGGGCATTGCTGCAGGCCAAAGCGGCGCCGTCGGAAACCGGTGTGGCCACCAAACCCGCCCCACTGGTTGGCGAAGTCATCGGCGAGGCTGCGCTGTGGGCCTGCACCACCTGTGGGGCCTGCGTGGATCAATGCCCGGTGGATATTGAGCATATTGACCGCGTGATTGACCTACGCCGCAACCAAGTGCTGATGGAGTCGGCTTTCCCCAAGGAACTTGGGCAAATGTTCCGCAAGCTTGAATCTAAAGGCAACCCCTGGGGTCTGCCCCCACGCAAGCGCCTAGAGTGGGCTAAGGGCCTGGAATTTGATGTGCCCGTGGTGGGCGTGGATGTGGAAGACGCCAGCGAAGTGGACTACCTGTTCTGGGTGGGCTGCGCTGGTGCCTATGAGGATCGCGCCAAGAAAACTACCCGCGCGGTGGCTGAGCTGCTGCATATTGCTGGGGTTTCTTTCGCGGTTTTGGGCGACGGCGAATCCTGCACTGGTGATCCCGCCCGCCGTGCCGGTAATGAGATCCTGTTCCAAACTTTGGCTGCGCAAAACGTTGAAACCTTAAACGAGGTTGGCGCCAAGCGCATTGTGGTTACCTGCGCCCACTGCTTCAACACTATTTCGCGTGAATACCCGCAGGTGGGCGGCAATTATCAGGTGCTGCACCACACCCAGCTGCTAAATCAGTTGGTGCGTGAAGGTCGCCTAAAGCCGGTGGCCCCCACAGCGGCGACGGCGTCCGTGCAGCAGACAGCGACGGCGTCGGTAGCGGCGTCGGAAACTGTCCTGGCGCAGCAGGAACCATCCGCAGCGGCAAGCACCCAGGCGGACTCTGCGGCATCGTCGGCAGAAGCGACGGCGTCGGCAAAACCTGCTGCAGTGCAGGGCCTGCAACTAACCCCCAAAGTCACCTACCACGACGCCTGCTACCTGGGACGACACAACCGGATCTACTCTCCGCCGCGTGAACTCCTGGCCGCAACCGGCGCCGAACAGGTTGAAATGCCACGCAACCACGAACGTGCCTTCTGCTGTGGTGGCGGTGGCGCGCGCGCCTTCATGGAAGAAACCATCGGCACTCGCATCGCAGCCACCCGCGCTCGTGAAGCTCTAGATACGGGGGCCAAAATCGTGGCCACTGCCTGCCCCTTCTGCACCACCATGCTTTCCGACGGCGTGGCCAGCCAAGGCGCTGAAGACGTGCGGGTTATGGACGTAGCGCAGCTGATGCTAGAGGCCGTAAAACGCGGCAATAACTAGTACCATGTAAATGCAAACCCCAGGGGAGCACCACAGCGGTGCTGAGAGTGCGCTTGGCGCAGACCCTCGAACCTGATCCGGGTAATACCGGCGTAAGGGAGTCGGGCTCTCTTCCCCTCCAGCTCAAGCAGGAGGAAGTAATGCTAACTGGTCACGTTCTAACCCGTCGTGGAGTAATTGGTGGCGCCCTCGCCCTGGCCGGCGCGGCCACACTGGCGGCATGTGGGCAAGACACCAAGGCTGACGCCAAAAAAGTCACGGTGGTAACCCACAGTTCTTTCCAGGTTTCTGACAACCTCAAGAAAGAATTTGAGAAAACTAGCGGTTTGAAGCTGGAAATCGTGGATGGTGGCGACGGCGGCGAGCTGGTTAACAAGCTGATCCTGTCCAAGGACGCCCCTCAGGGTGACGTGTGTTTCGGCGTGGATAACACCTACGCCTCCCGCCTGCTATCTCAAGGCGTGATCGACAAAGACCGCACCGTGGACACTATCCCGGAAAGCGCCGAAAAGTACCTGGTAGACAACAACCGTGCGCTGGTGCCCATCGACATGGGTGACGTGGCCATCAACATCGACAAAACCTACTTCACCAGCCACAACCTGGCTGCGCCCAAGACTTTCGAGGATCTAGCCAAACCTGAATACGCCAAGCTGCTGGTGGCCATCAACCCCACCACCTCCACCCCCGGCTTGGCCTGGATGCTGGCAACGGTAGGCCACTTCGGCGCCGACAAGTTCAGCGACTACTGGAAGACCCTGGTTAAAGGTGGCACCAAGATCGCCTCAGGCTGGACCGAAGCCTACAACACCGATTTCAGTGCTGGTGAAGGTAAGGGCGCCTATCCGATCGTGGTTTCCTACGCCTCCTCGCCCTCCTACACGGTCAGCAAGGACGGCGCCTCCACCACCACCGCAGCCCTGTTAGACACCGCTTTCCGTCAGGTGGAATACGCCGGTGTGCTTAAGGGCGCCGCCAACCCGGCAGGTGGTCAGGCCTTCATTAACTGGATGCTGTCTAAAGATGTGCAGGCAGACATTCCCAAGAAGATGTACATGTACCCGGTGGACTCATCCGTGCAGCTGCCCGAGGCGCTGGCCAAGTTCGGCCCGCTGGCTGAAAAGCCGGTAGAGGTTACCCCCGACAAGATCGCGGCGGAGCGTGAACAGTGGCTCAAGCTATGGGCCAGCGCCGTCGGCAAGTGAGCGGCACGCCAGAAAAAATCCAGAGCGGGGACCACCATGCCGGGACCCAGCGCATCGGGCCGCGCATAACCTTAGGCCAAAAACTGGCTTGGAGCCTGGCAATAGCTTTACCGCTAGGCTTCCTGGGACTGTTTTTCGCCTGGCCAGTGGCCAGTTTGGTGATGCGCGGCCTGCTCAATAACGGCCGCCTTGACCTGGCCGGGGTGGGCGAAGTGTTCCTGCGCGAACGCACCAGCCGCGTGGTGGGCCAAACCCTGTACCAGGCCGCCTGGGCCACGGGAATTAGTGCACTCGCCGCCCTGCCTGGGGCGCACCTGCTTTACCGCCGTCGTTTTGTGGGGGTGGGGCTGCTAAAAGCGCTGGTGATTGTGCCTTTCGTGCTGCCGAGCGTGGCTGTGGGGGTGGCCTTCCATTCGCTGCTAACCAAGGGCGGCTGGCTAGAATCACTGGGCTTAGATGGCACCTCACAGGCGGTTATTGCCGCTATGGTGTTTTTCAACTACGGCTTCATGCTGCGCCAAGTGGGTAGCTTCTGGGCGCAGCTGGACCCGCGTCCCGCCCAGGCGGCAGCCAGTTTGGGGGCTGGGCCGGCGCGAGTGTTTTTCACTATCACCTTGCCGCGCTTGGCGCCCATGATCGCGGCGGCCGCCTCAGTGACCTTCCTGTACTGCTGCACCGCCTATGGGGTGGTGCTGGTGCTTGGTGGGCGCGGGGTGAGCACGATTGAAACTGAAATCTATGTGCTCACCGCCCAGTTTCTTGATTTGCGTGGCGCAGCAGTGCTTTCGGTTGCGCAGATTGTGCTGGTGGCAGCTTGTTTGCTGGTTGCTGAGCGGGCCCGACAGCGCTTTGGGGCGCGCAGCGACTGGGTGGGGCAGGTGCCTGCTAGCGCCCTTACCTGGCGTGACCTGCCGGCTATTGCGGTCACGACGGCGCTCATTGGTGGCCTGCTGGTGGCCCCGATAGCCTCGCTGCTGGTGCGTTCATTTAAACGTAGCGGTCAGTGGACTGTGGCCAACTACCTGGATCTGTTTAACCCGCAAGCCACCCCAGCTTTGCTGGTGAGTGTGGAGCAAGCTGCCTGGTTCTCGCTGCGCACAGCCCTAACTGCTGGGGCTATCGCCATGGCGGTGGGGGTGTGTATTGCCGTAGTGGTTTCACGCCAACCGCGCTCCACTTGGGCTAAGCGTGGACTGGTGTGGCTAGATGGTTTCTTCATGCTGCCGCTGGGGGTTAGTGCGGTAACTGTGGGTTTTGGTTTCCTAATCACCCTGGCGCGCCCGCCGCTGGCCTTAACTAAATCTTGGTGGATTGTGCCGCTAGCTCAAGCTGTGGTGGCAGTGCCGCTGGTGGTGCGCACTTTGGTGCCGGCGCTGCGGGGAATTGATCCACGCCAACGCGAGGCTGCTGCCTCCCTGGGGGCTGGGCCGGGGCGGGTGATCCACAGCGTGGATGGGCCGGTGCTGTGGCGTAGTGGTGGTTTAGCCGCAGGTTTTGCCCTGGCCACAAGCCTGGGCGAGTTTGGGGCCACCTCATTCCTGGCTCGCCCGCAAAGCCCCACCCTGCCGGTGGTGGTGGCCCAGCTAATTAGCCGCCCGGGTGCCGTAAACCAGGGTATGGCGATTGCGGGCGCAGTGGTATTGGCTCTAGGTAGTGCCTCAATCATGTTGATCTGCGAGTATCTGCAAGGCCGCGCCACTACCCGCAGGCCAGGCAGTCGCAAGCCAGGCGTGGGCGCAAATAATTCCGCCGCCACCCGCAGGCCAGGCGTGGGCGCAAAGAATTGCGCCAGCGCCAAGGGGATGGTCGGCCAAAAGACTGCCAGCAGCCACAGGCCAGGCGTGGGCAGGAAGCGCACCACCAGCGCAATTAATAAGGATTGATTATGAATCTAAAAGGTATTTTTTCGCGGCACAGTTCTGGCCAGCTAGAGGCCGACCAGCCTGACGCTCCACAGGGCCGCCAACAAGCCTTACCGCACGCATCCCAAGACCCGGTATCTGGGTCCTCACCTGCGGCTTTGGTGCCTGCGGGCTCGGCGCCGTCGGCCTCCAACAGTTTTGCGCCCACTTCCACTAGCGCGCAGCTAGAAATAAAAAACCTACGGGTGCGCTACCCCGGACGCGACGTCGACGCCGTCGCCAATGTGAGCCTAAACCTAGCCCCCGGCCAAACCCTGGCCCTGCTGGGAGACAGTGGCAGCGGCAAATCCACGCTGCTGCGTGCGGTGGGTGGGCTGGTGGATGTCAGTGGTGGCGACATCTGCTACGCGGGTGAATCAGTGTTGCAAGTGCCGGTGCATCAGCGCGGATTCGTGTTGATGTTCCAAGACGGCCAGCTGTTTAACAACCTGAGCGTGGCCGAAAACGTGGCCTACGGGGTGGGGCGCAACTCTGAAAAGGTAGTGGCCCAAATGCTTGAGCTGGTGGACATGAGTGCTTACGCAAACTCGCCAGTAACCGAGCTTTCAGGCGGGCAAGCCCAACGCGTGGCCCTGGCGCGCGCCCTAGCCCCCAACCCGCGCCTGTTGCTGCTAGATGAGCCGCTCTCAGCGCTTGACCGTTCGCTACGTGAAGGCCTGGCACGCGACATTCGCAGTATTTTGCATGAGCGTGGCACCAGCGCCATTTACGTCACCCACGATCAAGACGAAGCCATGCGAGTAGCTGACGTGGTGGGCATTATGGCTGGTGGGCGCCTGCTTCGCCTGGACACTCCTGAGGGGTTGTGGGCTGATCCTGGCGGCGTGCAGGTGGCTCGCTTTTTGGGTTTTGGTCCCTTCTTAGATGCCGACGCCGTCGCAGCACTGGAACTGCCGCTAAAGCTAGAGTACGGGCAGATCCTAGCCCCCGCACCAGGGGCCTGGTCGCTAGCCCCCGCTGACGCAAGCCTAGGGGATGGGGTTGCGCAGGCCGGCGTCGAATCAGTGACTATGAGCCAAGGCAGCTACCTGGTACAAGCCAGCTTGGAGGCGGCCGCAGCTGACCCGCTCACGCTACGCACTAGTCAGCGTCTAGAAGTAGAACAGTGGATCAATGTGCGCCTAGATTTAAGCCGCTGCCCACTCATTGACATGCGCAAACGGGCTTGAATACGGGAACGCGCCGGAGCGGACAAATAGGAAAGGGGTGAGGCACAGTCCGCTCCGACGCAAGTCGGGGATGGCCTGCAATTTAATGGATGGCAAGCCTCATCCAGTTGAAGGCCGCAGAGCAGCTTTGCTTGACCTGGATACGCACCTGGGGAAAGATGCGCAGCCGCGAATCAAAGCCTGTCGCCACCGTAAGGGCACGATGTTGACAACCTAAGCTGATCTGATGTCTTAACTCCTATCAACACCAAGAACTATAACTGAGCCAAAGAAAAGCGGCAAAACTTGTATGATCTCTATAAAAGGCGCGAAATTTCGCGTAAAAATGACCTTTCCTTAAAATATCCTGAGAAAATTGTGCACATACTCTCAAAGTCGGATTTGGTCAGCTTTACATATGCAAACGACGCAGGCAATACCCAAGAAAATCTTGAGGCATTGCCTGCGTCGTCGTAGAAAGGAAGAAGGTGTCTTTTAGAAGATACCGTCAGCGTTCTGGCCGCGAACTACGCCGATGGGGCGCATCTCTGAGCAGAAGTTACCTACTTCGGTGCTCCAGAAGGAGTCTCCCTCGCTCCAGCGCAAAGTGCCGCCGGGCAGGTTGAAGGAGTCGCCGTTGTTGCGCCACACGGCCTTACCAGCCTGAGCGTGGTGGTCGTAGAGGTGGAAGTAGGACTTGGGCTGAGACTTGATGGCGTTGGCGTAGTAAGCGCTTTCGCCAGCCAGGGACACGCCCTTAACAGCCTCGATCTCCTGCAGGCTCGGGTAGAGCACCGGCGCCTGGCTTAGGGTGGCGCGGATCTTGATGCCGCCCCAGGTGGTGCCGGTAGAGAAGGCCATGTCTGCGATGTTGTCGCCACCGCGACGACGAGCTGCGGGCACGTAACCCTTGCCGTTTAGCCCCTTGGCGGTCCAAGTCCAGGTGCGGGCGGCCTGTTCGTCGACGGCGTCGTTACGGTTTACGCGGCTGGTCTTACCCCAGGAGGTGGACGCTAGTAGCGGGCCATTGGGGCGAGCGGCAGTACCGTCAGCGCGCACCGCAGAGAAAGTGATCATCCAGGGACTGGCTACGGTCAGGGCGTAGTCGCTGAGGTTGATCAGGTTGAAGCTGGGTACCTTGCTAAAGCCGTTGGCCAGGCCGTCGCTCGGCTCGGTCCAGTAGGCGGTCAGGCCGTCCCAGGCGACAGCAGAGAGAACCTCGTCAATAACCTTGCGGGCTTCGGTAGAGGAAACCTTCTTCTTGTCTGGGGAAGGAGCCGCAAAGGCACCTGCCGACAGTGACACGGCCGCCGTAGCGGTGGCGGTGCCAATGATTAGTTCGCGACGCGAAACCATAATTCGTCCTTAAAGTATGGGGGCTTCTAGGATCAGAAACGACCGTCGGTGGACTCGTAGCCACGGCTACCGCGCGGAGGCAGGGTGTCAGAGACCCAGTTACCAACCGTGCAGCTCCACCAAGACTCGCCCACGTTCCAAGAGTGGGTGCCGCCGGGAATTGTGTAGCTGCGCCCGTTGGTCTTCCACAGAACACCGGTAGAGCTGCTCAGCAGCGGGCCGCCGTAAATCATCTTTACGGTAGCGGTCTCGTTCTTGATCTTGATGTATTCCTCGCAGCGCTTGAGGTCGATGTGGTGAATCTCTTCGATCGACTCACGCTTGATGGTCACCTTAGGCAGGGACATCAGGGTGGCCTGAACGATAATGCCGCCGCCCTTGGTCATACCGGTGCTGAAGGAGAAGTCAGCCTGGTTGTCACGGTCAACGGCCCACTCGGCAGAGCGAATGGGGGTGCCGGCGTGACCACCCTGAACCTGGTTGAAGGTCCAGTTCCAGGAGATGCCCTTCTGGTTACCCTTGTCGCCGGTGTAAACATTGACGTTGCGGGTGTAGTTGTCAATGTAGCCCCAGCTGGTGGTGGGCATGGCCGGGCCGTTGGGTACGAGGCCAGAGCGCGAGGTGCGGATGGCCTCGAAGTGAATCTTCAGCGGGTTCTTGATGCTGGCGTTGACCTCGTAACGGCTGAGGTTGATGACGTTGAAGCTAGGCACCTTGTCGCAGCCGTTACCAAGGCCCCAGCAGGGCTCGGTCCAATAGGCCATCAGGCAAATGCAGTTGAATGCCTCGTCGATGATGCGCTTCTTGTCAGGGGTGCAAGCACTGGTTGCAGCCGCAACCGCAGGGCTGGCGATCGCAATGGCTGGTACCGACCAGGCAGCACCCTTGGCGATGTTACGCCGTGAAATTTCCTGTGCCACGTCTACTACTCCGATAACTCTTCTTGGGAACTCAAGTGGTGTCAGAATAGGTCTTAATTTGGTCAGAATTAAAGCCCGGTGACAGGCGTTATAAAAGCTTAATTTTATTAGTTGTTATCTTTTATCTTACCTGGGAATAT
>ERZ773045.606-NODE-606-length-17622-cov-5.179086_pt1 | contig 17622 bp, 27 predicted proteins | sample MGYA00580635_ERZ773045 | MGnify/ENA primary metagenome ERZ773045 (study PRJEB29015, sample SAMEA2738115) | human oral metagenome | biome: human oral; feature: human-associated habitat; material: saliva | place: China | collected 2261 ...
TCTCTTCCATGCAGCGTCAATGATTTTCTTCTTTGCACGGGCAGCAATACCATACCGGTCAGACTCGACAGTGATCTTGATGCCAGCGACACGCCCATCAAAGCGGACAGACTTCTTAGTTTTGGCCATTAGTATCCCCCGTCTCAAAGTCACACAGCAGCGTCGGCTGCCACGGCAACGAGTCGAACACAGCGTTACGTACAACCAGCTTCAACCCATTCTGCCTAGGGTCAGCAGGAGACTCATTAATCACCACACGCATACCCTCAGCAAAAGACACACGCATCGTAGGATCACCCCACAGAGGCTTGTTTACAGTCTCATTCTTGTCGATGTGAAGAAGCTGAATACGATAAGCATGCACACCAGTAACCTCTCCCGCCCACTCACGGTTACGAGCACGCCAGTCAACGTTAGGCGTCACATTCGCCCACCCAACCCAGATAGGTAGATTCTCCCGATTATGCAGCCCATGCTCCGGGTCCCACTCGTGCTCGACAGAATCCGGAGTCGGATACACACTGATCTTACTGTTTGTCAGCAACTCCAAAGGGTAATGGGCAAGAGTCACAAACAGTGGATGGATATTAGGGTTGATCGACAGCGCCATTAGAAGTTCACCACCCAATCAACAGGATCATACGACGGCATGATGACATCAAACGACAGGTTGTTCTCGTCGTCTTCCTTTGCCTGCTCCCGCAAAGTCTTCGCGCGCTTCACAATGGCGTCGAGCAGCTTAGCGCCATCCGTCTGCTTATCATCAGTCTTCAAGACGAGAAGCTGCAATGCCTTATCCATGCCGATAGCGTCGCACGCATCAGCAGCGGCCCGCTTCACATTTCCATTGTTAACAGCAAGGAAAGCAAGAATCTCGTCATCCGTAAACAAATAGCGAGGCTCATTACGAAGATCACGCAAGTCCTCCAACTTACGCAAGTCAGGAATAAGAACCCTTACCTGGCCAACAGGAGAAGTGTAGTCAATCATGATCTAAGTATAACTGAACCCCCTACAGCAAAAGCCATAGGGGGTTCAATCAATCCGTCAGGAGTTCAGGCCCGTAGACCCAATAACACCGTCATAACGGACCAAGCCCGCACCGGCAATCTGACGAATACGAATCTCGATGTCGTCGTTGTCGAAGCTGCCCTCATACGAGTTCACATCCCCGCCGCCGAGCATCTGGCCTGTCTTGTTATGGATACGAAGCTCAGGAGCTTCGCGACCCAGCATACCCGTCTTGGCCAGCACGGTCTTGCCGTTAGCACGACCACCCTTAGGCAGGAGCACCCACGCCTTCTCACCACCGACAACCGAGATGAGGTCAGAGGAAAGCACCTCCAGACCCTTCAGCGGATTCGCCTTGATCTCCGTACGCTTGCCAACCTGCGTACGAATCTCATTGATGAGGGTGTAGTTCTTGGCGACCTCGGCCAGAGCCGGGTTGGTCACCAGCACGAAGCCTTCAGGCACGTACGTGGAGTGGCCATCACGAATGGTCGCAAGAGCCTGATAGCGCGCGGCCACAATGGCGTCGAACGACAGAGCCGCGTTCTTCACGCCACCGACACCACCAGCACCCGTGCCGCCCGTGAACTCGTCCGGCACGGTCGTGAAGTCAGCCTTCGTCTTATTGGCGTCGTTGAACACATCCCCACGAAGAGACTTCGTGACCGGATCGAAAAGCTGCAGTAGAACCAGCAGGTCCTCAGTACGCGCAGCAAGCGTCGCCGCATCCTTCGGGAAGCGACTAATCACGTTCCACTCGTCGTTGATGAACGACTCGAACGAGAACTGGATGCGCGCACCATGCTTAGCAGTGGTGATAAACGCACCTTCTGCCTGGTAGCTCATCGTAGGGTACGGCGTCAGCTCAGGAACATGAGGCAGCGTGCCCGAGGGGTGCTTGTAGCCGCCATTGTCGATGGGAGCAGACGTCGTGTCAGGCTTCAGCGACAGCAGCGAAGCCGGACGGAAATCCGTCAGCAGCTCCTTCGTCGCAATATTGCCCCATAGGGTGTTGTAGGAGTCGAAGTACTCCTGGAAGCGTACGTTCGCGGCTGTCACGAACATGGGCGCGAGCTGGTCAGAGGTGATGGCTTCCTTCAGGCGAGCCTGTGCAAGACGGTCACCTGCAAGGGCCTCAGCCAACTGAGTATTGAAGTCTTCCTGGTTCTTGAAACGCACTTTAATTGCCTCCTATCAGGCGGTCTTTGCAGGCGCAAGGACAACCTGCATCTTCTGATCGACAGAAGCGGACGACACCGGCTCCTTCAGCCAGCCAATAATGACATCCGCACCCGTCTTGACGGTCGTCACAACAGGCTTGGTGCCAGCACCCGTCGCAGCCTTCACGTACACAGGGTCACCGGCCTTGGCATCAGCAGTGACCTTGCCGGTCAGCTCGAACACACCACCAGCGACACGCACAGAGGCGTAGCCGGGGCCGTTCAGGCCATAGGTCGGAGCAGTCAGGCCCTCACCGAGAGTCTTCTCAGGCTCAGCAGTCGTGGGGCGAACCTTCGACTGAAGAATGCCAGCAATGCCGTTCGTCTTATTAATGACAACGACATCACCCGGCTCAAGATGAGCCTGCGTTGCATCGACAGGCAGAGAAAGAGTATCCGAGTACTCGAAAATCTGATTGTCCTTGACAACCGGAACCTTAATAGGCATAACCGCCACAGTGATCACCAACCGATCTTCTTGAAAGTATTAACAGGCTTGTCGTCAACCGGGGTAGCAGTAGCCGCCACAGCCTCCTTCAGATAAGCACGCTCAGACTCCAAAGCGGAATCAACATCCGCACCAGCCTTCACGGCCTCACGAACACGCACGATGGCAGCCTCCGGCAAACCAGACTCAGCAATCTTGCGGCCAGCCTCAAGAACCGAATCAACATCGACAGATGCCTCTTCGGTGGGCTCTTCTGCCTTGGCCTCCTGAATAGTAGCCATAGCAGCTTCGAGCTTAGAACCGAGAGCTTCAATAACAGAAGCAATCTCGCCCTTCAGCTCGTCGAACTTGGACTCGATCTCCTTGTCCATGCCCGCCTCCTTAACGTAATTGTCGTTTCGATTAGATTCTAGCAGATCGATAATAGCACCACCTGCACCCGGAGCAGTCACAAAGTCAACCGAACGCACACCAGCAATAGGCGGAACAATCCCATTCTCGCTAATAGGGTCAGCACACCAGGCATTAATGGAAACACCAATATGCTCCCACTTATCCTTGATTAGCTCATTCACACCCGAAAAGACTTTGCACACCGTATAGAGTGCGCCATCTTCTCCGACAGTAGCATCCTCCAAGAAGACACCAGCATAGTCACGAATAGAACGCTCCGGGCGCTCCCACTCCTCAGATTCTGTCGGATGGTCAATGAACATCTCAGTGCCAGCCTTGAACAAAGGAGCAGACTCAGCCAAGTTCTCAGCAGTGTAAATACCACTCGAACCCTGACCCGGCGCGATAATGCGAATCCGATACTTCCCATCACCCAGAGAACTAGCCTCCGGTGAGAAAGACTCATGCAGCTTATGCATCGGTCCCCCTATTTCTATTGTCGTTTGTTCCGTCCGATAGGGGTCCGACACCTGTCGCACGCCCGTCCTTGGTCTCGTCATCACTCTTTGTCGATGTCGAGTCTTCCTTGCCCTCATCTTCAGAAGGCAGCTCAGGCAAATCCTCCAAAGGCAAAGAGCCTGCAATCTTCAACAACTGCAATACACCGGAGCGCATTTCAACCTGATGCAACGCGCCATTCTGATACGCGAGCGTTAGAGATTGAATGCGACGATGCGTCTGGTCATTATTGATCGAACCGTACTCGACATTGATCTTAATACCAAGAGCCTGCGCAACCTCATTAAGCATGTCGATATGAAGCTGACGACGAAGCTCCAACGCCTTGAAGGTCGGGTCTTCCAGAGCAGTCTCAGCGCCCTGTCGTCCACCAGCAGAGCCATCCGTCAGCAACACCGACAAGGGGATATCGAGAGCAGCCGACACCATAGCCGCAAGAGGCGTGCCAGCAGAGAAATCGACACCAGCACCGGCCTTCGTAATCGCCTGAATGTCCTGACCAGCCCCAATCGAGGCAGTGCCGCCGACACCCATGCCAGCCATACGAGCCGTCACGGCCTGCTGCTGCTTGGCATTCACGGACTTCGCCTTGAAAGCCAGACGCGACAAGGACTTCTGCATCATGCGTGCAATTTCCAGATGCTCCTTATAAGCCTGAGCATAATTTAACGCACCCATAAGGTCCGGCTTGCCGTAATGCTCAGCACTTAGCCGGTTTACCGTCGCATACACAGCAGTCAGGCGGCGATTCACCTTGTAGTTCGCGGCATTAATCGTCACGCCCGGGCGATCCCACAGCATGTACCACTGAGGGTCCCCCGTAGTCGCAGGATTAATAAGCAGTGCAACGACATCCCCGGTCACATCATCAGTGGCAACACCACCAAGACGCATCAAAGGAATAGGCATGACCGTCTTCGTCGCCTTATCGACAAGGTAGATAACACAGCCATCCGTGTTGAACGCCTGCTCATCACGGACGCGGGCCTGCACACTGAAGCACGCCTTAGCGTTCTCGTCGATCACCTTACGTGCAGGCCTTGTCGCACCCTTATACACAACCGGGTCGGACCACATGTAGGCGTTGCGGACGACAAGACCGCGCTTCACAATCGGATTCAGCGTGGCCAAGCGACGTGCGCGTGCGGAATGATCCCGGATAACATCAAGAGTAATAAGCGAGTCAGCACCCTCGACAGCAGACAACGACACCCAGCCGATGTCCTCCTGTCGAAGGCGGGCAAGGGACTCAGAATAAGCCCCCAAAGCCTCAGTAAGTTTCTGCTCGTACTTCATAAACTAAGCCTATCACGCAATAAAGTAAGCCAGTTCATCCTCAAACATGAAGTCTGTAAGATCCTCGGCATCCAACAAATCATCTGGTGAAAAGTATTGCCCCTCGGAGTCGCCTGCCATAATTGCACCAATGTTTTGGTATGCATAAATAACAGCATCAAGAACGTCAGGGGACTTAATGCCACGCTTACGCATATTCTCTTTCGACTCAATGAGCAGCGCGGACCCACGGTACTCATATTTGATCGATGCAATCTCGTTATGCAGCTCGTCGTCGTCAGGAAGATACACCCTTCCATCAGCGACAGCCTTGGCAAACTGGTCGTACATGGCTGCACGGTAGTTGTACCACTTCATGGAGTCCCCTGACTTCGCGTTACCGTGAATGCCGACGACGGAAATGGTTGGCGGAACGAAGTTGTAGATGCTGTCGAGCACTGATGCACCGACACCAATAGCGTCAATACGAATCTCGACGGCCCCCATCTCCACGGCCAGTTCGCCGACCTTGCGTGCAAGCTCAGGACCGTTCAAGCCCTGATACCGGCCATGAATCCTGATGTAGCCGCCCTGGTTCGACACGATCACGGAACTGTCGGAGCCATACCGGGCCACATCGACACCAATCGTGATCGGCATGCCCTCATCCGGCTCGGAGGTGTCGTAGGCTTCCATGGACTGCATGACGCGCCCCATGTTGAATAGGCCATCGTCAGACACGTCAGGGAACTCGCCAAGGACACGTGCGACAAAGCGGGGGTCATCCTCGCCCCATTCCTTCTTACGTGCCTCAACCCAGTCAACCTGCACAAGACGAGTCGCAACCTCAACAGGTACGACTTCGCCCGTGAAGTTAGGCGTGTCGTATGCTCCGAACTGGATGATGTTCCACGAGCGTTCCTCTGGCTTCAGGTGCATCTCGCGCTTGTAGACCTCGGCCATGTAGCACGATGGGTCATTCGGGTTAGCAATGGCCAGGATGCGTGCAAACTTGTTCGTCGTGATGGCGTCGGCTGCGGTGAAGATTTCCTTGGAGATGCCTCCGGCCTCGTCCATGATGACGAGGACGTACTGGTCGTGGACACCCTGGAAGCCGGACTCGTCCTTATCATCCGGCTTCATACCGAAAGCAATAGGGTCTTGGCGATCTCCCATCTTCCACGTCGCATCGGCGTTAACCTTGCCACCGATGCCAGCGTCAGCCTTGACACGGGGTATTTCTTTCCACAGGACGTTGCGAACCTGTTTCCAGTTCGTCGCTGTGGTAACGACTGTCGTGTCATCGACAGGATGGGTGTCTACCCACCAGTTAACAAGGGTAGCTGACAAACGACTTTTCCCGACCCCGTTGCCCGTAACCACAAGGGTTTTCTGGTGCTCGACTACAGACTGTGAAACTTCACGCTGCTTCGACCACATAAACAGGCCATGGTCCTCAGCCCACTTGGCAGGATTGTTACGCCATACTTCAAGACGCTGGGCGTCAGAAAACTTCTTAGCGACAGCACCGAAAGGCAGCATTACTCACCCTCAACTTCTACAGTAGCCTCAAGCAATGCCACAGGCTTATTCACAGCCTGAGAGAACCAGTCAGCCTTGTTCGTCTCCAGGGCGCGCCTCGCCTCAGTGGACAAATGAGGATACACAAGTGCCGTGTACTCTTCGAGCACCTGGTTGGTGAACGACAGCATGACTGCTACCTGCTTCTCCTCGATCACCCGAATCTCATGTGTCACGGTCTGTCGCTTCAGGTTGGCAACCTCAGAGATTTCACGCAGGACCGCAAGAAGACCCTGAAGGTTCGCACCCCAATTGCCCTTATCATCAGCAAGACCGAACGTCTCAATCTGCGAGTAGGCCATGTCAACAAGCGCATCAAGACGGTCAAGCTGCTTGATGCGCATGTTGCGAGGTGAGAGTTCCTGTCGGCTGTCATAATATGCCTGCTCGATAATGAACAGCTCGTCCGACGTAAAGCCTGTCGCTTCAATGATCTTGTTACGATCAGCGCCACGCTTCAGCAACGACAAGGCGGCATCTCGCCGCCCCTTCACTCCTGGGTCATCACTCGTCAAAAGCGTCCGAGATTCGCTCATTGAACTCACGAATAACCCCCTCGATAGTCTTCTGGAACTTATGATCCAGGTATGCATACATGCCAGTCATGCCAACAATCAAGCCGACAATCACACCAATAAGAAATGACATTAATCCTCCTTCGGAACAGCAGGTAAATCTTCCACTTTCACGCCGGCCTGAATAGCGGCGACACGCACCGCATAAGCGTGTTCCTTCCACAAGAACGCTTGCGTGCGAAGCTCAGCCTCAAGATCTTCACGTGCCTCTTTAATCTCTTGAGCCTTTTCATAGCGCTTGACACAAAGATCAATGATTGTCTTGACGAGAAGTGTTGCACCAGAGCACACTACCCCAACGATTGCAGTATTCAAAGGTGCTCCTAGTTACTAATGACTGCCAAGTACTCCTTATGAGTCCTTGCATACTTCTCTTCAGCCTTTTCCAGTTCCGTCTTCGGCAAGACACCAGGACGGTACGAGTAAGGCCATACCCGCAAAGCCCTACCCAGGAAAAGCAGGCCGATAATTACTGATAAAATAATAACATGCAAGGGCCACCTAACATGTGCAGTTGGCAGCAGTAGCTCGTCAATCGAAATCAGCAGCATTCCAACAACAGCTAACAGCGCCGCCGGGCCTTCCAGCCACCAGCTCCCTCTCCATGCGGAAGGCGCGCCAAGAAGACCCGCCACCAGCATGATCGCACCGGCCACAATAACCATCCACGACAGGCTGACTACGCGCAAAAGAAACAGTGTGCCAGTAAGGGAGATGAGCCAATAAACCACTACCATAACCGCCGTTACTGAACGGGGTTCTTCCATCGTGTTCAATATGTTTCTCATAGCAATAGTATAAATGGCCGCCCTACATTAACTAGTAGGGCAGCCATTTAAGATCACGGATGAACGACACTCGGCACCGACGCCATCAAGCCTGTAGCACCCTTAGTGAGAGCCATATCAGCCTGCTGCTTCGTCGTAATGATGTGCGCAATCAAAGGCTTGCCCGTCGCCTTGAGAGTAGCCCACACATCATCAGGAGCATTCCATTCCATGCCGAGTACATCCCAGCTCGACAGGTCCGCACCTGCAACCTCATTCGGATACATCATGCACATGCTCTTGTACCCCTTCGCCTTCGCACGAGTAGCGACACCACCAGCCACAAACTGCTTGATCAGCACCCGATCTTTAGCATTTGGAATGGTATCGAGATAATCGAACAACTCCTTCTCAGAGTCCATATCCCCTTGCGAACCAGTCGGCTTGCTACTCGTCACCTTATGGTCGATAGCGAGCACGACGTCATCACCAACTTGATCAAGGACATCTGTGAGACGCAGGAACCCACCGGACGCCTGCTGCAGGCCCGCAAGAGTTGACCAGGGGGTATTCCAGATCTGATAGTCCGTGCCCGGCACTGTACGTGTCGTGACCCAGTCGTGGATCAGAACAAACTCGCCTGACGAGCAGCGGCGCACTGATAGCTCCAATGCCTTGAAACCGGCCTTCAATGACTCTGTAAGCCCCTTCTGTGTGAACTCTGGGTACTCGGTGCCACCGAGCCTGTGAGCCACGTAGAAAGGCTTAGAGGCCAGGAAACGATCAACGACAGAGCCAGTAGGAGCAGGAGCAGGCTTCGAAACCCTACGGGTGCCAGCCACCCACCTATCCCCGCCGGAATCACGAACCCAGAGAGTCCCACGCACGTCCTTGCTTGCCGTGCGACGCAACCACAGATCAGGCACCAGGGATCACCACCTGCACACCAAGACCATTTGTCGCCTGCGCATTCGGGTACGTGAACACCGCATCCGTGTCACCCTTGCCCTGGGCAACCGCCACAGTCTGGAGATTAGAGCCAGTCTGAGTCGCAAAGTCAACAAGCTCCCAACCCTCACTCAAGGTGATCTGGCTACGAGTCTCCTCGGCCAACGTGCGCTCAAAGGCGAACGCAAACACACATCCAGCTGCCCCGACAACCTTCGGAGCCGTGACCGTCGTAGTCTCCGTCGGTTCTTTCGTCCGATCCTTCGTGCTACCCACCGTAGGCGTGCCACCACCGCGCACCGACAGGGCCGCATATCCTGCCTCGACAGCCTTGGCTGTCTTCAAGGTGATAGCCTCGCTCCACGGCCCGTAGGCTATCGTCGACTGCTGAGTGCCGACCCAGTAGGGTTCGACAAGCACCGTCCAACCAGCAGGCCACGTGAACACCTGATCGGACAGGGCCTTCACGTTGACGCCGACGATCACCATGTCCCCGGCCTGCCCATCGACAGTAACCATGCCTGTGTCGCCCGTGTACTGCCCGCCCACGTGGGCAATCAGCGTCGGCGTCGTTGCAGGGTGTTCAATAAGGAAGTAGTAGGAGCCGTCAGGCAGTGCCTCAGCTTCAGCCTTCGATGACACCACATGAATCTCCGGGCGCGTCACATTGACGTTAACGACAGGGGCAACCGGGGAGGGCACAATAGGTGTGCCTCCAACCAGTGCACTCAGTGGCACCACCTGATCAACCGCAAGGCCAATCTCCTTCTCCATGATGACACCACCAGGGCCTGTGATACGCACGTCATACGTGCCTGGCTCAAGGTCAATCGACACCGGCTGCATCGTGTTCTGCACAACGTAGCCACCGACAAGGAGATCAGACACGGGATTGTTCGAGCCGACAGGGTTGGGCTTGGGTGTCACGTAGACACTGATCATCACATGATCGCCAGCAGGAGTCTTGACACTCCCAATAATACGAGGCATTGTTCACCCCTTTAACTAGTTATGGATAGCAGTGAGGCCCTACCACATGATGCGGCAGGGCCACGATGCAATTAGTTGGTGTCACTGTCAGGCACGCCATAGGCCGGTGCCATATAGGTGCCGCCCGTATGAACAACAGCAATGATCAGGCCGACAACAGAGAGAACCTGTTGGGCCACGTCCGTCCACTGCTCCCAGTTCTCAGCGGTCCACCCGCCGTAAGCGACACCGACCATGCCGATGGCAGCAACCAGACCATAGAGAGCCTTACGGCGCTCAGGGGTGAGCACCGTCCACTTCGTACGGTCAGTGGTCAGAACTTCATTCTTCATCTCTAAACCTCCTTATTCACATTATACAAGACTTGGACATGCAAAAAGCCCTGGACACTTGAGTAGCATCCAGGGCTTTTTGTTTAGTTCTCAACTCAGTGCTGCATGACAAGCCTCACAATACCGTCAGCGTCCTGCTCAACCGTCATCCGACCGTGGATAAGCTTGCCATCTTCACCAAAGATCGAGCATCCACCATCAAGACGAGTCTGGCACAAGCCGACAGCCATAGCACCCGTATCAGTCAAGAAGTAATCGTCCCCCTGATACGACAGCCACCCGGTACGCATAGCGCCATTAGCTTCCAGGTAATACCACTTACCCTTGAGCTGAATCCAGCCGGTCTGCATTTCGCCCTTCGAGTTCAGGTAGAACCAGTGTTCGCCATCCTTCACCCAACCGGTCTCCATAGCACCATAGCGCCCATCATGAACAGGGTGCAGGTAGTACCAGTGGCCATCAATGTGCTGCCAGCCAACCTGAATCCAACCCTTCTCATTGGCGTAGTACCACGAACCGGCGACAGGGAACCAGCCAGTCTCGAAGTTGCCAGCAGGCAGCCGATACCACCAGCCACCATCCTGCGACACCCAGCCCTCCTTGTTCAACAGCTCAAGGTCAAGGTCGTCGTAGTACTGCTGAGCCTTCTCAATGTAGTCGTTTGCATATGTATCACGCAGCGAAGCCGGACACTCAGTCGAGTAGAAGTCACTATGGGGGAAGACGTTCACTCGCCACTGCGGACGGCCCAAGCCGTAACCTCGACACAAGGCAGCAGTGAGGTGCGCACCAGCATCCAGTGTCTCCTCACTAATGTCCCAGCCACCATCAGCACTAGTGGAGTTAGCGTGCTCAATACCAATCGACTTCTTGTTCACGCCCGGGCAATGCCACGCCGTGTCGAAGTCATGGACATACTGGCAAATATTGCCATCAATGTCCACATCATAATGCGCACTTGTACCATTTGAGCTGAATGCTCCATACACGCCACTAAAGCTCATCGCCTTACCAGCGTTATGGTGGACAATAACCCGATCAAGAGCGTTACCAGCCCGCCCCCCATCAAAGTTGTCAATCCACATATTCGTGTCGGCAACGAGGTCCTGCCAATTCATCTCTTCAACTCCCAGTGTCCGAAGTCTCTCAGTTCCGTTTCAATCATATCAGCAAAGAACTTCCCCCCTTCCGGGGTCACATATGTCTGCCAATGATAACTAGGCCGCTTACCACCCCGAGTAATAGCCCGACGCACACCAAGCAGACCCTCAGCCTTCTGTGTTGGCACATTAATACCTCCACGGCGCTTCAGATAACCCTCACGAGCCAGCAGCCTAATGACCTTAAAAGCCCCAATACTACCAATGCTCCTAGCAAACTCAAGCAGACTAAGCTCCATCACACACCATCCACATCAGTAAAGAAAGCAGCGAACGGATCATCACCCGGATCGGCGAACATGACATCAACAGGTGCAGGCTCAGTATCGACAGGTCGCAGAACATCCTTCGGACGCCGCATCGTCTTCAAAATAAGCGTCCAGTCGATAGGCAGGTAATCATTCAACAGGATCATGTCCTTGATATTCAGACTGCCACGGACCAGCTTATTGTAGAAATACCGATCCGAGTGCCCCCCAACCTTGCGCCCATCCTTGAACGCCGACAGGCCCGCATCAATGAATTGCGCAAGCACAAGCGCTCGAAAATTATCAAGACGAGCCTCGACATCAGCCGGGTAATCCATCTTCTTTCGCGACGCTCGCGCATTCGCCATCCGCGCACGCGCAGCTTCCAGCTTCACAGGGTTCTCGATTTTACTCACTTGCCAGCCTCCTTCTTGATCAAGTCAGGACGAAACCCCGACCAATGCTTCACGATAGCCCCCTTGTCATCCTTCACAACAACGACAGGGGCCTGACTGTACCCGAGGCTCTGAATGAACGACAGAGCCTCAGGGTCCTCAGACACGTCCACACTCTCGTGCGGGGCACCCAGTCCATTCAGCTTGCGGTACGTAGCCACACACTGAGGGCAACGAGGCTTAGAGTAAACAGTAATGCTCAACTTCTTCTCACTTTCCAGTCGAACCAAAGCCGCCCTTACCACGTCTCCTCGTGGACAAGACAGGCTCATCGTACAATTCAGACAGGGTTTCTAATCGCAGGACCACGATCTGCGCAATGCGCTCGTGCTCTTCAAGAACGACAGGGCTGTCGGTCAGGTTATGTAGTGGCACAAGAACCTCACCCTCATACCCGGAGTCGATCACACCGACACCATTGGCGAGAATCAAGCCCTTCTTGTGCAGCGACGAGCGGGCAAAGACAAGGCCGACAGCATCCCGGGGGATGTCGAACATCTGCGGCGTGTAGCCTGTCTTCACCAAGATGGTCTCATGAGGGTAAATGATGTATGGGATCGGCACCTCCAAGTCACACCCCGCGTCGCCGCTATGCTGCCTGTAAGGTCGCATTTCTTTCTCCTTCCTCTTTGTTGGTAATAATGTGAGGGGCTATCTTATGTTCGACAGCCCCTCACTGTGCGTGTTGTAAGCCCGCACAAGGCCCGTACCTGGAAGGACGAACCCTCCTAGTACGAGTTCCTGAGATCAGAGGCGCGCTGTCTCAGGCCGTCTTATCAACCAGCGCCCACGAGAGGGCTTTGTCGAGGTCTTCCTCACTCCTCTGGCCACTTGCGCACCAGAGGATAGCGCCGAGGGCAGTGTCCCAAGGGTTAGTTTCATTCTCCCATAGCCCATGCTGTCGTGCCTCCTTCGCAAGCTCATCCAGCTCCTTGAACTCTGCGTCGTGCAGCCAGTAAGTGAACAGTGGCACATTCACGTTGTACTTGATGTTGAGATGCCCCCAATCAGACTCCCAGCCGCTAATGTCATGCACACCACCATCACTGTCGGTGAACTGGAACTCTGGATGGTCGAGGAGACCTGTGTACATGCACAGGTCGCAGGACCCGTCAGTGTCCACATATGCGTTGTCGCTGTAGTCAGTCAGTCGCAGTTTCATGTTGTTTCTCCTTTCAATGTAGTGGGAGGTGCTGTTGACTGACGAACACAATCACAATACAAAAATTTGTCAGTCCTAGGGCGCTACCCCGTACATGACCTCCCGATCACGGCAACCAGCACGTCCTCTTGATCGACAGAGGCAGGCGACAAGGCCTAATCATCCAGCATCGTCTGGTGCTTGGTGGTCCCCTTGATGAGAGTCGAACTCATACTCCTTACTGGAACCCGGGTTTGAGCCGAGCGCGTCTGCCTGTTCCGCCACAAGGGGTGGTGCCACTCAACACTCACTGTCCCTTGCTTGCAAGGAGTTGAGCGGCTATTCAGTTATGTGTTCAGCCTAGCACTAGTACAAACACTATGCTTCGTGACCTGGACCAATCAACACATTGACGTAACCCTGTTCCTGGATCAAGGCAAGAAGCACGTCAGCATCATGCAGGATACCTTCAGACTCAAAGCGGTTAACCGTCACCCAATACTGGTCAGTCACCTTCAAGAACGCCCCGTGCTTCTCAGTGACAACGACACTGCCCTTGGGCGTAAGGTCATTGAAGTGCTCACAACTCAGGATAGTTGCGACTTCTCGCTTGCCGACACCCCCTACATACAGTATCTTCACGTTATCAAGGCCCATTGTGTGAAGCTTCTTGTAGCCGGTTCGCACCTCATAAAAGGTGTCAATGTATTCCTGGTTATTCATTACTTTTCTCCTTCCAATACAAGAAGAGACAGCATGAGTGCACCGGTAATGGCAACCAGCTTACGGTTCATTTGTTCTCATTCTCCTTTGCAAGATATTCGACAACAGTCATTGCACGGCAATACTCATGAGTTGCATACGCCGCATGAGCGTCAGCCTCATCTTTGGTTTCAAAAAGACCAATGATGCCAGGGTCATCACAGTCCAAGTCCCATACAGCGTACAGCGCATCCAACATTCCAATTCTCCTTCAGATTGTATTCGACAATGCAGGGCTCAAACTTCTGATCATTCAGCCTCTTTAAGCGACGCTCAGCAGCATCACGATCCGTGAACGTAGTAGTAGTAGTATCCTAAGGATTCTCCCACACTATGCCCGACTCCTTTCAATTGTCACCAACTCATTAACGGAGTCCACAGTAACCTCTAGAACCACCATATATGGTGCCTCTTTCAAGGGCACCCCAACCTCGACAGTAAAGGCTTCAGAGTCATCCCACGCTGTCTCCAAGTCATAGCGGACAAACGCTTGCTCATGCTCAGTGAACAGGCTGAGGACATCATTAATGCAGATCACGCGCATTCACCTCCTCCATCGAACGTCATGTAATCCTTCGACACTTCTCGGCTCTTCACATTCGCCTTCGACACCGCACACATCCTTCAGTAGTGCATTAACATCGACAAATGCAGCGCGGGGGATAAACTCAGCAGCCAGTTCGATAGTGTTCTTCATCAGATAATCCCATAGTGGACGACACGCACGACACCATGAGTCGAACGAACAGTATTAGCGAACTCCTCGTGGGTGTACGTACGACCGTCGAATCCGACCCACACCTTCTCATTATGGCTACCATTACCTAAGACACGCATTGCTTCCCAGCCGCCGACAACAACGACAGTGCCTGGCTCGATGTCGAGGGAGTCCATCACGATTCGTAGGCACTCAGGAGTGAAGCACTCAAACTTCGTGCAGGTAAGGTCGGGTGTGTTGGTGATGATATTGGCTTCCTCAAGAGTTTTGGTGAATGCCTTGATGAGTGGTTCAAGCTCAGTCATTGTTGTTCTCCTTGTCTGTGTTGGTGTTGGTGTCTGTGTCTGTGTTGGTGCCCAAGGGGTCAAACAGGATCACGGGCAGGTTGTTAGGGTCTTTGCGCATCCGGGCTGCGAACTGTTCGTGGCTAAGGTAGCGGCCTGTCTTGGCGTGTATCCACTGGTGAGGCCCCTTTGTGGCATCGACAAGCACGAAGATGTGGTTCCTGAGGCGTACGACCGTGTTGTATGTGGCGATCCTTTGTGGGTTGTGGGTTGTAGGTTCATGTTTTCTCCTTTCGTTGTTGATACTCATATCTTAGCAGCCAATCATTGAGTATGCAACGTGACTTGACCCACTAGTCCCATAGAAAGGTGGGTAGCCCCCCAAGAGCCATAGGTAGCCCCATAGAGACATAGGTAGCCCCATAAAAAGGTGGGTATGACACCCCCCACCCCTCCCCTCCCCATATAGCATATGATTTTCTATTTGTCAAGTCGAGGGGCCCCCAAATCCCCTCCTATGCTCCTCTATCATATTTTCCTGAATTTGTCAAATTATGCGCCCCGGGTCAAATGTGTAAAGACAATCCTGTCACTCTGCCAACCCGCACCCCCTCCAACTCGCGTGACGTGCATCATATGACCCCAGTCACGAATCACCTCTAGGCTGCGTGCCCCTACTCACGTAGTAACCTAACCCTAACTTAACTTAGGCTATCCTAACTGCGTGGCTACGCTCACGAAGCACAAGTAAAGTCGTGATTACCTTTGTATCAACTCGCACGAACTGACACGATCTATTCGTCAGAGTGTCAGGTGAAAAATTCTCGCGAAAACCCCCTTTTTCGCTGATTATTCCTAGATTTTTTTATTGAAATACAATCAGCAAATTATTACCTACAGAGAATAGTTATAAAACATAGTCATAATAATCATGTTCTATATACAAGATGTTCTAAAATAGAAAATATTCTTAATACTATAGATAATATTATTACTAATAAAGAAAGTTAAAAGATCCGCGGAAAGAAATCATAGAAAAGTAGCAGGTGGTCAGTTTTCGACCATCGCAAAAAACGCTCTAAACGACCTCTCACGCCCTTTCAGACCCCTACCTAGGCCATGACACTACCCCCACCCTAAAACTCGCTCAGATCGCCGTCTAGACCCCCTAAACGGCCTCTCACACTCACACCCCTCCCCCACAACCCGAAATCCGCCACGCTGTGCATACGCGATACCACCACAAAAAACCAAACGTCAAATGCGTCCGTATCTTGAGATGTCAATCAAAAACGTCAAGCAACACCCCCACCAACCAAGACCCGGGGGTGTCGAAGAATACTTAATCCCCTTTTGGCTTGTCATTGAACTAAAAGAATGATAAAATACCAGGGTCACCGCCCTCAGTATGTGTAGGAAACGTATGTGTCAGCACAACCGAGCCCGTGTCGAACACAGCAAAGCGGGCCTGCCCCCTCAACCTTGATGAGGCGAGGCACCAAGCACCAAGGCCTATAGCGAGGCAGCCCCTGTCGAAGGCGTCAGCAAGCACCTCGGCTCACATGAGCGCTCGCCCCCCCTTATGGCTGGGTCGTTGCCCTGTGAGGCCCCCTTGGTGTGTGTGTGTGTGTGTGTATGCCCCCTTACTACGGCCCCTGTCGAAGGCCATACGGGGCGCCCTCGCCTCACACTAACCCGAGTTAGCCGCACTTCTGCCCTCATGAGCGCTCCCCTGCACACATGCCTATAGCTGAGCGGCCTGTGTCGAACACACACCCACGTAGCAGGGGCTGTCGATGATCCGGGGGCGCATCAGCATGAGAGCTGCACCGGGGCCCACACGAGCATCGGAGCTGGGCTGTGTCGAAGGCGCTAAGGCCTCGGCTCACATGCCCCCCATATCAGCACCTGTGCCGCACACCCCGGCTCGAAGGCCCAGTGCGGCGTAGTAAGGCCTCTATACCCCCTTCTGCGGCACTGTCGACTTCTATGGCTCTGTGCCCTGTCGAAGGCCTATACGCCTGTGCTGTAGCGAGGCAGCCCCTGTCGAACACACACCCCACGTGATGTGATGCAGGTCACGCATACTTGAGTTGACACTCTGACAGACACTGCGTTAGGCTTAAGTCATCGGCAAGGGAAACAGCCCACAGGCCAAAACCAAAGACCGCCGTGAGGCGGGCAAAGCCCCTGATCCGACTGATCTTGACTGTAAACTAAATGACGTGGAGGGCGTCGGCTTGCACCGTCGCGACGGGGTTGGCACCCCTGTCGAACGCTTCCACAGGCTAGGGCCTAGACGCACTGAGTAGCCGCTCACCGCGCTAGGCACCTGCGAGCCGCGCCCCCTCACAGAGGCAGGTGAAGTCAGGTTCGATTCCTGCCCGGCTCACGATGTGACGCAAGTCACGAAGCTTCCAGTTGACAGAGTGACAGCCTACGCGATAGGCTGTAGCCACAAGGTTAAACACCACACCGAAAGGTAAACCCCAATGACACATCTCATCACCCTCACCGACGAGTACACTCGCATGCCGCAGCTCACCCGCATCGCTGGCGACTACGACCGCTACAAGGAATGGTTTGCCCACGTGCCCGGCTTCAACGCCTACGACGCAGCCAAGTGGGCACAGCGCGTAATGCGCGGCCTGAACGGCGACCGTGAGGCACTGAGCCAGCTCGAAGACGCGGGGTTCACCCTCACCGTCTACTGACCACCAACCAACGCCCGGCCCTGATCAGGGCCGGGCACCCCAAGGAAACCAGCAATGAACATCACCGCCCTTGCACTCACC
>ERZ773045.614-NODE-614-length-17468-cov-4.111583_pt1 | contig 17468 bp, 14 predicted proteins | sample MGYA00580635_ERZ773045 | MGnify/ENA primary metagenome ERZ773045 (study PRJEB29015, sample SAMEA2738115) | human oral metagenome | biome: human oral; feature: human-associated habitat; material: saliva | place: China | collected 2261 ...
TGGTGCGGGTGCTTAACACTAATGGTGCGGATGGTATGCACCACATGTGCGAAGGGTTAACTCCATTGCAGTATATAGAAGGGTAGAGATTTAATGTGAGTTAAACGTATTAAAGCTAAGTTCAATTTGGAATTTTGTTTAGTTCGAGGCTATACTTCTTGACTATATTTTAGGCTCTATAACGAATTACCCACATGATCTATTATAGAGCCACTTTTTATCATTAGCTTGTTGTGAACCTATTTCCATACCGTTTTCATACTCAGCCTGAAGAAGGTTAGTTGGATAAAAAAAACGGACGCACTAATTGTGCGTCCGTAGAGATTTACAGCTACAGGATAGACCTGTCAGCGTTTTATATTATATGACGATGCTGTTAAAGAATTCAGTCAATGTAATACAGAAAAGAATCTGCCAACTTGCTAGAATCAAAAGATTGTTCGAATCGATATTTGAACTTCTTTGACCAAGCCTGACCTCTTGACTTTTGCTGAACGTCGTATTGTTTTTGCAACTTAAGCTAAGGCATGTTTAGTTCAGTTCCTCACTCTCTTTCATTGCTTCAAGGCACTGAGGACAAATACCTTTATAATAAAGCTGAGTATCGTCAATTCTGAAGCCTTTACCAATTTCACCTGTGTAACGAGGCATCTCCATTGCTTCAAAGTCGAAAACCTTCTCGCAACGCTTGCAGAAGAAGTGTGCATGTGGCTCGGTTATACCATCATAGCATACGCGATGGTCATCAATGGTAATCATTGATGCAGCACCATGTTCTGATAACATTCTCAGTGTGTTATAAACAGTTGTACGGCTCACTGTAGGAAGTTGTTTCTTTAATGCAAGAAAAACCTCTTCCACTGTTGGATGCGTCCGATGAGTTGCCAAATATTTCATGATTGCAACGCGTTGGATTGATGGGCGAATACCCAAAGTTGTTAGTTTGTCATATACAGGATCCATTGTAATACCGTTTTCTAAATTTATACCTATTTTTTAAACAACCTAATTATAACAAATCATCTGAAATAATAAGGATGATTGAACTAAAACGTTTGCAAAGATATGAATTTTGTGTAAAACTTACAAATATTTTGTTGTAAAAACTACAAATAGATTTAGATTTTTACTTTATTTTACGTTCCATGTTTTTTGGAAGTTGTTCGTCATTATTTAGTAGTCATAATAGGTTAGTATTGTGTTTGTTGATTTGTGTTTGTTCTTAGATTTTTTTATTTAGGCTTTTATTTGTTTCTTTCGTAGTATCTTGGGATAAATAATTATTTTTTTTGGTTATATTCTTTTAGCTGTTCAATTCCTTTGTGTTATTGACATTTTTCTTTATTATTATGGATATTTTAAGAGGGGTGAGAACTCTCGATGATTTTATCTCTAAATAAACGCATGGATTCTGTTAACATTTCATCGCTATTCGGCGCCTGAATTTTAGCTATATTTATATACTCAGGTGTTATATCGGTAATATAGCAAGGATAATAACATATTGAGATGTATAAATACACTCAATTTCTAACTTTTTATCTTTTGGAAATTTAACCATATCCTCTTCTGAATTTACTACTTTTTAACCACAAGATAACTTTACTTTCTGTACTTATTTCTACTTTTGCGCAATAAAACACATAATAATAACTAATATGAGAAAAATCTTTTTACTACTGTTGTCTATTTCGTTGAGTGTTGTACTTCATGCACAAAATGGATTACCCAAAGTAACTCTTAAGAATATTGAGGGTAAAAGTGTTGACGTATCAACGATTACAAATGATGGAAAGCCTATCATTATCTCTTTTTTTGCAACTTGGTGTAAACCTTGTAATCGTGAATTGAAGGCCATTCATGAAGTTTATTCAGATTGGCAAGAGGAAACTGGCGTGAAACTAATTGCAGTGTCTATTGATCAGGCGCAGAATATAAATAAGGTAAAGCCTCTTGTCAGTACCAACGGATGGACTTATGAGGTATTGCTTGATCCTAACAGCGATCTTAAACGTGCGCTCGGAGTACAATTAATCCCTTATGTCTTATTGCTGGATGGTAAGGGTAATATTGTGTACAAGCACAATGGTTATACTGATGGAGCTGAATTTGAGCTTTATGAAAAGGTAAAATCATTATGCGGTAAATAGTCATGAAAACTTATATCATAGCAGGTTTGCTGCTCTGTGTTCCTCACATGGAAATGTGGGCGCAGGAAAACAACAATGAAAAACTAAACCTTACGGGAAGTGTACAGAGCGATGTGCTTATCCCACAGGAGGATGAGAAAACGGGTGCAACAAAATCTTCAGGTGATTTCCTAACGAATACTTATATTGACCTCAACGCAACAAGTAAGTATGTAGATGCTGGACTACGTTTGGAGTATCTTAAGCATCCGCTTCCTGGTTTTGAAAATGATTTCAAAGGATGGGGTGTACCGAACTTTTATGTTAAAGGTCGGTATAAAACAGCCGAGCTTACACTTGGTACCTTTTATGAACAGTTTGGCTTAGGCTTCATTCTGCGCACGTATGAAGAGCGTAGTTTAGGCATTGATAACTCTCTACTTGGAGCACGCCTATTGGTTAAACCAGTGAAAGGTGTAACCCTTAAGGTTCTTTCTGGAAAGCAACGTCGCTATTGGAAATATAATCATGCACTTGTTTCAGGAGGAGATGTAGAACTCAATCTTGATGAATGGTTCAAAGCATTGAAAGATAAGACATATATCACTGTAGGTGCTTCATTTGTCAATAAACATGAAGGTGACGAAGACATTATGACAGATGCTACGCACAGATTAAATCTTCCACATAATGTAAACGCATTTGATGTTCGCGCTAGTTTACAACATGGTGCTTTCTCTGTTCTTGCTGAGTATGCCATGAAAGGGCAGGATCCTTCGTTCGACAATGGCTATATCTATCGTAATGGATATGTTGCGATGCTCTCTGGCTCTTATTCAAAACGTGGAATGAGTGTACTTCTTCAAGCAAAACGAAGCGTAAATATGGCCTTCAGAAGTGCTCGCAGTATGACGGGAACTTCTTCGTTTATCAATCATTTGCCACCTTTTACGATGGAACATAGTTATGCGCTTGCAGCATTATATCCTTATGCGACACAGCCTGGTGGTGAATGGGCATATCAAGGAGTGTTTGGATATACCTTCCCTAAACATACTTTCCTTGGAGGAAAATATGGAACGAGTATGAAGTTGAATGTCTCTCATGTACATGGCATACGTAGAAATGAAAAAGGTGGAAAGGGTAGTGATGGATACGGCTCTGCTTTCTGGGCATGGGGACCATCTACTTATTATCAGGATATTAACTTACAGATGGAGAAGAAACTATCTAAGTCTGTTAAGTTGAACCTTATGTATATGAATCAACTCTACAATAAAACTGTCATTGAGGGTGAGGGAGGCGTGATTCATTCTGATATTTTCATTGCTGATGCAAAGTTCAAATTGGCGTCAAAGGCTACTTTACGTACAGAAGTACAGTATCTTTCTACAAAAGATGATGATGGGGATTGGCTCTTTGGTCTTGCGGAATTTTCACTTGCACCATCTTGGATGTTCACCATTTCAGACATGTATAATAGTGGTAAGACTAATTTACATTACTACCAAGGTCTTGTAACTTTCTTGAAGGGTGCACATCGCATACAAGTGGGATACGGAAGAACACGTAGTGGTTACAACTGCTCAGGTGGTGTCTGCAGATATATTCCTGCAAGTAAAGGATTTACACTTTCTTACAATTATAACTTCTAATAAATAATGAATAAGATTTTTCCTTTTATAGCATGTATTCTCTTGATGCTATCTTCGTGTAATAGTATTGATGAAGATGATCGTTTGATTTATGTGGCTCCTACAGCTGTGGGAAGGTGTGTATTGATCGAAGATTTTACAGGACAAACATGTCTCAATTGTCCTCGTGCTGCATTAGGCATCGAAGAACTTCAGAAACAATATGGTGCTGATACCGTGATTGCTGTCGCTATTCATTCCGGTCCCCTTGCATTGAAGCCTTCAGCTTCAGTAGTAGGGCTGCGTACTGATCTCGGTGACCTTTACTATTCACATTGGAAGGTTGAAAGTCAGCCATCGGGACTTATCAATCGTAAAGGTGCTCCTACGAATGATAGTCAGTGGGCATCCCTTGTTCATAATGAGCTCCAACAGCAGGCTACAGTTAACATCAAGCTGACTGTCAGCTATGATGCTACAACAAAACGTGCGCATGTTAAGACTGCTATGACCTCTTTGGGGGCAGCCGTTTCTGGTAAGTTACAACTCTGGTTAGTAGAAGATGGTATCAAAGCTATCCAGCGTATGCCCGACGGAAAGTACAATAGAGAGTACATACATAACCACGTTCTCAGAAAGGCCATCAATGGAGATTGGGGTGAGGATGTAACGTTTGACAAGACAGCAACGATGGAAAAGGAAGCTGATGTTCAGATTGATAATGGGCAGATGGCAGAGCATATGTCAGTTGTTGCTTTTGTTTACAACGATGAAGGGGTACTTCAAGTGACCCGTCAATCTATCACGAAACCTTAGTTATTAACCATAATATAAAGAATGTATGAAAAGATTATTTACCCTTTTTTATGCCATGTTACTTGGCGCTGTGCCTTTGATGGCACAAGGAAATCGTATTTTTGAGTTTGTCGATGGTGCAGGAAAGACCATTGACAATGGCAAAACTGTATCAGTCGCTAAGATTGAAGAGTTTGTTCCTGGTGTCCCTGAAGCTGGAATGACAATGCCTGCTGACATCTCCGTCCGTAATATCTCAGGAGAGAAACAAAACGTTGTCATCGTCGGTACTATTAAGAAATTGAAGGGAGAAGCAATAGAAATTTGCTTCCCAACTAGTTGTAAAATGTGGGACAAGGTCACAACATTCACGTCTGAGGAGGGCGAATTAAGCGCCGACAAGAAGGTTACCAAGTCATTGGAGATGAAGTTTAATCTTGGTGCGGAAACACAAGGTAAAGGCGTTTGTACTATCAAGTTACAGTTGTTTACTGTTAAGAAGAAAGGTGACAAATTGGTGAAAGACAAGATGGGACCTTATATAACAGTCAACTTTGATGAAGCTTTAGCTTTAGGTATCAACGATGTCAGCTATGGCAAAGCCGTTAGCTACGATGTTTACAACTTACAGGGCGTACTCATTGGTAAAAATCTCACATCATTGCAAGATCTCTCCAAAGGTACTTATGTAGTGAAGACAGTTGATAATAAGGGGGGCGTAACCACCAAGAAGTTCGTTGTTCGCTAATCGAAGTCTATATTTTTATTATTAGTATTAACCTTTTAAAAATAAAACCATGCAAAAAAAATCTACCTTAAGACTTTTTCTCGCATTGTCATTAGCTTTGTTCCAAGCAAATGCATACGCACAAGTATCTACCTTGCCTGCACAGGAGGCTTATGTAGATATTAACTCAAATGGTGTTAACCTGCCAATCTCACTTTCTAAGATGGGCAAAGGAGTGAGAAGCATAGAGTACACACTTACCCAAGGAGGTAAAGTAATCGCAACTAAAACAATAAACATCCCTGCCCAGAGCATGACGAGTTCTGGTCAGTCTGCTGTTAATGTGCTCATTCCACCATATAATGATACTACGGTTGACGAGCTTTCATTAAACATAATAAAAGTAAATGGTCAGCCAACCAATATGAAGGAGCCTTATACAACTATCATACGTAAGACGCTTTCACAGTATGCTACTCGCAAGGTTGTTGTAGAAGACTATACTGCTATGTGGTGTGGATGGTGCCCAAGAGGTTTGGCAATGCTTTCTTACCTTACGCGTCAACACCCAAATGATTTTATCGGTATTGCTATTCATGGCTCAAGTGATCCATTGATGTGTCGTGATTATTCTGATATGACTAGCAGGATAAATGGATATCCTGCTATAACCTTCGATCGGTCCGTAGAGTCTAAAGACTACTCCGGTGAAAATACATTCAACTCGGAAAGAAGACAGGGTGCAGACATGGATGTGAGTGTATCAGCAGTTTGGGATAGACAGAAGCGCAATATTTCTATAACAACCAAAACGACTTTCCGTACAAGACCTTACAGAAACACGTATGCACTTGCTTATGTGTTGACAGCTGATGGTTTACAGAGTAGATCTTATTATCAAAAGAACTATTTTTCTGGCAATAGACAGTATAGCGGTTATACAAATGAGTTGAACTACTTTGTTAACGCTCCTAGTACAATAAGCAATTTCAAATTTGACCATACAGCAATCTCTGCTCTTGGTATTACAAGTGGTATAAATGGTAGTATTAGTCAGATTGTTGTTGACAAGCCTCAGACTCACACTGCTTCATTCGATAACATCTCACAGTATAGAGTTATCCAAGATAAGTCTAAACTGCATGTTGTCGTATTGGTACTCAACACGTCAACAGGGAAAATCGTCAATGCAGACCAATGTGAAATCTCAGATCATACTCCATCGGGTATAGAGTCTGCTCCAACAACTGATGAGGTTGTAGAAGTAGCACGATATAATATCTCTGGAGCACTTCTCGACAAGCCTGTAAAGGGTTTGAATATCGTTAAATATAGTGATGGACGCATTGTAAAGGAAATCGTGAAATAGGAATTCGGAAGTTACTAAGAAAATCTTGGGTAAATCTTATGCTTACGCAATTGCAACGAATAAGCAATTATAGGTTTTGAAATTAATAACTTAATATCTTCCTAGTGAGCTTAATAAGTTGTTTGTCAGATCTTATCTGAATGTAAGCATATCCTATCTCCGTGTTGTCTTACACGTTATTCAACCTTAGCACACATGGTGTTTTCTATGACACCATGTGTGTCTATCTATAAGATAAGTTTAATGTCTATTTGCGGTCACTTTTAATGATTAATTTATATCATTGAATAATAACGAGTTAAATCTATACAATTGATGTGTGGATTGATAGGAAATGACCTTTGAACTTTGATCTCTGAACTTTGAGCCTTAAGCTGACTTTTCAGTTTTGACCTTTGAGTTTTATTTCTTCCTTTTATCTTTTTACTCTTACCTTTTTACCTTTAGTTTTTACGTTTTTGATTTTTATTTGTATCTTTGTCTTAGTATGATGCTTTTGCATCATTAATCAAGTCGGGTTTATTAAAGAATAAACTTTTTTGCGAACGTATTGTTTAATATTAATTTAAGGTATAAAAAGGAAAGGAATCATGACTGAGGTAGATTTTAAGAAATTGAAGTTTAATCCGTTCAAACTTTTAGGAAAAGAATGGATGCTATTGTCAGCAGGTAATGAACAAGATGGTTGTAACACGATGACAATCAGTTGGGGACATCTTGGTTGTATATGGGGAAATAACGACCCTACGGCTGTAGTTTATATACGCCCTAGTCGTTATACAAAGACCTTTGTAGATAAGGAAGATTATTTTACGCTTTGTGTGATGGATGCCTCTCTTAAGAAGCAAATGGCTTATCTTGGTTCTGTATCAGGACGTGATGAGAATAAGATTGAGAAAGCTGGATTGACAAAGGTTTTTGCTGATAATAGTGTTTATTTTGAGGAGGCTAAGTTGGTTCTGATTTGCAAGAAAGAGTATGCTGCTGACTTAAAAGAAAGTGGTTTTATTGATAAGGAGGTTTTAGAACAGGCTTATCCTATGCGCGACTTACATACGATGTATGTTGGTAAAATAGAAAAGATACTTGTTCGTGACGATGAATATCTTGGTTGAGTTAGTTGACGAGTGAACAAGTTTACAAGTTGCTTGTAATAAAAAAAGTGCCAGACAATCATCTTGCCTGGCACTATATTTTTAAGCTAATTGGTCGTGCCTCTCATCAAATTCCGTCACTAAGACGAAAACCTGGGAGAGAGCGACCTATAGAGATAGAACTTTAGAATACGAACTGCAGACGAGCTTGAACCTGGTGGAAGTTCTTGTCGTAAGGCAGGAAGTCCTTGGTGAGGTGATGGTAGGTATAATCAACCATCACTTGTGCAAACTTGTTGAAACTATAGTTCAAGCCAAGTGTGTAAGAACGTACGGCACCACCACCAACGCTGCTAGAGTTGTAAGGCCAATCGGCCATGTAACCATCAGGATAGTACTGGTTGCGACCTACAGAGTAGTATTCACCCTTTACAATGTCGTTCAATCCGGTGTAGTTGAAACGGCCAACAACCTCAAGAGAACGACCACTCAAACCACGAAGTACACCTTCGTTCTTGTCGTAGCTGTAAGGTTTACCAAAAATCATGTAGCCAGCTTCGATATATCCTCCATGGAAATTGTTGGAGCGAAGAGGGTTGGCTGTAATCCAAGCATCGAGAGTTCCCCAAGTATCAATGTTGTTGTTGCTTGCATCAAAGAGGGTCTTTGAGTCGCGTTTCTTGGTGACATGTTTGTAGAGATATTCACCACGAACAAACATCTTCTGGTTGTGATAGAGTGCTTCTACGCCGGCATCAACAACGTTTTCAGCCCAAGGAAGTTCGCACGAAACAAATTGTTTGTCTTCGTCAACAAAGGTTTCCATAGTCTGCCCGAGCTTCAATGTCTTCTTCAGGACATTGTTTTCAGCAACGCCGCCACCTACATGCTGATAACGAACGCTACCACCGACAGCTAAAGTCTGGTGTTCATCGGTGATTGGACGATAGAGGTATCGGCCAGACAGCACAATGCCATTGAAGCCGGCTTCAATCTTGTTGTACTGGTCCTCAGTGAAGATACCCTGATAAGCCATGAACTTATCATTGGTATATTTATAGGTAAGACCCAGTTCACGTCCTTCACCCAGTGCATTGGTAGCGCCTGCACGCGAGATGAAATGATAGCTGCCTAGCGAGGTGTTGCGTGCCATAGAACCTGCAGGGTCGTTATAATAACCACCCTTGATGGCGTGACGACCACCCTTGCTGTCTTCTTTGGCATACTGCAGGAAGATGTTCTTTTGGCTGAACTTGCCGCCCCCGAAGCCAAAGTCAGCATAGAAGTACCAGTCCTGGTAAGTCAGCGAGGTACGGATACGTGCATCGGTGATGGCTGCTCCACTCTGCATAGGAGTGAAGTCTGTATGATAGTAGGCAGCGTCAGCCATGAAACGGGCTCCTACAGTGAAATGAAGGTCTTCGGCCTTATTATCAATAGTGATAGTTGGTTTAGAGTCGAAGTCCTGTGCGTTTGCTGACAATGCAGTGAGAGCCAGCAGAGGCATCAACATATATTTCTTCATATTCGTTTCTTACTTTGATTGTTTGATGGAATTTTGTTCCTAATTAATAGCCTAAAGCATCGAGAACAGCATCGGCATTAGGTACTTTTGAAGGTGCCTGAGAGTTGTCGTAGAGTTGTCCAGGATGGAAAGGATTAGCGAGTTTCGCATTGCAACGGAAACCGTTTTCAATCATATAGTGGAGTGAAATCTCCGAGCGATTGGTGAAATAGCCATCCATGTAAACAGGATGTGTATCTGGTTCGGTGAACGTTGTGTAGGCAGTTGGCTGTACAGTTACATTGAGCAAATCATCAAACTCAGTAGGATTCTTACCCCAGAAGTTCACATAGTAACCCATGTTTCTCTTCATCTGAGCATCAGAATCAAATGAGTATGGATGGTTAAGCATGCCTGCCTTGCGAATCATATAAGCCTGCCAAGGCTTGTTCATCTCAGGATAGTTGTTTGGTGCACCAGCAATAGATGGGCCAATGATGTGCGCACCATTGTCTTGTGCATACTTAATGAAGTCAGCATAACCTGCAGGTGTGTCATAAGCAAGGTCTGTTGCATAAGCTGGCTTGCTGATCCAAAGCAGGTAGCACATAGGTACTTTACCCTTAAACACACCATAAGCACGGTGTAAAGCATCGAAAGAGAAGGTCTGAAGAATCACCTTTCCATTGGTGTTACCTACATTCACCTTACCACCTACATAGAACGGATTATTGGCGTTCTCAGGCTTTGTGATGATGTTCCAGCCCCATTCGTCAAGGATGTTATAAACGCGAATTTCGATGTCTTTAGGGTTCAACCATGACTCTTTGAACTCAGGATAGATGCCAGGACGGTTACCATTGTCGGCAGGGTCGTTGACATAAGCTGTAGAACCATTCTTATCACCGAAGCTATATTCTACGAAGTCCATGTATTTTGCAGCCTTGCTACCCACGACACTTGGCTCATCACGCTTCACAGCAGCCTTGGCAGCCTTGTATATTTCGGCTAAGGTCATGTTCTGGAATTCTGGTTTAATCTTGTATGTAAGCACACGACGACCATTGGCATCACGGTTGAGTTTCTTACCCATGGCATAGTTAATCTGATCCTGCAACGCTGAAACATACAAGCCATCTGAATACTGGATGGTTGGAGCGCCACTGGCATTGTAAACTACCTTACCATTGTTTCTTGCTGCAAACGAAGCTCGTTCTTGCTCAGGTGTAGCGTCGTTGAACCACTTTCCTGCATCGAGCATCAGCAATTCTGCATAATAATAAGATAAGGTATAGTTCGAACGGAAGTCCTTTTTGTCGCGCTGATACTGTTCTTCAATGTCCTGTTCCGTGAAATGCTGACTGCCATCGGCATTACGGAAGCTACGATAGAAATCCTTACGAATTGTTGGAACCTCATCAGAGAACACGTCTTCAATGTTTGTCGTACGTTTCAAATTCTCATCGTGGTTGGCAAGTACCACACCATCTTTAGTGGCCTGAAGGTCACTTTCAAGGTAGTCTGCACCCATGTTACGTGCCCAACGCCATGCTGCCTCCGTCTCTTCCGGAGCCCAATAGGTTGAACCACGGTGTGCCATACAGGCATACAAAGGCACATAGTCGCGTACTTTAGCCATCTCTGGAGAAATCTGCTGCACTGCAATACGCTTTGCATCTGTGTTCTCGTTGGTGAACTCCTGTTCGTCAGAACAAGAGGACAGGACTGATACGGCTGCTAACCCCAAGAGTCCTAATCTGTAAAGAGTCTTCATCTTTCTTTTGGTTTTAGTTGTTTATGATTTATTTTAACATATTTCTTATTTCTCTTCTTCCTGAGATTTCTTGGCCAGATACTGCTCCTCGCGATAGGTCAAGCCCATGAAAAGGATAGAGAATAGACAGGCAAAGATTAGAAGGATGAAGGTCCAGTTCCATCCGGCTGCTTCTGCCACGTAGCCGATGACGATGTTAGCCAACAGCGCTGTACCAAGCACATAGCCCATGAATCCTGTCAAGCCGGCTGCAGTTCCTGCCGCATTCTTTGGGGCAAGGTCGAGTGCCTGAACGCCAATAAGCATCACAGGACCATAAATTAGGAAGCCAATAGCTATCAAGCAACCGATAACTACGTTCACATTGTCAATGTTCTGCCAGTAGATAACGATGGCTAAAGCCACGAGAATCATGAACAAGATTGTAGGCAATGCACGACGGCCTTGAAATACTTTATCTGAAAGCCAACCGCAAATGATGGTTCCAGGAATAGCCGCCATCTCATAAGCAAAATATGCCCAACCAGCACTCTTGATGTCAATGCCACGCTCAGTGAGGATTGTTGGTGCCCAATCCAAACAGCCATAACGCACCATATAAACGAATGCGTTTGCAAAGGCTATGTACCAAAGGAACTTATTGCTCAATACAATCTTGAAAATCTCTTTGGTAGAAAGCACTTGCTCTGCCTTCTCCGAATAGTTCTTTGAAGCCGAACCGCTCCATTTCTCAATAGAAGGTAAACCGCAAGATTGAGGGGTGTCGCGAATCATGCTATAGGCCATCAGTGCTATTAAGATGGCAACAGCAGCTGGGAAAGCATAAGTTCCGATGAGAAAATAACGCTGCTCGTCTGCACCATAGAACCAAGAACCGAACCAGAGTGCACCATAAACGGCCATTGGACCTACCAATGCGCCGCCCACATTATGGGCACAATTCCAGAACGACATCCAGGTTCCACGCTCTTTGATAGAGAACCAATGGGTCATCACACGACCACAGGGAGGCCAGCCCATGCCATTAAACCAACCTACAAGGAAGTTCAACACTGCCATGAGCAGGATGGCAAGCGACTTATGATCGGCTCCAATCCACTGAATAGGCACGATCATAAAGAGCATAGAAATGGCCGCCATAATCAAACCCAATGGGAGGAAAGTGCGTGCATTACTACGGTCAGAGATGCTCGCCATGATGAATTTAGAGAAGCCGTAAGCGATAGCGTTCATCGAAAGCACGATTCCAAGCTCACCTTTCTCAAATCCAAAGTCGGCAAGCATAGGGATTGCCATAGAGAAGTTCTTACGAACAATGTAAAATCCAGCATATCCAATGAATATACCTAAAAAGACTTGCCAGCGCAGTTTCTTATACTTTGCGTCAGCTTCTGGGCCGGTCTGTTCAGCTTTATAGGCCGGTGGGGTTAATAGTTTCCACATAATCGATTGTTATAGTATTTGGTTTGATAATTTTGTTCTCATTTCTTGGCTGGCCATATGCTCAGAAGTTACATTGCTCGGACGACGTATTTTTGATACATCGACCATATTACTTTGAGCCGTTCGCTTTATTTGGTTTTACCAAGTATTGTTTAAGGCCTACATATTCGTACCTCAAACTATTGTTAGTTTCATTTCGGAATGGTTTGAAAGTTATTCGCTTGCAAAGATAAGATTATTTGTTTCATTTCGAAACAAAGAAAGATGATTTATGTCAATTATGTGTTGTATATTAACATTTTTTATGAAGTTGGTTCTAAAACGTAACTATGCAAGTTCAATATAGAACCAAAGTTTTAGGTGCAGGCGTTGCCAAATAATCTATAGCTGAAAACACCGAGGGGGTGTGGGCGAGCAGCCCTCATGCAAGAGATAATTCAACAAGTAATGCATAAAAACAAATAAGGAGATCCCATCTCCCAAAGATTAATAAAATTTGTATTGTGAAGTACAAACAATTAACCTCGGAGCAAAGGTACACAATTTTTGTACTATCTCAAAATGAGACAAAACGAAAAGACATCGCCAAGTCGATAAATGTAAAAACGTTAATGCTCCAGTTTCCTAGTTCCAAGGATAATCTTCTATGTTCTTATCGTTCATTACTCTAAACTTCTGAAACGTTCTTTATGTAACATAATACTATTCTGAGTACAAAATAATGAGAATTTGTATCGTTTCTATTTGCAGTCTAGTTAGGTCATGCATAGTGCTCACCATCCTCATATCTGGTGCTAAGCATCCGCACGCATGGTGCTAAGCGCCCGCACAATATGTGCGGAGCATAAGCACATTGGTTAAAGATTTTGTTCCAAGGACAAGGTAAGAATGTGTTGTTTACTACTCTTCACTCAATATTCAGGATGAAGGGAGAAATGAACGAAATAGCGGAACAGGATAAGTATGTAATTCTCTATTTCTTCACAATCATTTCCCTTGTTTTGGAATCAAAAAAAGAAAGCCCAATTAACAGAACTTTATGTAATGATAAGCTACTGTTAATTGGGGTAAATATGATAATGCAGAATTTGTTATGTCTTACTTTCTTGTAACACGTACATATCTCATCACTTTCTTAACAACCACTCTTCGCAAATCGCTGTCATTGAACTTCGTTTGAGTTAACTCAAACTCGTTGTTGTTTATAAATCTAATTTGCAAGTGCTTGCGCATCTTACCATCTATCTTCATGAAGAAACCATCATTACGGAAGCCATAGACACCCATGTCGTCATCGCGTTCCCATCTACCATTGCCTTCTTTTTCAATTACACTCATTGTGCCATCACGATAGAAGTCAAAGCGGTGCAACTCATCATCGAGATCATTATCGTTGTGATCAACAAGTGTTCGAAGGTTTACACTTTCGCCCGTTTTAAAATCAACTGGAATGAATTTGTAATCGTCATATCTGTCGATTATGAAACCAACTTTATATTCTTGGTGTGTTCTTGGATTACGGACAATGGCATAGCTACCTTTGTTAGTAAGTTCCCAAGTTCCTACAATCTGTGAATGTTTGATTGGTGCAGCCGTTATTACGTTATTTTTTTCGTTTACTTCATTCTTTGCAGCATTTAGACTGGAAAATGTAAACAGTCCACCTAATACCAAGCCTGCGTATAAAGTATGCTTAGAGAAACATGATCTTTTCATTGTTAAAATATTCATTTTTGGATTAATATATTGCAAATATAAATAAAGTTGTTATGGGTAAAAGGATAATGTATGTACTTTTTAAGTGATTTTGTGTATATTGAAAATAAAAGAGCATCTAATTAACAGATTTGTTCAAAATAAAACAATTCCTATCAATTAGATGCTTAAATTGTGTATTTACTTTTTATTTAATTGGTTTATTGTCCATCGTAAAGTCGATATTAGGGCCCGAAAGCAAAAGCTCATGTTCAAAATAATGATGCGGATAAGGTTTACCATTGATTGTTATACGCTGAATAAAACAATTTTCTGCATCATTCTTTTCAGCATTGATTGTTATTGTCTTTCCATTTTCTAAATGTACTCTAACCTTCTGGAAGTATGGTGTTCCTATCATATACTGTGTACTACCGGGGCAAACCGGATAGAAACCGAGTGCTGAGAAGACATACCAAGCTGATGTTTGACCATTGTCTTCATCGCCACAATAGCCGTCAGGCTGCGCCGTATAGAGTCGGTCCATCACCTCACGCACCCAATATTGTGTCTTCCATGGCTGTCCGCTGTAGTCATAAAGGTAAATCATGTGCTGGATAGGTTGGTTACCATGTGCGTAATTACCCATGTTCATGATTTGCATCTCACGTATTTCGTGAATGGTGAAGCCGTAATAGCTATCATCAAATATAGGAGGAAGTTGGAAAACACTATCCAACATAGCGTTGAACTTGTCGTATCCACCCATCAGTTTTGCTAGTCCTGCAGGGTCATGGAAGACACTCCATGTGTAATGCCAGCTGTTGCCTTCTGTGAAGGCGTCGCCCCACTTGAAAGGATTAAAAGGTGATTGGAAACTGCCATCTTCATTGCGTCCGTGCATTAATCCAGTCTCCTTATCGAAAACCTTTTGATAGTTCATGGCACGAAGCTTGAAAGGTTTTAACTCTTTTGCACTCTTTCCGAGTTTTAATCCTAACTGATAGATGCACCAGTCATCGTAGGCATACTCTAAAGTGCGGGCCACACTCTCGTTGATTCCAACATTGTAAGGTACATAACCTAAGCGATTGTAAAATTCGAAACCCTTACGCCCAGTGGAACTAACAGTTGGATGTACGGCATTGGCATCATGGACGAGCGCTTTCCATAGCGTTTCAATGTCATAGCCACGCAATCCCTTAATATAAGCGTCAGCAACGACTGAGGCCGAGTTATTACCCACCATGCAGTCGCGATGTCCTGGACTTGCCCACTCTGGTAGGAAGCCACTCTCCTTATAGGCATTAACAAGACCTGCTTGCATCTTCTCATTCATAGAAGGATAGACAAGGTTAAGCAATGGGAAGAGCGAACGGAAGGTGTCCCAGAAGCCTGTGTCAGTAAAGAGGTAACCCGGTAGTACCTTTCCATTATAAGGGCTATAGTGGATAGGCTGCCCTTGTTCGTCAATCTCATAAAACGAGCGTGGGAATAGGACTGAGCGATAGAGACAACTATAAAAAGTGCGAAGATGGTCGATGTTGTCATCTTCTACCTCTATTCTTCCTAATATATTATTCCATTCTTTCTTGCCTTCAGCCTTAACTATATCAAACGATTTCCCTTCAACTTCTTTGAGGTTACGTTGTGCCTGTTCATCACTGATAAATGATGAGGCTATCTGCACGTTAACTTGTTCGCCTCGCTTGGTATGGAAACCCACAACAGCCATAGCGTGATTGCAGGTCGTTGATGTCTTTCCTTCTGATAATTTACCATCTTCAATACTGCCAACAAAAGAGAAGTCGTGGTCAAATCGAAGGATAAAATAGTTTTTGAAGTTTGCTGGAACACCTCCGCTATTTTTTGTGGTATAACCAATAATAGTGCGCTTATCGGGTATAATGGTCACAGAAGAACCTTTGTCAAAGGCATCTACAACCAAGTAAGCCTCCTCGGTTTGTGGATACGTAATGCGCACAGCAGCAGCTCTACTGGTAGGACTAATCTCTGTGGTGACGTCGTAGTCAGCCAAATAGGCCTTATAATAATAAGGTGTAGCTGTCTCAGCTTTGTGCGAAAACCAACTAGCACGTCCTTCTTCATCAAAAACTTTTTTGCCAACGACGGGCATGATAGAGAACTGTCCGTAGTCGTTTATCCATGGACTTGGCTGATGAGTTTGCTTGAGACCGCGAATCTTATCGGCCTCGTAGGTATAAGTCCAGCCGTCTCCCATCTTTCCTGTTTGTGGAGTCCAGAAGTTCATACCCCATGGTAGGGCTGTGGCAGGGTAGGTGTTACCGGTTGAAAGTTCTGATTTTGAAGCCGAACCAACTAATGTGTTTACATAATCGACTGGGTTCTTTACGTCGAAAGCATAACTATTAAATGTCAATGACAAAAGTAAGAGAATAAGAGAAAGCGCTTTTTTCATATCGTGAAAATGTGATTTGTTTTTATATTTTAAGCTAAGAGTAAACTTATAAGTAAAGTTGAGATGATGTTATAGTTTTCTAATGTTATGCAATGGTAGTGATTACAATTACTTAGTTGCCGACTTCCATACCCATACTTCGCCCATTTGAAAGCGAATTAATAGCTTTGCACCTTCATCTGAAAGCATAATACCTTTTGTGCCCGGTTGTAATAAGAAGACCTCTCCATTATTCAATTGATCAATGAGTGTAGAGTCTGTTTTACTTATTTCATTTGGACGAGGCAATAGGTCAAGATCATTCTTGTTGACAGCTCCAAAGCAAGGACCTGTCAATGTAAGCTCATTATCTCGGTTACTAATGAAGCCTGCATCCCTTTTGTTAGCATTTTTGATAGTCTGATCTCCGTTCTCTACAATCTCGGTAGGGAGTGTACTCATGCTGTGATAGTCTTGTTTTGGTTCTTCTTGTGGCCCTTTTTTACAGCTACTTAGCGTTAAAGCTGTTGCAGCAATAAGGGTATATTGCTTTTTTATCATATCGTTTTACGCTTAATATGCAAGTACAAATGTACACTTTTACAAGCATAAAGGCAAGAGATGTAGAAAAAAAACGATAAATATTATTTCAATAGAGGATAATAATTCTGAAGTAATAACTTTATATTGTATAGAATAAAACTAGTGTAAAAGCTAGTACTTTACATATTGTTTGTTCTTACTAATATTTCGTATTACATTGAAATGTAATACGAAAAGTTATTAAATTAACTTTATTTAGCTATTTGTACTTGACTTTATTACGAATAATTCGTAGCTTTGTGGCGTGAACTTTTAGATATATAATTTATGGAGAAACTAACT
>ERZ773045.617-NODE-617-length-17444-cov-13.536374_pt1 | contig 17444 bp, 23 predicted proteins | sample MGYA00580635_ERZ773045 | MGnify/ENA primary metagenome ERZ773045 (study PRJEB29015, sample SAMEA2738115) | human oral metagenome | biome: human oral; feature: human-associated habitat; material: saliva | place: China | collected 2261 ...
TAAAGTATTTTATTTCTTTTTGCAGTGCGTGGGGTGTGCGCAGTCCGTCTGCCCCCTCGCTTGCCCCTCGGATTTTTATTTTTGGCTCTAGCAGAATTTTTCGGAATTTCTGTGCTAGAGCGATTTTTTTCGTCTCGGCTCGCCCTCGCTTACACGCTTTTTCTGAAACACTTTCTGAAATATCTGAACCGTTCTCTTTCAGCAGTTTGCCACCCTGCTCTCTCGGATTTTTTGGTGTCAGCTTGCTATATTTTGGTGTATCTTTACTCATTTTTCGTGTATGTTTATTATCTTTTTGTGTTACCGTATTATCTTTTTGTACCCTTGTCTTTACCGTCTTTCCTTTATGTAATATCTTGCTTATTGTTTTGTGTAGCACGATTATTTTTTTGTGTCGCTTGATTATTTTTAAGAGGGGTTGCCCCCTCTTTTTGTGTTGCTTTCGATCTAGTCTGTTACTCTTTGGTAGTAACTAATTGCTTCCTCATTATCCTTGAAATGCTCATAGATAAAGTCCTCAATGTTACACCATAGGTCAGCATATAAGCTACATAGAGTTTGGTGCTTTCCGTTGTGTTGCCAACTCTTGTGATTGAGTACCATAGCTAATTCAGTCATGTATTCAATGCTATCTTGCCAATCCTCTTTCGCTCGGTTGTAGGTGTCTTTAACTCCCTCAGTTCCAAACATATCAGCAATGCTAAAGTCAGTCCAGAAGGTCGTTTTAGGCTCATATCCGTTCATTTCAAAGATAGGGTTAGTGTAACTTGTAGTTAGGTTCATGTTGCGTTCTCCTTTAATTCTAAGGGGCTTATCGCCCCTCTCTTAATAGTCAATTTCTGTATAGGTTAGGTTGTACTTCGCTACAATTTCATCTTGGATTTTATCCATATCTTCTGTAACTCGGTTGATAACTTCTTCCAACTTATTAACCGTTGTCTCTAGCCATTCTTCAACGTTTGTTACGTCCAATTCTACGATAGCTGTATCAATAGTATCTCTGTCAATCGAAATTCCACACAAGCTAATAAAGGTTGCGTTTGGCTCGCATGATTCTTCATGAGCGATATGATATTTTTCTTCATAGTCCTTCATATAGGCTACATCAATACGATTATATACCTCGTTCCAAAACTCATTCATCATTTCTTCTGTAGCTCCGTAGTTCTCAACTAGCGTTTCTCCATGCCACATATAATTTTCATCTGCTAAAATATCTACTCGGCTCATTAAGGCTCTTATTGACATAGGTTTTTCTCCTGTTTTCTTAACTTCTTTATGTTTATATTATACACTCTTTTTTAATTTCTGTCAATACTTTTTCGTGTTTTTTGATTATTTTTTTGTGTTGTAAAGGCGCAAAAAAAGAGGGAAACTCCCTCTAGTTTTTTATCTATTTTGCTACATAGTCACGGATAGTTTTGATTAAAATATCTGTGTCAGCATAACCTTTTTCTCCAATCACTTTTTCAAGCAGATTCAAGGCTTGTAGTGCCATTTCTTTATCGTCTAGGCTCTTGCTAGGCTCTGTCTCTTTGACGCTTGTAGAAGGCTCTGTGTTGTCCTCAGAAGGCTCTCTATCGTCCTCAGACAACTCTGTTTCTGCTTCCTTGCTACTTAGAGTGACATCATAGAGATAAGTGTCTGCTTTGTCAATTTCATTGACTACAACAATCTGCGTTGCGATACGTTTAATGCTTGCATAAGCTACGCAATTATCATACCCTACTTGTTTAACTGGAACAAGTAGTAGTTCCCCACGTCTGATTGTGATACAACCTTCTCCTGTGATTGAGTGGTAGTCTTTCAGCAAGCCTTGATAGTTGATTTTTACGTTGTAGTGTTCAGCAATCACTTTTAACAACTCGTCCAATTCTTCTTTGTTACCTACTAGAAGCGCTCGTCCTTCTTGCAAGGTTTCAAGCAATTCTTTTAGGTCAGGTGCATTGTCCTTAGTTGTTGTTTCCAATTCCTCTGTCTCATACAAGCCTTTGATATTCTCGTTGTAAAAACGTCCTACGCTACCACCTTCAATAACAATTTCAGCATACTCTGAAATAAGGTCTAGTAGGAACTCTGGATCAATTCCAATGTAACGATAGGCTCTCCCATTTTTCATAATGACATCAAGTGAAGTAGTTGTTGCGATTTTGATTTCTTGAATGAAACTTGACATGAGATTTCTCCTTGTAGTTGATAATCTTATAACGGAGTATAGAAAAGGCAAAGTTTTATTATCATCAGTTTTGTAAAAACATTTAGGATAAGTGTTTCCGCAAATATCCTTCAATAGTGTAATTTAGGTAAATGTTTTTGGGAGACCTTATCTATACCCCTTTATAAAACTATCAACTATATTTCTTTATTTTTTGCCTTCTTGATAGACTTGTAATGAGATAGAGAGTTTTTGTTTGAAGAAAGTTTTATTATTTTTTTGTTTTGTTCTCTTTGGATCAATCAGTATAAAATGAAAAATTACGTTTGGTATCGGAGAACTTTCTCTCTATCCCTTTATAAATCTACCAATAGGGCTTTTCTTAATTTCTTTATGATTATATTATACACTCTTTTATAATCTTTGTCAACACTTTTTTGCGTTTTTTGATTATTTTTTTGTGTTATTCCCTCAATACCAACTTGACAAAAAGTAGAAGGAGTAGGACTTCCTACCCCTTGCTATTTTTTATTGCACTTCCTACAATAGTGATTACACTTGCTCCTATATATAGCCATATAGGATAGGCTAGTAACTGTCCTAAATACACGTTGCGATTCTCCTTTTTTCTTTTTTGGTTAGTCATAACCACCTTATATAGAGATAGGTAGGTTGTACGGAGTTTATGTGTTTCAAGTTTCAATTATAAAAGGAGATTGTTTGCGAAACTCTTACCTATCTCTGTATTAAGTGGTTATGCCTTCAATTCCCTCTCCCCCCTCGTTGCGTGAGAAGGGGGAGGAGTTGTAGCTTGTAGTTTACCATGAAGAATGATATAGATAGACCTCTTTATCAAAATCTCCATTTTCAAGGACTTTATTGGCGATTTCTAGCGTTTCTTCTACTGTTTGGAAGTAGTATGGACTATAATCTGTTCCACCAAAGAAGAAGCCTGATTGCGTAGGCATGAGTTCTTCTAGTTTGCCTTCCATTTCCTCATAATCTGCCTTAGTGATAACTCCATTATCAATTAGTGTTGAAGCAGTAGTATAGAAAAGGTCTGAATTTTCATCAATAGAGTAAGGTTTTAATGCTACTACCTTTTCGCAAGTGTCTTTTAGTTCTAAAAAGTGGTCTTTTGATACGAAATAATAAGAGCAGTCATCTGTACCGTCTTGTACTTTGTTGACAAACCAAGCGTGGATATGATTGGCTTTGCGCCAATACCCAACTTTATCAAAAATGCTAAACCATTCAAAGTAGTTACCTACACTCTTGTATTCACTTTCTAGGGTTTCTGCCTTTTCTAGTGTCATGCTTTCAGGAACGCCCCAAGACGCTAGGGTTTCCATGAATTTCTCTCCACTCTCTTTTGCCTTAGCTTTTTCTCGCTTGTAATCTAATGCCTCATCTGCGTAAGCGTAGTCCATAGCAGAAAATCCTTCTACCTTCTTTGTTTTGTATAGGTACATATCTAGTCCCATTGCAGTTCTCCTTTTCTTTAGGGCTTTGTTGCGTTGCCCTTGTTTTATTTTATGTTTATATTATACACTCTTTTTTAGGGGTTGTCAATAGTTTTTTGATTATTTTTTTGTGCTTTCGTATTATTTTTTTGGGTTCAATTATAAAAATCCCTCAATACCAACTTGACAAAAGAAAAACACCTAGCTTTGCTAGGATTTTCCCTTTTTAATAAGCTGTGAAGCGACCTGTACGTTTGCTAACACTTGCCTTACGTCCGTTTTTGCTCGTAAGCATATAACTATGTCGTAGTGATTCAACCGTTACGTTTTTCTTGAAGCCTTTGTAGTTAGTTTTAGCAACCTTAAAGGTGTTGATGATACGTTGGTTCTCCCACTCTCGATACTCTGCACGTTGTTTGCGCTTCTCGTACAGTTCAAGAGCTTCTTCTTTGGTTGAAAAGATAAAATGCTTATACACTTCATATATTCCATAATTATAGCTGTAGTAGGTGTACGGTTCTACTAGCAGGTTATTAACTTCTGCGTCTCTATCCCACCATGAATATCTGATATGTTCTGTTAGTGTCAAAACATACCTTCCTACTTTTTCATTGATACCATCATACCAAAAGCCATAGTCATACTTCTTGCCATCTTTTTCTAAGATCACTTTAGCAAAATCATCATTAGTTCGTTCCAATGTTCCATTTTCTCTTGTTACTACCAATATGTAGCCATCTAGTAGTAGTTTTGCTAACTGTTCTGAGTAAGCCTTGTTTATATCTGCTCCTGTAAGTCTCATGGTTGCGTTCTCCTTTTCTTTAAGGCTTTGTTGCGTTGCCTTTATCTTTCTTTATAATTCCTTTTAGTTCTGTCTAATACGCTTGGAAAGAACATTTTTAAATTCGTCCATTTTATCTTGATACAAGTCAGTCAAGTCAGAAGCACAATCTTTACATACCATAGATTCAGTTTGTAAATCCCAAACGCCACCATTTTGGCAATAAGGACACGAATAAGAAACACTCGCAACACGCTCTAGTTCCTCGTCTGCGCCTTCCCAAAAGTTTCTCTTGCTCATTAGATACTCCAAATAAGACAATCTGCTTTCTGAACTATCTTTGTTCTTATCTGTATCATAGGTATAACAACCACCGTCCAAAGTCGGTTTATACCCCCAAGCAAAGAACTCCTCATAACTCATAGCTAGTAACGGACTAAACTTGTTTTTTTCCACTTCTTCCAAAAGTTGATTAAATCCTGCTTCTTCAATCTCGATTTGGTTATCATATTTTTGCAGACGTGCAATCATTTCTTTTACTGTAATCATCATTTCTACTACTCCTTTATTTCTTTATGTTTATATTATACACCTTTTTATAATCACCGTCAACCATTTTATCATATTTTGATTATTTTTTTGTGTTGTAAATAAAAAACACCCTAAAATTCTTGATTTTAGAGTGTTCCATAGCTCAATTTTCTGTCAGGATATTCAAGACTTCTTCTAAAATCCCCTTTTGTACGTCAGTTTCCCTTTATTCCACATAGCAAACCTCTCTTTCTGCTTATTCCGTTCTTATTGCCCTATTTTTTAGCCCCTGTCACGTTTTATAATGCTCTGCCTAGAATTATGCTGTTTTACCTTAAAACGTCATACAAGCCAATTTAGGGGCAAATTAAAAAGCTAGTTGATCTAGCTTTTATTCCTTATCTAGTTTCATACATGATGATAGCATATTTTGGTGTGAGTTTGATTTCATTCAAAGAACCTGTGTCCTTATCATAAAATCTAACTTCGTCCATTACAGGCATAACAAAACGAACTTTGTATTGACTATTTGCTTTGATTTCATCTAACTGTTCAAGGCTAACCTTTTCGCTCACTTCAAATGCGACCTCAAACACCTTGAACCCACAAAGTACACTTTCTGTTCCAACCTGTATAATAGAACGTTCTTTGATCTCGTTAAATAGTTTACGTTCAAAGAAATTCAAACTCTCTTGTGGCAACATTTCTATGCGCTCGTGTTCATACTCTGTATATCTATGAAGGCATTCTACCAAGAACAATACAAATCGCTCTTGTTCCCTTCTTTTTTCTGTTTTGACTTCCATAACATTCCTCTTTTAACTATAAAGTTTCTACGTCAACTACAGATTTTTGACAATTTTGTTTTTTCATAGTTAGTCTGTTGATTTGTTCTTGAATCCGAACGCTACGTCTTTCTAAATGTTCCTTAAATAATTCCAAAACTTTTTCTAAAGACGGTTCTTTAAAGCAGATTACCCTATCATCTGCACTATCAGGAGACATGAAGTCATTTAATTCTTCTTTCTTTAACGTTTTTCTACCTCGGAAAAAAACCTCTCGACTTTCAATACGTTCAGGCTCTCCAATCGGAGAAGAACTGTCATACACCAACCTTGTTTTAGTATTCTCTACCCCTTTTTTCAAAAGAAATAGTTTTTGCGTCTCTGATACATCAAACTCTAGTTCCCAAATTAAGACTTTATCATCTGAAATATGTAGCCTATAAGCATAGATTTTCACTTCTTTTTCTGTCATACTTCTTTTACCTCAACTACTCCCTTTATTCTGTTCCATCTGCTCTAACAAGCCTGATTGTTTTATAACCTTCATAATGCAAAATACCATTAGCAGGGATTGTAGTATTTTCCAACACAATTTCGCCTGTTGGAGTTATATTCTTAACCACTTCAACCGTCATAGTACGACCAAGAACGCCCATTGTATTTAATAGGTGTACTTTATCGCCTATCTTCAACTCTTTTAACCAACCTGTCCGTTGATCTTTTGGTTCGCTCATTTTTCTATCTCCCTACCTCTAGCATTTCTACCACTTTTTCGTATGCTGTCTCAGTCACAAAAGAGAAGGTAAATCGTTCTCCTGCAAACTTGATCTTCACGCTTGTTTCAGTATCGTGCTTCTTCACTTCGTACATTTCAAGCGATTTCTTAGGAAATTCATTCTTGTAATTCCCAATCCGTACTGGCTCTTTTGCCTTGTCAGACTTCTTCTTACTTTTTTCATCTTCACTTGCTACTACTTCGATAGTGTAGCTATCCTTTCCTGATAGTAAAGTAACAAGTTCTCCCTCTCTGGTTTTCCCTTTAAGCTCCATGTTATAACTCCTTTATCTATTTTACTGATATTCCACTAAAGATTTTCTGTAATTGTTTCTACAGCCTCTTTAGTCAACTTAACTCCGATATTCTTTCCACTAGCTTCTGACTTATAAACAAGCAATCCATCATTCATTATAAACTGAACTTGATGAACTGGTATAACAACTTTCCCACCTTGAACACTCTCAACTTCTATATATTTTTTGACTTTCATTTATTGTTTCCTTCTTTCTTTTTTAGTTTCTTGTAGGAGTTCAGGCACTTTTTACATAGGTGTTTTTCCTCAACTCCTTCAATGTTGATAGTCTCATATTCTGTACTGTATTGACCGTATTTTTTACATAAAGACCAGTTCATAAGACTATCGTCACAAACAACAAAAGCATGAGTTTTACAATTACCATGAATATAGCCTGTGTTATTGTTTTCTGCGCTTACCATAGGCAACTGCCATACAATGTTATCTTGTACTATAGCTTGTTTCATAGCTACTCCTTTTACAGCTCCTTTGTTTCCACCTTGTCAAGCTCTGCGACAACTATTCCCACTTCGTCATAGTTGCTTGCTACCTGACTGACTGCGTTTCTTGCTTGTTCTAGCGTTGAGAAAGAGCCGATAAGCTCTTTCCCTCTCAATCTGCCTAAAGTATGATAGACTGTTCCGATTGCGTTATATACCTTCATTTACTTTGTGTCTCCTTTATCAATAATTCGCTCAATTTCCTGCAAGTCCTCTAGGCTCAGTTTCTTGTAAAGTTTTTGGTCTTGCAAGCCACCTAAACCTTTAGTAAACTCCCATGATAATTTTGAGAATAGCTTATCTTTAGCTACTTTTGTTTCTACTTCGTCCTTATTGATCCACAATACATAATTAGGAGAATATTCTGTCGCTAGAACGCCATCTGCAAGTCGGTACATACGTTTATTTGTCGTAACATACTTATTCCCAATATTGGTTACAGTTTCTACACTAATGCTACCTTCCTTATCCTTTCTGGTACTAAGACCAACACATTCTGCGTAAACTTCCTGACCTACAAAAAAGTCTTTCTTTGTAAAACGTTGTTCCATTCTTTCTCCTAACCTTCTACTAACTTAATCTTGCTACCGTCTGCAAGTTCAATTTCATCTTCGGTAGTTTGCAATAAGTCAACAAAAGCCAATGCTTCGCTACTCATTCCATCTTCCAAATATCCCAACCATGCTTCAAACACGTCTAGGTCATGTTCTTCTAAAAAGCTGTTCATTGCTTCTACTGTCGCTTCGTCAATATCAACATACCAACGCTCATTTTTCTTGTCATAAGTTCCTTTTACTACTAGCTCCATTTTCTTTCTCCTTATCGTCCTAATAACTTAGCATTTTCATAGATATTACCTACGACTGAGTGGTAGGTAGTGCAATCAATCAAGTCAGCAGTATATCCGTGTTCCTCGTTTTCTACTGCCATGAACTTACCGTCTTTGTAGATGACGTACAGATAAACTAGCTCGTCTCCACTTTCACTTAGGTCAGCAAGAATATCTCCTTCAAAGATTTCTACACCTTTTTTGTCAAACAAGCCTGTTGATTGCATAAGGTATTCTTCGTCAATCGTCCAACCTATTAAGTGATTGCATGAAAGTTTTTTGCTATCGTTAGCATAAACATTGTTATTCCAAATAATCAATTCATCACTAGCAAACATCTTTTGTTCATGTTTATCCCACGCTCTAAATTTCAAATTTTTCATTTTATATACCTCTGTTCTTGTTTTATGATTATATTATACACCCTTTCCTAGAGAGTGTCAAGAGTTTTTATTATTTTTTTGTGTTTTTATCTTATGTTTTTGTGTTTTAGTCCATTTTGCGCCTTTGCAACTGCAATTTTATCTTCCATATTCAACAAAAAACAGCGTACTATGTACGCTGTCCTCTGATTATAACATGAAATTTACTCGCTTCCGAAAGAGGGCTTAATCTTCTTTCTTTTTGTATGCTAGGGCAGAAAGTCCAAGAATACCCATACCTGCGATTGCAAGAGCTGTGCTTGCTTCTGAGCCTGTGTTTGGCAATTCTTTAGTAACGTAGGCTTGTGCTGTAGGTTTTGGTGCTTCTGGTTTTTCTGGTGTCTTAGGAGCTTCTTGTGGAGCTTCTGGTTTCACTTTGTCATAAACACGAACTGTTACACCCTTAGTATCTTCTACGTTCTTAGAATCTTTAGGAGCAGGTTTGTAACCTTCAATTTCTTTAAATGGTTTAGTACCATCTTCTTGTGGGGCAACTGGATTGCCTTCTGTGTCAATGTGGATTGTGATAGGTTTTTGTACTTCACGGTAAACGTAAGTTACAACTGTCTTACCTTCTACAACTTTACCTTTTTCAACCCCTTCTGAACGGACAAGCTCATAAGTCACACCGTCTTTAGTGATTGTTACTGGCTTGTGGTCTGTAGTGTCATAGTCTGAACCAACTTTTCCACCTACTGTATCTGCTACTGGCTCTTTCAATACAGTTCTTGAAGCGTCATCTTTAACGTAACGTACTTCTACATTACCTTTTTTGATTTGACTATAAACACGGACTGTTTCGCCTTTAGGATTTACTACGTTCTTAGAATCTTTAGGAGCAGGCTCATAACCATCAATAGTCTTAAATGGTTTAGTTCCATCTTCTTTAGGAGCAACTGGTTTACCATTTGTATCAATATGGATTGTAGTTGGTTTTTCAACTGGTGTTGGAGTTGGAACTGGTTTTGGTGTTGGTGTTGGCGTTGGTGTTGGCGTTGGTGTAGGGGTAGGTTTAGGCGTTGGCGTTGGAGTTGGTTTTTCAACTGGTTTAGGAGTTGGTTTTTCAACTGGTTTTGGCGCTTCCTTCAACTTATAAATATAAGTGATGGTTTCAGTTCCGTTAGGGATTTTTGTTGGATCAGCTTTATCTTGTTTAGTGAAAGTATAAGTTTTACCTTCAAACGTAATTTCGTTAGGGTGACTTAACTTAACTGCTTCATCTACTGGTTTTTCGCCTGTATTTGTCTTAGGTGCAATTTCTTTTCCACCTTCTTCAATAAACACTTGAACGATTGAACCTTTTTTAACCTTATCAGCATTGTTTGTAGCTTTTGGTTTATTTACTGTATAAGATACAAGATGATAGTTTACTGTTGGAGCTTCTTTAGGGCTAGAAAAGTTTTCATTAACTGGTGCAGGTAGTTTTGAATGATAATCCATCAAGTTTTGAGTTGGATCAATAGCTTTAGCTCCATATTCTCCCAACTTTAATTTTCTAGTGTTTTCTGTAAATTTGCTACCACCATTAACAAAGGTATCAGATAATGTTTTTGTACCATCAACCCCATAGTGAAGGTTATGAGGTTTATTATCTGTTGTTGGAGCTGTTTTAATTTCACTTGCTTTAAGGTTAAGAGTAGGATACCATTTAGTATTCACAAATTTAGAAGCCAATTCTTTAGAATCAATAGCTTTACCAGAAGCGTCAAGGTAGTTCCATGTACTTAAAACATCAAACTCTTTACCGTTATTCATAACTTCGCTTGCTTTACCCAAACCACCAAAGATATAGTTAGAAAGAACTGAACCTGTACGGTCTGCCAAAAGTGCCACTTTCCCTTTTGCTCCTACAGGAGAACCTTTTAGAGTAAGCGAACGTTCAACTGTTTTAATTCCTAACTTACCAAGCTCAGAATCCCCTGCAACATTTACTTTATAAGTGATAGTTTCTCCATCATTTACCAAGATAGGAACTACTTTAAGTGATGAACGGTCTTTAAGAGAGTTGTGTGTACCACCAAATACGTTCCCACCTGCATACTTCATAGTGATTTCTTTAGGAGCTGTACCGATAGCAGAATCTAAAACAGCAACCGTTGGATCAATTTTATCTGCGTTGAACTCGCTAGGAGCGTTCAAATAACGTACTGTACCCTTACTTGAAGTGAACTCGCCATAGCTAGTTTGACCTTTGTTATAAGCGTCATCGCCCATTTCACGCAAGCCATCAGCAGTAGTGTCATAAATTTTACCTTCTTGGTTCAATTTATCTACAGTTTCTTGACGTTTCTTGTCGCCTGCTTGTGATTGTGCTTGATAGTCTTTTACTTGTTTTTCGATTTCAGCTTTTTGGTCTGCTACGTCTTTTTTAGCTTGTGCTTCAATCTTTTTAGCTTCATCTTCTGTGTTAGCAACTCCAAGGTTTTTAGTTGGTTCAGCATTAACTTTCAACCCTGCTTCTTTTGCCTTGTTTGCTGTTTCAGTCAATCCTTCATCAACCGTTACAGTCTTACTTTCGTTTGCTGTAGCTGTAGTATTTGGAGTTGCTGTTGTTGGCGCTGTTGCTTCATCTGCCGAAACTTGATTAGCACCAAGAAACATTCCTGTAAGTGCAATCCCACAAACTAGTCCAATACTACTTTTACGAATATAGCCATGACCTTTAACATTTTCTGTTTTCTTCATTATTTGTTTTCCCTTTCTTTTCTTGATTAGAGGGCGCTGTTCATGAACAAACGCCCAATAACCTTAAAATACAAATTTATATTAGTCTTTTTTCTTTTTGAGGCTTGCACCTGCTAGAGATAACATTCCTACACCTGCCATTACAAGGGCAACTGAGGCTGTTGAACCTGTGTTTGGAAGAACTTTTGCTGTTGGTTTAGCAACTGCTTTTTTAGCTACAGCTACAGGGTGTACTTCTGATGATACAGAAACTTCATGAGCTTTAGCTTCAACCTTGCCAACTTGTGGTTTTTGTGCTTTCAAAGTGATTTTAGCTACTTTTACTGCTTCTGGCTTAACTTCATTTGTTGTAGAACCTAGTTTAGAAGGTTGCAACTTATCTTCTTTAGCACTTGAAGAACCGTTAGAGCCTGCTGTTGATTTAATTTCAGCAGATTTCTTAGCAACTTCTTTACCGTCAATAGTAACAACTGTTGTTACTGTTCCGTTACCAGTTACTTCAAATTCAAGAGTGTAGTTGCCATCAGCAAGTTTTTCTGAAAAGTCAACTTTACCATCTTTGATAGCAAGGTCTTTAGTAGTTGCACCTTTAAGCGTTGCTTTAGTAACAGTCACACCGTTACCACCAACTGTTACTTTAACAGTTTGCATTTCGCCTTTAGTTACTTTTTCAACTGTTGTAGCTGTGATTTGTTCTTTAATCTTTTGACTACGAACATCATTAGGGATCAATTCTCCGTTTTGTTCAGCAAGATAGATATTTGGGTGTCCTACTTTAATCATTTCCTGATTAGCTCTTGAACTAGCGTCACCATAGACAATACTCATAAATGTCTTAGCGTGTTGTTTAGCCCAATCAGCGATAGAACCATCATAGGTTTCATCTGGCATTTTCCAATCATCTGTCAACTGCATTACGATTGCTGTTGCGTTCTTGTCACGAACTTCATCAAACAAGTTCTCAAACTCTTGACTTCCTTGTTTTCCTTTGAAGTCGTAAATGAGTTTGTTCTTCAAAAGTTCGTTTTGCCATCTACCACCGTTGAAATAGTTGTTTTTATTAGGTTTAATTACTTCAAGAATATCCAACAACTCTTTTTTAGTCATTAACCGTGATACAGGGCGTTCACGGTCAGCCTCTCCTGTTGTGTAATATGAACCTGAGTTGTTAGTTTCATAAAATGCCAACATAACTTTATCTTGGTCGTTCATACTTTCTGCGATAGTCGTTAAATCTTCCAAGATTTGTTTTTTAGTTCCACCTACTGTTGAACCTGAACCATCAATAGCTACTAGGAAATTACGAGGTTTAGCTTCGTTAGTTACTTTTGTAGCTGTTTTAGTTGCAAAAGCTAGATTTCCTGTGACTTTACCTGCTTGTCCTGCTTGACCTTCAACATTCAACTTACCAGAAATGTTACCTGCTGTGTTGTCTTTAGCTTTGAAAGTATAAACAAGTTTGTATTCTCCTACTTCATCAAGTGCTTTAGAAGAATCAATTTTACCATTTGCAAAGACTGTTTCTTTCCCAGAAGGAGATACCAACTTAACTGAAACAATTTCAGCGCTACCAGTATTTGCTAGATTACCACTCCATTTGCTTCCTGCTTTTTCGTTTTTAACAGCAAGTGTTTGAGTATAAGTTCCGTCAGCGTTCTTAGTTGCTGTTGAGCCACTTACAAGTTCTGCTTTTGCATTTTTGTTAGCTTCATTCACTTTAGCGTTGTTTGCACGAATAGCCTTGTTTTTAGTTTCTGCGTCAGCAAGTGCTTTAGCAATTTTAGCTTTTGCGTCTGCAAGAGCTTTTTGTGCGTCTTTTGCGTCAACTACAGTTTCGCCTTCTACAGTAACGTTTACACCTTTAGCTTTTGCGTCAGAAATAGCTTTTTGCAATTCAGCGCTTACTGTTTTTTGTTGCGCTACAATTTGATTAAGAGCCTTTTCAGCTTCTTCAACTTGTTTTGAGAAGGTTTCAATATCGCCATCTTTAAGGTCAATAGTTTTCACACCTTCAAACTTAACGCCTGCTTGTTGAGCCATTTCAACTGCTTTAGACAAACGAGCTTGTGCGTCTTTAACTTTTGCAGTCAAAGCGTTCAATTCTTCAACTTGTTTAGCAATATCTTCTTCGCCTTTAGCAAGGTTGTCATATACAACTTTTTCATCAAGTTGTACGTTAATACCTACAGCTTTTGCGTCAGAAATAGCTTTTTGCAATTTTGCGTTAGCTTCGTCACGTCCTTTAGCAAGTTCTTCAACCTTCTTACCTTGTTCATCAAGGTCTTTAGAAGCGTCTGCTACTGTTTTATGAGTGACTTCTTTACCTTCCTTGACTTCTACATCAAGTTTCTTAGCTTGGTCTTTAAGTTCAGAATATTTCTTGTCAAGACCTGCTTGATCTTTCACTTCTTCGGTTTTAGGTGCTTCTTTAGTTTCTGCTTGCACCTCTTGTTTTGGAGCTTCTGTAGTAGTTGCTTTTGGTGTTTCTGTAGTGCTTGGCGCTACTGTAGTTTTTGGAGCTACGTCTGTGCTTGGTTTCACTTCATCAGCAGAAGCTACTTGCCCTGCTAGAAACATTGTTGAACCAAGAATAATTCCTGAAACAACTTTCCCTGCTGTGTTCTTACGAATAAAACCGTGTCCTTTTTCTTTCAATTCCATTAAGATTGATTTCCTTTCTTTTTCATAAAGATTAAGCCTCATTGACTTTATCTTTCAATCCCTTACCTGCTTTAAATGCAGGAGACTTCTTAGCTGTAATAGTGATTGTTTCGCCTGTCTGTGGATTGCGTCCTTTACGTTCAGCACGTTCTCGAACTTCAAAGATTCCAAAGCCGTCAATACGAACTTTTTCTCCATCAGCCAAGTGTTTTGCGATTTCTCCAAACACATAGTTTACAGCGTCCTTTGCGCCTTTCTTAGTCAAACCAAGTTCAACTGCCATAGGCTCATAAATGTCACGTTTTGATTTCATTTTAACACCCCCTTTGTGACATACAAGATTATTCAAATTATAGCACTTTCTTTTAGAAAAATCAAGCAATAAGTAACAAAAAAGTATTGAATTATATTTTATAAAACAATACTTTTTCTTCTCTATTTTACTTCTATTTCAACACTTAGTGAATTTTTTAATGGTTTTTCTAGCCATAAATCACTAATTATTTCTTTCTCCTTCGATACAAATTTTTTATAAATCTCATATTCTGATAGCTTTGTATCAAGCAATTTCTTTGATAAATCAGCCATATCTCCATTAAATTTTACGGTTGCTTTTAATTTTTGCGACAATAATTTCTCAACAGGTACATGACGTTCTTCTGCCAATACTTCAAGTTTTTGATAATAAGGGTTATCTGGACTAGGAGTTGCTACTAAATGTTGCAGAATTTCTTCTGGGTTAAAGCTCTCTGTCAAAATCTGGGAGATTTTCTGGATAGCCACTCTCTCAGAAGCAATCTGCTTGTTTCTTTCTTCCCACTCGTCCACGCTGTCTAATAGTTCAACATTCTTACTTAGCTTTCTAAAAATGCTAGGCAAACATAAGAGCGTGTTAAAGTCATCAGAGGTCATTCTAGGTATGCTATCTAGCGCCTGTGGTTTGTTAATGTTCAGGATCAACGTCATCAAAAGGACAATCTCACTCTCGTTTTCTTTCGTATTGACCTTCACTTGGTAGTGAGTGTTGTTGAGCTTCGCATTATCAAGCCCTACTTCCTTAGTTTTATCTCTAAATTCTTCAACCAACTCAGGGTAACTATCAATATTTTCTGTCAAGAGCTTATTGACCTGCATAGCGTCAAATAGGCTATAGAAATTATCAAGCAATTCTTCTGAGCCAACCATTCTATGTTCCCACTTTTCAAGAGTTTCATTCAGGACTACTTCTAAATCCAATAAATGATTTCTTTGCCACTCGTTCAATACCATCTGCGTTGCTCGTCCTGTATCAAAGAACTCTCTCAAACCGTCTCTCAGGTCGTCATCTGCGATATAACCTTCATTGATACCTAATTCTACCCACTTGTCATAAGACGCTCTCAGGCGTGGTTTTAAGTGCCAATCCACGTCAATATACGTCACGCCTTTAGGGAAGCCCTCTGTATGCAGATAATCTTCTACAAGCTCCTTAATGGTGCTTGGTTCAGCTTCAATCAAGGTTGCTGTAAAGTCCTGCAAGTCAAAGCGCTTTTCAAACATGAGGGTTGCTTGTCTCAATGAATCATCTTTATTTTCTGCTTTTCGTTTAATCGTAACCATATCTACTCTCCTTCGTGTTGTCTATTTAATTGTATCAAAAAAAGCAAGCTATTTGTGAACTTGCTTTTTTGCTTTAGACAACAGCCATCAGCTCTTTTGAGCGTTTGAGTTGTTCTGTTAGTTCTGAGACTTGACTAGATAGGTCATTGACTTCCTTCACAAATCCTTGAATTGCTTTAATAACGCTTGAATATAGCTCTTTATCTTCTGCGTCAGCTTCCTTTTCGCCATCTTCAAGGACGGTCAAGTTGTGTTCCCCCCAATCGCTTAGTGTATTCAAAGGTACAACTAGGTCACATAGCGCCTTTAGTTCTTTCTCAATATCTTCTTGATTAGAGATAGTACCAAAGACTACAAACTGGATAGCTTGTTCTTGATCGCCAAAGACCTTCTTATCTTCATCTGATAAGTCTCCCCCTGCGTCATCAATCCTATGTAGCCACGTTTCAAGTCTAGCACCAAACAGCTTCTTATTTTCTGCTACATTCTTGACTGCAAAGTTTAAGCCTGCCAAAGTGTAGCCTTGAATTGAGATTACTTCTGCCATATCTACTCTCCTTCCCTGTAAGTTGCAAGTTGAATCTGTTCTGTCATAGTATCGTAGTTCCCTGAATAGACTAGGATATTCTTACCATCAGTAAACGTGATTGTAAACTGTAGTGTTCCGTCTAGGTTAGACTTGAATACCTTAGTTTTAGAAGCGTCATACTTGTATTTTAGGAACATTTTTTCCTTGATAATCATTAAATCTCTACGATAGCTTGATAGGTCATGATTAAGTCTATCAGGTACGATAGATTGCTTATCAGGAGCTTTTTCAAGAGCGTCAACCATGACTTGAATCATCTTTTTAGTGGTCTCAGCTTGTTCTCCTGTTACTTGCTCATTTGGTTTTTCCAAAGTCTTTTCTAGTTCTTTTTGTGGATCACTAGCGATAAGTTCAACTTTTTCTGTCGTTTCCTCTTGCGACTTAGTTGTTTGAACACTTGCTTCCTCTAACTTAAAGTCATTCCCTGTACTTTTCTTGTTAAAGAACAGGAAGAAACAAACCGTACCAATCAGCACTAACCCAAGCAAGCTAAGTAGTATTTTTTTAGTTAAACTGTTCATAGTTATTCTCCTACTTTATGATGGTTAAAATCCTCTTTGTTCTCATTGGTGCTATAGCCCCCTTTATCGTCTCTTACTGTATTCCCTTGCAAAAGGTCAATTATTTTTTTATAGTATGTATTCATATCAGAATACCCCTGCAAAGCCCCTGTATAAGTACAAGCAAGGATTTTACCTTCTTTGTTCGTCTTAACAATGTAGTTAAGTAAGGCAAAGTCTCGCTTGTCGTTCGTGACTGGAACTAATACCTGAAAGTATCGGTTAGAGCTTGTAGAACCACTCATAACTGACACCATAACAGGACTTGCTAGAGCTGTAGTTGATTGTGTTTCTTTCCCCCAAGAATGAGAAGCCAAAAGATTATAGATATTCTGTTGCACGCTTAAATCTGTGTCAGCTCCACCTTCATTTTTCTTAGCTTCGCTTTCACTTTTCTGAGTTTTATCTTCATCAGCAGGCTTTTCTGAGTTCACACTAGAAGCTAGATAAGGCTTCAAGCTCTTGTAGGCTGTATCTACCTTCGTGTCATAACGAATACCAATAAGCGTTTTAAAGAAATTATTAAGCTCTGTGTCTGCGTTCAACTTCGTAAAGTTCAATGCAAAGTCCGTTTCATTACCATTCTTATCTTTCTCTTGCTCTACTTGAATATCTGCTAGTTGACCTTGAACTACTTTCAGCTCGTTATTTTCGATATTCCCAATCTGCGTTGGTAAATCCTGCGTAGAGAATAGCTTACCTACCTCGTCAGTCGTGTAAGCCTGCGTTACCGTTACCTTTTTAGAGAAGAACACGCCACCTAAGATAAATGCTACGATTACAGGGATAATCGTTACTAGTGTAATCTTCT
>ERZ773045.621-NODE-621-length-17352-cov-3.656357_pt1 | contig 17352 bp, 18 predicted proteins | sample MGYA00580635_ERZ773045 | MGnify/ENA primary metagenome ERZ773045 (study PRJEB29015, sample SAMEA2738115) | human oral metagenome | biome: human oral; feature: human-associated habitat; material: saliva | place: China | collected 2261 ...
TCCCCGGATCCCGTCTTTTCCCCTTCCGGGTTCACGTTTTCACAGCAGGGTAGCGACCGGCCTTGCGCCTTACGAAGCTCTGCTGTCAAGACAAGAGCGGGAATGCCACCCAAAGCGACAAAAGCCGCGCCGTCCGGTATTTTGTATACATTATTTCAAGTTCCGAAACAGCTACGTCCGTATTTCTCTGCGCGGCGAAGCGTTCTTGCTTTTCCCGCAGTGCCGGACCCGCCCTCCGGCTCACTCGCTTCTAAGATCCACCTCTGCGCCGTCCTCCTCGAGGAGGGCCTGAAAGACGCGGAGCATGTGCTCTGCCTCGTCCTCGTTTTCCACGAACTCATAGACGGCCTCTTCCTCGTCCTCGCCGGACACATCCTTCAGGAGATAGCACTCGCCGTCCTCCTCCTCACTGTCCGCCGCCAGGATATAGTAGCAGCCGTTTAACTTGGTCTCCTCGAGGATATAGAGGGTCACATCCTCGCCGTTCTCATCCTTCACAATCAGCGGTGCGGCCGCAAAGGCCTCCCGCTCCTTCTTTTCTTCTTCCATCTTTGTTCCTCTCCGAGCCGCTCAGCGCTCCTCCGGGTGCGCATCCATATATTCCTGCAGGATAATCGCAGCCGCCAGTTTATCGAGATATTGCTTCCGCTCCGCGCGCGGAATGCCCCTCTCCTCGAGGCGCTCTTCCGCTTCCGCCGTGGTGAGCCATTCGTCCTGCCAGACGACGGGCAAACCGGTGCGAGCCTCCAGTTTCTCCTTAAATTGAGTACAAAAAGCGACGCGCTCTCCCTCCGTGCCGTCGAGATGCGAGGGATGGCCCAGCACAATGCGGGTAATGCCCCGCTCTGCGACGATGGCCTCGAGGCGCTGTAAGGTCTTCCTAAGTTTCTTCTCCGAATCCCTCCATATGGTTTCCAGCGGCTGCGCCGCGAGTCCCAGTCCGTCGCTCACGGCAACGCCCACGGTCTTCGCGCCGTAGTCCAATCCCATCAATGGCAAATATCTTCCCTCCCGAACACCAAAAGCGCTGATACGGAATATCCGTATCAGTGCAGAGGTGCATGATTCATTTTCTGACCGAGCCCATAACGGTCCTTCACGCGGCTTTTATCACAAATGACCTGTCCGAAGTGTCAGCGACGATCGATTTTATTCTTGATGTAGTAGCTCAGCAGGAGCTCCAAAATATCATCGCGCTCAACCTTCATGATTAAACTGCGCGCACTCTTATGGCTCGTGATATAGGTCGGATCTCCGCTCATCACATAGCCCACGATCTGATTGACCGGATTGTATCCTTTTTCAGACAATGCGTTATAAACCAGCTCTAAGACCTGGCTGACATCCATCTTATTCTCCTGAACCGTCTGAAAAAACTGTGTGTCGTGCAAGTTTTCACTCATGATATGCTTTCCTCTCAATTAGCCTCTATTCTATCCGATTTGCAGAGAATTCTCAAGGTTTAAAGCTTTACGTTTTGCTTACGTTTGTCAGAAGAAGTATTTCGGCGTCGAGAAAGCGCTCCGCCTTTCCGCGGTAGAGACAATTGGTCTCGGGCGCTTCCGAGAGCGCCGTGAGCGGGACGGCTAGCTTTACGTATTCTCGGCTGTTACCGATGAGATAGCGCTCTCCGTCGATCTCCGTGATTTCCTCCGAGAGCATTTCCTGAACGCTTCCGAGCCGCCGCGTGCGGAACGCCCGCTGTCGCTCCGCGTTCAGCGCCTGCAGGCGCGCCGCGCGCTCCTTTTTGACCGCGCTCGAAAGCTGCTCGGGCATCGCCGCGGCCTTGGTTCCCTCTCGCTTGGAATAGGGGAAGATGTGGGTCTCATAGAAAGCGATTTCCGAGATAAACGCAAGGCTCTCCTCAAACTCTGCCTCACTCTCCCCCGGGAAGCCGACAATCACATCCGTGGTCATGGCAGCGTCCGGGAAGACCGCGCGGAGCGCTTGGACACCCGCCTTAAATTCCTCCGCCGTATAGCGACGGTTCATGCGCTTTAAGGTCGCATTGCTCCCGCTCTGAAGCGAGAGATGAAAGTGGGGACAGAAGTGCTTGAGTTTCGCAAGTCCCTCCGCAAATTCCGGCGTCGCAATCTTCGGCTCCAGCGAACCGATGCGAAGCCTTTCTATGCCCTCGACGCTATCCAGAAGGGTCAGAAGCTCCAGGAGATTTGCCGCGCCGTCGCCGAAATCTTCCCGCTCCTCTTTGTTCTTAAAATCCCGCCCGTAGGAAGAGAGGTGAATGCCGGTCAGCACAAGCTCCCGCACGCCGTTTGCGGCGAGTCGCTCTGCCTCTCTTCTCACCTCTCCCGGGCGACGGGAGCGTATGTTGCCGCGGAGAAAGGGGATGATGCAGTAGGAACAGTACTGGTTGCAGCCGTCCTGCACCTTTAAAAAGGCGCGGGTATGCTCTTCGCTCCGATTTGCCGATAGGTCCTCGTACCGCTTTGCCTCCCGCATATCGCCGACATGAACGGCAGGCGCCGCATCCTCGGAAAAATAGGCCTCGAGTATGCGCACCAGGTCTTTTTTCTCCTGATTGCCGAGCACCAAATCCACGCTTCCGTCTTCTTTCAGACTCTCCGCCGCCGCCTGCGCGTAGCAACCCGCCGCGACCACGACGGCTCCGGGATTTAAGCTCTTCGCGCGGTGCAACATCTGCCGCGATTTCCGGTCCGCGATGTTCGTCACGGAACAGGTGTTGATGATGTAGACATCCGCCCTTTCCTCGAAAGAGCGGAGTTCGTAGCCCGCTGCGAGCAGCGCCTGTTCCATCGCCTCGGTCTCGTAGGCGTTTACCTTACATCCCAGCGTGTGAAATGCCGCTGTTCTCATCTTATTCTCCTTCCTCATCTTGACTTTACTCCCGCTTCCCCATAAGATTGAGGAAAAGAATCTGGATTGATATCCGAAGAAGGAGGCTCTGCCATGCAAACTGTCAAGATTTCTTTGGACTCCATCGAAAAGGTGAAGTCCTTCGTCAATACCATTGCCCGCTTCGACGCAGACTTTGATCTCGTGTCCGGCCGCTATGTAATCGATGCGAAGTCGATTATGGGAATCTTCAGCCTGGATCTCTCGAAGCCGATCAACCTGAACATCCATGGCAACGCGTCGATGGACACGATTTTAGAGGCGTTGAAGCCTTACATCATTGAGTAATCCCCTTTGAGAAGAGGAAAGCCGCACAGATGTGCGGCTTTTTTTCATTCCTCGCAGAGCACAAGCTCCTCGGTTTTGAGAGCGGTCTCGACGAGTTCCTCAATCCGCTCGCTGAGTCTCTCCTCCGACTTTTTGATGCGCGACAGCTCCGGGTTTGTGACCGGGTGCTTCGCGACAAAGATGGTGCAGCAGTCCTCATAGGGGAGTATCGAAGTCTCGTAGCTGTCCATCTTCTCCGCGCGCTCTATAATTTCCTGCTTGTCAAAGCCGATCAGCGGACGAAACACCGGGAGGGTGCAGACTTCGTTGGTCGAGAGCAGGGACGGGATGGTCTGGCTTGCGACCTGTCCTATGCTCTCGCCGGTAATCAGCGCCATTGCGCCGTTCTTCTTCGCGATGCTCTCCGCAATGCGCATCATATAGCGGCGCATGATAATCGTGAGTTCCTCGCGCGGGCACTTCTCGTAAATATAGAGCTGAATGTCCGTGAAGTTCACAATGTGAAGGCGCACCGGCCCCGCATAGCGCGCCAGAATGCGCGCCAAATCCACAACCTTCTGCTTTGCGCGCTCCGAGGTATAGGGCGGCGCGTGGAAGTAGGTCGCCTCCAGATAAACACCGCGCTTTGCGATCATATAGCCCGCAACCGGTGAGTCGATTCCGCCCGATAAGAGCAGCATGGCCTTGCCGGCCGTGCCGACCGGCATACCGCCGGGGCCCGGAATCGAGAGCGCATAGAGCAGAACCCCCTCGTTCCGAATCTCGACATTGAACTTGAGTTCCGGGTTTCTGACATCGACATGTAAGTTCGGGCAGGCCTCCAGAATCACGCCGCCGAGCGACGCGCTGATTTCTTCCGAGGTGCCGGGGTAGGACTTGTCGATGCGCCGCGTAAAGACCTTAAAGCTCTGCTCTGTCCCCGCGCTGATTTCTTGCAGAAAGCGCACGGATTCGGCCGCAATGGTCTCGTAAGCGCTGTCGTTCAGTCGTATTACCGGGCAAATCGACACCACGCCGAAGACGCGCTGCAGGGCAGCGACCGTGTCCTCATAATCGTAGGGACCGAGCATATCCACATAGATGCGGCCGTGTTCCTTTACGATATTGAATTCGCAGTCGAGCTTTTTGAGCGCAAAGCCGAGCTGACGCACCAGTGCGTCCTCGAATTTATAGCGGTTCTTGCCCTTGACGCCGATTTCGCCGTACTTTACCAAAAAAGACTTATACTCCATCCTCTGTTCCTCACCGTTTGAATTGACGCAGTTTCGGCACCAACTGCCGGAACAGCTCTAAGAATCGCTCTGCCTCCGCCTCGGTATTCTCCGCGGAGAAACTGAGACGCACCGTGGCATCCAAGAGTTTCGCCGGAAGGCCGATGCCCTTTAGAGTCGCGGAAATGCCGGGGTGATTGGACGAGCAGGCCGAACCGCTCGACACATAGACCCCCTCGGCCTCCAGGGCGTGCAGTAAGACTTCCGCACGGACCCCCTCCACCGAGAGGCTTACAATCTGCGGTGCCGAGTCCATGCCCGGCGCACTGTTTGCACGCACCCCCGGGAGCTCCGCAGCACCCGCAAGGATTCTGTCCTTTACACGGAGCAAACGCTCCCGCTTTTCTTCAAAGTCTTCATAGGCCGCGCGCGCCGCCTCCGCCATGCCGGCGATGCCGGGCACATTGAGGGTGCCGCTCCGAAGCCCGCCCTGCTGACCGCCGCCGAAACTCGCGGGCTTTATCGAGACGCGGCGGTTCACATAGAGAAAACCGACTCCCTTCGGTCCTTCGATCTTATGGCTGCTCACACTCATCATATCGATGCCGAGGCGCTTCGGATAAATTTCGAATTTTCCGTAGGCCTGCACCGCATCCACATGGAAATAGCAGTCCGGATTCAGACGGTGAATGAGGGCCGCCGCCTCCGCAATCGGCTGAATCGCGCCGATTTCATTGTTCACATACATGAGGGAGACTAAGACGGTGTCCTTCCGTATCGCGGCCTCCAGCTCCGAAAGCGAAATCTTTCCGCTCGCGTCGACCGGCAGCACGGTCAGGCGAAAGCCCTGCTCCTCAAGAAAGCGCATGGTTTCGAGCACCGCCGGATGCTCGACCGCACTCGTGATGAGATGCCGCCCGTAGCCCTTTCTGCTCCGCGCGGTTCCGAGTATCGCTAAGTTATCGGACTCGGTTCCGCCCGAGGTGAAAATGAGTTCCCGCGGCTCGGCCTTTAAGGTCTTTGCGATTTCCTCGGCCGCGGCCTTTAACTCTTCCTCCGCGCGAAGACCCGCCAAGTGCAGGGAAGAGGCATTGCCGTAGTGCTCCCGCGCCACCCGTTCCATTCGCGCCGCGGCGCGCGCGGAGAGGCGCGTCGTCGCCGCATTGTCAAAATAAATTTCCATCCGTCAATCTTCCTCTGTCTCTGCCATGAGCAGCGAGAGCATGACAAGTCCCGCCGTCTCGGTCCGCAAAATGCGCTTGCCGAGGGTCAGTGCATGAAAGCCCTCTGCCTCGGCCGCCTCGACCTCCGTCTCTTCAAAGCCGCCCTCCGGCCCTATCATCACCGCGACGCGCTGTCCCGCTTTTACGCTCCGTATCAAGTCCCGTGTCGCCGCCATCCCGGCCGCGCGCTCATAGGGCAGGAGCCTTAGTTCCGTGCCCTCCGCTTCGATTCGTCTCAGCGCCTCTTTAAACGAGAGCGGCAGCGAGACCTCCGGAATCACGGAGCGCCCGGCCTGCTTGGCCGCCGCCTCCGCGATGGCCTGCCAGCGCTTCTGCTTGACTGCCGCCTTCTTCTCGTCGAGCCGAACGACCGAGCGGTGCATCTCGACCGGGACAATCGCCGCCGCGCCGAGCTCCACCGCTTTCTGTACAATGAGCTCCATCTTTTCCGCCTTCGGAAGTCCCTGATAGAGGGTAATCGAGACCGGAAGTTCCCGAGTCTCCTGCCGCCCTTCCAGCACGCGGAGAGAAACGCTGTCCCGCTCGATCTCCGCAATCTCGCAGAGATATTCCCAGTCGCCGCCCGCATTGACCATGAGCTTTTCTCCGGGCTTCATGCGAAGCACCGAGCCTATGTGGCGCACGTCACTGCCGAGGATCACGGCGCTGTCCCCGGAGAGCTGCTCCGGCGCAATAAAAAAGTGATACATCTCAGGCCTTTCTCCGCGCTACCACGCTTGACCACTCACCCTGACGGTTTACCTCAAGCACCTCAAAGTGCGGGTTTGCCGCGATGGCTGCGCGCACTTCTTCTTCCTTGTCGTCTATGATGCCGGAGGTGATGAAGATGCCGCCGATTTTTAAGTGCCGCCAGACTTCCTTTTCAAGCAGCAGAATGACGGGCGCGAGTATGTTCGCGAGCGCTATGTCATAGCGCGCTTCGCCCGCCGCAGCCTGTACCGCCGTATCGTCGATCAGGTTGCCGCAGACCACCGTGAAGTCCTTCGGATCCAAGTCATTGCTCGCGAGGTTCTCCGCAACCGCTTCGATTGCATTGTCGTCGAGGTCGGTCGCAAAAATCTCCGCAGCGCCGAGCTTCTTTGCCGCAATGCCGAGGATACCGCTGCCCGTTCCCACATCCAAAACGCGGATATCGCTTACCCCCGCCGCCTGCATGAGCTTCATGTAGCGGTTCAGGGCGCGGATGCAGAGCTGGGTGGTCTCATGCGCGCCGGTGCCGAAGGCCGTGCCCGGGTCGATCTGGATGCAGGTGAGCCCCGCGCTCTCCGCCGGTACCTGCTCCCAGGTCGGCTTAATCAGGATGTCATCGACCGCGAAGGGATGAAAAAAGGTCTTCCAGTTGTTGATCCAGTCTTTGTCCTCGGTGAGGCTCTCCTCGAGTCGCGCCTCGCCGAGATCCGTGAACCGAGAGAGTTCCTCGAGTTCTTCCCGAACGCGGCATAGCATCTCCTCTTCACCGCTGCCCGGCTCCAAGTAAAAGCTCACGCGCGCCGTCCCGTCGTCCGGCGGAAGCTCCGGCAGGATGTCGATGAACATGCCCTTGGTGTCCCGCTCCGAGAGCGGCGCATTGTCCTCGATTTCAATGCCCTCAATGCCGAGCTCCGCAAAGGTAGCGCTCACTAGATCCACTGCCTCTTCTCTGGTATACAGCGTGTACTTTTTCCACCGCATGGGCCTTTTCCCTCCTGAGTTCTCATATCGATTTATCATAGCACAGCCGACTTTGTTTGTAAAAGCAAGAGCCCGGCGGGGTTCTCGCTCCGCCGGGCTCTCCGTTCTCGCTCAGGAGAACAATCCCTTTTTCTTGCCGCCGCCCTGCATCGCTTCGTCGAAGCTCTTCAGTGCCGCGCGCTGCTGCTCGTTTAACTTGGTCGGGACTTCGACCACCAGGGTCACATAGTGGTCGCCCCTCACCTTCGGGTTTCGGAGCGAGGGCACACCCTTGCCCGCCAGGCGAACCCGCGTGTCGGTCTGGGTTCCCGCCTTGACCGTGTACTCGACCTCGCCGTCCACCGTTTTGATGCGAATCGTGCCGCCGAGTGCCGCCGTCGCAAAGGAAATCGGCACGGTCGAGAAGATATTGCTCTCCTGGCGCTTAAAGATGGGGTGCGGACTCACGATACACTCCACCAGGAGATCGCCGCGCTCGCCGCCGTTCACGCCCGGTTCGCCGCCCTGCGGCATTCTGACCGAAAGACCGTTGTCGATACCGGCCGGAATGCTGACCTCAAAACTTTTCCGCACGCGCTTATAGCCCGTGCCGTTGCAGGACGTGCACTTCTCCTTCACAACCTTGCCGCTGCCGTGACAGTTCGGGCAGACCTGCACATTCTGCATGGTGCCGAAGGCCGTTCGGCTTGTTTTGACAATCTTCCCCTGCCCCTTACAGGTGGGGCAGGTCTCGGGCGAGGTACCCGGCTTCGCGCCGCTGCCCTTACAAGTCTCGCACTCTTCCTTATAGTCAATCGTAATCTTCTTCTTGCAGCCGAATATCGCCTCTTCAAAGCTAAGGCGCACGGTCGCATGGACGTTTGCGCCCCGCATCGGCGCATTCGCCGCGCGCTGTGCGCCTCTCCCGCCGCCGAAAAAGCTGCCGAAAATATCGCCGCCGCCAAAGATATCGCCGAAAATATCGCCGAAATCGGCCGCATTGCCCTCATAAAAGCCGCCGCCGCTGCCGCCGCCCATGCGCGGGTCAAAGGCCGCGTGACCGAACTGGTCGTACTGGGCCCGCTTCTTAGGATCGCTCAGAACGGAATAAGCTTCGTTGATCTCCTTAAAAGCCGCCTCCGCCTGCTTGTCGCCGGGATTTGCATCCGGATGATACTTCTTCGCGAGCACCCGATATGCCTTCTTCAGCGCCGCATCGTCCGCGTCCTTCGAAACCCCGAGCACCTCATAATAATCGCGCTTCTGTTCTGCCATCGTGATCCTTTCTCAAACGGGCACGCGAGAGCTGAGCTCCCGCGTGCCGTCTCGTTTTCTTACACTTCCTTGAAATCGCCGTCCACAACGCCGTCATCCGGGTTGGAGCCGCCGTTCTCCGCGCCCGCCGAAGCCTGGCTCTGCTGCGCCTGCTCATAAACCTTCTGGAAGAGCTGCTGCGCGCTTGCCATCAGCTTCTCCTTGTTTGCCTTGATGTCCGCAACCTGATCGTCGGTCATGGACTCCGCCGGTGCGCGGTTCACCGCCTCCTTGAGGGCCGCGAGGTCTGCCTCGACCGCCGCCTTGTCGCTGTCGCCGATCTTATCGCCGACTTCCTGAATTGCCTTCTCGGTCTGGAAGATGAGGGAGTCGGCATCGTTTCTCTCGTCGATAGCCTCCTTCTTCTTCTTGTCCTGTGCCTCAAACTCGGAAGCCTCTCTGACCGCCTTGTCAATATCCTCCTGGGACATGTTGGAGCCGGAGGTAATCGTGATGTGCTGCTCCTTGCCGGTGCCGAGATCCTTTGCGGAGACGTTCACAATGCCGTTCGCGTCGATGTCAAAGGTGACCTCGATCTGCGGCACACCTCTTCTCGCCGGGAGAATGCCGTCCAAGCGGAACTGGCCGAGGCTCTTGTTGTCGCGCGCAAACTCTCTCTCACCCTGTACCACGTGGATGTCCACTGCGGACTGGTTGTCCTCCGCCGTCGAGAACACCTGGCTCTTCTTGGTCGGGATGGTCGTGTTTCTCTCAATCAGCTTGGTTGCGATGCCGCCCATGGTCTCAATCGAGAGGGAAAGCGGGGTGACGTCGAGGAGGAGCACGTCGCTTGCGCTCGAATCGCCCGCGAGCTTACCGCCCTGTACCGCTGCGCCGATGGCAACGCACTCGTCCGGGTTCAAAGTCTTAGAGGGCTCCATGCCGGTGAGCTGCTTCACCTTCTCCTGTGCGTTCAGCATACGGGTCGAACCGCCGACCAGAAGCACCTTGCCGAGGTCCGCATTCGTGATGCCCGCATCGCGCATTGCGTTCTGCACCGGGACAACCGTGCGCTCGATGAGATCCGCCGTGAGCTCGTCGAACTTCGCGCGGGTCAGGTTCATCGCAAGGTGCTGCGGGCCCGCTGCGGTCGCCGTGATGAACGGAAGGTTAATCTCCGTCGTGGTCGCGGTCGAGAGCTCCTTCTTCGCCTTCTCCGCTGCCTCCTTGAGTCTCTGGAGCGCCATCTTGTCCTGGCCGAGGTCCACGCCGACTTCCTTCTTGAACTCATCGATCATCCAGCGCGTAATCTTCTCGTCGAAGTCATCGCCGCCGAGGTGAGTATCGCCGTTGGTCGCAAGCACTTCGATGACGCCCTCGCCGATGTCGATGATGGACACGTCGAAGGTGCCGCCGCCGAGGTCGTAGACCATAATCTTCTGCTCTTTGTCGTTGTCAAGGCCGTAAGCGAGTGCCGCCGCCGTCGGCTCGTTGATGATACGCTTTACCTCGAGGCCCGCAATCTTACCTGCGTCCTTGGTTGCCTGACGCTGTGCGTCGTTAAAGTACGCCGGAACCGTGATGACAGCCTCGGTGACCTTCTCACCGAGATAGCTCTCCGCATCCGCCTTCAGCTTCTGCAGAATCATTGCGGAAATCTCCTGCGGCGTGTAGCTCTTGCCGTCAACGGTCACCTTGTAATCCGTGCCCATGTGACGCTTGATCGAAGCAATCGTGCGGTCCGCATTCGTGACAGCCTGACGCTTTGCCGGCTCGCCGACCAGGCGCTCGCCGTTCTTCGTAAATGCGACGACGGACGGCGTGGTTCTTGCGCCCTCGCTGTTCGGAATGACGACGGGCTTACCGCCCTCCATCACCGCAACGCAGCTGTTGGTAGTTCCGAGATCGATACCGATAATCTTACCCATGTTCATTTCCTCCGTGAATCAAATTTGTAGGTGATTGTTTGTTTTGTGTCTGTAACCGTTTCTTGTAAGTCTTTATTTTAATTTGCAACCTTCACCATGCTGTGGCGAAGGACGCTGTCCTTGTAGAGGTAACCCTTCTGCAATTCCTCCGCGACCACATTCTCGCCGAGTCCTTCATTCTCCTCGTGCATGACCGCGTTGTGGTAATTCGGATCGAAGGGCTTGCCGATTGCGTCGATCGGCTCGACCCCCGCCTCCTTCATATTCTTTAAGAGCTGGCGGTATATCATCTCCATGCCCTCGGCATAAGACTTGATGCCGGGATCCTCGCTCTCCGGCGCCTGAGCTACGCTTCGCTCAAAGTTATCAATGACCGGAAGGAGCTTTTCGAGCACCGACCTGGCGCCGAGGTCAAACATCTGCGCCTTTTCGCGCTCGCTCCGCTTCCGGAAATTCTCAAACTCCGCGAGCGTCCGCTTCAGGCGGTCGGTCAGAGCCTCAATCTCGGCCCCTGCCGCTTTGTCCGCTGTTTCCTCCGCTTCCTGCTTCACGGGTTCCGAAGCTTCGTCCTCCTCCGCGGCAAGCGCCGCAGCAGCTTCGGCGGCAGCCTTAGCCGCAGCTTCTTCCGGATGCAGCGTTTGCTCCGCTCTGTCCTCCCGCTCGTGTTTGTGCTTATTCTTAGCCATCGTCTCCTCCGAAATTCTCATCCATCTCCCGCATTAAATCATGCAGGGTGTTTAACACCTTTTTATAGTCCATGCGCTTCGGTCCCACGATACCTATGGTGCCGCGAAGGCCGCTGCCCAGGTCGTAACGCGCCGTCACGATACTGCAGTCGTTCATCTCGGGCACCGGGGACTCTTCCCCGATGAATACCTGAATGTCCTCCTGCTCATCTCCCGCCTGCTCCACCGCGTCAATCACGATGCGCTTTAGGCGCTTTTTCTGCTCGAAGGTGCTGATGATGCGTTTTGCGGCGCCGCCGTCCGTGAGCTCCGGGTAACGGAACACATTGGTCGCGCCGCTCGTGTAAATCTGCAGTTCTTCCTCCTCCGCGAGCATACGCCGCAGTTCCGTTAAGAGATAGGCGACCAGCTCTCGGCTCTCGCCCGCGTCAAGAAGCAGGCGCTTCAAAAGCTCGTCCTCGGCATCCTGCAGACAGACCCCGCTCAAGCGAGTGTTTAAGAGGATGTTGAGCTGCAAGAGCTCGGCTTCGGCAAGTTCCCGCTTCAAGCTCAGGATGCGGTTGCTGATTAAGTTTCCCTCGAGCACCAGCACAACCAGGAGGCGATTCTCATCCATCTTGGAGAGCTGCAAAAGCTTAATGGGCGCCCGGCTTGTACAGGGGCCGCTGATGACCGCCGCGTAGTTTGTATGGTCCGCCGCGATGCGCGCCATGCGCAGAAGCACCGATTCGAGTCGATCGACCCGCGCGACAAACTGTCGCTTCAGGGCCTGCATCTCGCTGTCCGTCTCCTTCAGAATCTCGTTTACATAGAAGCGATAGCCCTGATCGGAGGGGATGCGCCCCGCCGAGGTATGCGGCTGGAGGAGATAGCCCATCTCCTCCAAATCGTACATCTCGTTTCGTATGGTTGCGCTGCTCAGTGTGCAGCCGGGAAGTTTTGAAATCGTGCGGGAGCCCACCGGCTCTCCGGTTTCCATGTAGTTTTTAATCACTGCATTCAGTATCATGATTTTTCGATCATCCAGCTCCATGACTTCCTCCTTCCCGCTGTTAGCACTCGTTCGCTTGGAGTGCTAACACCTGCTGTCGATACTATATTCCCTTTGCCCTTTCTTGTCAAGCGAATCAAAAAAGTTTTTTTTACGCGGTTTCTCTGCTTTGCCGCATCCCCGCCGCGAGCTTTTTCTTGCCGAAACAGCCTGTCCGTGTTATATTGCAGATATATCTGTAACATTTTTGTAACATTCCGCGTGAAAGGAGACTTCGCATGCGACTTCATTCCAAATTAAGCATACTCGCGCTCAGCGCACTGCTTTCCGTTTCCACGAGCGTTCCCGGCTTTGCTGCCGTGGTCCGCACCAATGCCGCAGCAAGCAGCCGGGAAAGCGAGAGCGCCGCGGCGAGCGCAACCGCTGTCATCCAGGCGCCGGGCGAAGAAGCGAATACCGCCGCTCCGCTCCCGGCGGTTCGAAACGAAATTTCCCTCGGTGTCTTTAAGACGACAGGCTTTACCAACCCGCGCGGTGAGCGCAGCGCGGACGGCTCCGTGCCGCAGGTGGGACGCACCGTCGCCGCAGACTGGTCCGTACTGCCGCGCGGCAGCAAAATCCGCTTTGCGGGCAGCGACACCATCTACATCGTCGAAGACACGGGGGTTCGCGGCCAGACCATCGATGTCTACTACGCGAACACTTCCGAAGCTTGGAACCACGGTGTCCAGTACCGCGAGGTCTTTCTGGTCCTTGAGTAAAGCTACGCTTTTTGAATTTAATTGACAGTTACGGGGTCCTCCGTTTAGAATAAAGTTGTAATTCTTACATAATTCTTAAGAGGATTCGGTACCATGCACAAACATATGAAAGCCATTCAGAGGGCGTGCATCTTTCTTCTGGTCCTGTTTATGCTCCTTGTGCCGCTCAGTGCGCTGGGCGAGTCGAAGACCGTGCAGCCCGCCGAAGAAACAAGTGCCGGGGGCGAGAGCCGGACTCTGCTCTCCGTCTCCCCGACGGACACCCCCTCCGCAAGCGCAGTTTTTTATGACACATCCGACAGCGTGATGGGCGCAGTCCGAAACGTCGACGAAAATCTGAGCGACCAGATTGATGTGCCCGTGCTCAATGATGCCTGTCTTGCCGCACAAGATGCGCTCATTCAGACCAGAAACAACAAGGAACGCGCCTGGTTAGACCTGAAAAAGGAAGAACAGGCAAAGGCGGAAGCTGCCCGCCTTGCCGCCGAAGAGGCTGCAAAACAGGAACGCGAGCGCGCGGCGGCGGCATCCCGCGAAGCTGCGAAAAAAGCGGCGAGTACAAAGAGCGGCAAGCAAACTAAGTCGACCGCAGCCGGAAACCACAGTACGAGCGCCAAGAGCAGCCCGAAAGTGAGCGGCAAAAACGGCAGAAGCCTCGGTGTCTTTAAGCTCACCGCCTACTGCCCCTGCTATGAGTGCTCCAAGGGTTGGGGACGTATGACCAGCTCCGGCAGACTCGCGCAGGAAAATCACACCATCGCAACCGATCCCTCGGTCATCCCGGAGGGCACGCGTGTGGTCATCAACGGCACTGTCTATGTCGCCGAGGATACCGGCGGCGGCGTGGTCGGAAAGCACATCGACATCTTTATGGAGAGCCACTCCGCCACGCTGAGCTTCGGCGTGCAGCGCGCGGAAGTATTTCTCGCAGACTAAAAAAGAATGCAGGGCAAATTGCCCTGCATTCTTTTTTTGCTTTCCCGGCGGCGCTTCCGCGTCCCGACACACTTTTTGTCTCAAATTTCCAGCTTGCAGTCGTGGCCGGTCTCGCGATCTAAAATCACACGCAGCAGACGGAATACCGTCGCCTCGCCCAGCGCCTCCGCACTCTCCTCAAAGTGATTCCAGCGAAGGCGAATCTGCTGTCCGTAAGCGTGCTTTCCGAAGCCGCCCCGCAATATGTCATCGAGGGCGGAGAGATTGTGACCGGTCTTCTCGCTTCCGTCCGTGAGCACCCGGTCTATCTCCGCGTAGAAATCTTCGAGACTCGCAATGCGACTGCCGTCCAGCTCAAAGAGCGGCACGGAGAGCGCCTCGGTGAGCAGCGGGAGCGCAAGCTCGAATTTGACGCCGTACCAGTGCTCCTTGTCGTCCTCGGTCGCACGTATGCTCGCGACCACAAAGCGCGCCGCAAGCTTGCTCGCCTCAAAGGCGCTCTTTCCGCGCATCATGGCGCCGGTAAAGGCAGCGGCAAAGCAGTCTCCCGTCCCGTGGCTGCTCCGCGGCACGCGCAGGGTGAAATCATAGCGCAACTCTCCGCGCGCGCAGTCATAGACCGCGTTGCCGATGCGTCCCTCCTCATAGGAGATCCCCTTTAAAATCACATGTTTTGCGCCGAGGGCAGCGAGCTTTTTGAGGAGCGCCTTCACCTCTGTCTCCTCCCAAAGTCCCTCGTGATAGGGCGTGTCGGTGAGGAGGCAGGCCTCCGTTAAGTTCGGGAGTATGTAATCCGCCTCGCCGCAGAGTGCCGCCATCTCCCGCACGAAGGCGAGGTCAAAGCCCGTGTAGAGCGCGCCGTTATCCGCCATCGCAGGGTCTACAATCCTTAGGCCGCCCGGATTCAAAAGCTTCTCCATCATCGCTTTGACCAGGGCAATCTGCCGTATGCTCCCCAAATAGCCGGTGTAGACGGCATCGAAGTATATCTTCTCCCGCTCCCACTTCGCCGCAATGCCCGGCATATCCTCGGTCAAATCGCGAAAGGTAAAACCGTGGAAATCGGCACCGGTGTGATTCGATAACACGGCCGAAGGAAGAATGCAGGCCTCCACACCGCAGGCCGAGATGATGGGCTGCGCCACCGTGAGCGAGCACTGCCCCACACACGAAATATCCTGAATGGTCAAAATCCTCTTGTAAGCTGTCATCCAAACGCCTCCTTTGCTGGATTTGCAGGCAGTATAGCACAAGATAAGTTCAAATAACAGCTTGCAAAGCATTAAACCCCGTAGTAGTATAGGTTTATATGTTAAAGATAAACGAAGAGAGAGGAGCCTTGTTATGATGATATCTACCCGTGGTCGCTATGCGCTCCGTGTCATGATCGATCTTGCCGAGCACGTCGGCGTTTCCTATATTCCCCTGAAAGACATTGCCGAGCGGCAGCAGATTTCCGAAAAATATCTGGAGTCCATCGTGAAAGTACTGGTGCGGAACGGCCTGCTCGACGCCCTCCGCGGCAAGGGCGGCGGTTACCGCTTAAACCGCGCCCCCGCGGAATACACGGTCGGCAATATACTTCGCCTCACCGAGGGCAATTTGGCCCCTGTCTCCTGTCTTGAGGAAGAGGCTTCCTGCGAGCGCGCCTCCTCCTGCCGCACCCTGCCCATGTGGCAGGAACTGGATCGTCTTGTCAACAAATTCTTTGACGGCTACACACTTGCGGATCTCGCCGCGCCGGATCTCGCCGGCAATGACTTTGTCATCTGAGCAAATACACCCCCCTCACGCCTCCGCGTCTCCTGTCGCGGAGGCGTTTTTTCGACATGCGCTCTGTATGCCGAAAACCAATGTCTTACCATTCCGAAAGAGAGCTTAGATAGATATTGGATATAATTCTATAACTCACGCTTCCCGGCATGATTCTCTTGTCACGCCGAAAAGGAGCCGCTTTGCTCGAAATACAGGCAAAGCGGCTCCTTTTCGATTAACTTACAATTCGCTTTCGGATCAATCCTGGAAGAGCGGCGAAGAGAGATAGCGGTCGCCGGAATCCGGCAGCAGAACCACGATGGTCTTTCCCTCTGCCTCCTTGCGCTTTGCGAGCTGAAGCGCGGCATACAGCGCCGCGCCGGAAGAGATACCGGTCAGCACGCCCTCGGCTCTGCCGATCTCGCGGCCCACACGGAAGGCATCCTCGTTCGAGACCTGAATCACCTCGTCGTAGATATCCTTGTCCAGGGTATCCGGCACAAAACCCGCGCCGAGGCCCTGAATCTTATGCGGGCCCGGCTGTCCGCCCGAGAGCACCGGAGATGCCTCCGGCTCCACGGCAATCAGCTTAACGCCCGGCTTTTTGCTGCGGAGATAACGGCCCACGCCGCTCAGCGTGCCACCCGTGCCGACACCGGAGACAAAGTAATCCACTTCGCCGTCCGTGTCCTCCCAAATCTCGGGACCGGTGGTCTTCTCATGTGCCGCCGGATTTGCCGGATTCACGAACTGTCCCGGAATAAAGCTGTGCGGAATCTCCTTCGCGAGCTCCTCCGCCTTCGCCATTGCGCCCTTCATGCCCTTTGCGCCTTCGGTCAGCACCAGTTCCGCACCATAGGCCTTCATGAGATTTCTGCGCTCCACGCTCATGGTATCCGGCATCACGATGATGATGCGGTAACCGCGCGCCGCCGCAACGGATGCGAGACCTATGCCGGTATTGCCGGAAGTCGGCTCAATGATGACCGAGTCCTTGGTCAGGACACCGCGCGCCTCGGCATCGTCCAGCATGTTGCGGGCAATTCTGTCCTTCACCGAACCCGCCGGGTTCAGATACTCGAGCTTCGCGAGGATACGCGCCTTGACGCCTTCCTTCGCCTCGATGTGGGAGAGTTCCAAGAGCGGGGTGCCGCCGATTAACTGATCTGCAGAAGTATAAATCTTAGACATGCGTAAGCCTTCCTTTCGTCTCTGTTCTCTGCGGTTATCTTACGCCCTAAAAACATATAAGTCAAGTGGGTTTAAGGATTTATTGCTGTTCAAGCCTCGCAACGCGCGCCGCAATGTCCTCGCGACTCGGGATGCTCGCGATTCCGCCGGAGCGCTCGGTCGAGAGGCTCGCCGCGGTCGAGGCAAAGGTGCCGATTTCCTTCAGCTCCTCGGCGTTTAACTCCAACACGTCCTTGCCGCTCTCCAAGATGCGGGCGACTGCGGTGCCGCCGAAGATATCGCCGGCGCCCGTCGTGTCGATCGGCGAAACCTGCGGCCCCGCACAGTAAGCGGATGCGCCGCTTCGGCTCTTTAAATAGCAGCCCTTCGGCCCGAGCGTCACCATGGCGAGCTTCACGCCGTAGACATTCAGGAGTTTTTCCGCGCCCTCCTCCGGCGTGCAGTGCCAGAGGAAGTCCACTTCCTCATCGCTGATTTTTACGATATCCGCCTGCGAGAGTGCCCAGAGCATCTCCCGTCTCGCATCCTCTACCTCTTTCCAGAGCGGCAGGCGGAGATTCGGATCGCAGGTAATGAGCTTTCC
>ERZ773045.625-NODE-625-length-17320-cov-6.285085_pt1 | contig 17320 bp, 20 predicted proteins | sample MGYA00580635_ERZ773045 | MGnify/ENA primary metagenome ERZ773045 (study PRJEB29015, sample SAMEA2738115) | human oral metagenome | biome: human oral; feature: human-associated habitat; material: saliva | place: China | collected 2261 ...
AGTATTACCAAATAATCCAGACATCCATAATGCACGTTTTCCTTGGAATAATTGGAAACCTGCACCATAAGGGTCAGAGTTAATATTTGCAGTAATAGAGAAGCGTAAATATACTTTACGGACAATTGGCCAAAGAATTCTCGTTAAACCATTTAATGTACCTGCAGCAGCGCTAGGCGCAAGAATCTTATACAGTAAGAATAGAATTACAATCGCAGAAATTGTCGCAATCGCAATTGTTAAAAGATAGATTCTCTTCTTTTTGCCTTTTTCCATAAAGATATACAACATGGAAAGGTGTAAGAAATAGAGAATATAGAATGACCCTAGTTCATGAATCAGAACGGACCCAATAAAATTAACGATAAAGAATATGCTAGAAAGAATTAAAATTGAACGATTAGAATAGGTCTTTCGAGCAGAAAATAAAGAACTATAGAATGGAGAATGACTATACGCAAGATGAGTTTGCCAAGCTTATCGGTGTAAGCAAAAGAACTCTTCTTCTGTACGAACAAGGAAAGAGATTTCCTAAACAGAAGGAAGTTTATGAGAAAATTGCAGAGCTTATGAACTGCGACTATAATTTTCTAATGGGCGAAGAAGACCTGTTTTTAGAAGAAGTTTCCAATAGATATGGCACTGGAGAGGTCGCAAAAGTCAGAGCTCTGGCAGATGGAGTAAGCAGTATGTTTGCCGGTGGAACGCTTCCGGAAGAAGACATTGAATCAGCCTTTCAAGCTATTACCCAGGCTTATTGGAAAGCAAAAGATATGAATAAGAAATTCGGAAAAAGGAAGAATGATAAAGGAGAATAATGGCAAACGATTGGATATACGAAAAAGCAAATGCTTTGGTAAAAAAATATTTTACTCGTGATCCTCTGGAGCTTACTCAAATTTTAAATATACATCTTGAAGAAATAAATAATACAACTGTTCTACTTGGTATGTATCAAATCATTCAAAGGAATCGTTTTATCTTTCTTTCTTCAAATTTGCACCCCAATATCAGAAAAGTTGTTTTAGCTCACGAGATTGGTCATGACCAGCTTCATAGAAAATATGCTAAGCAAAATGCCTTTCACGAAGTTTCAATATTTAGAGAATTAAACCACTACGAAATTGAAGCAAATATCTTTGCAGCCCATCTTCTGATTGACGATAAGGAAATTATCCGGCTTTTAGAAAATGGATTTGTTTCAGATCGTTCTCTTGCCGATGAATTAGGTGTGGAAATTAATCTTGTGAATCTTAAAATATCCGAACTGTACAAAATGGGAAAGCTCGGCTCTTCTCCCTGCACCATTGAAAGACCAAAAGCTGATTTCTTAAAGGACTATAATCCTATAAATTGTAGTGAAGTCCAATAATGAGCTGACAAACTCTATCCTTCAGGATATAACTATTACAAAATAAATACTCGCTTAATGCTTATTCTACAAATCATTCTTATGTAGCAAGCACAGTAAGTGTACGTACACTTACGGAAAATTGATGAAGCAGCCCTTTGGGAACTGCTTCTTTTTTTATCAATTTTTAGCTTGTTAGGGAGACCCTAAAACCCCGAAATACATCTAAAGGAGGAACTATCTATGGCAAATAGGATACGAAATGAACGACTTGAAATTAAGTTGACTAAGGAAGAAAAAACTCTTTTTGAGGAGAAAAGAAAACTTGCGAAGTGTAGAAATATGAGCCATTTTATCCGCAAATGCGTTTTAGAAAAGGAAATTTATCAAGTCGATTTAGAGCCTTTTAGGGATTTACAAGGCTTACTTTCCAACGCAACAAACAACATCAATCAGATTGCAAATCGTGTAAATTCGACCGGTGTTATCTACAAAGAGGACATAGGCGATATGAAACAAGAGATTGAACATTTTTCAAAAGAACTGTGGCAAATTCATTCCTTGCTTCTAAACAGGACTTCCGGAGGTGATTAAAATTTATGGCGATTACAAAAATACATCCTATAAAATCAACCCTTCATCTTGCTATTGACTATATTGTTAATGGAGATAAAACAGATGAACAGCTTTTAGTCAGTACGCATAAATGCCATCAGTCAACTGCTCATACTCAGTTTTTAAGGACAAGAGGGGAGGCAGGAACTAAGGGAACTGTCCTTGCAAGACATCTGATTCAATCATTTTTACCGGGAGAAACAAGCCCTGAAATGGCACATCAAATCGGTCTTGAGTTATGTAAAAAGATCCTCAAAGATGAATATGAGTTTGTGTTATCGACGCACATAGATAAAGGGCATATCCATAATCATATCATCTTCAATAATGTGAATATGGTTAGTGGCAAGTGCTATCAGTCAAACAAAAAATGCTACCATAAAATTCGTTATCAGAGTGATAAGCTATGCAAACAAAACAACCTTTCCGTCATTGATGAACACTACGAAAGCTACAAGAAAAAATACAAGACGAGCGGAAAGTCTTGGTATGAAAATGAGCAGGCAAAGAAAGGTACTTCTTGGAAAAGTAGACTTCAATTTGATATTGACAGAATGATAAAACAGTCTAAGGATTGGGATGAATTTCTAAGGAAAATGGCTGAGCTTGGATATGAAATTAAGTATGGCAAACATATTGCTTTTAAGCCAAAAGATAAGCCGAGATTTACCAGAGCCAAAACAATCGGAGAAGATTACACTGAAGAAAGATTAAAAGAACGACTTGCAGAAAGATCATCTATTAAAACCCCTGCTGTCAAAAAACGCATCGGCATTGTTATTGATATGAACACCAATATGAAAGTAAAAGAAAGCAAAGGCTATGAATTTTGGGCAACCAAACATAACCTTAATACAATGGCTGAGTCTGTTATCTTCCTTAGAGAACACGGCATAAAATCTGTTCAGCAGCTTGACGAATTTATCAAGAAAAGTGCTGATGAAAGACAAAATTTACAGGATAAAATCAAGGCGATTGATAAGAAAATGGAACAGTTATCCACTACGATGGAGCAAGTTCATATTGTCAAAAAATATCGTGCCTATTACAAGGAATATAAGGCGAATACGTCTGATAGGGCATTTTTCGAGGAATACAAAGCTCAGATTACCCTCTATGAAAACGCTCTTTCCGAGCTTAAAAAGTCTTATTCCAAGCTGCCAAATTCAAGGGATATTTTATCTGAGCTTGATAAATTGCAAGAAAAAAAGAATACCCTTATGCAGGAGTATTCTTCCTCAAAATTGACTATGGACGAGCTTTATCAGATACGAAAGAACTATGGAATTTATATGGGTAAGGAGATGGAGAGATAATCTTTATCTCCTTTTTTTGAGCAACAAAAAAGAGCCGGTGCAGCCCTAAAGACCACACCGACCATCATCTTATCTTTCCGTTTCTTTTGACGATTCCTGCTTTACTTTTGGCTTTTCCTTATCTTCTGCCTGATATTCTTTGATAGCACCAAGTATGGATTTTTTATCGTTTTCTTTCCCTTTTTCAGAGCCGGTTAAGGTATTTAACTTGGCTTTCATTTTTTCAATATCTGCTCTAATCTGTCCTGATTGCTCCCAAGAATCTGCATAAAATAAGTCTTTTTCTCTTTCTTCTATCTTACTTTTCAGTTTAGCAATCTCTTGACTCTTATCCTGTCCTTTCATCTGTTCTTTCGCCTTTAAGAGCTTTGAGGATAATATCCTTACATTGCTATGCTCCTTGCCGTTATCATCAATAGAGGTTCTAAGCTGTCCGAATAGCTTTACGAAATCTCCCTGTTTAAAGTCCTTTGGAAGTTCACTCTTTTCTCCATAAGCGGAGCAATTATGATATACCTTATTACCCTCATCATCTTTGGAAACTACGGAGAAATTTGCCACCTTAAAGCCTTCTCCGTTCTTATTTTCTATTTCGATTACATCTACATTGCCTACAACATTTCCGACGATATTTACAAGGTCATCTTTCTCCTGCTGAACATAGGGCAGGTCTTTTATCTGCCCCTGTTCTCTTAAATCTTCAATCATATAGTCGAAATCTTCATGAAGCAGATTGATGGTATCATTTGCCATATAAGCATCATATAGCTTATCCAAGGCACTCTCATCATTGATGCCTTTTTCCATGCTGATAACCGCTTTTACGAAGTCCTTATGGTTATCATTTACCATATCCTCAATTTTATCTCGTATTGTTTTGTAATCCATGTTTTTATCTCCTTTCATGGTAAAAGGGAGCTTATAAGCCCCCTTATCTTGCATATTCCTGTTCTTTTGTAGTTTGTTTATCTTCCGTTTTGCTTTCACTTTGATAAGCTCTGATCTGTCCTAAAATAGACGGTTTATCTTCCGTTCTTTGAGAAGTTTCCTCTTTTGTATAAAGATTATCTTCCACATCATAGGTTGATTCAAAGTAATCACTGTCCCTGAAATCATTGTCATATCTGTCGATGATACCGTCATTATCGAGGTCTTTTGCAAGCGGATCATAGAAGTTTCCTTCATCATCAATATCAAGTCCCGTTGCTGCTCTTAAATCTTCGGAATCCACATAGATCAAATCTTCAAAAGAGGATAGCTCAATCTCATTTTTCATATTCCTTAGAGCTTCGTTCTCTCCCTTGTTTTCATAGTCGAAGCTCTCTGTTTTTACCACCGTATCATCAATATACTGTGTCCATGTTTTAGCTTCTAAATTCAGTTCGTACTGAATCCCATGTCTTTCATCGGGCGTATTGGTATAGGCAATCCCGATATGCTTTAAATCAGGATATAGCGTGTCAAATTCATCATAGCTGTGGTTTTCTTCATACTCTCTGTTACAGAAGTCAATAATCGCTCGTTTTACATCTTCCACAAGGGGATTGTCATTTCTCTTTTCTTCTACCTCTCCCATATCGAGCAGCTTATTCAGTTCGGCAAGCCTTAATACTTTAGTTTTCAGTTCATCTGCCTTTTCAAACGGCTTTTTAAGTTCTTCTTTGGCATTTTCAAGCTGTTCTTTGGTACTAACGAGCTTTTCTTCAAGCCTCTTTAATTTCTCAGGCATTTTCTCAAGAGCATTATCCAGTCTTGTCATATTTCCGTCTGCACTTGTGCCAAGCTCTCCTGAATGCTTTGCAGCACCGTTTAAGCTGAAATTATGCTCATTGGTAAAGAAGTTATAGCTGACCTCTAAATCCATATTTCTATACTTTCCTATCATCTTACTTTCATTGATTTTTACTTTTGAAATGGCTTCAAGAAGTTTTTCTCCTGCTAATTTCTTATCGGTAATCTTCTCGCCTAAAATAGTAATGGAAGTAAACTTTTCCTCACTGTCTGACTTAGGTTCAACTTCTGATATATCTTTCTTAACAGCTTCAATTAACTTTTCCGTCCTTGCAATTTCTTCCGGATAATTTTTAGCAACCTTGTCCTCTAATCTATAACGATTGGACTTATAGTTTGCTTCAAGCATTTTAAGTTTTGTAACCTCATTGTCCAAATCCATTTTTTCTTTGATTTTCGGATCTCCTGTGGCAAGAGCTTTAATTTCTGCATAGTTAAGGGAGCTTTCGTCCACATCTTCCGCAACACGAACGGGAGTCTTACTTGTCATAATTTGAGAAATGAACTTCTGCTTATTTTCTATGGTCTGCCACAAATATGCATCAAAGGTATTCTCCGTAACATAGCGATAGATATTTACCTCTTTATTTTCATTTCCCTGTCTTACAATTCTACCTGCTCTCTGTTCAAGATCAGTTGAACAGTTCCAAGTGGTCAATTTATTTTTCCTATAAATTTGTAATGTATTTCTACTTCCTGTTTCAATTCTCCGTCTACTTCTTCTTGGTCGTAAACATATATTTTATCTATAACTTGATTAAGAATATATCTGTTAAGTTCTTTTATCTTGGCATATTTGCTAAGATTTTCTATAAACTTTTCGCAGTTTTCCTGTTTCTGTGTTACCATCTTTATTTGTTCCTCAAGTGAATGTATCTCATCAAGTATTTCATCTTGCTTTTTAGACAGTTTAGCATTCATCATATTAAAATTTCGCTCTGTAATGCTTTCACTTAACCTATCCTCATATAGCTTTTCAAAGGACTTATCAAGTTCACTTAATTTATCTTTGCTATCCTTTAATTTTTGGATAGCATTTTTTCTTTCTTCAAATTTGTCCTTATCTATTCTTTCAGCTATCTTTTCTACTAAGTCCTCTCTACTTGATAATGCCATTTGTCCATGATACTGTATGTCCTCAAGTACGATGTTGTATAAATCTCTTGCTTCAATCCTGTGTGACGAACAAGCCTTTGTTCCATGCTTTTTATACATGGAGCAAGAGAAATGCACAAAATCTACAACCTCATTCTTTTTAAGTCTTGCGTCTATTTTAGGTGTTAAAGCATAGTTGCATTTAGGACACCTTACCAAGCCTTGAAAAATATTGTCATACCTCATACCGCTTTTATTTGTGTTCTTCCTTTTATCAATCATATCTTGTACTTGTTTCCATACTTCCTCACTTATAATTCCCTCGTGAGTATCTTTGACAAAGATATAATCCGCCTTTGGAACATATAGCCTTTTTGAATTTTTGAATGAAAGAGTAGGTCTTTTATTTCTTGCCATATTCCCACAATAGACCGGATCTCGTAAAATGCTTAAAACCATTCTATGCGTCCATACATACTTATTTTTTTCTGTTAGCTTATACAGTTTATCTGCATTTTCTACAAAGGCACTCGGTCTTGGTATTTTCCTGTCCATCATTTCTTGGCTTATAAGTTGTGTTCCTTTTCCCTCTAAGCATAGCTTGTAGATAAGTTCTATAATATATCTTACTTCCTCATCTATAATTAGCTTATGCTTGTCTGTTGGGTCTTTCTTAAAACCAAATGGAGCATTTGAGCCTATATATGTTCCCTCTTTCATTCGGCTTTGTATTGCACTTTTCACTTTTTTAGAGGTATCTTTTGCATACATTTCATTGAGGATATTCTTAAATGGCATAATATCCGTTTCACCAGACTTTGATGTATCTATCCCATCAGTAATTGCAATATATCTCACATTTTTTTGTGGAAAATACATTTCGATATATGCTCCACTTTGTAGATAATTTCTTCCAAGTCTTGATAAATCTTTTGTAATAACACAGTTAATTCTTCCATTTTCAATGTCTGTTATCATCTTCTTGAATGACGGTCTTTCAAAGTTTGTACCTGAATATCCGTCATCAATATAGTAATCATATATGGCTATGTTATTTTGCTCTGCATATTGTTTTAGCATTGCTTTTTGCGACCATATACTCATACTTTCGCCTGTATTTCCATCATCTCTCGATAATCTACAATACAAGGCAGCCATATATTTTTTAGTCCTGTTCACTTTTTACACTCCTTTCTTCAAACAGGACTATCTCAATATGTTCATTATACCAAAATACTCCTGTATATTCAACAATTACTTACGCTTGCGTTTGTTTTTCTTCTTTTGTATTTTCTAAATTTCTTTCTACAATGTGTTCAATCACTTCTTCAAACACTTCTCCAATAGGCTTTTTGCCTACATAAACTCGCTTAACTTCAAAATTTATCTTTCTATTTTTCTTTTTCTCATCTGTTTTCATCTGCATTGCTCCTTTCCTTGCAATAAAAAAAGCGATTAGACTTTTACTTTTCTAATCGCTCTAAATGTTTTTGTTTGTTTAAGGGATAAATTGAGTTTTAAGGCTTAATTCTTATCTTGGATATACTTTGATACCTCTTTTAGCTTTAACGCTCTAAAAATGCCTTTACACTTACCTTTATGATAGCTATAAATGTTCACCCTTGTCATAATCTTCAAAAGTTGGAATCTTGCCGTTCTTTTTCTGTGATAGTTTATCCTTGTCTTGCTCATACCAATTAAGGATAGTTACATAATGGTCTTGATATGTCTTTCCGGTACTCTTGATATACCTTGACAGTTTTTCAATCATCGTGTCGGTATGACTTTGTAACTTTTCTTGTAATGCCTTATATTGTTCGTCTGTAAGGATAATGTTTTGATATTCTCCATATTTTTTTGAATTAGGGGACGGGTTGCTTTCTTCTCTCCCCTTATCTATACTAACCTTATCTAATCTACCCTTATCTATACTGGGTTGACCATTTGTCAACCTTCGGTCAACCAAATGACAACCAACCTCTTTGATATACATTCCGTTTTTAGTTTGGGATAGGCTCTGCACCTCATTTTCATAAAGGGTCGGCTTGTACCTGTCTTTACGGATAAAGTTATTGATTTTCCAATGCGTAATGACGATAATTCCTTGTTCAAAGACAATCACAAAGCCTTTGGCAATGAGTATTTTCAGGTCATCTTCATTCGCTCCGATAATTTTGATGATTTTCTTGGGGTTATTTACAAAGCCGTCGTCATCTGCTCGCATTGATAGATGGAAATACAGGCATTGGCTACTTAGTGGCATATCTAAAAATAGGTCGCTATCTACTATCTTTAGTGAAAACATTCTTTTATCTGCCATTTTTCTCTCCTTTCGTTCCTCTTATGCACCGAAACAGTGCGTCTGCTTATCTTATTTACGATGTTATCCCATTTCAGGACTTCATCTTTCCTCATTCCTGTAATAGTTCTTTGTCTTTTCCTTTCGTTTTTCGTAGGCTTCTTGTTGCTCCTGATATTTCTTAATCTGTGCTATTACACTTGGTTTTTCTCCTCTCTTGATTGCCTTATCAATCTCAATGGATAAATCTATTCCATAATCGTCATTGACTGTCTTGACTGCATACTTGATATGGTTGATACTTTCGTATTCTTCTTTGATTGATTGTGATTGTCTGTTGAGTTTCGATATTTCACTTTCAAGGCTTTGAATTTCCTTTTTCCAATCCTTAGACTTAATCGCCGATGAGCCTGTTATCTTTTCAAGAATTGCCCTTGCTCTTTTGTACTTGTCAATTTCATCTTTATGAGAATTGTAAAAACTATCTTTTAATAGGGATTTACTGTTCCATTCCTCAAAGACTTGTTTGTTATCCTTGATGATGTCCGCATAGGCAAAGCATTTATTTAAGCTTTCTATCCTTGCGGTTTTTGCCTTAATATCTTGACTAATCTTTTTATTCTTGGATTGTAAGGTACTTATTTTCTCTTGTAGATCAGCTATGGTTTTAAGGTTATTGTCCTTTAGATATATCCTTGCTTTTGAAAATCGTCTTAAGTCTGCACCTATCTTTTTGTTGCTTGCATAGGGGTTTAACTTTCTTGCTTTTTCTCCCTGTAAGTCATAGTAAATACTGATGTACTCATAGAGATTAAAAAGTTCCGCTTTGTTCTCATATTCTTCTTTCTTCTCCTGTTTGTATTCATCATATTTTACTTGCAGACTCCCAAGTAACGAGCCTATCCAAGATGTAAGTTTTGATAGTTCTGCTTTTAACTTCTTAAATTCTAAATTCAAGGCAATGATTTTTCTGTTTTGGTTTCCTCTTTCTGTCTGTATGCCTTTTTTCTCCATTTGGTAGCTGCTTGTTCCTAAATGGATTTGCGGGAGTTCTTCTCTTCCTTGTTCTTCAAAGGTGCGTGGATCTATCCTTTTATCTATGTTGTTCCTTGCTAAATATTCGTTTGCTTTCTTTGAAAAGTTTTCTCTCCACTCTTTTGCTTTGTCAGGTTCGTTCCAATCATTCAGATTTACTTTTCTTGATTTATAGTTTCCGCTTTTTAATTTTATCTTTTCTCCATTTTCATCAAGGATATATTCTTTTCTGCATTTCGGTTTCCATTTTCCCTCACTATCCATTTCTCTTAGGGTAAGTAAGATATGGGCGTGTGGTTGTTCTTCATGATCGCTTGCCATAGGATTATGAATATTACAGTCCGCTATCATACCTTTAGAAGTAAAGTTTTCTTCTATAAATTCGCTGATTAACTTTATTCTGTCCTGTTCATTTAATTCTCTTGGCAGTTCAAAGAGTAGATTTCTTGCAAGTTGTGAATTTTTACTTTTTTCGATTTTCTCAACTTCATTCCATAGGTATTCTCTATTAGAAAACTCTTTTGGGATATGTTCCGGCAGAAATATTTTTGAGAATACAAGGTCTGTTTTTTTAGAATAGTCATGTGTTTTTCCATAGTATTCATCTTGTAATTTATCTCTTGCATTGTATGCAGCTTTTGCAATCACGCTTGCCCCTTTTGACCTTGTAACAATATCTACATGGGTATGCAAACTTTTGATTTCCATTGTATTTTTCTCCTTTATCTGTTTTCAATTTTGAGATTTTACTATCCTAATGTTCAGGTGGTATCTTCGCTCCCTTTTTCAAAGGGCGCAAAGATACACCGTTTGACTACGGTGCTTTGCGTTCCTGCGGAAAGCTATTAGCTCCGCTAAGGAAACAAAAACGCTAAAGCATTTTTATTTGTTCAAGGGGGCTACTCCCCCTTAAACCCCTGTGAACTTTGCTTTTTGTAGATTTTTCAAATCCACAAAAAAGCAAAGTGTTAAAATGTCTCTCACTTTGCTCCATCTCAATTCCTAATACATTTTCTGTTTTTCTTATTCTTCATCAGTCGGTTCTTCAAAATCATCATTTCCGTTTTCTTCTCCAAGACTTGAATTTTCTTCTAAGGAAATTTCTTTTTCTCTTAAATGAATTTCTGTAAGTTCTTTTAGCTTTTCTCTATTTCGATTATCGGAAAGTACATAATCTAAAAAGGCATAGATTAAATCATTATCTGTATTTTCTTCTGCTCCAGTTATCTGTTTTTCAAATTTCTCAAACACGCCTCCTTTTTCTACTTTTCGTTTCGTGTCCGCCTTTCTTTTTAGCTGTGATTTCTTTTGTCTTAGTTGCTTGATTTTGTTTTCCGCCTGTTCTTTTTTCTTAGTTTCTTTTTCCAACTGGCTCATTACATTTTCTAACTCTTTCATTTTTCATTCCTCCGTTTCAATATTGTTGTGTTCCAAACAAAGAAAGGCTAAGCACCTTTCTTTGATACTTAACCTTTCAGCATTTTTTAGAATTTATCTTCTAAAAGTTTTCTTAGTTTTTCTAAAATCTTATCCCTCCTTTTTCCGATTGCTTGATAGCTTACTTTTTCTTTTTTGCTGATTGACCTTAAACTTTCTTCTTTGTAGAAGATGGCTTCTATCAGCTCTCTTTCTTTTTTTGTGAGTGTAGCTAATGCCTTGTTTAATTCTTCAATTTGCATTTTGACTTCTACAATTTTTTCTAAGTCTATTCTTTCATCTATGATATTGTCTACAAAGTGTCCGTCATAATCCATTGCTGAAAATGGAATCACGTCATACTTCCAATCCTTTCTCTGAAGATATTTTTCATGCTCTGTTATCTTCCAGTAGGCTTTATATACTTCTTCACTGACCTTAACTGCTTTTCCTTTGATATAAAGGAAATATTCTTTTTTGTCCATTGTGTAATCCTCCTTTTTAAGTTCTCTGTTTTTGCTTTTTGAGCATAAAAAAGGAGGACTTCTACACTTTGGCGTAAATAGTCCTCCGAATTGAAAAGAGTTTACCTTTTCTTTAGATGTATTTAATTGTTTGAGAGAATAGACAAAGAAGAAAATATTACAACATCTCTGAAATAATACTCCTCTTTTTTATTTTCATTGAACACAGATATCTATGCATGCAATTCCTCCAATTATAAATCAAATTATTTTTTTACAAATTATTAAACCTCCGATATGACAATGTTGCCTATTTCTTTATTCATTCATGCTCAAGTCAAGTCCCAAATTGGTCTATCATAAAAGTAAATTACTCGATTTTTAACTCAATTGTTCCTGTAAATTTATCACATTCTATTCCGAAATAATTTCTACCGTCAGGAAGTGTAATAGTCTGCTCATATGTGCCACTTGATTCAAACAAAATTTCCGGATCATTGCTACCTGAAATCCAAAAGATTCTTGCAGTTCCATCTGTAACTTTTAAAATACAGGTTATTTTAACCTCTTTACCAGCATTACGTTTGATTGACGTACCACCAAATAAATATTCTGTATTAGAAAAACTTTCATAATCAGCTTGATAAGTGCCTGTATAATCATCATCTCCCACACTTTTTTCTCCCTGCAAAAAACTCTTTTTAGTTAACTCTATCTGACCAACTGACTGTATTACCTTATTATAGTTATCAAGAATATCATTTTTTGAACATCTTGAAATAAATATAAGACCTATCATAACAATCGCTATTAGCAGTAATATTTTTTTCATACAGCTATTACCACCCTTTCTTTGGCATAGCTTTATTTTGCCCTTTTGTTTGTTTTTTAGGCTCATTATCCTTCATACACAATATGAGTATGGCTGAAATACAAACAATAAATACTATGCTCAAAAGACACTGCAAAGTATTCCAATGTACTGCTGAATCATAGTTTCGATATCCTACCAAACCGAGTGTTGCTGTAATCGGATAAATATTTGCTAATCTCATATTTCCCGCTGCAAACATACCCCCATATCCATAAACAAATGCAACTATTGTACCTGCTAAAAATCCTTTTGACGTTTTGCTGGTAAGTACAATAATCGGCAATACTGCAAGATATAAAAGGAAATTTACTAAAGAAATCTGTATCACTGACTGTAACGCTAACGCAAAAGTAAAACCGGGAAATCCTGATAAAAGTTCTGCGATTATTGTGAATAAGCTACAAATGAGTCCTAAAAATATAGATATCACACCACAAATTAACAATTTGCCTGTAATAAGTTTTTTAAAAGAAACCGGAACTGTCAAAATGTTTTTCAGAGTATCATTTATATGCTCTCTCGATATAATGTATCCTGCAATTAGACTAATGCACATTGGAAAAATCAGAGACATATTATTTTTTATAACCTGTTCTGTCAGATATGCGAAATCCCATACCGATCCGTCATTAGCCATTGAAGTAAATAATGTAAGTAAAACAGAGAGCAACATAAGTGCAATACCCGCCCAAAGAATATGGTATCTTTTTAACTTATAAAATTCTGTTTTAATAATGCGAAGCATACTTATTCCCCCCTCCTCTTATATATTAAATCAATTAGAAAAACGGACACTGTCGCCATAACTCCAAGAATCAATACTACCATTGAAGTTGGAGGGATCAAACCATTCATCTGTTCAAGATTTAACCTAATTCCATGAGATACCATATCTCCGGCAGTCCAAAAAGTGGTTAAAGGAGTTGGTAAAAGCCATAGAATCTGTTTTGGAATGACATCGAATAAAGCTGTCGCACTTAAATTCAGCACGCTGTAAAAAACACAAAGCAAGATTGAAAATATATATGTTCTACTGAAATATACAACAATTACAATCAAAGGCAATGTTCCGGCAGTAATAAATATTCCTGTTTCTACAGCCAAAATAAGTTTATATGCGACCCCATATACTTCCAAAGATGCCATGCCACATATAATGGTCGCCACAGTAGACGCAACACAAAATATAATCCCAAACAAAAATAACAACGTAATTTTAGCAAAAATCATTTTTGTACTTGTAATAGGAATCGTGCGTAAATTTTTAAATGTATCATTGTCCCTCTCCATAAAGAAAAGTATTGCCGCAATAACACCAATGATACAAGGTAAAAGAAATTGAATCCCATATCCAAGCACCATATTGTAAAGTCCATCAAACGCATCTGCCTTATTCACATATCTTTCCATAATAGCAGGAGTTGTCATTAAAAACGTAAGTGGAATAGGAAACATAAATGATGCAAGAATAATCAATGTAATGAACTTCTTTCGCTTTAGTTTCCAAAATTCACATTTTACCAACTTAAGCAATTCCTTCACCTCCTGTTACTCGTTTAAAATAATCTTCAAGGCTTTCTTCACAAGTATGTGCCTCGCTTACTTCAATTCCATTTTTTACATAAGCAGAAATTATTTTTCCAATTGGAAGCTCAAGATTGTACAGACGAAGATTATGGTCATCTTGTATGTCAAAATGTGTTTCTTTGAACTCATACTCCAAAATTTTTGCCGCTTGTGCAGAATCAGAAATGCAAAACTGAACATGCCTATTGCTTTTCTTTTCTAATTCTGCAAGGCTTTCTTCTTCAATCAGGATACCATGGTCTATAATCCCTATATCATCTGCAAGTAACGCAATTTCCGATAAAATATGACTTGAAATCAGAATCGTTTTACCACGCTTATCACATAAGTCACGTATAAATGTCCGTACCTCCGAAATTCCGATAGGATCAAGACCGTTAATCGGTTCATCAAGAATTAAGAGTTCAGGATCATGCATAACTGCAAGTGCAATAGCAAGACGCTGTTTCATACCGAGAGAATATTGAGAAAAAAGTTTCTTGTCACCGTATGGCAAGCCTACTAAATCAAGAGCATCCTTAATTGCATGGCGATTAGGAACACCACGAAGTGTTGCAAAAATACGAAGATTTTCCGTTCCGGTCAAATTCGGATAAAATCCGGGAGATTCAATCAATGTTCCAATACGTGGAAGAATCTTCTTTTCGTTGTTGTTTAGCTGTTTTCCAAAAATTTGAATTTCTCCTACTGAGGGTTTTGTCAAGCCGACCAACATCTTCATAGTTGTGGTCTTTCCCGCACCATTTCTCCCAAGCAAACCGTAGATTCTTCCTTTTTTAACATGAAGATCAAGATTGGCAACACTCTTTTGCGTTCCATATATTTTTGTTAAATTTTTTGTTTTAATAATTAACTCGCTCATACGATAACCTCCTATTTATTTTTTCAGTTTTATTTTAACATCTCTATCTTGCGTAAACCTTACACTAACCTTGCATTAACCTTGTAATTTAAAAAACAGCCTGTTGCATGCAGGCTGTTTCCTGAGGAGGGTAAATACGCAATTATTTTATTTTTATAAAAGTCATAAGAAAAGCTGTTCCATGTTTGGAATGACTTTCTACGCTAATTTGTCCATTCATCTTTTCAGTAAGTTGCTTTACAATCGCTAAACCAAGACCGCTTCCCTTTTCTGCTCTACCTTTATCACACTTATAAAGTCGTTCAAAAATATGTTTCAGATCATTTTTTTCAATTCCTATTCCATTATCCTCTAATCGAACGCAAACCTCTTTTTCTTTAACTTTTATTGTTAATCGCACTTCTGTTGCTTGACTATGTGTAATAACATTTTGAATTAAATTATTTAAAATTCTGTTATATCCGTCTTTCGATAAACACACATATATCGGATACTCAGGTATCTCAAAATGATATTCAAACTTTTTTTCTTCAAAGACAGGAATCCAATCAATCAGATTATTTCTCGTTTCCTCTGTAATCTCAACTTCAACCATATCAAGCATATACTCGTCAGAATTAAGTTTGAACCAATCGAAAAGCACGTTAATATAATCTTTCAAATCATACGCTTTTCTTCTGGCACTCTCCAAATAATCACTCAACTCTTTATCCGTTACAACCCCTTTATGAATCGCATCAAGATAACCTATCAGAGTAGTAAGAGGAGTACGCACATCATGTGAAAGACTTGTCATAAGTTGTTGATTTGCTTCTTCTGTCCTTTGAAAAGCTGCTATACGTTCCTCATAATTTTGAATAATCTCATTAAATGAGAATACAAGATCAGCAGCCGGCTCCCCAGTGTCGGATAATATTCGCCTGTTTCCGTTTCCTTTTCTAATATCTTCAAGAGCTTCCTTTATTCCAGCAATTTGATTTTTTGTCTGTCTAACTTTGATTACAGCAAATGAGATAGATAAAATACTGATTAAAATAAGTAGGATAATAATGACTTCCCAACGCATCTTTTACACCTCCCTGTTGAAACGATATCCTATCCCTTTTATTGTCTGAATATACTTCAAATCTCCGGAAGAAGACTCTATCTTTTTTCGTAGTCTACTGATGACCGCCATAATATTACTGTCATCATAAACATAGTTTTCTCCCCATACATGTTCATAAATTTGTTGTTTTGTTAAAATTCTTCCTTGATTCCTAATCAAATAAAGCAAAATATCATATTCTTTTGGAGGAAGTTCAAATGTTCCGTTTTCAGATGTTACCGTTCTATTTCCTGTATCAACTCTCAACTCTCCAAAGGATAATATCTCTGTCTGTTGCTCAACATTATTAAGTAAAGTATATCTTCTGATTAGCGATATCACTCTTGCAATCAGTTCCTCCATATTGAATGGTTTCGTTAAATAATCATCAGCTCCTGATCTAAGTCCTTTCACTTTAGATACATTATCATCTTTTGCCGTTAGCATAAGAACAGGAACGCTATAATCCTTACGAATTTGATCTAATGTTTCAAATCCGTCCATTCCACGCATCATAACATCTAAAACAACGAGCTGATAGTCAAACTTCTTTATTCTATCCAGTCCATCTATACCTGAATAGCAATAATCAGCCTCCATATTTTCTGCCTGTATACTTTTGGCAATAATTTTACATAGTTCTTTGTCATCATCTATTATTAAAACCTTATTCATTTTATTTAACCTTTTTTCATAAATTAGTATCTTTGATTATCTATTACTGTTATCTTTTATTATTTCAACCACATCTTCAATCCTACAATCCATTGCTAAACAGATTTTTTCGATTGAATCAAGGTTTACATAAGCATTTTTACTCATTCTCGACACTATATTACTTGTTATATTAGCAGCTCTTTTCAAATCCTCTTTATTCATTTCTTTTTCGACCAATAAATGCCATAACGGTTTATAACTAATAGCCATTTCATTATCTCCTTGCCTTATTAAATATTATTTTATAGTATATCATAAATCACTATAAAAGTCATCTACAACAGTCTAATGCTTGTGTTTACGTTAGTATTTTTTGAGATAGTCCTGTTATTAAGGCTTTTCGCCTTGCCACTTCGGACTGTTCAACATCGGCAGGACGCCATGGGACATCCAAATCATGAAGGGCAATCAGTTTGTTTTGCACATTCGTTCCGGCTCCCATCTTCTGTGTTGAGCCAAGTAGTATCCTCACATCTCCTTTTCTTACCTTTGCAAAGAGTTCATCTTTTTGCTTGTCGGAATTTGCTTCATGGATAAAGGCTATTTCTTCTTTCGGTATTCCCATTGCCACAAGTTTTTCTCTAATATCATCGTAAATATTAAACTCTCCATCTCCTTTTGGAGTTGACATATCGGAGAAAAGAAGCTGTGTGGACTTATTTTCTCTTGTCTTATCCCAAATGGAAAAGACATTTTTCACACACACATTGACCTTGCTGTCAGGATTATCAGGTAGCAAAGGATTGATTAAACGCTGATCTAAGGCAAGTTTCTTGCCGTCATTGGTGATTTTCAGCATATTATCTTCGTC
>ERZ773045.626-NODE-626-length-17316-cov-9.907769_pt1 | contig 17316 bp, 17 predicted proteins | sample MGYA00580635_ERZ773045 | MGnify/ENA primary metagenome ERZ773045 (study PRJEB29015, sample SAMEA2738115) | human oral metagenome | biome: human oral; feature: human-associated habitat; material: saliva | place: China | collected 2261 ...
TTTTACACTATGTTTCACCGTTAAAAGTTGGAATGTCAGTACAGCAGAATCAAGTGATTGCAGAGATATCAACACAACAAGAAGAAAATTACTTAGTAGAAGCATATGTAAACGCAACTGATATTGCGAAAATACATGTTGGAGATTCAGTGAAAGTAGCGATTTCTGGTGTGAATACCATGAAATACGGAACAATAAAAGGCAAGCTAGTTTCAATCGATTCAGGCACGATCAACCAAGAAACAAAAACGGGGAATTTATTATTGTATAGAATCGTTATCACAATTGATGAATATCAGTTGAAGAGCAAGAAAGATACTATTCAATTAATAAAATCAATGCCGGTAGAGGCTAGAATTATCTATGAGAAAGAAACTTATTTAGAGTGGGTTCTTGAAATGTTGAATTTTAAACAATAGTTTTTAACAGTGCGCACTGTGAAAATAATAGAAAATAGGGGTGGTTAACATGGAAGTTTAAAATAATTGAACGATCATTTTTACTTAATATATACTTGCTTTGAGTGCGTTATTGAAACAATAGGGAACTAAAAACTAGGAGGAAAATATGGAATTAGTATTACCTAATAATTACGTAGAATTAGAACAAGAAGAAATGATGTATTTAGATGGTGGACAGTATTTTTAGTAAATGGGAATGTGGACAAATTTGTGCAGCCATTGGATTTATGCCACAAACATATATTGCTTTAGCTGGAGCAGCTGTAATTACCAGTAGGGTCATAAAATATATTAAGAATGGGGTAATACTTTCATTTTCACTTGGTGCCGGCTTAAGTAAAGTTGCTGAAAAAGTGGGGCAAATTGCATATTGTATTGGATACGGTGCGTTAAATAATGGTTGTGATATCAGTTTATGCCCATATCCGTGGGAATTATTCATTTCGGGTACTGTGAGATGATTACGGTAATAAGATATGGAAAGTTAGCCACTTTTATATTATTTTTTATCACCTTAATTTATTCAATAAGTCATTTGTTTATAGAGAATACAAATATATTTCTGAGAAATATAATTTCTATACTTCCAATAGTCAATACATTTATTTATTTGCTTATTTCGATACCGATATCAAGGTTAAGCAATAAGTATCTAAGAAATTTTTCCATAGGAGAAGCTCTAGTAGTTCTTTGTATGATGCTTATTTATTTGGAGAAACCCTATTTTTTGTTAAAAAATAGGGAATATAGTGTGTCGATTATGGTAATTATTTTTTTACTATTAAGTATTCCGGAAATATATACATTCCAACATTTTGATAAAAGATATGAAAAAGAGATTAAGATCGATTATGAAAAAAGTGTACAGTTTCAGGCTTCTTTTCAGAAAGATATGCAATGCAGAATATTATTGAAAATTATATTGATATTAAGAATTGCAATTTTGATATTTATTCGATTTATAAATATGGAAGCTATATATGTTCTGTTTGGCATTTATGTGTTGTTGAGTTATATTCTTGATTATCAATTAATTAAAATATATCGTAGAAGAACCGTTGTTTCCTGTATTGCAGCAGAAACATTGTTATATATCGTGATAACTATATTACTCTCATTGCATTTAAATGTATTAGCTACCTATGCTTTACTTTTAGGAGGTATGAAAACAACTTATTTGATCGACCAGGAACGGAAATATAACAAGCTTTAATCACAGTAGGAAATCATTTATCAATTTTTAGCGTTATAACGGTATTCTACATTAATCAAATATAGAAATTCTGAAGTAGTATTTCTATAACAAAATAAAAGGAAGCTTAACGCTATATGCGTTTGGCTTCCTTTTTATTTTAGTAATTTTCTTTCTTAACTTCGAAGAAGCTTTCCTTGTAGCTGCAGAGTGGGCAAATCTTAGGAGCCTTCTTGGACTCAATTGTATAACCACAGATTTCGCACTGCCATACTACTGGCTCGTCCTTTTCGAATACTTGAGAGTTTAAGACATTAGCCTTTAACTTCTCGTATCTTTCTTCGTGTTCCTTTTCAACCTTAGCTACCATGTCCATCTGAGCTGCGATACGTGTGAATCCTTCTTCACGAGCTTCTTGAGCCATTCTCTTGTACATGTCTGTCCACTCGTAGTTTTCACCATCAACACCCATCTGTAAGCATTCATGAGTTGTTGGGATAGCGCCACCGCATAATGCGATGAACCACTGCTTAGCGTGTTCCTGTTCGTTACGTGCTGTTTCTAAGAAGATGTTTGCGATTTGTTCGTAACCTTCTTCACGAGCCTTTTCAGCGAAGAAAGTGTACTTGTTGCGAGCCATTGACTCGCCAGCGAATGCATCATTTAAATTCTTTTCAGTTTTTGAACCCTTTAATTCCATTGCTTGTGTCCTCCTCATTTAGACAATCTTTGCAAATTCCCTCAAAAATAGTGACATGACTGAATACTTTTCCACCGGTGAATTTTTCTACCTTTTCATCTGGGCAAGAGTCATAAGGCATTTCACCAAGGTCGATCATCTTTCCGCACTTTGTGCAACGTAAGTGATCGTGTGGAGCAGGATTACCATCATAGAAGTTATAGCCTTCACCTGTATACTTACGAATCACACCTTCTTGGACGAGAAGATTGAGATTACGATATACAGTTGCTAAACCAATACCGGTCTCCTTTTGATCCAAAGCAGACTTAACTTCTTCCGCAGTCATATGCGTTCCAATTCCTTGGATAATATTTAATATTTCTTGTTTTTGATAAGTCTGTCTTCTTTTCATAATCACCACTTATTGAGAACTATTATCATTATAGAATGATTTATTTTGAATTCAACACCTTTGCTCAAAGAAGTTTGTGAATTTTTCGCATGTTAGAAATAACTAACCTGAAAATATTTCATTTTTAGTGAAAGTTAGACACATTTATACAATAAAAACGGCATTTTCAGCCGTTTTTAAGAGAGTGGATCAAGGATTGTATAGCCTTCTTCCTTACATTGTTCAATTGTTTCTGCGTTTGCGACAATGCAGGATGTTGGATTTTGTAATGCTTTTTCAAAGAGTTCTACGTATCTTGCAAGATCTTCTCTTGTCATAGAAAGAACTTTCTTGCGTGCAGCACACAAGTTTTCGTATGTGGTATTACGGAAATAACGAATATCTGCTAGACGTACTTTCGCAGCTGGTGATAGAAGTGGTTCTGCAGCAGCGATTGTACCAATGATGTATCCAGCTAAATCAGTATGTTCATCCTCTGCGAGTTGCTTGATACGTTTGTATGTATCTCTGTAGACCTCGATAGAATGTAGAGGACTTGGATCACGATAGGAGTATGCGGCGATATTTCCGTTTGGATTGGCGCTAAAGCCTGTACCATACGCATTACCTTTCACACGAACTTCGGTCCATAGATAATCGTAGGTCAATAGATGAGCGATTACCTGCAAGCGTGGATCATATTCAAAGTCGAAGGATTTGATGTTAGTACCTGCGGCAGAGTAGGAGATACCTGCAGGAATCTGTAGTGCTTCTTTTGGTTCTTGTAAGAGTGGGTAGTGTACAACGTTACCCTGTGCTTCAATGCGATTGATACCAGCGATGAATTCTTCTACGATATCTAAATGTTCACCAGTTACACTCGCAATCAGACGGTCCTTAGAGAATAATACTTCCTGATACATTTCAAACTCATTGATTACTTCATCAATCATCTCATTGTAGTGATCTTCTAACTGCTTACTAAATAATGCATTTTCATATCCACCGATATATTCACGGAATACTCCTTCAGCACTATGGTGTGCAGATACACGACGCATTGCGAAGGAATGTCCATTCATGATGATGGATTGTCTTGCGCCTTCGTTGCCTTGTTTGAGAATAGGCAAGATTTCTTCCTTTGTAAACTTTGTATCTTTGATTACTTCTAAGATCAGTGGAACAACCTTATCTACATTTCTTTCAAGTACAGAACAAGATACTGCAAGGACTGGAATACATGCATCAGAACGGTTATCTGGTGAGTATACATCTGTAACGATATTTAATGAACCAAGGTCTTTGCGTACAGCGCGTTGTAACTGGCGAACTGTCTTCTTTGTAGTTGGTAGGTTCATGAGTAAATCGGTAAATAATCCAACTGCTGGTAAATGCTTGATTGTAATTCCTGCAAGTGAGAAGTAGAAGAAGAGGTATACAATACCTGATTCTTGTGCAGGGTGAACCAGTGTCTTAACAGACTGTACTTTTTCAATTTGTAGTGGAAGGTCTTCTGGCTTTTCATCAATCTCTGAAAGATGAATCTTTGGTAGGGTAGCTAGTTGTTCCTTTGTGTCGGTAGATTGTTGCCAGAGGTCTAATGCCTTGTTTTGCTCGATATACTTTAGAACATTCTCTTGGCTGGAAGCCTTGATATCTGCTAGGCGCTTCTTTTCATCTGCGATACGCTGAGCTCCCATTGTTGTGGATGGCACAACTGTAAGAGAGTTTAGATGTTCCTCATCTAATAAGAAAGATGCTAAGAGTTCTTCAAAATATCCCTGTTCAATCTTTTCACGTAAGATATCGAATATCTTTCCATTGGATAATGGTTCTGCTGGATCACCACCATATAACCAACTATCCATTGCGCGTTGTCCATACATTAGTCCCGCAGGTTCGTGACTCTCACGGTAACGGAATTCCATCTGGTTGATGATTGCGTGTAGTTCTTCATGGTCTAAGCCATTTTCTACAAGCTTGCTTGTTGTAGAGCGTAATGTTTCATAAATTGCATCATACTTCTCTGCGTCTGTATTACGAATAGTTAAGACGAGCCATGGCTGTTGGATACCATCATATAAGTCTAAATCAACATCTTCACCAAGGTTGTTATCGAGGATAGCTTTTTTTAGTGGTGATTCATTGTTGGCTACTAATGTAGAAGATAGTGCAGACCATGCGATATTCTGTACATAAGAATCGTATGTAGAAATAATCTTCGCAAAAGAGATATGAGAGCGATTTTCTGTAGGTTCATTTTCACTGACTTCGTAGGAGATACAATTGTGTACAGCTGGTAGAACCTTCTGCATCGGTATTGCAAAATCCATTTCTTCCTTTTGATAGTTAACAAAGTATTCTTCATGGATAAAGCGAAGTACTTCATCAATATCTAAGTTACCATCTACCCAAATACGAGCATTGGATGGATGATAGAACTTTTGGTGTGTTTCAATAAATTGTTCGTATGTTAAATCTGTAATATAACGTGGGTCACCGCCAGATACATACTTATAGCAGTTATCAGGGAATAACATACGATTGAGTTCATCTACGATTGTTTCATCAACAGAGGAGAAGGCACCCTTCATCTCGTTGAGTACGACACCACTATATTCCATCTCTTCATTTACATCATGAATCTGATAATGCCAACCTTCTTGTAGGAAGATATTTGGGTTTGTGTAGATTGCTGGTTGGAATACCGCATCCATATATACAGAAATGAGGTTCATGTAGTCTTTGTTGTTGCGGCTACTTACCGGATACATTGTTTTATCTGGATACGTAAAAGCATTTAAGAATGTTTGTAAACTACTCTTTAATAGTTCTACAAATGGTTCACGTACAGGATATTTCTTTGAACCATTTAAAACACTGTGTTCTAGAATGTGGAAAACACCTGTATCGTTATCAGGGATTGTTTTAAAAGTAATCGCAAAAGTCTTGTTGTTGTCATCACGTTTTAACCAGCAGAGTTCTGCGTTTGTTTGTTCGTGACGGAACATATATAAAGTTCCTTTTGCGTCTTCAATATCTTTGATTTGTTCAAGGACAAATCCATGTAGCTTGTTGTTTAGTTCTAAATTCATAGTGAACCTCCATACCCGTTAATCATACATCATTATTGTATAGAATCAGAAAAAAAGATGCTCGTAAGCATCTTTAGTCAATAATTTGGTTGATGACGATTTCTGCACGTCCTAGGTTGATATGATCTCCCTCGTGGATACGAGCCTTACCAAGAGGTGGTAGTTTAATTCCGTTTAGGTATGTTCCATTATGTTCAGAAACATCTGCTAAATAGAATGTATCACTTTCGATTAATATGCGTGCATGTTTACGGCTGATTGCCGGTTCGTTAATGACAAGGTCACAACTTGTGGCTTCACGACCAATCAAGCATGGTAATTTACTGATTGTATGATCCTTTGCTTGTCCTGCTACTTTGATTGTAACAAGAATCTTAGGGTCAGCTTCATCTAAGTTTGTTGTAGAGAAGATTTCTTCAAATAATGTTGCGGAATCATCATTATTCTTTTCGCGAATTGGTGTATCCAAGGAATCGACCTTTACTGGAGCGATTGATGGAGACACTGGCATTACAGGTCTTTCTAAATCAGTAAGAACTGTTGTCGCAGCGAGCTTATCTTCTTCATTCTGCTTTGGTTGTTGTACTGGTTCTGGTTTTGGAGCGATTGGTGTAGCTTGCACAACTTTTTTAGCCTGTGGCTTTTTTGTTGTACTAATATCATTTCCTTCCGCATCTACATAATATGTATTTTTCTTAAATGCCAAATAGATAACGGCTAGAAGTAGAACAACGTTTGTACCTACTAGGCCCATGATAATCAATTTGACAATTGTTGGATCACTTAACATAAATTACTCCTCTTATTAATATCGTTAACCTTATCATACAACAAACATTACATTTTTTCACGTTCACTTACATTGTCTGTAATTTCAACGATTGGTGAAGGATGTGATAATTTTGTCTCTGCGTAGATATCTTCCTCTGTTGGTGGAACGATAGGAATATCATTCTTGGACTCTAAGCGAATCGTGCGGTATACGACGATATCTAGGATTGCAACGAAGATAAAGAAGAAGATTAGTCCAATATCGGATTCTACCATCAGAGTTGCGTCAAAGATTGTATGCAGTAATACCGCAAATGCATAAGCTGCTTTTAGATTGAGTGCCTTTGCGTCTGGGTTATTGACAGCTTCAGATACTTTAGCGTGACCGTAGTATAAGCCCATGTATACCGCAAAACTCATGTGTCCTGGAATTGTGAGAAGTGCACGCTGTAAAGCAACACCTGTTCCATAATTAAATACATAGAAGACGTTTTCTAATGCCGCAAATCCAAGTGATACAAATACAGCGTATACAATACCATCAAAGCGATAATTGAATGCTTTGTCTTTCCATGTGAATCGATAGAGGAAGAAGAACTTTGCGCCTTCTTCGATGAGTCCAACAAAGATTGCGGTTAGGATACCGTAATTGACTTGTGTAGCAGTTACTACATTTTCCAAAAGATAATAGACAACCTGTTCGGAAATCATCTCTAATATGATTGCGATTGGTACAGAGAGTAGACCACCAATAATACACTTTAGTAATAAGAGTGGTGGTTCTTTTTCTTTATCATCATTGCGATAGATATAAATCATGAAGAAGATTGCAGGTAAAATCGCAATCGCAAGATAGAACAGTGTTTGTTCTAAGGTTAATTGTCCGTATTGATTTAACATTCGTTAACACACACCTTTCTGATCAGTTTTTCCATGAACTAAATCATAGATCTGATTTTTTGAGATACCTGTCTGTTTGGCAACTTCTTTGATTGCGGCACTTGTGGACATTCCGCTTTCAATAGAAGTATTTACCATATTGAGAATCTGCCCCATATCGATATCTTTTTCGTAGTCATCTTGATTTCCTTCAATCACAACAACCATTTCACCTTTTAACTCTGAGGCAATCGGTAGTATCTCGGAAATTGTACCACGGATAAACTCTTCATGTACTTTTGTTAATTCACGAGCGATACAGATATGACGATCACCTAATACATCTAAGCAACTTTGTAGCATCTTCTCAATGCGATGTGGTGCTTCATACATAATCAGTGTCATTGGATATGATTGGTACAGGCGTAGTTTCTTAACACAATCATGTGTGGATGGTGGTAAGAAACCAATGAAGATAAATGGTTGTGCAATTAAGCCTGAGGCAACGAGTGCATTTAAGAAAGCACTACAGCCTGAAATTGGCACAACGTTATATCCAAGCGCTGTCACTTCACTGACAACTCGCTGTCCTGGATCGTTAATTAATGGATATCCAGCATCAGAGATTAAGGCAACGTTATTTCCTTGTGATAATAGGTTGATAATGCCTTTTGTGCTGGATGCTTCATTAAAGTTCTGATAAGCAATCAATCGTTTTGAAATACCAAAATGCTTTAGTAACTGCCCACTATTACGGGTATCTTCACATGCGATTACATCGACGCTATTTAAGACGTCGATAGCACGTGGAGTCATCTCATTGAGATTTCCAATTGGAGTAGGTACTAAATAGAGTGTTGGTTTTTCATTTTCGAAGGATTTTTGGCGGTTCATGCGTTATCGCCCTCATCTTTTTGCTTGCGTCCAAATGTACGCACAGTCACGTTCTTACGTTCAGCAGTATTCTTTTCCACATTTGGACGTGGCTGATTCTGCTTGTTGGAATAATTTTTGTGTGGTTTCTTATTGTTGTTATTTGGACGGTTGTTTTGTGGTTTGGATGACTCTACCTTAACTGTTGGTAAGTCTGTGGATACATGTACAGCTTTATCTTTATTCACTGGTGCAGCTACGCCTTCATGAACAGTTGTGCGATGTACTGGTTTATCACTCTTCTGGTTGTTGTTCTGTTGAACAAAGCCCTTACGTGGGATAGCTTTCTCGCGTAAGTTTTCCAGGGAAATAAAGAGTACTTGTTCGCGGTTTTCTAACTTCGCTTCCTGTTTCATGACATTCATGTTTGTAAGACGATAAATCATTCCGTCATATTCCACTTGAGAACCCATCTTAGGCAGTCCAGCTGTCAGTTCCTTATAGTCATCTTCCTCATACTTTAAGCAGCACATTAGCTTACCGCACATACCGGAGAGTTTCTCTACGTTTAGGGCCAGCTGTTGAGTCTTAGCCATATTAATAGAAATAACATCAAAGTGATTCTTGAATCGGCTGCAACATGTTTCCATACCACACATACCGATGCCGCCGACCATCTTTGCCTTATCACGTTCGCCAATTTGACGTAATTCAATACGGCAGTGTAGACGTGTTCCTAGAACCTTTAAAAGTTCACGGAAATCGACACGTTGATCAGCAAGATATACAAATAGAACCTTTGAGCGATCAAGTGTATATTGCGCACTCATTAGATTCATATCGAGATTTAAACTTTGAATTTCTTCGTTACAGATACGATACGCTTCACTTTCCGCAATGGCATTTTCGGCGTACATCTTTTGGTCTTTTTCTGTAGCGAGACGAATAATTGGTTTTGTTGGCATATGTAGATTGTATCTTTCAATACATAAAGCATCTGCATCTACCTCACCCATTTCAATTCCTTGTGCTGTTTCTACAACAACCCAGCTTCCTTTTTTGATATCTGCAGTATCGCAGCCAAAAGAATACGGTTTTGTAGCATTCTTAAATCGTACAGCGACGGAATAGTCATATTTCACTGTCGGTTGTTCCTGTTCTTGGTGCATATGACAACCGCATGAACCGTGTTCACATTCCATGTTCATGGTTGAATTCCTCCAATCTATAGAAGGTTTGATCCATTAATAGATTTAAATCAATAAATCGATTAATCTTATCTTTCTGTTCTTGTAAGATAATGATCAATTCTCCATAATCTTTTTGTTTGTGTAATTCTTGTTGTAATAATTCTTTGTACCAATGTGGTCCTTCAATATGCTTGCATACAACATCGTGAGCAAATAATGACATTAAATCGAAAAAACCATTGAGTAACAGAATATTTTCTTTCTTAGCTTTTGCGCTGTCTTTTTCGCTTGAACGGTAGGAGATATCGTAATCTACTAATAGTTCTTCGCGACTTCCTTCAAGATTAAAGTATTGTTTAAACATCATCTTGCAGGTTTCAAAGATAGAACTGTCCGCAAATTCCTTCATTTGGTTGATATCTTTTACAAGATGAGAGATAAAGTAAGCATCTACATCTTGTACGCCAACTTCTTTCGCTTTGGAAAGTAGATACTCTTCTGAAAGTGGAGAGAAGGGGATTAACGTACAGCGTGAAACGATGGTTGGTAAGATGCGGTCGATATTGTCGGTTGTAAGAATTGCGACAACACCAGATGAAGGCTCTTCCAAAAACTTCAACATACTGTTTTGCGCAGAGATACTTGCGTTCTCTACGTTTTCTAGAATGTATACACGAGAGCCATCACCATCTTCTAATGCAGTCTTAGAGAATTTCTCTTGGATTGCGTCTACATCATCTTTGGAGATTGCACTCTTTGAACCATCTAATAAAACCATGTCTGCATATAGGCCATCTTCTACACGACGACATGTATTGCATTCTTCACAAGCGATTCCTTGATGCCGCTTACAAAAGATACTCTTTGCGAATAAAAGAGCAGCTTCATGTTTTAGGGTTCCATGAGGACCGGATAAAAGATAAGCATTCGCAACTCTATGATTCATGCATGCATTTTCTAATGCATGATAAAACAGTGGTTGTTGTTGCTGTAACTCATCCTTGCGCATCTAATAATCCTTTCACGATTTCATAGGACTTTTGAATCACTGTGTCGACATCTGCAGTTGCATCCACGATAATCATACGGTCAGCATACTTATCGATAACCTTTTGATAACCTTCATGAACACGCTCGTGGAATTCGACACTTTCTTGATCGAGTCGATCTAATACTTCTCTTCCTCTACGGATGCGCTTTAAACCTGTTTCCGCATCAATCTGTAGGAAGATTGTCTTATCAGGCATATGGTTTTCAATCGCAAATTGGTTGATTTCATAAACTTCATCCATGCCAATCTCACGACCACAGCCTTGATATGCGAGGGAACTATCCACAAAGCGGTCACTGATGACATGTACACCTTGTTCAAGGACAGGTAAAACCTTATCCACAAGATGTTGTCTTCTGCTTGCGGCATAGAGTAAAGCTTCTGTTCTAGCGTCCATCTCTGTATTCTTAGGATCTAAGATAACTTGACGAATCTGTTCAGCAATATTGGAACCACCTGGTTCTCTTGTATAACGTACCTGATAACCATCTGCTTCTAGCATCTTTGTAACGGCAGTACTTACGGTTGTCTTGCCGCTTCCATCAGGTCCTTCAAATGTAATAAATAATCCAGTTTTCATAACCTTTATTATACCATTCTTCTACTGCCCTGCATATACGCTCAACAGGGCAGAAAAATGAAAAAGTCGCCAATAAAGCGACTATTTGTTACTTTCGACGTAGTTTCAGTGCAATTTCTGTTCCATTCTTTGAACTTTGTATAACATATACATCGCCACCATGTTGACGAGCAATCTCTTTTACAAGAGCTAGTCCAAGACCGGCACCACCCATATCACGACTCCGTGATTTATCAATTCTAAAGAATGGTTCAAAGATATGTTGCCAATCTTCTTGCGCAATACCGGGACCATTATCACGAATGATTACGTTAGCATATTCATTATCTTCCTTGATGGATACAGTTACTTTTCCACCGGTATTGTTATATTTGATTGCATTTTCTACAAGATTGTAGATTGCACGATAGACAAGGGTATCATTACCAATGATTTCGGCAGTCCCTGGATTTTGAGAGATTGTAATATTCTTTTTTTCTGCGACTGCCGTCAAATCACAAATTACTTCTTCTGCCATGTCTGCTAAGGAGATATGGTCTTGTTTTTGGGCGGATTGTAAATCTGTCATCTCAAGGAGAATATCAATGACGTGTGACAAGCGCGATGTTTGCATACGAATCATATTGACTGTTTCTTGATAGTCAGTGTCACTTGGCTTTTTGTTTTTCTCAAAAACTTCTAATTTTGTACGCATTACTGCAAGAGGGGTACGTAACTCATGTGCAGCGTTAGCAGAAAATTGTCTTTGTGCCCTAAAGGTATTGCTTAAACGCTCTAACATCTCATTGAAGGCATTTGTTAGTTGTTCAATTTCAATTGAACTATGATCTGCTACAACAAGATGCTTTAAGTTCTTAGCTTGAATATCTTCAATTTGCTCACCAAGATTCTTTAGAGGTGTTAAAGCATAACCGATAAAGAAGTACATCATAGAACTACTTGCGACTGTGATGATAATTGTAATAAGTAAGCTACTCTTCCAGAAGTCTGCTTGTATTTCTTTGACCATATCCGAAATGAGATCTTTTGAAGAAATCTGCACTTGAACAACTTCACCTTCTTCACTGGTTGTAGGGTCGGTGGATGGTAAAATCGCAACTGCAGAATCGGAAATCTTAGTCATAGAGGAGATAGCCGACTTACTGATGGCATAGCTAATCGCAAGGCAAGATAAGATAACGATAATGGCAGTAATGACGGTTAGTTTCCACTGTAGAGAACGGCGTCTATTCATCCTGTTGTCCCCCAATTACATACCCTTGTCCAATACGATTTGCGATAGGGTCATACCCAAGTGCTGCACGTAACTTCTTACGTAAAGCAGAAATATGCACGCGGATTGAGTTACTAAAACTATCAACACTACTATCCCAAACGTGCTGGATGAGTTCCTCTTGTGGGACTGGACGTTCTTGATGTAGTAATAAGTATTCCAATAGTCCTAACTCTTTTCGCGTGAGGGGAAGTTTTTCACCTCTAGCCATCACGGTACGACTCTTTGTATCTAAAGATAGTTCTCCACAAGAAAGAATGACATTATTTTGTACGGTACGACGTCTAGTCAGACTACGAACACGAGCTTCTAACTCTTCAAAGTGGAATGGCTTGCAAAGATAGTCATTCGCACCGCTATCAAGACCATCAATCTTATCTTGTAGGTGTCCACGTGCAGATAGAATCAGTACAGCTGTTTCAGAATCCTCTTTACGAATATTACGAAGTACTTCCATACCATCCATAACAGGTAAGTTTAAATCTAGAATAATCAAGTCATAACTTTCAGCTATAGCCATATTCCAAGCAGTACCACCATCAAAACATGTATCTACTTCATATCCATCAAGACGTAAACCCTTTGCGATTGTTTCACAAAGGGTGACTTCATCTTCAACCACTAATATTCTCATATGCAAAATGTTCCTTTCATACTATTACGAAATTGTCAGAAACTGAGTATATCTAAACTCAGTATAGCACATCCGTCTTGAAACAAGACAAGCAACCCATAAACCATATAGATGCATTTATACACGCATGAATCTGTATAAAATAGTAAAAATAAAATGTTAAATTTCTTAACACAAATTTTATATCTGCTTTGTTATATTTTTCACGTCAGAAAGAAATTGAGTGTTAAGGAGGACGTATCAATGGATTTTATTAATAAATATCCAACACAAATAAGAATCGCAACACAGGCATTCTTAGTTGTATTATCAGTTGTGTTTATTCTGATTGGTGCTTCTCGTGGAGAAGTAGAAAGTGTATTCGGTAAAGCAATTCGTCTTTGCCTAGAGTGTGTAGGAATTGGATAGGTATGACATCAGCTAAATCAAGAGCGTTTCTAAGATTCCTGAAGAGACGTAATACAATTCAGATGTTTGCGACATTCTTAACAAACATGCATATACCTAACTTTTTCAAGGGTGTTCTCTATAATGGAAAACTTAAGCAGGTATGTGTACCAGGTTTAAACTGTTATTCATGCCCAGCTGCTACAGGAGCGTGCCCAGTAGGTTCCTTCCAAGCAGTTGTAGGTTCATCAAAGTATAACTTCTCATATTACATCAGTGGAATTCTAATTTTATTTGGTGTGTTGATTGGAAGATTAATCTGTGGATTTATGTGCCCATTTGGTTGGTATCAAGATTTATTACATAAGATTCCAACAAAGAAGTTTAGTACGAAGAATTTAAGATTCTTAACATATACAAAGTTTATTGTTCTCGCTGTAGCAGTAATATTACTTCCAATTATTATGACGAATAAAGCAGGTATTGCATTACCTTACTTCTGCAAATACATTTGTCCACAAGGAATCTTGGAAGGTGGCATTCCACTTTCTATCGCAGATAAAAACATTCGTGCAACATTAGGCGCATTATTTAATTGGAAATTTTCAATTCTCATTACGATTACAACATTATCTATATTTGTATATCGTCCATTCTGTAAATGGATTTGTCCACTCGGCGCATTCTATGCATTATTCAACAAGATTTCAATCTTCAACTATAACGTTGATAAGAACAAGTGTGTATCCTGTGGTAAGTGTGCAAAAGTTTGTAAGATGGATGTCGATATTACAAAGAATACTGGTGACTTGGAATGTATCCGTTGTGGAGAATGCATTACTGCATGTCCAACCAAGGCAATCAGTACTTACTTAGCAATGAAGAAAAAGAGTGAAGCTAAGAATCAAAAAGTAGCAAATAAGAATTTACAAAAGGCATAAAACAGAAAGAGGAAAAAGAAAATGAATTTGTTCAAGAGATTTACCCTAGTTGGTGTAGCAGCAGTTATGGCAGTTACATTAGCAGCATGCAACAACAAGAAAGAAGACAACGCAAATACAACAACTTCTACAACAGAAACAGCTGATGCACAAATGTTCCCTAAGTTTAAGGGTAAGGACTTTGATGGTAAGGATGTTGATGAATCCTTATTCAGCAAGAATGAAGTAACACTTGTTAACTTCTGGTTCAATGGTTGTGCAGCTTGTGTAAATGAAATGCCAGCACTTGAAAAGTTTAATAAGAAGTTAAAGGAACATGGTGCAGAATTAATTGGTGTAAACGTTGAAGCTGCTGATGAAGCAACACTAAAGGATGCAAAGGATATCCTATCTAAGCAGGGTGCTACATATAGAAACATCGTCATCAATGGTGGTGATGATGCGAAGGCTTACCTAGCTAAGATCTTCAGCTTCCCTACAACAGTTATGGTTGATAAGAATGGTAACCTCGTTGGTGATCCAATCGTTGGTAACTTAGAAGATGAAAAGAAACAAGAAGAAATCATCAAGATGATTGAAGAAGTGAAATCCGGAAGTGGTGTTACAACAACAGTAACAGAAGGACAGTCTGCAGGAGCAAATGATGAATTAACAGATCTTTATGCAAAGGAAAGCGAAATCTTCGGCAAGCATCAAGATATTTGGAATAAGGTATTCGCAACAATGTCCAAGGATCAGATTGAGCAAACACAGAGCATACCATATGACGAAGTATTAAAGAAACAAGTTGAAGCAAACAAGGCATCTTTCTCTGAGGAAGAATTAAAGACACTTGAAGAAGATATCAAGATGATCGCAGAGATTGAAAAGCAGATTGCAGAAGCAAGCGCAAAAGCTAGCAAATAACATTAACAATATATTGTGGTTTTCCCCATCTTTTCCCTGGGCATTTGTCCCAGGGTTTTATTATGGAGGGTAGTGCTATAATGTAATTACAGATAAAATCATAGGACTTTACGGATTTGTCAGTAAATGAAGAATCATTTGGAGGTGACTATGAAAAAGACGATTCCGATAATACTAATTACATTATTTTCATGTGCGCTAGCAGGTTGTTCTACTCGAAGACAAGTCAGTCAGGAAGTAACTTCGAGTAATGAAGTAACACAAGTTGAAGAAGAATCTGGGTATGCATACAAATTATCAGAACTACATGAAATTAATCAGAATGATTTAGTATCTTCTGATACATCACAGTTTTATGATATGGAATGCAATCCGATTAATCCGAGTGAGTTATCATTAAAACTTTATGAAAATTACTTTATTGATGATCAACAAATCTCGCTTAGTGAAGTTATACTATCACCAATCCAAATTACTGCAAAGTTTAAAGTAAAGACGGGTGAAGTGATTACAATATCTGGTACAGACTATACGGCAAATCTTGAAAATGATAACGTTCAAATGCAGTCGTTGTTGCAGAAGATAATTGGCTTCAACACTAAACTACAAATCTCTCTCGATTTAGAAAGAGTGCAGTATGTACCGGCTAGTGATCGAATTATTACTTACTACTTTTATCCAATCTGTTATAGGGTAGAAACATTCAGTACTAAAATGGGAACTCCATCAGATACCTTCTATACATTAAAAGCTGGACATCAAGCGAATGGATTATTTTGTGATGGAATCTATGAAGTACGTACAGTAGAAGATATTCAATAGAGACATATTTTCATATGCACGTTTTAAATATAAAGAAGTATTTAAGGAAGTATTTAAGGAATACACAACGCGTGCGCGCGACCTAATTTTTCGTTATTGAATACAATATTTTGATTGATATATAATGGAAGTGTATTGGAGGGAATTTATGGAATTTATTAAATACCTTACGCTAAGAGGGGAACAAAATTAAATTACAACCCTTATCGTTACAAGAATGGAGAAATATATTAAACACATATTTTTATATGTGTTTTTTATCAATCAAAATCTTTTATAAATTACAAAGAAAGGATAAAATAATATGATAAAAAAGATTATAACGATAGTTCTTACTATGTCATTGATAACGACTTTTAGCAATATTACAAATACTTATGCATATGAAGAAAATAATAAAAAAATTTCAAATAGTGCATGTGGTGTGATGACAGAAGAACCTATAATGGATAAAAATTACATAAACGAAAAAGGCGAGATGGTTAATCACTTTCAGGATAATACACAAGTTATTTATCACGAAGACGGAACAATAACTGTTTATTCTCCATTTGGAACTAAGCCAGAGAGTTTTGATGCAACATGTAGGATTGTTTTAAGATATATTATATATCCTAAAAAAACAGAATACTCTGTTGATGCAATATACCACGCAGGGTATATTCCTGGATGTGAACTTAGACATTCGCTACCATGTAACTCTGGATATTGGGAGTATAACGTCCACTAATTAGTCGATATGAGAAAGTGCTATTTAAAAAAATTTGCAGTTGCTTTTTTGACAATCATTTCTATTCTCTACATATTTAATATAATTTTATTTCCGTCGAATAGAATAATTCAGGTAACAATTGGTATGCTTATGCTATTTAGTATAATAATTATAATCAGAAAAAAATAAAGAGATAGGACGGCAATCCTATCTCTTTTCTCCATTAGGGAGGCTTAGATTATCAAAGCCAACAGTTTTAAAGTTGTGTAATACTGATGAATAAAAAGAAGTATTTTTTTGTTTGGTTAAATATAATTATAGCGCTTATAACATAAAAATTTCAGACTGGTTTTTTAATAATTATGAGTACTAAAATTTATGTAGATGATACAGAAAGAAAGGATAATTATTATGTGTGTTGCAAGGTATAAGACAGGTATTTAGGTAATACTGATAATTTATGGTTTTTGGCTTTA
>ERZ773045.636-NODE-636-length-17183-cov-5.288358_pt1 | contig 17183 bp, 13 predicted proteins | sample MGYA00580635_ERZ773045 | MGnify/ENA primary metagenome ERZ773045 (study PRJEB29015, sample SAMEA2738115) | human oral metagenome | biome: human oral; feature: human-associated habitat; material: saliva | place: China | collected 2261 ...
TTTTCTCCACTCGAATTGTTTCTGCTTATTCACGTGCCCTGTATAGGTTACTCCTTTACTTGGTGAATAGATCCTACTACCATGATCTAGTCTGTATGGTGTCCCAAATGTTATGAGTTCTTCCTCAAAAAGAGCAGGTGCTTGAAAATCATCACGCATTCCTTCAATACTATTGTAAACTTCCAAAAAAACCTGCGGTTCAAATTGAATCATCCCCTGGCGAATCTCCATCTCTTCACGAATTGATCTTTTATCATCGCCTGTATAGAGATATTTACGATACACTTGACTAACATACTCAACACTTTTTGCATCTCTTAATTCCGTTATAAAAGTATTAACATTTCTTTTCGCATTATTAGATGAACTATGGCAAGCAGAAAGATTTAAAACCAGGATAAGTGTAAGGAACGTTAAAATTACTTTTCTAATATTTTTCATTTCATACCCTCCTTTACTGATAAATTGGATTATCTATTCCACTTGGAATATCTACATGTATACCAGAGTTGACTTTTGAATATGTCACTTCACTAACATATTTTTGATTCTTATAGAAATCACTATCACGCACTCCTGTTATTGTTACCGAGACAGGCATGCCATTATCTTTAGACATCTTTAAGTCTATTTCCAACTTACCACTCTTATCATTACTACTAAAACCAAGGGATCCTAGAGAAGACCATATCAATTGCACATCATTTGCATAAAGAAAATCTATATCATCTGTTTCATAATGTACTGTAATCGTATCACTATCTTCACTCAATGTAAGTTGATCCTTTATTGTTTCAAAATAGAGAATTACATCTTGTTGGATTCCAATCGGTTGATTGTATTCCACTATAGAGTAATTACTTGTTGTCCACTGTGTGTCATTCTCGTTTTTCTCATATGAATACATTCTGTCACAATAGTAGTCTTTTACGTTACCATTAAATGAATACTTTCCTGATACATGATCTGGTCTTAATTCAAACGTACCTGTAAACTCTGTTTCATATTTATAAACTGGATTTTCTCCTTCTTTTGGATCAATAACATCAGCATACATTGAACCTACAATATGGATTTCCCCATTCTTCATTCGCTCAAAACTCTGAAGAACTTTGTCAATCTTTTCCTCATCTGATAGTTTGCTCCAATCCGTTTTTGGCGTATCACAACCCACCATTGTGGTAATCATCAACAAACTCAAAACAAACAAGCACACTCTTTTAAATACTCTTGTCATGCATTACCTCCTAAATCATATTAAGCCCCCAAGGTTAATATCATTATAGATTGAATGATAATATATCACAAGAAATGCAAAAAGATGCATGATGGTTAGTCATGCATCCAGCACAATGATTCATGAAACTAATTCGCAAATTTACTTATAAATTTCCTTTTTTCATTTATTCTATTTCTTGGGAACAGCGTAAGTTGGGGGATGAAGTTATCGAAATACTTGCCGGAGGAGATATTGATAAAAGCAAGAAAATTGAAAATGGAAAATATCCAATTTACGCTAATGCACTCACAAATGACGGTATAGTAGGCTATTACGATCATTATTACAGAGTGAAAGCACCTGCGGTTACCGTAACAGGAAGAGGTGAAGTTGGCTTTGCTCAGGCAAGAATGACTGATTTCACACCTGTTGTAAGGCTTTTGGCTATTCGCTCAAATCACGACTGTTACTTTTTGGAAAATGCAATAAACAATCATAAGATAGTTATTGAATCAACAGGTGTTCCGCAGTTAACCATTCCACAGCTTTCTTCATATTGTATTTTCTTCTCTAGAAATGATGAAGAAGAAATAAGAGTTGGAGAGTATTTCCATAAACTCAGCAACCTTATCACCCTTCATCAGCGTAAATTAGAAAAGCTACAAAATATAAAGAAATCCATGTTGAACAAGATGTTCATATAGAGAGGTGGAGAGAATATGCCTTTTAATGATGAGTTGAAATTTGAAGAAGCTGTTGTTAATTTGCTTCGATCTGAATGTGGTTGGGAGACTGATGTAATTAAGTATCCTACTGAGGAAGATTTGATAAAAAACTGGGCAAATATTTTATTTGATAGTAATAAAGAAAAAGATGTTCTTAATGGTTATCCCTTAACGGATGGAGAGATGGCTCAGATTATCACACAAGTGAATTTATTGAGAACACCATTAGCTTTAAATACTTTTATTAATGGTAAAACAGTATCTATAACAAGAGATAACAAAGATGATGAGTTACATTTTGGAAAGAATGTAAGCCTTAAAATTTATGATAGGAAAGAGATAGCAGGAGGGAAAAGTAGATATCAAATTGTAGAGCAGCCAAAGTTTAAGACTAATAATACAGTTTATCCCACACGGCGTGGAGATATAATGCTCTTAATTAATGGAATGCCGCTTTTCCACATTGAATTAAAGAGAACAGGAGTACCTATCAGTCAAGCTGAAGTTCAAATTGAAAAATACATGGAAAATGGTGTTTTCAGCGGATTATTTTCACTAGTACAAATTTTTATTGCTATGAATCCAGAGGAGGCTGTTTATTACGCAAATCCTGGAAGTGATGGAAAGTTTAATTCAAATTTTTACTTTCATTGGGAAGATTATAATAACGACATAATAAATGAATGGAGTTCTTTTACAAAGAAATTATTATCTATACCTATGGCACATGAAATGGTAGGATTTTACACTATCCCAGATGATTCGGATGGAGTTCTAAAGGTAATGAGAAGTTACCAATACTTTGCAGCATCTGCCATTTCTGATAAAGTTTTAAGAACCAATTGGACAAGAAGTGAGCAACATGGTGGCTACATCTGGCATACTACTGGTTCTGGAAAGACAATGACATCATTTAAAGCTGCTCAGTTAATTGCAAATTCAAAGGAAGCGGATAAAGTTGTTTTCTTACTGGATAGGGTGGAACTTGGTGATCAGTCACTAATTAATTATAGAAATTTTGCTGACCCATCTGAATCTGTACAAGCGACAGAGGATACGAATGTTTTAATTGGAAAACTAAAAAGTGATTCTCCTGATGATGTGTTAATAGTTACATCAATTCAGAAAATGAGTAGAATTAGAGAAGACAGTGATGTTAAGCAAAAGGACTTAGAAAAAATACAGTCAAAGCATATAGTGTTTATAATTGATGAATGTCATAGAGACCAAAAAGGGGATATGCATCAGAATATCAAAAAAACATTTTCCAATGCAATTTTCTTTGGATTTACAGGAACTCCTGATCATGGTGTTACATCGGATATTTTTGGGGATGAGTTACATCGCTATACTATTGTTCATGGAATTAGAGATAAAAATGTTCTTGGATTTGACCCATATAAAGTTTGTACTTTTGAAGATAATGACCTAAGAGAAAAGATTGCACTCAAACAATGTAATTGCTCTACAGTTGAAGAAGCAATGGCTAAAGAAGAGACAAGAAAAATATTTTCATATTATATGAATAAGGGTGACAAGAAATGCCCGATGACAGAAATTGAAAGCTTTATTCCAAAAGCACAATACGAAACACTAAAACACCAGAATGCTGTGGTGGACGATATAATTAATCACTGGACTGTTAGGAGTGTTGGATCACTATTTCATTCCATCTTTGCAACAAGTTCTATTTCTGAAGCAATGCAATATTATAAATTGTTCAAAAATAAAAATCATAACCTAAGAGTTACTGCAATTTTCGACCCAAGTGATGATAATACACAAGAATCAATTTGGAAAATGAAGGGGATAACAGATATCTTACTTGATTATAAAGAGATGTTTGGTAAATCTTATGAAATAGGTAATTACGCAAGTTTTAAAAAAGATGTTTGTGCACGATTATCACACAAGAAACCATATCTAAACCTTCCGAAGGAGGAGCAACTTAATATCATTATTGTTGTGGATCAATTATTAACTGGATTTGACTCGAAATGGATCAATACTTTGTATTTGGATAAAAAAATTGAAGGGAAGAATTTTATACAAGCAATTTCAAGGACAAATAGACTTTATGGTAGCGATAAACCACATGGAACAATAATATGGTACCGATATCCTCATACAATGAAAGAAAATCTTGATAATGCAGTTAGAGAATATTCGGGAGATAGACCATTTGGTATATTTGTAGATAAACTTGATAGTAATATCGATCAGATGAATTTCAAATATGGAGAAATCGCAGAATTATTTGAATCAGTTGGTATTCATGACTTTGACCATAATTATGACGATATTTCATGGAAGAAAAAATTTGCAAAATTATTTTCTGAATTAAATCAATATCTTGATTCTGCTAAGATACAAGGTTTTTCATGGGATAAATTAATTTATGAATTTAAGAATGCTGACGGAAGTTTTTATTCAAAGAAAATACTCTTTGATGAAAAAACCTATTTGATACTTGTTCAAAGATATAAAGAACTCTTTAAAGGAACTAGAATTGAAGGTGGTTTACCATATGATATAGATACACATATTATCGAGATTCAAACGGATTCTATTGATGATGATTATATGAACTCAAAGTTTAAATTATTTATGATTAATCTAAATAAAGGGGATACCGTAGCTAAAGAAAAGGCGATTCACGACCTACATAAATCATTTGCATCTTTGACACAAGAAGAACAAAAACTAGCAAAATTATTCTTGAATGATATCGAAACAGGTAAAATTGCAGTTGAATCTGGCAAAACATTTAGAGATTATATTACTTTATATATGTGTAATGCACATAATGACCAAATTCATAGGCTTGCTTCTGGTCTTAGAATTGATGAGGCAAAATTACGGATGTTAATAAATTTGCATGTTGATGAGTCAAATATAAATGCATATGGTCGCTATGATGAGCTTATGAATACTATTGATATTGATGATGCTAAAAATTTTTTGGAAAAACGGTTGAAAATTGAACTATCAAAAAGACAAGCTCGAATTGAGGCAGATAAATTACTGAGGAGATTTATTTTTGAAGGTGGATTTAATATTGAATAGTAACACAAATGGGAGTTAGAAGATTTCTAACTCTCTTTTATGATTGGGAACAGCGTAAGTTGGGAGAAACTTGCCAAGTAACAATGGGACAATCTCCAAACGGTTCTACATATAGTGAAATACCATCCAAATATATTTTAGTTCAGGGGAATGCAGACTTAAAAGATGGATGGGTTTTTCCGAGAATTTGGACAACCCAAAAAACTAGAGTAGCAAATGTTGGAGACATAATTATGACTGTTCGTGCTCCTGCTGGAGCCGTAGGGAAAACGTCATATAATGTAGTTTTAGGACGAGGAGTTTCTGGAGTTAAAGGAAATGAGTTTATATATCAGTCTCTTGTGAAAATGGACATTGATGGTTATTGGAAAAAACTTGCTGCTGGTTCAACATTTGAATCAATTAACTGTGATGATATTAATGAGGCTAATCTTATGGTTCCAAAAGATATAGATGAACAAGATAGAATTGGAGAGTTGCTATCAATCCTCGACAACCTTATCACTCTTCATCAGCGTAAGTTAGAAAAACTAAAAACTTTTAAAAAAGCAATGTTAGATAAGATGTTCCCAAAAAATGGCGAACTTGTTCCTGAAATTCGTTTTTCTGGTTTTACTGACCCTTGGGAACAGCGTAAGGCAAAAGAATTGTGCAATATAGGTACAGGAATAAGCAATACCCAAGATCAAACTGAAGATGGAATATATCCGTTTTATATAAGATCTGATATACCTGTAAAAAGTAATAAATATATATATGATTGCGAAGCGGTTATAACAATTGGAGATGGAAATATAGGAAGAGTATTTCACTATGTAAATGGTAAGTTTGATTTGCACCAAAGATGTTATAAAATGACAGATTTTAATAATGTTTGGGGTAAATATTTTTACTATTTCTTTTCAACAAAATTTTATGATCGTGCTATGAAAATGACAGCTAAAGCTACTGTCGATTCTGTTCGCCTTGAAATGATTTCCGAAATGAATATTTTAAAGCCAATAGAATTTAATGAGCAAAAGAATATTGCTGATTTTTTTACTGACCTCGACAACCTTATCACCCTTCATCAGCGTAAGCCATATATTCATAAAAAGGAGGATTTTCAATGCTAAATAATATTAAAGAGACAGATTTATTTTATGAGTATTATTCACAATGGATAAAAGTTTATAAGTCAGGAGCAATTCGAAAAGTTACGATGGATAAATATTTACTAACACAAACTTGGTTAGAACGTCTTGCTCCAAAAATGAGAATGTGTGACCTTAACCGACTATCCTACCAACAATTACTTAATTGCTATGCAGAGGTTCATGAAAGACAAACAACGATGGATTTTCATCATCAGTTGAAAGGTGCCATAATGGATGCTGTTGATGAAGGATTGATAGAAAGAGATCCTACAAGAAAGGCTATTATTAAAGGCAAAACTCCACGTCCTAAAAAGATAAAATATCTTAATCAATTTGAATTACATAAACTTATATCACACCTTAATTTAAATGCAGAAATAAGTTGGGATTGGTTTATTCTTCTAGTGGCAAAAACAGGTATGAGATTTTCTGAAGCACTTGCAATCACACCAAAAGATTTTGATTTTCAGCACCAATCGCTTTCCATCAGCAAAACTTGGGATTATAAAAGTTGTACAGGTTTTCTTCCTACAAAAAATAGGTCTTCTATTAGAAAAATTCAAATTGACTGGCAGCTCATTGTCCAGTTTTCTGAATTAATTAAGGGATTACCAGAAGATGAACCAATTTTTATAAAGAGTCGAGTTTTTAATTCAAGTGTAAATGATTCTCTGGAACGTCACTGTAAAGGGGCAAATATTCCAATTGTATCTATACACGGATTGAGACATACTCACGCATCATTGCTATTGTTTGCAGGAGTATCAATTGCAAGTGTAGCTAGAAGACTTGGACATTCAAGCATGACCACTACACAGAAAACATATCTTCATATTATTAATGAACTAGAAAATAAAGATATTGATATAGTAATGCGTTCTCTTTCCAGTCTGAGTTAAAAAGGCTAAAATTGCTTACGCTGATGAAGGGTGATAAGATTATCTATATTCTTAAAAAAATGTCCTATTGTCTCTTGCTCAACATCAGATGGCACAAATAAAGTTTTTTCATCAAGTTCATTTTTGCTTAAGTTTCCTATTGCACCATTTCCTCCAGCAACAGATGAATTGATAAACTTGGTGTACCATGAAGATCCCATCGAAGCATTTAAAAATTGAGAATTCTTAGTTGTTGCTAGAAGCATAAAGCCTCCGATTACTGCGGAATTATTATGAATTTGCCGTATAATAGCATGCTTCCCTACAAGGTGTGAAGAACCATTTGCAGAGGTGATAAGAATATCACCATCACATGCATATGGAATATTGATGGCATCTTTCTTAACAAAAACATCATCGTCACTAGTTACAAATATATCCTCTTTTATATTTGAAGATCGTAGAACTCTAATTCCATCTTCACAAACATCTGACGGATTATATGTTAATCCTCGTCGTGTTACAGCAATTTCATTAAATTTACGCTGTTCCCAAGGGTCAGTAAAACCAGAAAAACGAATTTCAGGGACTTTCTTCCTATTCACCATCTTCTTCACCTCTTAGGAGCTTTTTAAATTCTAATATTCCCTTTATATCATAATCATTCCCTGTAAGATTTATTAGCATATCAGATAAAGCTTTTTCTGACTCATCAATCTCTCGAGATATATCATGCATAGTAACTTCATATTTTTTAGTTAAATATTCAAGTTTCTTTAAATACTGGTTTATAACTTCTTTACCGAGTCTAACAAGCGATTCACATAATGGATCAATCCACTTTTTCTCTAGTAATTCTCTGATCTCTTTATCTGAAAGGCTCTCAATTTTTGATATTGTCTCAGACTCAAGGTTCTCTTCCAAGTCTTTGATATCCTTCTTGAGTTTCTTCATTCTATTATTGATATCATCGATTTTTATTATGATGCTTTCATAGGAACCATCCTCGAAAACAGCGCCATTTTTCTGTTCTTTTTTTAATTTTAAGAAAACAGCATTTAGCTTTTTAGACACTATCTCACCATCATCGTCTACAAGTTCTGCTTTATCATTAGGATCAATCGATTCGAATAGTTCATCCTTTTCGTTCTTTTCAGAATCAAGATTTGAAATCAAATTTTCAAGTTCGTTTTTTTCCTCTTTAAAATAAATCGACTGAATCAGTTCAAATGGAAATATTCTTCCAATCCAACCTTCCTGTTTTTCATATAGTTCGTTTGTTTTATTATTTTTCTTAATTACCATCTTTGGATCAACTACTTTAGCAGCCAATACGCCATCTTCTTGAAGAATTTCTAAATCTAAAGATATTGTTGTCCAATTATCATCAAAAATTTGATACGCATTATAATAATCTACCAATGGTATTTTACTTACAATCTTCTTCAGTTCCTCTGCTATTATTGCCTCTTCTCTAGCTATTATCACTTTAGAATAATTATCAATTAACCTATTTGATAGATACGAAGGAAATGTATTAAATGCTGTTTTACATTCATCTAAATAGCTCTTTACCTCTTTATTTTTTAATATAACATTTCTAATATCATCATTAATAATTTGTGAATATGGAATATCACTATCTACAAATAACTCTGATTTCAAAGAAGGAAACGTACTCCACAATTGGTTTAAATCTTCTAATTCATTGTTAGGTATGCCACCAAACATTGTTGCATAAATATCCCACATCTCCTGTTTTTCGCTTGAATCCACATATCGAGGAATATTTAGATTATAATCATTTTCTTCTATCTCTTTTTTCCCAACTAATCTTGAGTAACCTTCTATAGTTTCCCTGCTAATAGCAGTATCAACTATTTTCCGAACATCTTGTGCTCTTAATTTATTCTTATTTCCATCTTTGGCAAATCCCTTTGAAGCATCAATAAATAACACATCATTGGTATTTCTTTGCTTCTTTAGAATAATTATTATCGTAGGAATTCCTGTACCAAAGAACATATTAGCAGGAAGGCCAATTATTGTTTCTATATTACTTTTTTCAATCAGATTCTTTCGTATAATTCCTTCGTCGCCACCTCTAAACAAAACACCATGAGGCATAACTATTGCCATAATACCATCTGACTTTAGATGATATAAATTATGAAGTAGAAAAGCATAGTCTGCTTTCGATTTCGGTGCAATACCATAGTCATTAAATCTTATATCATTATCAGCATCTTCATTCTTCCATGATTGTGAATATGGTGGATTTGAGCAACAACCATCAACAAAAACAGGATAGTATGTACGTTCCTTGTCATTCTCATCAAAAAATGGCCAATCATTAACGAGTGTATCTCCATTTCTAACAATGACATTATCAGGTAATATATCATGCATGATTAGATTCATTCTTGTAAGGTTATAAGTCTCTGGTATTAATTCTTGTGCATAGTATTTTATCCTATTTGGATTATCAACATACTTAGCTACTGATTTTCCAATATTAATAAGTAAGGACCCTGAACCAGAAGTTGGGTCATATATACTAATCTCATTTCTATCCTTCAAATGATTAGCTATTATTTCACTCATTATGATAGACGCTTCATATGGTGTATAAAACTCTCCAGCTTTTCCCGCATTAGCCGCGAAATTCTTTAAAAGAAATTCATATACAAAACCTAGTACGTCATAATCCTGACTTCCATCAACAGGAATTTGTTGAATTAGATTCAGAAGTTTTCTTATAGCTTTTGTTCTTTCTGAATCACCAGTACCAAAATCATTTAGTCCATTATTAAGAGCATCGAAAATCTTAACATAAACTTTCTTATAATTAGATCCGATATGTCTATCAAATGCGGACAATGCAGTTCGAACATCTGCAATTGTAAAATCAGATCCTTGATTAATCCAATACGAAAACAGATTCTTATTTTCAATAAAATAACCTAAATTATCCTCACAGTTTTTTACGGTATCTTCATCCTCTTCTGTTAAATCATTAAAACCTTCATCGAAATATAGTTTTTCTTTTAAGTATCTTTCTTCTTTCTCAGACAAATACTTATAGAAAATTAATCCAAGCATATAGTCCTTGTATGAACTTGCTGAAACCTTTCCCCTTAATTCATTTGCTCCTGCCCATATTTTTGATGCTAATTCTTGCTTGTTCATAACACTTTATCCTCCTTATTATTTTTCACAACTTCCACGATATCTGAAACATCACAATCCAAAGCCTTACAAATCTTGACTAAAATATCAGTAGTTACATTACCGTTCTTTCCAAGCTTAGCTAAAGTTCCCGTACTTAAGCCAGCAGCTTCTAATAAATCCATCTTACTCATATTTTTATCAATTAGAAGTTTCCAAAGCTTTTTGTATGAAATACTCATATTTCACCTCAAAAATAATCTTTCTACTGATGACAGAATAGCACTTTTATTTATGAAATACCAATATATTTTTATTTTCATAAAACTTAACTCTATAAAAATAAAATTATATAAAATGAAAGTCTTGATAAAAAGTAAATACAATATATTAAATATTAGTTATTGCAATAAAAAATCATATACATGCATGTATAGATAATTAAACCATTCTCTTTTAACTTTAAAACTATATTTAATCTAAATATTAAAACAGCATAGATTATTTCCCTGCTGTCTTTTCCTATTGAGTTATTTTACCTCTTATCTATCTACATTATTTTGCAAGTAGGATACGATCATCTGCTAGATTACTTCCTGTATTTGCATGGAAGCGTTCCATTAGATCATATACTGACATATTCGCTCGTTGCTCACCTTTGATATCTATTACGATATGTCCGTCATTCATCATGATTGTACGATCACCAACTTCTAAAGCTTGTTGCATTTGGTGAGTTACCATCAGACATGTAATATGATGCTTTTTAACAATTTGTTGGGTAAGTTGCATGATTTTTGCGGCTGCCTTTGGATCTAGTGCTGCTGTATGTTCATCTAGTAATAATAATTTCGGTGGTACAATCGTTGCCATTAACAGTGTTAAAGCTTGGCGTTGACCACCAGAAAGATTTCCTACCAGTGTATGCATGCGATCTTCAAGTCCCATATCAAGCATTCTTAACTGTTCTTTAAATAGTTCACGCTCTTTGTTTGTAATCCAAGAGAACGGTGATTTCTTTTCCTTTGCACTTAAGCATGCAAGTGCTAGATTTTCTTCGATTGTCATATTTGGTGCAGTCCCCTTTAATGGGTCTTGAAATAAACGTCCAATATAACTTGCTCGTTGATACTCTTTTACATAAGTGATATCAGTATCATCCAATATGATTTTTCCTTTATCTGGGATAATACTACCAGCAATGGTATTTAAAATGGTGGATTTACCTGCTCCATTCGAACCAATGATACAAATGAATTCGCCTGTTTCAACATGTAAATTTAAATCATGAAGTACATTTTTTTCATCAATACTTCCTGAATTAAATGTAACTGAAAGATTTTGTATATCTAACATTTGTTATTTCCCCTTTCTCATATGAAAAGAAAGTTCTTTCTTGATTGTCGGTGCTGCTACTGCAAGCGCAACAATCAAAGCTGTTACTAGTTTTAGTGATTGTACGTTGATAATCTTCGTCTGCAAGATAATTGCATATATCATTCGATATACAACATTACCAACAAAACAAGCTGTTAAATTACGTGATAATGACTTTCTACCATGTATCAATGATTCACCAATGATTAAACAAGCTAAACCAACCACTACAATCCCACTACCAGCATTGATATCACTTGTTTTATTGAACTGTCCAACGAGTGCCCCACTTAGACCAACAAGCATATTAGCCATCACAAGTCCAAGCGTAATCATATTCTTAACATTTACACTAGACGCTGTTACCATCGCACGATTATCTCCTGTTGCACGTAGAGATAGTCCTAGTCTAGTTGATAAAAATAGACGTAATAGAATCATACAGAGTACTAATACTATAATTAGGAATATGCAAGCATACCAACTACCACCAATATTTGTTTTCTTTAGGATTGTAAATACTGTTGTTTGTTTTAAAAGTGATATTTGACTTGACCACCCCATGACGAAGAGATTGATCGTATATAACCCTGTACTCGTAATAATTCCTGAAATAATGGAAGGTACACCCATGCGTGTTTGTAAAAAGGCTGTAATATAACCGGCAACACCACCTGCAAGCATACCTAATAGGATTCCTAAGATTGGACGACCAGCAAATGCACAAGATACAGAGATAGCCATACCTAGCACAAAGCTTCCATCCGTTGTTAAATCAGCGATATCTAACAGACGGTAACTAATAAATAAAGCGATTGATACAAATGCATATAAAGCACCTAGTTCTAAAGTAGTTTGAAAAATACTAAGCATAGTACCCCTTACTTTCCTGTTGTTTCAACTGTTATTACTTGACCAAAATCCGCGAAGATATCTGGATTTACACCTAACTTATCCGCTACTTCTGTATTTACAGTGATAATACCACCATCTAGTGTGATAAATTCTTCTGCCTTTTTGAATCCTGGCTGTAATACTTCGTAGGCAAGCTTAGCTGTCTTAATACCAGCATCTGTATAATTCACTCCACAAGTCGCAAATGCACCTGATCTTACAAAGGAATCTGCTCCTGCATAATGCGGGATATTCGCATTCATGAATGCTTCATAGATAGCAAGCTCAGAAGACATGATCACGTTATCTGTTGGTGTAAATACTGCATCTACCTTACTTGCAATAAGAGATGATGCAGCAGCGATTACTTCTTGGCTTGTATTTGCGGTCGCTTCAACATATTTAATTTTCTTTTCATCTAAAATCTTTTTCACTTCTGCAATTGGCTTTTGTGAGTTTGCTTCTGAATTTGAATAGAGTAAACCAACCGTCTTTAAGTCTGGATTTTGTTTTAACATCATATCAACAAATTGTTTTGTGTTTAGTGCATCAGATGTACCTGTTACTCGATCAATTCCTGTTAGTGATGCTGCTTCTGGATCACTAATCGTAGCGTAAACCACCGGTATCTCTGTATCCTCACTTGCCACAACCATTGTTTGTGCTGCAAGTGTACCAATTGGAATAATAACATCTGCTCCATCTGTTACTGCTTGCTTACCAATTTGCATTAATGTAGACTGGTCATTTTGACCAGAATAGATTTCAACTTCTGCTGTTTCATCCAATTCTTTTAATTCATTTTCAATTGCAACTGCAATCTCATCAATGGATGCGTGATCAAGTTGCTTAACGATAACATACTTTTTCGCATCCTTTTTTGATGCAGAGGGTAAAGAACACCCGATCATCATACTGCATAATAAAACACAAATTACCTGTACTAACTTTTTCATGTGATATATCCTCCTTCTCTCTGCATTTTCAGTCATAACATACAAAAACGCCTGCCCATAAAAGGACAAGCGTTAACCTGCGGTACCACCTTTTTTAATAGTCTTTTGACTATTCTCTCTTTGAAAATGCAATCACATTCTCTGCCCTTTAACGCTGACATTGCGTCTTAAATACTTGCATAAGCGTTCCTTAAGCCCTCATGGGTCCATTTGCATACCGCATGCCTGCAGGTTTCCACCATCCCCGCTCTCTAGAAGTTGCTTTTGTATGTTTGATTTCCCAATCATCGGTTTGTTATGTTGAAATAGTATGATAGTCATTCAGTTTTGTCAATTACTTTTATTCGTTTAAAAATCTCTTCTTGCATATAACTTATTAGAAAGTTGTAATGATACACCTATGGTTATAATGAAAATAATACAAATAACTGTCATTGCAATAAATGGATTCCTCACTAGAAATTGTAATATAGATTTTAGAGATTCATTAAAGTATGTAGAACATACTGCTCCAATCGCAAGTAATAACATCGGCACTGCTGTTAATGTTTTTCCCTTTTTATATCCATATTTAAAATAGATTGGATACTCAATGAAAATGATGATTAACGAAATGATTCCTATACACGGTGCTACCAACAATAAACTATTAAATAAATCTTCCATAGGATATGCAAGTCCTATAAGCATTGCCATAACAACACCAACCAAGACCATGATAATCACAGATACTGTTGCTAGTAGGTATCTACCTTTTACTACATCTTTTGAAGAGATACTAAACAGTTTATATAAAGGATCAATCCCAGATTCTTCGCCTACCATAAAAGGATAACCAGAGAATAATATCGCAAACATCTGTACTGTAGCTAAAACAAAGGCTGGATTTTTTGATAGTGCACCATAGAGAGTTCCAAGTCCTATTAGAATTATTAAATTCTTAATCGTTAAATATGGTTTAATGGATAATAAATCTAACTTAAATACTTTGATTGCATTCATTATTTTTCCCTCCCATATAAAATCATAATTTTATCAATTGTAATTTCATCTTCTACATATTCATTTGGTATATCTTGAATCGCGTGGCGCTTTACTAAGTACTCGATATTATATTTTGTTTTCTTTTGTCCCAATATTGCGTCTGGATCAAGCGTATTTTGATTTTCTAAACCACATTTTAAAATCATGAAATAGTTTATAAATTCTTCTTTTTCTAAAGATAATATAATTTCCCCATTATCAATAAATACAATGTAATCTGCGATTGTTTCAAGATCTTGTGTAATGTGTGTCGAGAATAATACTGTGTGCTTATCATCTTGCATATAGTCAGAGATAACTTCTACAAATTCTTCACGCATACTTGGATCTAGTCCACTTGTTGGCTCATCTAGAATTAAGAGTTCTGCGTTGTGTGATAAAGCAATCGATAACATGAGTTTAATCTTCATCCCACGTGATAATTCTTTTACTTTCAGTTTCTTATCAATATTGAATTTCTCTAAAAAATTCCAATATGTATTCTCTTCCCACTTATCATATCCAACTTTCATCGCTTGATTGACGAGTTCCATATTCCAATCTTTTGCAAGAAATGAGTCATCCATAATCACACCAATCTTTTGATTATCCAACTGGTTTTTCTCATCACCATGTATGGATAAAATATCTCCTTGATACTGAATCAAAGATAGTATTGATTTAATGGTTGTTGTTTTACCCATACCATTTCTACCAATAAATCCTGTAACGTATCCTTCAGGAATCGAGAAATTTACATCCTTTAACGCGAAGTTTTGATAGTCTTTCTTTAGGTTTTTGATCTCAATTTTATTCATCTTCTGTACCTTCTTCATAAATATAATTGAATAGTTCTGTTAATTCAGATTTGTTCAGATTGATTGTTTTTGCAATCTTGCATGCTTCAAGTAAATGGGACTCGATGTCTTTTTGTTTTTCATCTTTTAAAAGATCTTGATTCATTGTCGCAACAAATGTACCTAATCCTTGCCTGATGACAATAAATCCTTCTCGCTCTAGTTCGTCATATGCTTTTTTGACGGTTAATATACTTACACCTAGTTCTTTGGATAATTGTCGTACAGATGGTAATTGTGCATCTGAGGATACTGTATTTCCAATGATATTTTCTTTAATTGCATTTTTAATCTGCTCGTATAGTGGAGTACTACTTCCGTTTATTAGAATAATTTTCATTGTGTCTCCTTACATATAACACTATATAACAGTATATAACTATTTGCAATCCATAATAAAAAAGACACCATCAGGCGTCTTTATTCTTTGATATATACTTCTCTAGGTTTACTACCTTGTGCTGGTCCGATGATACCATGTTCTTCAAGGGCATCAATCATTCTTGCGGCACGGTTATAACCGATGCCGAAGCGTCTTTGTAGTAAGGATGTAGAAGCTTTTTGTGCTTCGATAACGTATTCTTTAATTTCCTTAAAGAGTGGATCATCACTGATTTCTGTCACGATACCACCTTCTCCTAATTCAATTCCATCTAACTGTACGAAAGAATCATCATACACTGGAGAAGCTTCAGAGGATACAAAACTTGTAATTCTTTGTACTTCATCATCTGTCACAAATACACCCTGTACACGGGTTGAACCTGTTTGTCCAATCGGCATGTAAAGCATGTCACCATAACCTAGTAATCGTTCTGCACCTACATGATCTAAGATTGTACGTGAGTCCATACCACTGGATACCGCAAATGCGATACGGCTTGGGATATTTGCCTTAATAATACCTGTAATAACATCTACAGATGGTCTTTGAGTTGCGACAATTAAGTGAATACCTGCAGCACGCGCTAACTGTGTAATACGTTGAATAGATTGTTCAACTTCTTTACCAGCAACTGCCATTAAGTCTGCTAACTCATCGATAATCACAACGATATACGGAATCTTCTTCGGTGCTGGGGAGCCATCTGGATTTGGTCTACCACCCTGTTGTTGAACCATGTTGTTGTAGACTTCGATGTTTCTTACACCAGCAGCTGCGAACATGTTATAACGTTCATCCATGATGCGTACAATGACCTTTAAGGCATTGCTTGCTTTGTTTGGATCATTGATAACTGGTCCAATCAAATGTGGAATATTGCGATATGGTGTAAACTCTACCTTCTTTGGATCGACTAGTAACATCTTTACTTCATCTGGTTTGGTACGTAATAACAATGAACAGATAATAGAGTTCATACATACTGATTTACCCGAACCTGTCGCTCCGGCAATCAACATGTGTGGCATCTTATCTAAACGACATGTTACAGTACGTCCTAGCAAGTCTTTACCAAGGAAGAATAGTAATGGTTGATCTTTATCATTACCTACGTCATTGATGATTTCACGCATCTTGACTGGCGTACTCTTCACGTTTGGTATTTCAATACCTACCGCATTGCGGCCTGGAATTGGTGCTTCAATACGAACATCTCTAGCAGCTAGTTGCATCTTGATGTTATCTGTTAAACCTAGAATCTTAGATACCTTAACATTGACATCAGGACGAATTTCAAACTGTGTAACAGATGGTCCGATATGTATATTTAATAACTGTGCTTCGATATCAAAGTTATTTAAAATCTGTAACAATAATTGTGATTTCTCTCTAGCAGCCACTTCATTTTCTGGATTACTACCCTTTGGAGGAAGTGGGTCTAAGAGTGAAACCTTTGGTAATTGATATGGACGTGTACGTTTCTTTGGCTTTGGTGCCTC
>ERZ773045.639-NODE-639-length-17100-cov-66.731241_pt1 | contig 17100 bp, 13 predicted proteins | sample MGYA00580635_ERZ773045 | MGnify/ENA primary metagenome ERZ773045 (study PRJEB29015, sample SAMEA2738115) | human oral metagenome | biome: human oral; feature: human-associated habitat; material: saliva | place: China | collected 2261 ...
CCGCCGGTGGTGTGATGGCGAAGATTGTTTCCCCGCAGTCCATCGCAATTGCAGCGGCTGCTGTGAACAGCTCCGGCGAGGAATCCAAGATTACCTCCATGGCGATCAAGTACAGTGCAGCACTGCTGGCTATCACCTGTGTTTGGGTTTACGTCCTGTCCCTGGTCGGCCTGTAAACAGTGTGAGTACCTGATGCGTGTAACCTACCTTCTCTGAAAGGTGAGGTACCCGCGACACGGTTTAGCAAAAGCCCCCTTCTTTTGTAGGAGGGGGCTTTTACGTTATCTGGGCTTGTTAGGGGGCATGTGGTGGGATGCCTAGCTGATGGCTCGAGGGGGGGTGGTTAGGGGCAAATACCGGGGAATGTAAATATGCACATAAGTATCGTTTGTGCACACTTAAGGTTATCCTATCCTGAACTCATGAGGGAGACCTGATAGCTTAGACAGATAAAGTCATGAGCACCTAGTTAGCGGGAATAATCCCGCTTTCTTTCAGTTAAAACCAGGGAACAACTTCAGCCCCTGGGAACTGATGACCATAACGCTTCACCGATGGGTCACTCCGCCACATAGCGGAGGAACCCATCGGTTTTATGCGGCCTAGCGCTTCCATACAGCACAGGAGCCGTATCGGAAGAAGCAACCGCAACAATGCACAGACCGAAAGGACCACCCGCCCTATGTGGCAGCAAACCTACGACCCGCTGAACTCACCGGTGCTCTCCGCACTGGTCGCAGCAGTACCCATCATCCTCTTCCTGTTGGGCCTGACCGTCCTGAAACTCAGCGGCCTCAAGTCAGCACTGCTGACCCTCGGCATCACCCTCATCATCGGCTGCGCCGTCTTCGGCCTGCCCATCACCGCAGGTGCCGGCTCCATCCTCTCCGGCTTCCTCTCGGGCGCATGGCCCATCGGCTGGATTGTGCTGATGGCTGTGTGGCTTTACCGCATCGCCGTGCGCGCCGGTAACTTCGATATCGTGCGCTCCTCCGTCTCCTCCATCTCAAACGACCAGCGCATCCAGGTGCTGCTGATTGCCTTCTGCTTCGGCGGCTTCATCGAAGGCGCGGCAGGCTTCGGTATCCCCATTGCTATCTCTGCGGCGCTGCTGGTGTCCCTGGGCTTCAACCCCCTCAAGGCATCCATGCTGGCGCTGGTCGCCAACGCCGCATCCGGCGCCTACGGCGCTATCGGTATTCCCGTGACCACTGCGGCTAAGGTTGGCGGCCTGGACACCGCACACCTGTCCGCGGGCATGGTACCGGTACTGCAGATTTTCGTGGCAATCGTGCCGGTGCTGATGATCGCAATCCAGGACGGTATGCGCGGCATCCGCGAAGTCGGCCTCGTAGCGCTCATGACCGGCGTCATCTTCTCCGGCGGTCAGGCGGCTATCCTGATGCTGCTCGGCTCTCCCGAACTGGTCGACATCATCCCGCCGCTGCTGTCCCTGGTAGCGCTGGCACTCGTCATGCGTTCCTGGCAGCCCAAGCACATTTACCGTGAACCTACCGCTCCCAGCCTCGAAGAAGTTCAGGCGCAGCAGGGCGTCAAGCACACCGGCGCTGAGATTGTTAAGGCGTGGAGCCCCTTCATCTTCCTCTCCGCAACCATCCTGCTCTGGTCCACCGCGCTCAAGCCCGTGTTCGCAACCACCGGTCCGCTTGGTGCCGCAACCCTGGCGTTCCCCATCCCCGGCATTCACGAGGCAATCGTCACCGGTGCAGGTAAGACCGTGACCGCAATGTTCTCCTGGAACACCCTGGGCGCATCCGGCACCGCAATTCTGGTGGCAGCACTGATTACCGTGCTGACCTCGAAGATTAGCTGGGGTGAAGCCTTTGAAGAACTCGGCGGCACCTGGAACCAGCTGAAGATGCCGATCCTCATGATCTGCCTGGTCATGTCCGTCGCAAACGTGATGAACCACGCCGGTATGACCACCTCCATCGCTCTGGCGCTCGCGGCAGCTGGCCCGGTCTTCCCGTTGCTGTCCCCGATTATCGGTTGGATTGGCGTGTTCGTGACCGGCTCCGTGACGAACGCTAACGTGCTCTTCGCGGGCCTGCAGTCCACCACCGCAGCCCAGATTGCTGTTGACCCGACCCTGCTCGTCGCCGCAAACACCGCCGGTGGCGTGATGGGTAAGATCGTCTCCCCGCAGTCCATCGCAATCGCTGCGGCGGCAGTAAATAGCGCCGGTGAGGAATCGAAGATTACCTCCATGTCCATTAAGTACAGCGCTATTCTGCTGGGCCTGGTCTGCGTCTGGTCCTTCGCTCTGTCGCTCATGATGGGCTAAAGACCGATACCGGATTCGGCGTAACCCTGCATACGAAACCCCTCGATGAGAACCCTGCAATTTTCTCTGCAGAAGACGATTCGAGGGGTTTTGCGCATATTCCGGGAAATTCCAACAGGCCGGGAAGAGGCGTAGAATTACTTTTTGTGCTTGCTCCTGCATGATTCTGCACATCGCCACAGGTTGTGCTCTGGAAGAAAGAACGGGCAGGTGCCTCATAGAACACCTACTACTCAAGGAGAAACAATGCAGGCGCTCGCAACGATTACTACTGTCTTTGCCTTCGTAGCAATTGCTATTCACGTGTACATCTGGATTATTGAATCCTTCCTCTGGACCAAGCCTAAGGGCCGCGAAACCTTCGGAATGACCGAAGAATTCGCCGAGTCCACCAAGGAAATGGCGGCAAACCAGGGCCTGTACAACCTGATGCTCGCCTGGATCGCAGCAACCGGTCTGCTCGCATTCTGGTTCGGCTCCCCGCAGGTGGGCGTGGCGCTCATGTTCGCAGGTCTGGGCTCCATGGCGGTTGCCGGTGCCTACCTGTTCCTCACCTCTCCGGATAAGCGCAAGCCGGCGCTGATTCAGCTGACCCCGCCGCTGCTGGCGCTGATTTTCCTCTTTGTAACGATCTAATCCTGTGACGATCTAATTCAGAGCGGAACCTCTCAACGTATAGAAGCCGCGTGCTTACTTTAACGAAGTAACACGCGGCTTTTCTACGCCCTTGGAGGCGAGCACGCCAAGCGAGTTAGGCAAAGAGCCCCGAACAGCCTCGCCGATGCGAGTCCACCAGGTGCGCATCCACCATACCGACCGCGCACATGAGCGCATAAGCGGTCACCGGACCCAAGAACACGCCTCCTAGAGTTTTAAAAGATTTGGCAAGAAGCGCGGACTCGGGCGTATCGGTAGGAATATCCTGCAGGGTATGCGGCGCGATAGTATTGCTCGGCGCGAAAGACCACAGCCACGCCGGCAGCCCACCCGGTACATGCGTGCCGTCGGATAGGGTGCGCTCGCGCATCCGGTTCAGGTCTTCATCGCTGAGCGTACGAACTCGACGGCGGCGAGCGGCTGCCGCCTCGGTACTATCTGCGTTAGCTGAGATGGATGCCGGAGCAATGAGGGGAAGAGGAACGTCCTTCGCGGATGCGTCACACGCCGTGGCGGCAAGCTCACGCATCCGAAGGGTCAGTCGCGCGTTGGAGATGACCGCGCGAATTTTCCGCTCGTTACGGATAATGCCGTCATCCTGGAGGAGTCGCGCAACATCCCGGTCGGTGAACGCAGCCACGCGTTCAGGATCGAAACCCTCGAAAGCGCGACGAAATGCCTCGCGGCGGGCAAGAATCGTTCGCCAAGAGAGCCCCACCTGAAAAGCCTCGAGGCTCAGGGCTTCGAAGAGTCCCCGCTCATCGGTGACGGGCATGCCCCATTCGGTGTCGTAGTAGTCGCGCAGAAGTTCATCGGTCACCCATGTGGGGTAGTTCGGGGTGTTTTCGAGGGCTTTGGCGGGAATATTAGGTTGCGAGGTCATGGTTTCTCCTCTCTGAGATTGCTGAGCCGATCCGAGTATTTCGGAAGCATGTTCTACTTAAACAGTAACTCTACCGCGAGTAAATCGCAACTATATTCGATTGCGTGTCGTGTTGCAGGGCAACGAAACCGAAAATAGGTACGAAAAAGGGTGGGGTACGCACCCGATGCATACCCCACCCCGTCATGAGCCTCGAAGACTAGCCAGCAGACGCTAGAAGAGCCGCGCCTCCCGCACCTCTTCCGGCTCCTCCAAATCGAGGAGGAACTGCTTACGCTCAACCCCGCCAGCGTAGCCGGTCAAGCTACCGTCAGCACCAATAACGCGGTGACACGGAATCATAATAGAAACCTTATTGCGGCCCACCGCCTGACCCACAGCCTGCGCCGGAGCACCCGGGCCAACCGCACGCGAAATCTCGCCGTAAGTGGTGGTGTACCCGGCAGGAACAGTCTTCAGATGCTCCCACACAATCAGCTGAAAATCGGTGCCCTCAGGATCTAGCGGCAACGTAAAAGAAGTGCGCTTGCGCTCAAAATACTCGGAGAGCTCTGCCTCAGCACGAGACAGTAGCCGTGCCGCAGCATACTCACCGGCTGGCTCTTTACCATCTGCAACGCCGTGCTCCCGCAGATAAGCGTCAGGATTCTCAATCAGTTCACCAAGCTCATGGGGGAGCGGAAAATGCGCTTGATCCTCGTACCAGATGCCCACAATCGCATCCGCGCGGGCGGCAATGTAGAGCACGCCGATGGGGCTCGAGTAGCGAGTGTACCAGCGCGTGAACGCTTCCGGCGGCTGCGGCGAATCGGTCGCTTTGGTCATGCTCTTCCTTGTTGGCTCGTGGGCGTGTACTGCAGATGGTATTAGGGGCAAATATCCCTTTCAACCATCATAGGGGAGGGGCGCCTCCGTACCGTACCCGCAGCGGGTTTTATCTATAACTGACCGCTATATATGAGATGTATGCACCGCCGTTGAAGTATTCCAGGATGCCCGCCAATTTTGATTGAACCCGAAGAGCTGGCATTCTGTGAAGTACACACCGATACACCGCAATTCAATACTCCGGCTTCTCCACCTCGCACCGAGTGGGGGATGACCTGTGTTTCTCGTGCCTCAATGATGGGTTCAACGATGACTGAAATTGCAAGGAGAAACATGGAAGACCTGAAAGACATCCGCCGGCAACTCAAAGAAAACCCGGAGAGTCGAGAGCTCAATAACCGTTACGTGCAGGGGTGCCTCGACATCGCGAAAGCATATACCGTTACGTCCCAGGGGCATATCTTTATTTGCTCGCCCTCAGATCTTGAAGCCGTACAGTACGTCATAGCCAAGATCCCTAACGTTTCGCTTCTAGACGGCGAAACTTTAGAAGAATACAAGCGCCTGAAGAGAGCCGTTACCCAGGCTCGTATGAATAGAGGTAACCCCGGTAGCAAGATGGGCATTTACTATGCCATCATCCTTTTTATAGTGATGCCTATAATGGCGGTACCAATCCTTGCGCTGTGGGAACTCACCGCGGGGAGCACCTCAGACCATACCCGCGACCCGAGAGCCCTTATCTACCTGATTCCTGTCGCTCTCATTACTGCGCTGCTCCTCTGGGCAGGATGGCTTTTTGAACGAATCCCCGGCTGGAAATATAACGCTCTGATAGTCCAGGAGAATAAAAAGGCAAAACTAGCCAGAGCCGAAGCTGAAGCGCAGCGGAGCACTGACTCAAACCAGAAATAATCTTGAGTGTAGGGTCTGACTCTGAACCGCGATTTTAATGCAAACGTGCCGCCTCACCGGTACCGGTGAGGCGGCACATTTATGCTGTCTAGGGGATGGCAGGCACGCTACTTAGCAGCTGCTCCGTTGGGATTGCCCTCCGTGTGGTGCAGGTGCGGCAGGTGGGTTGAGTGCAGGTCGTGACCGAGCACATCGTGCGCATCCGGGTCCTCGTTCGGGAGCACATGCGAGTACTTGGAGTAGTAGCGGTACAGTGCGTAGGCGCCAATCACAGTCAGTACGATAGCAACGCCCAGCGCCCACGGCACAGCGGCTGCAGAATACATAACGGAGAAGAGCACCAACAGCCAGGAGAGAGCAGCTGCAAGAACCGAAATGTTCATAGCAATAATTGCGAGCTTGCGGCGACGGACATCAACCATAATCGGTGCGGGGAAAACCCGCTCCCTCCTTCCACCGGAGACTCTCTCCGTTCTCACGAGCACCGGAAGGTGCCGGATGCGTAACCAACCGCCATCTTCGGCGGCCTGAACAGGATCAATAAGCCTATATATCTATGATACGGCGCGTGAAGTAGACATCAAAGGTATACAAACGCTGTTAGACCAACCCCACACAACATGTGAATAACTGTCTCAGCTAAGGAGTAGATGACGATACAGGTCACTCGGTGAAGAGGACCTGTGGCATGATTAAGAAACTGAACACAACCACACCCATACGACATATGATGATGCCAGCGACGGTGCCGTCATAATGAGGAGAGCCATCGAGATGACGACTTTCACCGGCGATTGGGGCAGCGCTGAGCGCGTTTCTGCTTACTTCCGTGACCGATACCGCGCCCACGATCAGTGCGGAACCCTTGAACTTAACAACCCGCACGCTGCCAAGAACGCTTACGCGGCTCTTTTCCTGGGACTGAACGACTCAGCAGGGCAACCGACGAACGCCTCCCTCGCTGTGGAGGCGCTCCACCTGAGCGCCTCCGAATGCCGGACCGTAGACTTGGGGTTTGATTTCTCCCCCTTCTACTCGGTACCTCCTCTGAACCCTCCCGTATGCCACCTGGTGATGGGAGCAGACTTTGGCCCCGCCAATCAGAAGTACGCGCTATCCAGCCTGTACGGAACGCCTCGACTGTACCTGATCACCGGTGACGCACCGGATAAGAACCCCCAGGGGTTCTACGCCAAGCTGGCCCTTTTCGCTTCGAAACTTCGCTCCGCCGAAACTTGGAACCGTACTAAGGTGTACGTGCTGGCCTCCCACTTTACCGGGGTAGCCAATGAGAAGCTGGGGCCCGGCTACGAATCATTCACCACCTATTCTGTGCCGATGAAGGGCGCGCCCGGCACCGCTAAGGGGCAGCGTGAAGAGATCGTTAACCTCAGCCTGCACAGCTCGTTCAAGCCCCGCGTTTTCTGGAAGGACCACTCGGCTTTTCCCGCAGATGGCCGCGGTAAAACCCCCTGCATTGAAGGCAACGAGCTCATCAAATCCACCCCGGAAATCGGTTCCTCTCTGAGCGCTGAGGAAATCGCTGAGGTATTTGGGAATAAGAGCACCCTGAACGTCTACATCTACCGCATTAGTGTTCCGCAGATTTTGGGTATGGGGCCTCACGTCTGGGGCGCATCGCACATGCTGTGGATTTTGACGAACCACCTGCGTGAGACGGAGTACTTCCCCTTCGGGGAAGAACTGCTGCAGGACATTCATTCGGTTGAGGCTCTCTACCAAATGACCTACAAGATGTCTGCCGGTAGCCACGCCCTGACCGCCTGGCAGGCGAACCGTATGCAGGCGGCTGAGGAATATCCCCAAGTTGAAGAGCTACCGATTGACGTGGATATCGTCCAAGGAATTATCTGGGACTTCGAACTGGCAACCCGCGTGGCCATCGAGTTCGAGGCATACGGCGAAATAACGTACCGAGCCTCAACCTTCTCGAAGGACCCGAACGCCCAATGGTACGAGGTCACCCGCAACCCCAACATTCAGGTGGATATCAAGAACGCGGCTGAAGACGAAGCATCCGCTTCCGAGAACCTGGAACAGGAGATGAACGCACAGCAGATGGTACAGGAACTGGCTGAAGGCGCTGAATGCACCGTTGTATTTGGCGTGTACCCCGGTATGGTGGATTACCGTCGCGGTCCGAAGGACAGCCGCTGGACGAACTGCCAGCCTCTGCGTACCGTCGCCCTCATGGCGCCTGAGGAACGCTCCTTCCGTGTTGACCAGATGAATAAGGCACTCTACGAGAGTGACGAAGCTTTGGAAATGCGAATTCGGCACATGCTCCTGCCCGGTGAGGAGGGGGTAACCCCCGACCATCACCTCGTGCTTGTTTACGGGCAGGTGCCTGATATCCAGCGGGACGAAGCCCTCAACAGCCTGTTGACACAGCTTAGCGCGTACAACCCGAAGGTTATCATCCTCGAGACCGGCGCCCTGGACTACGACGAGAGGTACGAGCAGACCCCCTGCTCAACCGCGACCTACCGCACCGACGGCAAGCTCTATGAACAGCCGATCCCTCTCTCGGAGCATTACCGCCGATGCGTGGAATGCGAACCTGGTGCACCCTACGACGTCTCGTATCCGGCACAGTTCCAGAGCGGCACGTTCGATCATGAGGTCGCTGAGCTGACCGAGAACCTCGCCTTCACCATTCATTACGAATGGGGATTGCCGGTGACGGTACTCCGTGTGGGCTACGCATTGCCCTACCTCTACAAGACCGAAGGCACCATACTTATTTCTCAGGCAGTCCTTCGCCGCTTGGAAGAGCTGCTACCTACCCCCATCTTCGGCTCTCGTGAACGTGAGGTCATTGACGCAATGGTGCTCGACCAGTACCGAGCATTTGAAGAGAAGATGGAAACCGACCCGGATGCACGTGAAGCGCTGACGAAGGCCCGCCGCGGGGTACTACCCTGGGGCGCGTAACCGTTTGCCATCCGTACCGTTTGCAAGTCGTAGAGCCCGGCACACTAGCCGGGCTCTACGGGAGCCCTCGAAGGAAGGCTCGCAGGAAGGAAGAACAATGAACGTTGACAACAAGAAGAAGCAACCTCGCCGCGGCGTGGGTGCCACGCTGGCCATTACTCTCGCCTGCCTGCTGACCGGATGCGGAAACATCTGGGGCTACACGCATCCCGATGGTAGCGGCGGAGGATTCGTAGAGAACCTATTCCGCGGCATCCAGTTCAGCTCCTCGAGCACCCCCAAGAAGGGGAAAATTCCTGCCGATGCATACCCCGGAGCGGGGGAGAAGCGCATCCCCTCCGGCGCTGTTGAGCTACTTTCTTCAACGACCCGTAACGGGCTGACCGCTCCGATTTTCCGCTCTCCGACAGGCAATATTATTTGCCAGAATATCGACGGAAAATTTGGGTGTGGAATCGTGAACTACTACGATGACAAGCCCTACGGAGTAGCAGCCGATGGTGAGCCCCTTTGGTGGATTGATTTCACTGCAGAAGAAGCACGCCTGACCTCTCACGAAACCCCTGAAACCTTTACTCAGACTGACGCTGTGCTGCTGTATAACACCAGCGTGTACAGCGGGAACATTGTCTGTGGCGCGACGGAAAAGGGCGTGACCTGCTGGGACTACACAACTGGTCACGGTGCGTTCATGAATAGGGACTCATATACGACCTTCTAAACCTATACGGAGCCAACTATACGGAGCCTCAGAGATGTGGCGTTCCGTGAATAAACACTAATCGACGAGGGATGGAGAAAAACGATGGGAATTGCCATCGGAATTGACCTGGGTACCACCAACTCCGCTGCTGCTGTGGTGGATCCCACCGGCGTGCCGCGGATTGTGCGAAACCGCGATGGGGCAAATACGACCCCTTCTGTAGTCCTGCTGCAGGACTACGGTGCTGGTGACGAGCCCCTGATTGGCGTTCAAGCAAAGCAACACGCAAGCCGTGTTGGTTCAGATGTCGCTCAGCACGTTAAGCGGTACATGGGTGAGTCCAGCTGGCGTTTCGACTCGGCTACGGGTTCCAGCTATACCTCGGAGGAAATCTCCGCAATGATTCTGCGTCGCTTGAAAGAAGACGTCGAGATGCAGATGAACGTCCCCGTCACGGACGCGGTCATTACCGTGCCCGCATACTTCGATGATGCACGCCGCCTAGCGACCCGCCACGCCGGTGAAATTGCTGGGTTCAACGTGCTGGGCGTGCTGAACGAGCCCACGGCTGCGGCGCTCGCCTATGGTGTCTCCACCAGGGGAAATACCCATGAGACCGTCCTCGTATACGATCTGGGCGGCGGTACCTTTGACGTGACCATCCTGAACGTTTCAGGTGGCGATTTTACGGTTCTGGCAACGGATGGCGACCGCCGACTGGGCGGTTATGACTTCGACAGCGAACTGCAGCTCATGATAGACGAGCAGGTCCGTTCGCAGGGAGGTCCCAGCTGCCTCGACGACCTGAACACTCTTAACGTGGTGCGTGAACAGGCGGAACAGGTGAAGAAGACCCTGTCTTCGGCACCGACTGCCACCGTACAGATTGCTGCCGGGAACGCCTCGTACCGAGTCACTATTGAGCGTGCCGAGTTTGAACGACGCATTGAGCGTCTTCTGCGCCGTACCCGTGACCTGGTCATCGACACCCTGGAATCAGCGCGTCTGAACTGGTCGGATATCTCCCGTGTGCTTCTGGTCGGTGGGTCTACCCGTGTTCCTGCCGTGCGCGCAATGCTCAAGGCTCTGAGCGGAAAAGAACCTGACACGAGCATCAATCCCGATGAAGCTGTGGCACTCGGAGCTGCGGTACAGGCGGCACTTCTGGCTCCGGAAAGCCAGGAGACCGTCGGATACCTTGGCGGACGATCAGCGGTTGAAGGCTATATTGGCGCCCCGGTGCGTGTGCAGGACGTGACAAGTCAGGGACTGGGCGTGCTGGTGCTGGACGAGAACGAGAAGGACGAGATCAACAGCATCATCATTCCCCGTAATACTCCCTTGCCGGCGAATGAGACGACGACCGTCAAGACCGTCTGCGACTACCAGAGCGAAGTCAAATTCCGTGTAACTCAGGGAGATGACAGGGATCCAGATTTTGTCACCCTAGTGGGTGAAGCGACCCTTCGCATGCCGCCTTACCCCAAGGGTGCACCGCTATCCATCACCTACAGCTACGATCGCAATCAGATTATTCACGCGGAGGTGAAGGACCTGACCTCCGGCATCCTTCTGGGCACGTTCAGCATCGAGCGAGTATCCAATTTGAAGGAGGCTCAGGTGGAGGAATCGAAGAAACGAATTGGTGGCATGACCATCATGTAGGTGACGGGCGGCTATATACCTGTCGGGGGAGGAAGAACAACCCTATAGCTTGAGGCTCGGTAACGGGCCTCAAGCACCTCTACACAAACCGTCCGTAAAATGTCTACGAAGACCGACGAGAAAGCGATGAGGACTAGCTATCGTCATGCAGAATTACTACGAAATCCTGGAGATTGAACCGAACGCAACCGAAGCACAGGTGCGTGAGGCAATCGTTCAGAAGCGTCGTTCTGCCCGGGCACGCGCGAATCACCCGAACGCAGAAAAGCGTCACGAGAGCGAACGACTGATGCAGCTGATTGCTGAGGCGGAGAAGCATCTGCTGGATCAGCAGTCTCGTGCGGCCTACGACGCGAATCTTCAGAGCGCCCCGGCAGCCCCGGGCGGTGAAAGTGCAGGGGCTGAACAGACCGTACCTGCTCAACCGAATGAGGAGCTGCAGCGGCAGACCCTTGACGCTCAGCAGCAGGCCGAGCAGATGCAGCGTGAGATGGAACGCCTGCGGCAGGAGATGCGCCGCAAGGAACAAGAACACGAGCGGGAGCTAGAGCGTTTGCGTCAGCGTGTGCCTGACGCGCCGGATACGCCGAATACGCCGCAGCCTTCTGCGACGACACCTCCGACTCAAGCTTTTCCTAACCAGCCTCCGGTCGCGCCTACTGCACCTGAGCCTACTGCACCTGAGCCTTCTCAGAAGAGTCAGAAGCCAGAAAAGCCGAAGAAGCGCAAGGCATCTCGGAAGAAGGAGAAGCCGAAGAAAGAGGCTCCGGCTCAGCGCACCCCCGCTCCGAACGAGCCCTGGAGGACTCCGTACCGCATTCTTCCTCAGCTCGAGAGGCGGGACTCGGACCCCCAGCAGCTGGAAGCAGCACAGGCGATAGTGCATAAGGCAGGGGCAGGGCATACCCGTGAGGCGATACGTGAAGCGCGTGAAGAGTACAAGTCCGGTCGCCGTGATGCGGCGATTGTTCAGGCGTATGCATGGGCTCTGCTGTACGACATCTATCGTTGCACGTACGGCGGTTTTGCCGGGCCCAACCCTTACGCTGTATCGCGCTCGCCGCTGGGCCTGATGGTAAGTTCCGCCCAGGTTCGTTTAGCTCAGTTGCGGTTGTTCCAGCTGAAGAGGTTGCCCCTGAACGGCTTTGCTGAACTTGAGCAGGCTGTACAGGAGGTTCGTGGAGCTGTATCTGCTGCCCGACGACGCAGAAGCCGCCTGACCCTCATGGGGGCTATGGTCACGCTTTTCCTTGCGAATTACCTTTTCCTTCCGCAGCTTGTGGAGCTACTTGGTTTAAGCGCAATTCCGGCTGATATCGCGGTATCTGTGTGGATCAAGGATCTTATACAGGTCATCCTGTTCCCGTACGTATTCATGGCGGTGGCTTTCCCCGCCCGCTGGTCCGATGACCGGGCCTTCGTGAAGCGTACGAAGAAGAACTCTCCGTCGGCGCCTCCCGTGCCGTGGTGGTACGGGGTGAAACGAGCCGAACCGCTGACGTAGCCCTGAAACGGTACTGCGAGGCCGTAGCGCGGACGCCGGCTATCGAAGACATAACAAGAGACGCTAACTCACATATACATCTGCGGTATTTTGCCGCGGCAAGCATACGACTAGAAAGAGAATGACTTATGGGTATTGCAATTGGTATTGACCTGGGAACCACGAACTCTGCAGTTTCGGTGGTTCGTCCTACGGGTGTGCCTGAGGTGCTTCGCAACAAGGAAGGCGACACCGTGACCCCCTCCGTGGTGCTTTTCCAGTCCTTCGGCGGCGCGGATGAGCCTCTGGTTGGCGAGCAGGCGAAGCGCCAGGCAGCGGCGTTCCCCGAGGACATCGTCCAGTACGTCAAGCGTTTTATTGGCGACCCGACCTGGCGTTTTGATGCTTCTTCGGGTACCCAGTACACCGCTGAGGAAGTTTCTGCAATTATCCTGAAGCGTCTGAAGGAAGACGCTGAGCTTGCCCTGGGCGAAGAGGTCACCGATGCTGTCATCACCGTGCCCGCTTATTTTGATGATGCACGTCGTACCGCTACCGCCCACGCGGGTCAGATTGCTGGCCTGAACGTTTTGCGTGTGCTGAACGAGCCGACCGCTGCGGCCCTGTCGTACGGTGTGGAAGCTGACGCCAACGGCACCGTGCTGGTGTACGACCTGGGTGGTGGCACTTTTGACGTCACTATTTTGAAGATTAGCGGCACCGAATTTGAGGTTCTGGCTACCGATGGTGACCGTAACCTGGGTGGTTTCGATTTCGATAACGCCCTGATGGAATACCTGAATAAGCGTCTGATGGAGCAGGGCGCTCCGGATGCGCTGGAAGATCCCTCCCTCACCGCTGCGTTGCGTGAGAAGGCAGAGTTTGCGAAGAAGGCGCTGTCGACTGTTCCGAAGACGAACGTGCAGTTCTCTGCAGAGGGCCAGCACTACCGTGTGCCGCTGACTCGTGAGGAGTTTGAGGACTGCACGGTCAGCCTTCTGAACCGTACCCAGGAGGTTCTCGAGGACGTTCTGAGCGCGGCGAAGCTGACCTGGGCTGATATCGATAAGGTGCTACTGGTGGGCGGCTCGACTCGTATGCCTGCGGTTCGAACCCTGGTGGAGTGTATCTCCGGCAAGACCCCTGAGCTCGATATTAACCCTGATGAGGCGGTCGCTCTCGGCGCTGCAGTTCAGGCAACCCTGTCTGGCGATGTGGAGGTCAGCACGGAGCAGGTTGGCTCGAAGGCAACTGTTGAGGGCTTCCTGGGCGGTAGCGTCAAGATTAGCGACGTGACCAGCCAGGCACTGGGCATTATCCTCTACAACGCCGACGGTTCGACGTTTAACCATGTGGTGATTCCGCGTAACACTAAGGTTCCCTGCACCCACGAACAGAACACCCGAACCCTGCTGGACGGCCAGAACGCCCTGGACATTAAGGTCACTCAGGGCGAGGAACGCGACCCCGAGCTGGTGACCATTGTCGGTACCGGCGAGCTTTCCCTGCCCGCCTACCCGAAGGGCGCGCCGCTGAAGGTCATCTACGCCTACGACGTGGACCAGACGGTTCGTGTTGAGGTGATTGACCTGACCGCTAATGCGTCCCTCGGCTCTTTCAACATTGAGCGTGTGGCTAATCTGCGACCTGAAGAAGTGCAGGAGGCGCAGCGCAAGATTGGCGGCATGGAGGTGAACTAGCCTCCCGCTACCCATGACCACCGGTGATGGAACACCGGTGAGATATGAGTATCTATGACTACTGAGAATTTTTACGAGGTTCTCGGCCTTCCACACAACGCGACGGCTGAGGACGTGGAGAAAGCGTTGCGTGAGCAACGCAAGCGGTACCGCCTGTTGACCAGTCACCCTGAACGCGCCAAAGCGCGTGAGGGTGAGGACCGCCTGGAGTTGCTTGACCGGGTTGAGCAGACTCTGCTGAATCCTTCTGCCCGTGCCTCTTATGATGAGTCGCTGAAGCGTCGAGGACCCGCACCCCGACCTTCTGCGGAGCATCGTTCTACGGGCAGAGATTCTACAGAGGAACGCCTGCGCGCTGACATGCGCTATGCCTGGGAAAACGAGAACTGGAACTCTCTGGCAAAGTTCGCGCAGGCAATGCACCGGATTCGTCCCGATGATGTTGAAGCGTGGGAGAAACTGGCGGCGGCGTACCTGTGGGGCGATTGGGACTATAACCGTCGCCGAGATGTCACGCACGCTATTTGGCAGGCGCGCCGTTACGGTTCGGAGCACGAGGAATTCCTCCTCATGATGGAGCGTAGCCTGGCTCAACGCGACGGAGACCACGAGCGCGTCATGGGTATCAACCGTCAGCTGATGGCTCTGAAACCGGGGGACACCGACTATATCTGCGACTTCATCATAAGTCGTTGGAATGCGGGGCAGCACGCTGAAGCTTTGCAGGATGCGGATAATGCACTTGCGGCATACCCAGATAACCCGCAGATGTTACGGCTGCACGCCATCATCCATCTGGAGGAGGCAGACTCCCACGGTGTTATCTACAACGGGGTAACCATCATCAACTCGAAAGAGCAGGTGAAGGCGATTCGTTCGAGCCTTTCAAAGGTTCGGGACGCGTACCTGCTTCCCTACGATTTGATGCAGAAGTACCGGAACATTGAAGAGAACATGCGTTTTGCCCGCCGCCGTCCTTTTACCTTCGGAAGGCTGGTGCGCTTTGTGGTTACGTTCTTTGCGGGGTCTCTGGTTCTGAGCGTCATTTGGGCGCTCCTGCAGGGGGCGATCCGCTCTTCAAATCAGGCTGCTTACGACACAATCAACGGATACATGACGGTTGTGACGTTCATCGTTCTTCCCATCTTTGCTTTCTACACAGCCTTCCCGCCCTATTGGAAGACCAACCAGAGGGCTCTAACGGGGCAGGGGTATAACCCCACTCGAACTGCAACGGGAATTCTGGGTGTCATCCTGATGATTTTCGGTATCTTCATCCGAAGCTTGAGCAGGCTGGGCCGTTAAAGAAAACCGTCAAAGAACGCTGGGGAGAGCACCTATCTTCCTTCATGCTCCCGCTCTGTCAGCCCTAGCGGCTTCCGAGCGGGAGCGTCCCTGAATCATTGATAACTTTGAAAGGAGATGTGACCGTGTCAACGTATGAACCTCAGGACGCTGTCGTCCCTGAGCCTGAACTGTGGCCGGTTAGCGGCGAGGCAAAAGAACAGCCCCCGCACGAGGAAACGCATGAGGGGGTGACAGACACCGCGAAGGAGGAAGCGCCTCGACCTACCTCACCTTTTGTGACTGAAGATTTTGAGGCACGCGTCCTGGAGCAGCTTGCTGAGCTGAACCAGCGTTTTGCGCAGCGTATCGCCGAGGACGGCGCTAAGAACCAGCTCATTCGTTCCGTGCAGGCCAGCCTGCAGGAGCGCGACGAACGAGCATCCGGAGAGGCGTACCGTTCCCTCTTCCGCGATGTGCTCAACGCCCTGGACCGTCTGCTGAATCAGGATGCGAGCGCCGCGCTGAGCGAGTCTGTTGCCGACGAAATCGTCAGTATTTTTGAGATCCGCGGACTGCAGCGCATCGATGCGGTGGGCAAGTTCAACCCGGCAATCCACGAGGTTTCGGGCGTGGTTCCTTCTGCACCCGATTACCCTGCAGGTACTGTGGTGTCGGTGGAGCGGGAAGGGTACATTCTGGGTGACCGGACTTTGCGTCCCGCTCGTGTAATCGTGGCGAGGGATATGCCGAATCGTCAGCCCGCCGCCTCTACTGGAGCGGCTACTCCCCGACCTCAGGATGCGACTGAATACGGTACCGGGGGTAGCGGTGAGGATGACCGAACCATCCCGCTTCCTACCGTGCCAAATAACCCTGTGCCGAATAACCCCTCCGGCATGTAGTCTTTTGGCGATTCAACAGTTTGTGCCTGACTCTTCGTGGTCAGGCACAAACTGTTTAACCGCTTATAAAAGTCCGTCCGCCGCGGTACGTGAAGCACCGTGGCGGACGGGAGCGTAAATAAAGTATCCGCGCGAACCGTCGACTCCTGTCAGGACAGCGTATGAATATGTCGCGTACGTGTCCTGTGCGGTGCTGACACCTCACGAACAACACCGCGCCAGGTTATCGGCGGAAGATACCGAATTTACAAAAACCAACGGTACCCCAGCACTAATTTTTGTAGAAATTACGCCGCAATAAACGCGCAATTGTGCGTCATAAAACAGCGAAAAGCCCCGGCTGCTTCAACCCCGTAGTGGGGGAGAAGCAGTCGGGGCTTCGTCAGTACGCGGGCCGTGCCGTCAGGCAACGGGTACTGCGATTAGGCGGTCGGAACGTCCTCGTCAACCCACTCGAGGGTACGGGACACGGCCTTCTTCCACAGACGGTACTGGCGCTCAACCTCGGCGGGCTCCATGGAAGGCAGCCAGCGCTTGTCCTCAACCCAGTTGTCCACGACGTCCTGCTCGCCGTCCCAGAAACCAACAGCGATACCCGCGGCGTAGGCTGCACCCAGGGCGGTGGTCTCAACAACCTTCGGGCGGATTACGGGAACGCCCAGGATGTCAGCCTGGAACTGCATCAGGAACTCGTTGGCGGTCATGCCGCCGTCCACGCGCAGCTCGGAGAGCTCAACACCGGAGTCGGCGTTCATCGCATCGAGAACCTCGCGGGTCTGGAACGCGGTGGCCTCTAGCGCCGCACGCACGATGTGTG
>ERZ773045.642-NODE-642-length-17087-cov-10.985850_pt1 | contig 17087 bp, 17 predicted proteins | sample MGYA00580635_ERZ773045 | MGnify/ENA primary metagenome ERZ773045 (study PRJEB29015, sample SAMEA2738115) | human oral metagenome | biome: human oral; feature: human-associated habitat; material: saliva | place: China | collected 2261 ...
GATATTGATATTTCTAGTTGGGGTATGTCATCTAAGCAAATTAAAGACCTTAACCAACGTATCGAAGCTAAACTTGGCTCAGAACTATCTGCTGATTTAAGTCAACATAACACGCAAGGGGCTACATTTGATGTCAATACTTATTTAAGTGGTATTGCACAGGCAAGTAAACTAGCTAACGTTCATAGAACAGGTAACTCAGTTGCTTCAAATGACCTTCCTTCTGATTTTGTTAAAAATGGCTACATGAACTACCGAATTGAAGGGGTTAATAAAGAGAAAACTAAGTTTACCATTTACGGTGCGCCAATGCTTAAACTTAGTGGTGGCTCACAACAATCTGCTGACTTTATTCCTGTAGGTTATCAATTTGACGGTTATCCTTATATCTTCACTCAAAATGACGCAAGTATTAAGCGACAAGAGGAAGAAAGCGAAAGCGCAAGTGATGAAAATAAATCTACAGAGTATGCTTTCCTTTCAGGAACGTCAGACGCAAAAGCTCCAAATTATAAGAAAGGGTTCTATATTGGTTTCTATGGTGTGTATTGGGAAGCAACTCCTGTAACACTATCTCAACCGTGGACTTATCTTTACGGAGCTAACACAAATAACAATGCGATCACAGAACACCCTTCAACCTATATGTATGGTGCAGGTAAATCTACACAGATTGCAAACCTTAGAAAACAACAAGGTTCTAACCTAGAAGATGATGACAAAGCCCCTGAAACCGTAACAGCTCCACCAGAGAGCGAAGATGGAACAGGGTACAAGTCAGAAGGGCGACAACATTATTTCTACTGGAAATATATCAACGCCTACAACCTTGCATTGATAAATAAGTACATGGGTACGAAGTCCGATATGGACGTATCAGACCTACAACTTTCTAACCAGTCAGTCGTATTCCTTCTCCAATCTCAACTTAAAGAGACAGAATTACGATACTATGCAAGTAACTTGAACCACTCAGATTCAGGTAAAGGTAAGTCAAGTTCTAAGACACCATTCATCTATAACCGATTTATCACTCCTCAGAAATCAGATGATATTTCTTCAATTCAGATAAGTGGGTTCTTTATCACTCTTGCTTACACAATTATCCTGATGACCTACGTTAAGACGCTTGCGACAATCAGTATTACTGATTACATTGTCGGACGTTGGAAGGCTATGTTTGCAGGTATTAAAGGTTCATGGTCGAACGCAGTTTACTACTCAATTCTAACGTGGTTCTGGGGGGTTATCGTTACATTTATCCCTTCAACGTTCCAGTTCGGAGTAAGTATCATTTCTGCAACAGCAAAAGCCTTGAATGATTCTCCCCTCGGTATGGCAGGGAGCTTTGGTGTCGGCTTTGGAGTTTTGTGTGTAGCGTGGGTTCTTACTTATCCGTTCGTGCAAGTAGCAGATAAGAAAATCTCATTGATTGTCGGACTTATCTATATGTTTGATGTGATACGTCTAGCAATCAAAGGTTGGTTGTTTGGACGCTATGGTTTAGATAGCATTATCTATCAAAATTCAGGTGGCTTTGGATTGGGTGGCTTGTTAGGATTTGCAACAGGAGGTATCTTAGGAGCTAAACAAGACCTTCAACAACGTTTGGGTGGTATTCAGAACAGCTTTAGCAATGGAAGTGATGGACTTGGTGGAACGCCTACTACAGATGAAGAAGGTAGTGGAGACGATCCAACTAAACCAACTAGCACAGATGATACCTACAATCCAGATAGTCCAGACGGACAAGGTGTTGAAGGAGATACTCGTAAAGAGCTTACCGAAGAAGAAAAACAACGTAGTCCTTTGCGTAACAAAGAAGGACAAGAAGGACACGAAGGGGAAGCTAAAGACGGACTACCTAATGGAACACCTAAAGGACTACCTAAAGGATTACCTACCAATGCACCTGATGGCTCTCCTAAAGGCACACCTAATGGAACACCTAAAGGACTACCTAAAGGACTACCTACTGGTTCTCCTAAAGGTAAGGGAGTACCAAATCCTGTTAAACCTAAAGGTAAACTTGGTAAAATTGCGTCAGTTGCAGGTAAGGGGGCAGGCGCTTATTATCAAGTGGCTAGAATTGCTACGACAGCAACTATGTCAGCTATCGGTATGAATAACCTTGCTAATAAGACAAACCAAGGCTTCAATACTGTAGGAGCTGTAGGACGTAAGATGAGTAGCCCTCAAAGTCCGATTAGAAAAGCTATCGGTCAAGGTTCAGATAAGGTCAAAGGCTTTGTAGATAAACGCAGAGCAAACAAACCGAACCCTACAAGTGGTGGAACTAAGATTCCAACAGCAGGCGAAAAACCAATGATTCCTAAACGTGAAGGTAAGCTAAAACCAACAATCGTTAGTCAAGAACGTCCTTCTCAGACTACGGTTATTAAGGATAGCTCTCCATCAACAGCAAAAGGGGTAACTCGTAAAGAGGGTATGAAACCAATTAAAAAACCTGTACGATTCCCAAAAAAGAAAAAAAGAAACTAAACACAGAATTATAACGTTATGGTATAATTGATGTATAACATAAAAAAGAAAAGAAAAGAAAGGTATTTAACCAATGTTTACAAAATTACAACTTTTAACTTCATTTGATCCAAGTTTGAAAAATCAACTTAACAATATCAAAAATAAGACACAAATTGTTGAGGCAGGAAAAGAAACTCAAAAAGACCTAATTGGCTTGACACAGTTTGGGTTGTTTGCACTTATTCTCCTCACTTGCTGGCTTGGATTTAACTGGGCTAGAAAGCATGATTGGAAAAAAGCTGTCCCTGCCTTTGGCGTGGCAGTCTTAGCAGGTATCTTTGGTTGGTTTATCCTACCTAGTCTGCTCTAAGACGCAAAGAAAAAGAGAAGTTACTAGCTTCTCTTTTTTATTTTAAAAAACTAGCAAAAAAACTAGTAAAATGAAAATCATTATGTTATAATTAAGGTACGTTTAAGAAAGGAAGGGGCGATTATTGGTGGGTAAAGACCTAATTGTGTATGGTTGGAAAGTACCACAAGATATTGTGGACGATTTTAACCGTATCAAAGAAGAACAAGGTATCAAAACCAATACAAAAACCTTGGACTTTATTATTCGTGAATATTTAAAAAAATAAAGAAAAAGGAGATTTTCTTATGTCGACAAAGAAAACCTTAGTAACGTTTGCTTGCGCAAGTGCGTTATTCTCAATCGTAAATGCTCCTTCAACTTTTGCAGATGATGTAACGGTTGAACCAAGCACAGCTGTAGCTCCAACTAAACCTTCTGTTCCAGAAGTTCCAAGTGCAGATACAGTAGATACAGGTAAAACTGAAACACCTGCTGTTCCAGAAGTTCCTGCTGTTCCAAGCACAGAAAAAGATGACAAAGGTAAAACAACAGAAGCACCTGCTGTAACAGAAGCGCCAACTACTTCTTCTGACACAGAAAAACCTTCTACAACAGAAGATAAGAAAGATGGAGACAAGAAACTTGCTGATGACAAGAAGGATAACACCAACTTGCCTATCGTTGATCCAACAGTACCAGACACTAAACCTATTGAAACAAACAAAGGTACAGTAACAGGTACAGATAATGGTAAAGTTATCATCAAAGACGCTACAACAGGGGAAGAACGTAAAGTTGCCCCAGAAGAACTCGGTGGTAAAGTGGAAAAAGACGGTACAGTAACTATCAAAGAAAAAGATGGTAAACTTACACGACTTCCAAACACAGGGGTAGAAGAAAGTATTCCTATGGTAGTTGCAGGTATGACAATGCTTACTTCTGGTTTTGGATTCTTGAAACGTCCACGCAGAAAAAACTAGTATAAAACATAAAAAGCAGACTATATAGTTTGCTTTTTTCAATTATGGGGTTGTAATTTATTTGATTGTATGCTATAATTCTTAATAGTTCTGGTAAGATTGTTGCGTTTCTTACCAAAACTCCTGAGATAATCTCCATTGGAGAAAAAAACTTAATTTCTTTATATACGGTAGGATAGTTTGTTGCGATTCTCTCCTATCGTATTTTTGTTTATTCTAAAAAGGGATAAGTGATTAAATAGCATACGAAAAGCAAGTAAAGGGCAGATAGGAACTTTTAAAATAAGGCTTAAAATGGTATAATAGAAATAAAAATTGAGGCAGGGGGGGTGAAATCATGAAGTATAAACGAGATATTTATAAGTCAATGGCTACAGACTTAGGCTACAGTAACGAACGAGCAAAAGAAGCAGTAGAGTATATCTTTTCTAAAATCTCAGAGTTTTTAGCAGAAGATGAAAAAGTTCAGTTGATTGGCTTTGGAAGTTTTGAAGTCCGTAATCGTGCAAAACGTAAAGGTCGAAATCCACAGACAGGTAAGCCTATAACGATTGAAGCAAGTAAAGCCCCTGTTTTCAGAGCAGGAACAGCCTTAAAAGAGCTAGTGAATAAATAAGAGACCAGAGGAAGCCTATGAGTGTTCATAGGCTTTTTATTTATTTTATTGACAAGGGAAATACAAGAGTGTATAATATAAACATAAAATCTAAGAAAGGCTTTAAGGAGAATGATTTTAAGAGGGGAAGAAGTGATAGAACTCCGTCCTTGGCAAAAGTCGGCTCTAGTTCGCAGTAGAAGGGAGATAGACGGTATTTTCCTTGAAGCTGTAGGTGGACGTGGCAAGACTATTGCAACAATGGCTATCATTCAGGAGAAGAAGGCAGAACGTGTTCTAATCTTGAATAACAAGACAGCTATACTCAATGGTTGGGAGAAGGACGCAGAGGAGCTAAATTTGGGCTATCCTGTCGCTTTTACGTTCAAAACCGATAAATGGTTAAGGTCAAAGGCAAACGCTCTTAGAGAGGCTGAAAAGGGGCTTAAAACGCTTCGTAAAAAAATAGGGGTACGAAAACTCTATAGACAAAATCCAAAGTATGTAGAACTTAGCGCAAACGTGAAGCAGTTGAAAGCAGAGTTGGACTATGATGTACTTGTCATAGATGAATGGCAGGATATGTGTAGCAATCAGACCTGTAAGGACTATCTCCATATCCAGAGAAAGTACACTATCGGCTTATCTGCAACACCTATTAGGCGTAAAGGGGAGAACTTTTACCCCCTAGAAAAGACCTTCTTCAAGACACAAGAGCCATCAAATAAACAAGAGTGGCTCTTAAAGTGGGGAGTGTTGACTTATAACGCTTATTCATCTACTAAATCAAAGTGGAAGGGTTTTGCAGACTACGAGAGCTATATTGATAAACTAGATAACCGTGGCAATTTCATGTGTTGTGAGGAGATCGAGAACGTAGAGCAAGCTGTATTAAACAATGGCTTTCCAAAGGAGTTTTACCCAAAGCGTGTTCTAATACCTGAGAAGAACAAAGAAAAGCTGAAAAGTTTTAGAAAGTTCAATGTCTTAGGAGTAGGTGGCGATTATGTCATAGGTAAAGGCTCTATGTCTAATAAGCATACAGAACGCTTGCTGAGACAAGCAGAGGTTGTTATTGAAGATGGTAAACTGACCGTAGATGACACTAAGATTAGTCCTGTAATGGAAATGGCAGGGGGAATGTTAGAGAGGTCTTTTAACCGAAAAGAGGGGCTGAAAGGTGGCGTGGTTGTCGTTTGTGAAAGTAAGAGAGTAGCAAAGGCAATGTATGAACACTTTAAAGGCAATTCTTTAGGCTTATGGACTGGCGACAAAAAGATAGACAACTTAACTAGTGCTAACTTGATTGCTACAGCGCAGGTTATGGGAACTGGTGTAGATGGCTTGCAGTATCGCTTTGACACTATGATTGTATTTGATCCAAAAAAAGAAGGAAGTGGAGAGTACAATGACTACAGACAGTTGCAATGGCGTATATCAGGAGCAAGGCAACAACACAAAGTAAATATTGTAGAAGCTGTTTACATAGAGGAATAACGATCAGGAAGGACACTACTAGAAGGCTATTTGAGTTATCAAAAAGAACGGTGTATAATATAAATATGGGGAAAAAACGAAATGTGGTTGTAAACCGTTTGTATGAGCTTGTAACACCAACCTCAAAGCCCAGAATACCAATGGCAGTATCTTTGAGCAGATATAGTGGGCTAAGTGTCGAACAGGTAAAAGATATAGCCATAGAAATCAATAAAGCACGCAGGATAAACAGTTTACCCAACTACCGAATGGTAAGTATCTTACTACGAGTGCTTCCAGATGAAGATATAAGGTATCTCCTGAAATTAAATCGAGAAGCAAGGTATGGAAATGAACAGAGAACTCCTGATGAAATGCTTGCGATTAGTATTTTTAGGAAAAGAATTAGTGAGCAGTTTAGACAGACTAGAAACAAAGTCTTTTCAGAACTGGTTAAAAAACACGCTGATCTAAGTATCGTTCCTTGCGAACCGATATTAGACGAGCTAGAGGACTATTTTAACGATAGTGAAATGATAATTCTTAAAATGGTAGCAAGAGGTTACAACCCTAAAATAGAGGACGCAACAAACACTATAAGTCTGCTTAGTGCAGAACATAGGCAACTAGTTAGAGAAAACAGAAAAAAAGAAAGAGACAGGTTACTATATGAGTACGAAAGAAGAAGTAAAACAGGAAGTGAGAACAGGTTATAAGTATTCTCACGTTACGAGACGATATTTAAGACGGAACTATCAAAAAGTCCTTGAAATGCAACGTAGATACCGAGAAGCACACCCAGAAAAGTCAAGAGAGTGGCGTAGAGAAGCGCAACGCAGATTCTATAAAAAAAATAAGGGCAAGCCTGAGTATCAAGCGACTAAATACTACAGCAACCAAAAAGGGAGCTTTAAACGCTATGTGTTGAATCACGCAGAGCAGGAAGAACTGAACCTTTTTCTATCTGTTTTGGAAGCTAAGAAGAAGAATGAAGCAGTCAAACGCCCTGTACTGATTGCCCTAGATGATAAAGAAGTTCAAAAAATGCGAACGATAGCTTACCGTTTTATCTTTAAGAACGTAGAAGCAAAAGACTATAAGCAGGTTGAAGGCTTTATCCATGAAGCACTAGAAAAGCTAGAACGGTAAGGCATGAAGTTTAAGCTCTTATTGTTACTAGTCAATGCAGGGGCAATGGTTCTTGTTTATCTACATGATCGTCCAGATAGAACCTTGCTTGGGTTATCTATCTTATTTTGCACCTACATTTATCTGTTTATCAGGTATTTGTTTTGCAGACCACAGAGAAACGCAAAGGGGAAATAACCTCACGGAAGCCTTTATAGGCTTCTTTTTTATGCAAATGAGCCTGTTCACTAAAGCAAGAAAAAAAGAGTTATACTAGAGATACATATAAAAACAAAGGAGAAGCATAATGGCTTTTGAAAAAATACTTGAATTTGGGGAAGGCAACCGTTACAAAGTGAAATTTGATATTGGGGATATTGATACCTCAACGGTTGATGACGTAGAACTAGACGAAGAAATCGCTAGTTTACAAAAAGAGGACGAGAATGTTTATTCTTTTTCAGTTCGAGAACTTTATAGTGCAGAAGGGGAACATGAATTTTTAGAATGGCATGACGACTATAGAGCTGGTGGTTTTAACGGTGGGGGCTTTGACCTAGATAGGAGAGAGACTTGGAGTTGTGACTACAGCGTAGATAGAACTTGGACTATCGCCTTAATTGACGGAGAGTTATCAGTCGAAAACGAGGGCGATTATGAAGAAATGGAGTTTGACAATAAATATTTCCCAGAAGGGTTAGACGTTGATGATGTCGAAGATGAACTTGAAACAGACGCTAAATACAATGTCTTGATTAACTACGAAAAGCTAGAGGACGAAGTAAAGACAGCTAACTCAATTACCCTAAATTGTCATAATGTGGATATTGATTCTAACTACGGAACAGGGATTGACCTTCCTGACGTGGAATTAAATGACGCAGACCTAGAAAAACTTGCTGATTGGTATGTGAAAAACTATGGCAACGGTTCAGTAACAGTTGAGGACGTGAAAAACCGAGAATATGATGACGCAATCAAAGAAGTTATTGAGCAAGCTATCCTAGACAATGCAACGGTTTATGACGAAAAAGCAAGAAAATACTACAACCAGACTGTAAGAGCCTATTATGTGGAGTATTCTGCAAAGGTAAACTGTTCCTTTGAACTAAACGGAATGACCTTTAATATCAACTATGATGAAATTGAACGCAATTTTCCTTTTACTAGAGGTTTAGAGGACTATTCAGAAGTTCTAGAGCTAGTCGAAAAAGACGGTTTAGACAATATGTTTTCAGATAGTGACAAAGACGAGTTGGAGCGATTGAAAGTAGATAGTAAAGACAACTACTACTCAGTCGCAAGCGTTCCTGTAAAAGTTGATTGGGAATTGTGTAAAGGTTTTGCAAGAGAAACAGGTATATCTGATGAACACCTGACAGAAGCCAACCTAAATCGTGCTTTAGAGCTTGCTTTAGAAGATATTGCTAGTGAGTACACTAGAAAATTGTATTGCTTTGTCTATGTGAAAGACGGTTTGATCCATGTAGGAACAAATATTTTAGAATATGAAGATAGAGCAGAAGAAAACCTTGAAACTATTAGCAAACTAACCCTAGAAGAAGATGAATTAGGGATTTTACGCTTATATGTATCAGGAGAAATGCAGGACGATTATAATAAGGCGATTGAGTACAAAGATTGTATGACAGTAGTTTGGAGCAATCTACTAGATTTTAAACGAGCAAAAGAAAAAGTAGATACCTATATTCAAGAAATCAATGCAAAAGTCAATAATATCTTACCTAGCCTGATGGAACGTATCCTGAATGTTGCAAAAGTCGAGGAAAACAAAGAGTGGATCATTAAGAAACTAGAACTTGCAAAAGAGTTAGAACAAGCAGTAGTGAATTATCTAGTCGCTAAAAGAAAAATGCGTAGTGAACTAGAAACTGATAACTTAGAAAGATTAAAAGTTAATACAACAGCTATTGAACTACTTTACCGAGACGCTTTAGCAACAGATTATTTAAGAACAGGTGTTGAATCTTTGACAACCATTTTGGGAGACTTGCAAGTAGGGAAATCATCATTTTCTATGTTGCAGGTGGCAGAAATTAAGTTTGAAGAAGTGTTGAAATCAGAATCAGGAACTTGCTCATTGGTTCTTAGAGAAATCCGTTCAAGTCTTGAAAAACTACTTAGTGAACATAGCGACAATGAAAAGATGGCGCAGGAAATCGAAGAAGCACTTGCGCTTACGAAACAACCAAAAGTGACTACAGCAGAAGAAGAAATGGTGTCTGCTTGGAATAAATACATTAGTTTGAGAATGGAAGGGAAGGACTAACCATGAGAGGAACGATTGAACATTTTTTGGAAGAAACCAAAAATCTTTCTGATGATACCTTACTTGGAGAAAGAATAGGAACTGAATTTTATTGGAAGTATGGTAGAGCAACAAAATGCTTTTGGAGTTGGTATTTTAATAGTGATTGTGTAGTAACTATGAAACACCTACGCTATCTAGCAAACGAAAGATTGAAAAACCTAGACGAAGAATAGACGGAAAACTCCCAGAAGGAAAGGCTTTTGGGAGTTTATTTATAGCCTACACAAAAAAATAATAAAAAAATTACAAAAAAGTCTTGACAAATAAAAATAGAGGTGTATAATATAAACATAAAATATATCGCAAGGAAGTTTCTGAGCGAAAAAAATTAAAAAAGGAGTTTATCTCATGGATAACAAAAAAACAATCGCAACAATCGCAACACTAACTGCTATCGGTACAGCAGGAACACAAGTTACACACGCTAACGAAGTATCAACAGATACAACAAATGCAACACCAACAGTTGTAGATAAAAAAGTGGCAGAAGTAACGGAAGCACAAGTCGCAACAGCGCAGGTTACAGCGACACAAACACAGAAAAATGTTGACGAACAACAAACAAAAGTAGATCAACAAACTGAAATTGTAAAAGAAAAGACTGCTGATGTTCAAGATAAAAAAGAAAAATTAGCAACAGCAGAAACAGACGTTAAAGAAGCAACCCCAGAAAACATTGCAACTGCAAAGGGGAATGTTAAACAATCTAAGGAAACAGTTGAAGCTAAAAAAACAGCAGTATCAGAAAAAGAAAATACTGTAACTAAAGTTGCAACAACAATCACAGACCAGAATCAAACAGTTGCAAAAGCAAAAGACGAAGTTGACAATGCTCAAAGCGAAGTGAATGACGCAGAAGCAAAAGTCAATCAAGCACAATCTATCCTTGATGGAACAGGTGCTAAAGAAGTTATTGAAAAAGCTGAACAAACACAAGCCAAAGTAAATGCAGATAAGCAAGCAGTTGAAAACGCTGAAACTCGTCTAGCAGAAGCTAAACAGGCTGATGGAGAACGTTCAACAGCTATTAAGCAAGCTAAGAATGACGTTTCAACTAAAGAAGCAACAGCTAAACAGGCTGATAAAACTTTAGGAGAGGCTTCTGAGAAAGCTGAACAAACCTCAACTAAGTTGGCAGAGAAACAAGCAGACTTTACTAAAGCAGAAGCAGACTTTAAAGCAACTAACACTCTTGTAGTTCCTGCTGAGTACATTGAGGCACTTAAAGCCTACAAAAACTTTGATGATTTAAGTGAAGCAGGCGACAAGAAACGTGAAGAAGCTGAACAACGCCTAAAAGCCATGAATGACAAATTAGTTGGCTTGAATAAATTCAACTCTAATGCTAACGATAACGGTATTACTTTAACACTAGGTTCATTGACAGATGAACAAAAAATGGAGTTGAATTTCTTTGCGAATGATCTTTTGAATCAAGTTCGTAAAGCGTTTGGAACAAGTAAAGTGACAATCTCTAAAGGGGCTGTGAACTTTGCAGATGAAATTTCAGAGCGCTATGTGGCTGATAATTGGGATTGGGATAAAGTTATCTCAGAAGGGCATGACAAGGAAGCTATCAAAGAACTAGCACGAAAAAATGGACTATTTGAGGGGCAATACTATGAAAATATGAATACTCTTTATGGTGGTCGCCCAACCATTACTATGAACCGTGCTAAAGAAATGATCTTTGAAGCCTTTAATGACTTTCTATACAACGGTATGGAGTGGGAACACGCAGGCTCAGTATCAGGCGTTACCTCTATGGAAGATAAGAAACAATACATGGGTATTGCACTTTCTTCACGCAAAAATGCAACAGGAGTTCACTTGATTACGGTAGCTGAAAGCCTTATCCGTGAGGGTTCTTCATTTGACAAAACACCTGTCATCAACCCTAACACAAAAGAAGTTATCGAAGCACGATACAATGACGCTCGTTCTGCTTTGAATCAAGCAACAACAGAGTTTAACAATGCTAAATCTGCTCTTAAAAATGCTGAAAATAGCAAAAAACAAGCTGACAAAGAACTTGCAGTAGCGAAGAAAACTCTAGCTGACAAAGAAGCTGTAAAAGAACAAACACCAGAAGCGCAAGCAATTCTTGACAAAGCGCAAGATGACTTGGTAAAATCTACTAACGACAATGAAACAGCTCAAAAAGCAGTAGCCGAACTTAATGCTGATATTCAAGCAAAACAGGCTAAATTGGAAGAAGCGAAAGCTGTATTGTCTGCAAAACAACAAGTCCTAGACGCTAAACAAGAAACTTTGAAAACTGAACAAGATAAGTTGGCACAACTAGAAGCTGAACTCCAAACTGCTAAAACAAACCTTGAAACAGCGAAAGCTGAATTGAAGGACGCAGAAAAAGCTCTTGTAGAAGCTGAAAAACGAGTTCAAAACCTAGAAAATGCTCCTGCTAAATTGGCAGAAGCTCAAAAGGCTCTTGACGAAGCTGAAAATAAACTTGCAGAAGCTCAAAAAGTTCTTGAAATGGAACAAAGCAAATTGGCTGAATTAACTGTTAAACGTGATGAAGCTAAAGCAACTTACGAAGCTATCAAAGCTCAATTTGACAAGCAAGAAGAAGCTAAAAAGCAAGCTGAATTGGAACGCAAACGTGAAGAATTGGCTAAACAAGGTATTCAATCTGTTCCTGTTATTTCAACAACAGGTAAAGTGATTGATTATGTTGCGCAAGAAACACCTAAAAATGAGGTTAAGTTGGCTATTCAAAACGGAACTCAATTTATTGAAAGTTCTAGTGAAGAAGCAACAGCTTATACTGCTCCTGCAACAGTTAGTGAAAAGCATTTGCCAGTAACAGGAGAAAAAGTAAGTGTTCTTGCTTATGTTGGAGTATCATTGCTTGTAGTATTTGGACTTGGAGTTCAAAAAAAGAAAGAAGGTAACTAATCAATGGGTTTAATTAAGGTTCTTCCTGAACAGAAAAAACGTAAACGTGTGAAGCGTGGAGAAAGCAAGGTTGCTTCTGAGGAAACAGTAGCAACCCCTACTCCTAAACAAACAGAAACTCCTTATTTTGACGATAAAGAGGTTCATGTAATCGTAGGCGATAATGGAATTGAAATTTCAGAACGCCCTAGAGGTTATGACGAAGATCACGGAGAAACGCCTGTAACTACGGTAACAACAGACACTAACTCTTTTATTGAGGAAGTAACTGAGCCTTTAAACTACGAAATAGACGAGGTTTTGCCAGAAAGTCCAGTTGTCGAATTGGAAGAAGAAAAAATTATCGTTCCTGAACTTTTTATGAAGTGGCTAGAAGAAGTTGACCGTAATCAGGGAGTGTTCAAAGCCTATAACTTATTAGTTAATGATGGAGAGCAAGAAATCATAGATTGGGTTGACAATCATCAGGACGAGTTTATGTTGATCTGGAAAGGCGAACTTATCCCAGAGGTGGAAGAAGCCCTATATGAAACAGCTATGTTCAATTATGGTAAATACCCTAACGTATTAGTGAAAACGTTAGAAGGCAAAATCATGATGAAAACCTATGAAGATATGCTTGCAACAGACGAACTCCACTTGACAGAAGAAGAAATCCGTGAGGACTGGACGTTCTTGTTTGAAAATGGATTCTCTAAACGTGTTCACTTTGAATAAAAAAAATAAGAAAAGAGAAAAGAAATGAAAAATAAAACTGTATTTTTAATTGTATTGGTGGCTTCCCTAGTTGCTCTTGTAGCTCCTGCTGTTGTACTTGGAAATAGCAACAACTCTTTGCGTGAACAAGCAGACAAGTTAGAGGCAAAAGCACCAAAAGATTTGCCAAAACGTACATTGCCTAAAAATTGCGCTGTTAAATAAATTGAAAGTAAAGGAGAAATAAAATGTCATTTATCAATGTAGCCTCAATTAGTATCATGTTTTTGGTGTCTAGTGGGTGGGTTAGTCGCTTTAAAAATCAAAAAATCCAAAATATCCTTGAAGCCTTCCTGACGTTCTTGTTATTCTATGTGTTCATGTTGTTTGGTTTTTCAATTATGAAATTGATTGAAGTTGGAACGCTAGAAGAAATGTTGAATAGTCGTGTTGAATACATTGTGTATCTAGTCTTTATTGTTATTGTTGTCTTTGCGAACATTCGTAGAACAGGCTATGAGCTATTAGGAGAGCGCTATGACGACTAATAAAATTGAAACTCTTGGGAAGTTGCTTCTTACAGAGCAGGACTTTCCTGTATTCTACGCAAAAAAGATCAATGAAATTGGGAACAAGTCATTAAAATGTGAACTACCGATTAAGCGTTCAGTTGAAATCAACTTGCAAAAGTTGGAATTAGAACTTACGCCAGAAGAAATTGCTGAAAAAGTTGGTAAACAACTATTCAATATTATGGACGAGGTTAGACGAAACCACAATATGCTAGAGCTGTATGAGGCAGGCAAGCTAGAAAATCGTCCATATTTTGAAAAAACCATTGTTCAAATTTTGCCTTTAGAAAATCTCTATCACTTTATAGGGGAAGAAGGCGTGAAGCAATTTTTAGAACTCATGCTTACGGTAGGTGTTAAGTGTGGTTATTACCTAATGGCGATCAATAATGGCGAAAACACTTCTATCCCAGAGGGCTTGTATAGAAAATTCAAGACAGTTGTGACAAAAAGAGGTTTGGAATTAGAAAACTATCTTGCTTATCTAGGAGATAACATGGAAGTTAAAGAGCTAGCGACCAAACTCAATCAAAACGGTTCAAAGGATAACTTTATCGTTAAACACCAGTAAAAGGTTCTGCTTATGCAGACCTTTTTCTTTGTCTTTTAAAAAAGCTCATATAAGGGCGTACAAGCTATTTTAGGGTAAAGTGGCATAATTCTAGGGAGAGCATTATAAAACGTGACAGGGGTTAAAATAAGGGGGAATATGAACGAGTTAAAGACGATTGTGTTTTAGAAAGTGAGTTAGGGGCAAGAGTAAGGGAATTTATTGAAGAAAACACAAAAAAATAATACAAAAACATAAAAAAATAATAAAAACTATTGACAAGGGGAAAGAAAAGGTGTATAATATAAACATAAATAAGAAAAGAGGTTGTTTATGATTACAGCAAAAGAAGCAAGCAAGCTATACAACGGAAATCTGCTCTTGCGTGACAAGTACATTGAAGAAGTGATCGAACCACTCATTAAAGAAAAAGCTACAACGTCTAAGGCAGTAAGCCTAGCAATGCGAGGAGTTTATATGTGTGAGCCTAGTATTGATTTTCCAAGTGAGTACGGACAGTATAATATCAATATAGAATTGACAGAAGAAATTATTAAAACCCTAAGAGAAAATGGTTATAAAGTGGATACTATTTGCGCTTTAGGAACACAGGAATTTGACGGAAAAGGGGAACTTACAATCAGTTGGGATTGAGTTTAAAATAACGAAGAAAAGGAGAGACACAATGGTTAGTGTTATCAACAAAGACACCGAAGAAAAACACACTTTCGGTTCAAATTGCAAGGTAGCCTATGACGGTTGCCATAAAATTTATATCTGCAAAGATGAAGAAGATATAAACGAAGCAACAGAAATTGGATATAAAATTCACGATATTTCAGAATTGGAAAAACTATACAAAGGCTCTTGTCCGTTAGTATTTATTTCTGATTGGAAGTTGTTAGATCACTATATCCCACAATGCGCAGAAGCTGAATTTGCCGATTAGCAAAAAATTAGAAAATAAGGAGAAGAAAATGGAATTTTATCAAACGAAGTTAGGGCAGAAGTTCTATGAAAAGGACTTACCCTCACTTATTAAGGAACTAGGGGAACTAAAGCAAGAAATTGCAGAGCTAAATAAACCTAAAGAGAGCATGGTTGTAAAATTAGATCGTGAGGATAAACTAGGAGAAACAATTAAAAAGTATGTTGATGAAGGGTGGTTCTTAAAACACTATTTACCACAACACCACCCTGTATCAACTATATTAGTATTTGAAAAATAAAAAACTAGAGGGAGTTCCCCTCTTTTTTTACACCCTACAACACAAAAAAATAATCAAAATATGATAAAAAGTATTGACAATGATTTCAAAAGAGTGTATAATATAAACATAAAGAAGTTAAGGAACAGCTAAAAGGAGAACGCAACATGAAAATTCAAGTTAATAGACTAGCAACCTATGATGAAGTAGCACAGGAAAATCAAGAACTAATGAAAAAACTTAACAGCAGAATCAAGTCTGGGGAGTTGACAATCAAATTTGCGCCTGACTTTTATTTGTATGATGTTATTTCAAAATTAGGGAATAGTCACCCTACTAAATACTTAAACAATAAGCGTATGGAAGTTTTTTCATCAGTTTATTCAATCTTGGCTTCTATTGACGATCAGACAGTAGATTTATATAAGGAGAAGTTCACTCCTGAACAAGATACCTTGTATCAAACATTAAGTCCTAATCAAAAAACTTTAGGAATTAAGGTGTCAACACGTTTTATTGGGGAACTTGCTATATCTGCATATAACACAAACAAACTAGCAGAAAATCTTTCTAGCGAAGGGTACGGAACTGTTATGGAGAAAGAACCCTTGACGTTCTTTCACAAGCAATCGAAAGAATTATTGAATATCCTTTAATTGAAGCAGGAACAAGAAATTTTAATTACGGATTTGTAGTAACTCCAAACACTTTATTTCACTACTTGGAAGAACAAAAAGGAGAAGTGGTTTTAAATCATGAGTTTCTAGTGGAACTAATGTCACGACTTGCTAATGACGCAGTAGAGATAATCGCTTCATAAAAGATACACAGGAGCAGAAATAATTGTTGACAAAACATAAGAAAAGTGTATAATATAAACACAGGGGTATTTGCGCTCCTTGGGTAAAACCAGAATAATTATAGTCTAGCTGAAAACTACGGTAAGAAGGCAGGGCTATAGTTCATGTTAAAAAATAGAGTACGAAGTTTTAGAACCAGTCTATTTAACAAGGTAGCAAAACGGTTCATATTCAGACAAGAATACTTGTTTAGTTTTAGAACCGTTCTATTTAACGCTGTAGCAAAACTAAGAAAAGATAGATAAACCAATAGAAAAAGTTTTGTCGCCAGTCTATTTAACACGGTAGCAAAACAAAGCTGGACAGACCGTTCCTCGTTTTAGAACTAGTTCATTTAACACGGTAGCAAAATTTGATACGGATGAACAAAAAATGCTCTTTGTTAGACAGTAAGCAAAATCAACAAGGGGAAATTCTGTAGCCGTTTGTTTTAACAGTAAGCAAAACTATTACATCAAATTATAAATTTGATTAAGATTGTCCTAAACATAAATAATAATTGAATAACAGCTCCTAGAGGAATGTATAGCGTAGTGTACTTGCCTTTAGGAGTTTTTTTCTTTACAATACAACACAAAAAAATAATCAAAAAATCATAAAAAGTGTTGACAAAAACTAAAAAGAGTGTATAATATAAATATAAAAACAATAGTTCGTTAAGGAGAAAAAATGATTAAAACACTAAAACGCTACATCAAACACAACCCTTATCAAGCAGGGCTTATCGCTTATAACTTAGGAGTGTTTGCATGGTTACAAACAAATGCACATATTTTGCTTGGGAAACACAATGTAACAATCCCGCCTTTTTTACAGGCTTATAGCGTAGAAACACTACGTTTTATCAGTACCTATACACCTCTCTCATGGCTTGTTGGCTCAATGTTTTTAGCTTGGGTGTTTAAAGCTGTAGATACGGTTGTAAAATGGATCAT
>ERZ773045.643-NODE-643-length-17056-cov-9.467208_pt1 | contig 17056 bp, 10 predicted proteins | sample MGYA00580635_ERZ773045 | MGnify/ENA primary metagenome ERZ773045 (study PRJEB29015, sample SAMEA2738115) | human oral metagenome | biome: human oral; feature: human-associated habitat; material: saliva | place: China | collected 2261 ...
TTGCAAGTCAATTGGGCGTCTTTTAGAAGCCAAAAGAGCATGTATTGGTTTTGAAACACATGAAAATAGTTTACAAATTTCAACTAATGGGGGGAATAAGTTGATTGTAGAAGACAGATCGATATCGCAGCTAATTACGTTTATCATATAGTTTATCCCCCTTTATAAAACCATCTAAATGGGGGTAATTATTCCGTTTATGTGGATTAATCTCATTCTATTAACAATCTACGCATTTAACGGAAGAACCATATTATTTATACGCAGACCACCTTGAAATTGTCTACCACAATCCTTGCAGAAATACACCTGAAAAGAACGTCGATACCCATTCTTTTTAACATTTAAGCTATTACAGAAGATACAGTTTTTTATTCATAGATTTTCAAATGCTGCAAAGGTAGTAAATAAAAGAATTCCAAGAGTTTTTCAGCCTACCAAATGTCCATTACGCCCTACTGATATTCAGTTAGTTATATACAAAATATAAGGTTTCAAACCTGGCGATAAGTTAGATTTGAAACCTTTTTTGTTTGCATTCTAACCTAGTTTTTTCCTCTTTTCTATACTTTTGCAGCCAAGTTCAAACAATAGCTCGCAATAGATAAACAATTACGCATAAACAACAATAAACTTAATAATGAAAAGGAACCTTTTGAAAATCTGCTTGCTATTTGTAAGTATGTTTACTGTATTTTCTTGCAGTGCAAGTCCTTCGGTGGTGGATATACCTGATACAAGCGAATCGATTCCTACCGCCAAGCAATGGAACAAGGATGTAGTAGGTTGGAATCTCGGCAATGAATTCGAGTGCTCAGCTCCTGGACAGGATGGAGAGTCGATGCAGATTGGCAACCCTGACGGTTCCATCCATGCAGAGACAGCTTGGGGCAATCCCGTTGTCACCAAAAAGATGATACAAGCCGTGAAGAAGGCAGGTTTCAATGCCATCCGTATTCCAATCCGTTGGCAGTGCCACATTACCAATGCTCAGGCGATGAGCATTGACAAGGCTTGGATTGCTCGTATCAAGGAGGTAGTGGGTTGGTGTCTGGATAATGACCTCAAGGTTATCATCAATGCGCATCATGAAAAATGGCTCGAAGGTCGTCCTACCTATCAATATAAGGATGAAAACTGCCAAAAGCTTGCGCTCCTCTGGATGAATATCGCCTCTGAGTTTGCCAATTATGACAGCCGCTTGGCTTTCGCCGGTACCAATGAGGTTCACGTCAGGGACAACTGGAGCAAGCCTACTGCTGAGAACCTCGAAGTGCAGAATGCTTACAATCAGATATTCGTGGATATGGTTCGTGCCACAGGCGGCAACAATGCCAAGCGCCACCTCATCTTACAGACTTACGTTTGCAACCCTTGGTTTGGCATCGAGAATGGAGGATTCATCATTCCGAAGGATGCCGAAGGCAATGGCAATAACTATATGAGTGTGGAATTCCACTACTATCAGCCATGGAGTTATGCCGGCGATTGCGCCTACGATTACTGGGGTGATGCCTACAAGGATGTTGGCAAGATACCTGCTGAAAATGAGAAGACGATGACGGATTTCTTCGATAAGGTAATGAATACCTGGAGTAACAAAGGACTGGGTATCGTAATAGGAGAATGGGGAGTAACCGACCACTATAAGTCAAGCTCAGTGAAAGTGCATGAAAACATGACCTACTACTGTAAGTTCTTGACTACGGAGGCTCGCAAACGAGGCTTCTCTACTTTCGTTTGGGACAACAACCACTTCGGCAACGGCTCTGAGAAGTATGGCATCTTCGACCGTTTCAAGAGTATGAAGGTGAATGCTCCTTGGATTCTCGAAGGAATCTTTGGGAAAGAATAATGTTAAACTAAAAACAAAATATCTATTATGAGAAAGAAAACCATGTTTCTCGGCATGCTCGGTGCAGGTTTGATGTGGATGCCTACTTCTGCCATCCTCGCTGCCCAGATGAACAATGCTGCTATGAGCGTTCAGCAGAACCAAGGTATCAAGGGTACAGTGGTGGATGCTACTGGCGAAACCTTGATTGGTGCAAGCGTGAAGGTGGCTGGTACAACCAACGGTGCCGTTACCGATCTGGATGGTAACTTTACGCTGAATTGCAAGCCTGGAGTAACGCTCGAAGTGAGCTACATCGGTTACAAGACGATGACCGTGAAAGCTGCTAATGGCATGAAAATACAGATGCAAGAGGATGGTAAGGTCTTGAATGAGGTAGTTGTCACCGCCCTTGGTATCAAGCGAGACCGCAAGGCTCTCGGCTATGGCTTGGAGGAAGTGAAGGGTGAGGAACTCACCAAGGCGAAGGAAACCAACGTCATCAACTCTCTTTCAGGTAAGGTGGCTGGTCTCGTCGTGCAGAATACGGCTGGCGGTGCTTCTGGTTCTACCCGCGTGCTCCTTCGTGGTAATACAGAAATGGCAGGCAACAACCAGCCTCTCTACGTGGTGGATGGTGTGCCTTTGGATAATACAAACTTTGGAAGTGCCGGCGAAGGTGGAGGTTATGACCTCGGTGATGGCATCTCAGCCATCAACCCTGATGATATTGAGACGATGACCGTATTGAAAGGTCCTGCTGCCTCTGCCCTTTATGGTAGCCGTGCTTCCCATGGTGTTATCTTGATTACGACCAAGAAGGCGGAGAAGGATAAGATTTCCGTGGAGTACAATGGTTCTTACACTGTCGATACCCAGTTGGCTAAGTGGGACGACATCCAGGAGATATATGGCGCTGGTTACAATGGCGAGCTTCCTGCATCCAGCACCTCTGGTACCAATACCAGTTGGGGACCTAAGGCCGATGATTTCATGTTCAAGTATTTCGATGGCGAGGAGCGTCCATTCTTGATGCACCCTAACAACGCCTCCGATTTCTTCCGCACAGGTTTCACCACCCAAAACTCTGCCATCCTCTCTGTTAATTCCAGTAAGACGGGTATGCGTTTCTCTGTTACCGATATGCGCAACAAGGACATCCTGCCTAACACCAATATGAGTCGTGGCAACTTCAACCTCCGTGTTAATACCTCCGCAGGTCCTGTTGACTTCGACTTCACCGCCAACTATACTCGTGAGAAGGTAAAGAACCGTCCTGCCCTTGGTGACTCCCAGAGCAACGTGGGTAAGAACCTTATGACTCTGGCGGGTACCTACGACCAGGCTTGGTTGAAGCACTATGAGGATGCCGACGGTAACTATTCCAACTGGAATGGTAACGACCAGTATAACAAGAACCCATACTGGGATCTCTATAAGAACAGCAATACATCCGACAAGGACGTGTTCCGTTTTACGGGTAAGGCCATCTGGAATATCGACAAACACCTCAAGTTGCAGGGTACCATCGGTACTGACATCAACAACATGAACTTCGAGGACTTCATCGCCAAGACAACTCCAGGTACTCCTGCCGGAAAGCTTACCGACCAAATCTTCAGCAACCGCACACTCAACGCCGAGATACTCGCCCTCTACAACAACTCATGGGGCGACTTCGATGTCAATGCTACCGCTGGTGGTAACATCTTCAAGGTGAACAACAAGACCACTACCAACGTCGGTCTCAACCAGCAGATGAATGGAATACAGAACATCATGAACTATCAGGAGCAGAATACTCGTGAGAGCATGTATAAGAAGCAGATTTCTTCCCTCTATGCCAGTGCGAGCCTCGGCTACAAACATACTTACTATCTGGAGGGAACTCTCCGTGGCGATAGGTCATCTACGCTCCCTACCAATAACAATACATACGTATATCCTTCTGTATCTGGTAGCTTGGTTTTCTCCGAGTTTATCAAGAACAAGAAGTTCATCAATTACGGTAAGATTCGCGCATCTTGGGCAAAGGTAGGTAGCGATACCGATCCATACCTGTTGGCACTCAACTATACCACGGGCAAGTACAGCTACTCGGGTTATACCATCGGTATGATAGCCAACTCAACACAGCCAAACAAGGACTTGAAGCCTACTATGACAGAATCTTACGAGGTAGGTTTGGAGATGAAGTTTTTCAACGGACGCTTGGGTTTGGATGCCACCTATTACAACCAGAACTCCAAGGACCAGATTTTGAGCTTGGCTTCAACCACTACCTCTGGCTATGCTTACCGCCTCATCAATGCCGGTGAGATTCAGAACCAGGGTATCGAGATTGCCCTCAATGCCCGTGCCTTGCAGATCAAGGACTTCGCTTGGGACTTGGGGGCCAACTTCTCGAAGAATACCAACAAGGTGAAGTCGCTCACCAATGGCATGGACTACTTCGAGTTGGCGAAGGCATACTGGTGCGGTGTTTCTGTTGGTGCCAAGGTAGGAGAGAATTATGGAGCCATTCGTGGACACGACTTCCTCTACAACGACAAGGGTCAGGTGGTTGTCGATGCAGCTACTGGTCTTCCAAAGGTTGACCAGAAAATCAAGACCATCGGCAACTCTACTTGGGACTGGACAGGTGGTTTCTACTCAACCTTCAGCTACAAGAACTTCCGCCTCTCTGCTGCATTCGATGTTAAGGTAGGTGCCGACATCTACTCTATGTCCATGCGTTCCGCATACCAGACAGGTAAGGCAAAGGGAACATTGGCAGGCCGTGAGGAGTGGTACACTTCTGAGGAGGCTCGCAAGGCTTCGGGTATGGACCTTGCCGCATGGCGTGAAACAGGTAACTACAAGGGATTTGTCGTAGAGGGTGTCATCGACAATGGCGATGGTACTTATCGTAAGAACGACATCGCCGTGAACCCTGAAGATTACTGGAAGCATGTGGCAAATGGCGTACAGAGTGCCTTTGTTTACGACAACTCTTACGTGAAGTGTCGTGAGATTACTTTCGGCTATACCTTCCCAGAGAGCATCCTGGGCAAGTATGTCAAGGGCTTGACCGTATCCTTCGTGGCTCGTAACCCATTCATTATTTGGAAGAATATTCCTAACATCGACCCAGACTCCAGTTACAATACCTCTGGTCTCGGTCTGGAATATGGCTCTCTACCATCTCGCAAGAGCTATGGTTTAAACGTGAACGTGAAGTTCTAATCTCGAAAAAATAAATCAATTTCTTTAGAAGAGTTCTAATATATTATAATGTATGAAAATGAACAATATAATCAAGAAATATATAGGTAAGAGCAGCCTGATGATGGCTTTCGCCCTGATGACAACCGGCACTGCGATGACTTCTTGCTCAGATGAAACCTTGAGCAACATCAATACCGACAAGACCAAGGTGAGCGAGCTCGACCCTAACGCACAGTTGACTACTGCTTTGTTGCAGACTTATGGTGACTTCAGTTTGATGGATACCTACCGTAACTATATCTCAGGTTTTCCACAGTATTTCGCTGGTGGTTGGAACGTAACCAACTATGCAGGTTCCAACTTCCGTGAGGACGACATCGCTCGTCGTGTCTGGGACCGCTACTATGAGGTCAGCATCAAGAACCTTGTGGATGCCATCCACAATTCAGCAGACAAGGCAAACTTGAATGCGGCACTTCGTATCCATCGTGTCTATCTCACGGCAGTCTTGGCAGATACCTACGGCGACGTGCCTTGTTTGGAGGCAGGTCTGGGTTACATCTCAGGCATCTCCACCCCTAAGTATGATACCGTAGAGGAACTCTACAGCTGGTTCTTTGAGGAGCTTGACGCTTGCGAGAAGCAACTTGGCACCGGTACCGACCGCATTTCTGGTGATGTCACCAGCATGGGTGGTGATGTAGCCAAGTGGAAGAAGTATGCCAATGCGCTCCGTATGCGCTATGCCATGCGCATTTCAGATGTTAATCCACAGAAGGCAAAGGAAGAGTTTGAGAAGGCTGTTGCTGCCGGTGCTATCGCCAGTGCAGCAGATGATGCTTACATCAGATATGCCGATACTCCTTATACTTATTATGATGGAGCCAACGACTACGATTTCCGCACCAATGCCTTAGGAGAGATTCTCTATGGTCAGGATGCCACATCGCCTACCATGGTATGCTCTACCTTGTTCTATCAGTTGCAAAATACCAACGACCCTCGTCTCTATCGCATCTGCCGTCACTACTACAATATCAAACGTAGTCAGGTGAAGCCAGACAAAGAGCAGAACATCGACTTGACCGATGATTTCCTGGCTTACTTCCGGAGCAAGAATCTCGGTGAAGAGCCTTGTAACCCTGGTGCTACCTGGTACACAGACTGGATGAGTCCAGCTACGGTTGATGACCTTCCCACTTTGAAGAAGTATGCGGAGATAGACAAGAACACTTATGCCAACTCTGATTATATAGCCCGAGCAGGTCGTCCTTGCCTGAACATCGACTTCGAGATGCCTTCTTGTCCTGGCGACTTGATGAGCTATGCCGAGGTGGAGTTCCTCAAGGCTGAGGCTGCAACCAAGGGTTGGAATGTTGGGGGTGGTGATGCAGAGAGCCACTACGAGGCTGGTGTTCGTGCCAGCATGGAGTTGCTCAACAACTACTATCTTACATCCAACAAGATTTCCAAGGAAGAGATAGATGCGTTCATTGCCAATAATCCGTTGGGTGACAATCCTAAGGAGACCATCAACACCCAAGCTTGGATTCTCCACATGATGAACCCTTCTGAGGGTTGGGCAAACATGCGCCGCTCTGACTATCCTGCCATCTTGAATCGTGATCTCTTGACCAAGAATGGTTTTACTTACACAGATTCTAACTGGTCAATGCCTGTCCGTTTGCAGTATCCTGAGTTGGAAGGTCAGTACAACAGTGCCAACTACAAGGCTGCCATCGACCGTATGGGTGGTACAGACGACTGGCACAAGCGCCTCTGGTGGGACAAGGCTGATGTAAACCTTCAGCCAAACTTCAATCCTCCATTCGGAAAGGGATACAGCAAGTAGTGTTAAGCGTTTAATGTTAAGTATTTAATGTTAAGTTTTATAGGACAATAGATAGAATAATTAATTATGAATAAGACAATGAAACAATATAAAGGAAAAGTCTTGAAGGCTATGATGATGCTCTTCGCCATGTGTTTCGCACTGGCTGGTACATCTACCTTGTCTTCTTGCTCTTCTGACGATGATCCATACTTCACTGTCAGCGAAAATGACGATCCACGTATCTTGAACACCGACTTGGCTGATTCCAAGATAGACCGCAAGACAAATTATAAGTTGGAAATCAAGGTGACTCCTGTTCACTACACTACAGTGACATGGTTGCTCGACGGCACTCAGATTGCCGAAGGTACTACCATCGACCAAACTTTGCCTTTAGGTAATCATGAACTGAAGATTGTGGCAACCACCACCAAGGGCAAGACCACATCCCGCACCTTGAACGTTACCGTGACTCCTGCTGCCGATGACCCAGCCTTGGGTACCAATGCCATCGAGCTTAGGGTAGCCCCAGGAGAAACTACAACCATCCACGAGTGCAAGAACCTGGGTCTCGTTCAGAAAGTTCTCATCGCTGATAAGGAGGTTGCCTTCGAAGTTCTCGATGAGGGTACGACATTGAAAGTTATTGCTCCTTCCGACCTCGCCAATGGCGATTACGACATTACATTGGTAGATAGCAATGGTGTACAGTTTGCAGGCGGTACCATCAAGGTAACCACCGAGGCTCGCCAATCTGTGGAGAACACCATCTGGGAAGGTGAGTTTGCCGTGACATGGGGTACACCATTCAATGCCTTGAAGGATACCTTCCTCTCAAAGGTGAAGGCTGGCACCATCCTCCGTGTCTATGTGAATGGAAATGGTCAGGGTACTGCTGCCACTGCTTGGTGGAACAACATCCTTACTGGTAAGGGCGACCCAGAGCGTGGCGACATCATGGTGGATGGACCTGCTAAATGGGAGTTTAAACTGACCGACTTATCTATCCAACTTTTGACAGAGCAGGATGGTTTCCTCCTCGTGGGTGACGGTTACACCGTAAAGAAAGTAACTATCAAATAAAATATTAGAAAGATTTCCGTTTTATCATAAAACGTCAAGCCTTTGAACTTATGAAGAAATTATTATTATCTATTTCAATGTTGGCATTTGCTTATACAACCTGTGCCAATGTTCCAGTTATCAAAAGCAACCCTAAGATAGAGGCTCAAGTAGAACAAACCCTGAAGAAACTCACCTTGGAGGAAAAGATAGGTCAGATGATGGAATTGGTGACCGACCTCTTTGGTGCCAACGACAAGAACGGTGTGTTCTATATCGACGAGCACAAGACTGATTCTATCTTTTCTCGCTATAAGATTGGCTCTATCCTCAACGCTCCTAACACTTGCGCACCAACCGCCAAGCAGTGGGAGAAGTACATCGAGCAAATCCAGAAGATTTCGATGAAGCGCATCGGCATCCCTTGCGTCTTCGGTCTCGATCAGAACCACGGTTCTACTTATACACAAGACGGTACCCTCTTCCCGCAGAACATCAATGTAGCTGCCACCTTCAATCGTGAGATTGCTCGCCATTCGGCTGAGGCCACTGCTTATGAGACTCGTGCGGTGAGTGTGCCTTGGACTTTCAGTCCTACCGTTGATCTCGGTCGTGATGCCCGTTGGCCTCGTATCTGGGAGAACTTTGGCGAGGATTGCTATCTCAGTTCAGAGATGGGCAAGGCCATGGTCTATGGTTTCCAGGGCGAGGACCCAAATAACATCGACCAGTATCACATCGCCACTTCAATGAAGCACTTCATGGGCTATGGCGTGCCTTGGACTGGTAAAGACCGTACACCAGCCTATATCTCTCCTGCCAACTTGCGAGAGAAGCACTTCGCTCCTTTCCTGGCGGGTCTGCAAGCTGGAGCCTTGACCGTGATGGTGAATTCTGCTTCCGTCAACGGTATGCCGATGCACGCCAACAAGGAAATCCTGACAGGATGGCTGAAGGAAGAGACAGGATGGGATGGTGTGCTTATCACCGACTGGGCAGACATCAACAATCTCTATACTCGTGAGATGGTGGCAAAGGACAAGAAGGATGCACTCCGCATCGCCATCAATGCTGGTATCGACATGATTATGGAACCTTATTCTTGCGATGCTTGTGGCTACCTTATTGAATTGGTGAAGGAAGGCAAGATTCCGATGAGTCGCATCGATGATGCCTGTCGCCGTGTGCTTCGTATGAAGTACCGTCTCGATCTCTTCAAGAACCCAACCCAGAAACTGAAGAATTATCCAAAGTTTGGTGGCGAGGAGTTTGCCAAACTCGCCTTGGAGGGAGCTACCGAGAGTATGGTACTCTTGAAGAACGAGCGTAATATCCTTCCTTTGCAGCATGGCAAGAAGATTCTCCTCACGGGTCCTAATGCCAATCAGATGCGCTGTCTGGACGGTGGATGGAGCTATACCTGGCAGGGTCATCGTACCGATGAGTTTGCCGGCAAGTATAATACCATCTATGAGGCATTCTGCAATGAGTATGGCAAGGAGAATGTTATCTTGAACCAGGGTGTTACTTATAATGAAAAGGGCAAGTATTGGGAGGAGAACGAACCTCAAATTCTGGGGGCAGTGGCTGCAGCGAAGGATGCCGACGTCATTGTGGCTTGCATTGGCGAGAACTCCTATACCGAGACTCCGGGCAACCTGACAGACCTCTGGCTTTCTGAAAACCAGCGCAATCTGGTCAAGGCTTTGGCTCAGACAGGCAAGCCTGTCATCTTGGTACTGAATGAAGGACGTCCACGTCTCATCGCCGACATCGAACCATTGGCACAGGGTATCATCGATATCCTTATTCCTGGCAACATGGGCGGCGATGCCTTGGTAAACTTAGTATCGGGCAAGTCAAACTTCAGTGGCAAGATGCCTTACACCTATCCTAAGGAAATCAATTCGCTCGCTAACTACGACTTCAAGAAGAGTGAGGAGGTGGGTACGATGGAAGGGGCTTACGACTACAATGCGAAGATTACCCAGCAGTGGGGCTTCGGATATGGTTTGAGCTACACCTCTTATCAATATAGCAACCTGAAGGTTTCCAAGTCTGACTTCCGCCACGGAGACATTATCAAGGTGAGCGTGGATGTGAAGAACACAGGCAAGGTGGCAGGCAAGGAGAGCATTCTCCTGTTCAGCAGCGACCTCGTTGCCAGCATGGTACCAGATGGTCGTCGTCTCCGTGCCTTCGACAAGGTGGAACTTCAGCCAGGTGAGACCAAGACTGTGACCTTCGAATTAAAGGCAGACGACTTGGCTTTTGTAGGTTGGGATGGCAAATGGAGATTGGAGGAAGGCGACTTCAAGTTGATGATTGCCGACCAAACTACCTCTGTTCATTGTGCAGATACTTATCTGTGGCAGACAGCCAATAGATAAGCATATATAAAGATTGGGATCCATTCCTGCAAGAATATTCTATGTATTCTTGTTAGGAATGGATTTTGGGAAAATCTTTGGTAAATATGGGGTAGAGAAATATATTGCTCATATTGAACTTATCTTGACTTTTGTTTCTTTTTCACTTTCTTTATCAGAATAACAATAAATGCTATATAATTCCATGCTTGCCAACTTGTCAAAGTAACATCAAATCTGTTCAACAGACTTCTGTATGAATCTAACCACGCATTTGTTCTTTCTATGTTGTACCTTTCTTTATACAGTATATCGTCAAACAAATAGCAATCTTCCCCATGTGCACAGTTTTGAGGAGTCACAGATATTCCTTTCTTTTATATAGACTTATGAAATTATGCGCTTAAGAGTATAGGCTTGCAACTGGGTTTTAGGACTGACCCAGGAAATGGAGTGCAAAGTATGCGCTATGGCGGTCGGTAACGTCAGTCATTCGTTCCAAGCTATCGCCAAGTTTGTCTGCTAATACCTTCGTTCCTCTTCCATCAGCACGGAAAAGCAATGTGTAATAAACAGTCTGTGCAATCCATGCCCAGTCGAGTCTTTTGTTACAGTACAAGCCGCTCATCGAAACCAACAACTGCTGATGACTTGATATATTCTTTAATCTTATCAATCACAGGTTGCGCATTTCTCTTAGCCTCATTTACCCAGTTCACCAGCGAGCCTTCGCTTGGAGTGAGTCCAAATACCTCACGTAAAAAACTTGCTATGCGAGCTGTAAGGAAGAAATTGCACGACACTCAGATAAACCACTAAGGTCTTTACGCTTGAATCATATACCACGTTGTTTGACCGCCGTCTCGGTGCTGTCCGAATACGTTCACCACAGTTCTTGCATATCATCACATAGTGTCGGATTTCCTTGATTACGGGCTTCAACTCTGGAATGGAAATAACCTGCGTCACATAATCAAGCACACGTTCTGCATCTGATAAAGATTCTCCGCAACGAGTGCAATAGTTGGGTACCTCATCGATTATCTCGTCAGGTATGGAAGAGCAAGACAACTTATGCCCATCATGCCCCTTTTGTCCTCCCGGCTTCTTACCACTTGGCTTACGGAGGCTTCTTGTTCTTCTGATACTCATCATTTATACGCTCCTTGCTTAGAGGAGTACTGCTGTTATTAGAGTTTTTGTCAGGATTTTCATACTTAGCCAAGCGTTCCCGTAAGTTTATAAGTTCCGTATCTTTCTTGCGAATTTCAAGGTTCAGAGCATTTATGTTACGGTTCCATTTGATAATCTCGGCATACTGCTGATTGACAGTTCCACGCAATAATCGCATCTCTTCCGTCATACCTTGTAATACTTTTGATGTGTCCGTAACTTGCTCTTTCATAGGTATAAAGGTGCAAAGAAAATCTGAAATATGCAAGAAAGATGGGTATTTTTATAACCTTTATACGAAGATTTTAGAGGAGAGAATACTGACTGATCGATACCGCTGAATAGTTACTAAAAATCATCTACATTTTAATTAAAACTAAACTGGTTGTTGTCTTATACCAATAAGGACTTATATTTCATATACGTAATATTCGCTATTCTATGAGCTTTTAAAGTTTAAAATAATAAGCTAAGGTATTTATTTTAACTATATTGAGAAGAAAAACATATTTTATATAAGGCTCATCAAACATCAATGACGAAAAATATTCAAAATTTCCTTTTTTTTTCAAAGAATATTTTGTTACTTTGCAACGTTAAATAATTCAATTTATATTAAAAAGATATGCAGAAGAAGTTGATACTCGCTGTGGTTGCACTCTGCTGTTCTTCTGTAGTTGTCGGTCAAAATACAAAAACCGACACTATACAGCAAGAACAATTGCAAAATGCAATGGACGAATCAGCATTTACATTCACAGAAGCACAGTTAGGAGAGGATAACGACAGAAGTTCAGATGTTACTATATTAAATTCAAATAGTAATGTGTATGCTTCGGAAGTAGGTTTTTTATATTCACCATTGCGTTTTAGATATCGTGCACTAAATACAAAATACAACGATGTATATATTAACGGTGCACCTATGAACGATATGGAAAGTGGACAATTTCGCTACTCATTAATTGGTGGACTAAACCAACAAACACGAAATGTTGATTTTGCACTTCCATTCGAAAATAATAATTTTTCTCTAACAGCAATGGCAGGAAGTAATAACTACGACTTTAGAGCAGGCTCTATGGCAGGCGGTCATCGCATTACATTGTCAGGAGCCAATCGTAATTATACTTTAAGAGGAATGTATACTTATGGGAGTGGATTCAATAATAAAGGCTGGGCATTTGCAACCAATATTACCTATCGATGGGCAAATCGTGGATATGTAGAAGGAACATTTTATAATGCTCTCTCTTATTTCTTCGGTGTTCAAAAGAAATGGAATAATGGACATTCTTTGAGTTTTTCTACATGGGGTAATCCAACTGAACGTTCATCACAAGGAGCAAGTACAGACGAAGTTTACTGGTTGGCAAATAATTATCAATATAATCCATATTGGGGGTCCCAAAATGGTCATCGACGTAACAGTCGTGTTGTTAATGATTTTGCACCTGCTGCAATCTTTACTTGGGATTGGAACATTAACGATAAAACAACACTTACTACAAGTTTGTTTGGAATGTATTCTATGTATAAAAGTACCAAGCTAAATTATAATAATGCAGATAACCCCCAACCAGATTATTGGAAAAATTTACCTAGTAGTTATTATGATGTGTGGAATGAACAAGACACTCGTTATCGTACTGCACAAGCTTTTGCAGATTGGAATACTGCAGTTAATTGGTGGAGAAATAAAGAAAACAGACAAATACAATGGGACAGACTGTATTATGCTAACCGACAAGCTGCAGCAAATGGACAAGATGCCCTTTATTATGTTCAGGCTAAACACAATAATAATACAACTATAACCTTATCTTCATCGCTCAACACGCATATAGGCAAAGATAAAGTATTTAATGTTGGCTTAATGATAGGGCAAAATCTTGGTAGACATTACCAGACTATGGAAGATTTGTTAGGTGCAAAAAGCTTTCATAATGTGAATACATACGCCATTAGGAATTATTCTGCTAACGATCCACGCATTCAATATGATTTAAATACAATGGGTACACGAGGATTAGGAGCTTTAGTTTACGAAGGCGATAAGTTTGGTTATGACTACAATATAAATGTACGTCGTGGTACTCTTTGGACTAATTTTGCACAAACTTTTGGTAATCTTCACTATATGTTAGGTGCTAAAATAGGATACGATAATATGTACAGAAAGGGATATATGCGTAATGGAATGTTCGCAGATAATTCTTTTGGAAAGAGTAAACACGCAGATTTTGTTACAGGTGGTGGTAAATTCAGTGGAACTTGGACGTTAGGCAGTGGTAATGCTATTTCGTTGGGTTTAGGTTATGAGCAACGAGCACCACAAGCAAGCAATGCTTTCATATCGCCAGAAATGAATAATGACTTTGTTGGAAATTTACGTAATGAACGTATATTCTCAAGTGAAGTAAGCTATCAATATATTGGAAGTTGGTTACTCGCTAATTTTAGTGCTTATTATAATCATCTAACCCACGTAACAGAATGGCAAAACTTCTACTTTGACGATGTCAATTCGTTTACTTACGTCAGTATGACTGGAATTAAGAAAAATTACTATGGTTTAGAATTGGGGCTTGACTTTAAACTCACAAGTTTCTTAAATTTTAAAGCATTGGGCACGTGGAGCGAAGCTAAAAATATAAATAATGCAGATGTAGTTTATATGAATTCTACAAAAAGTACTTTGTATAAAGATGTAGTTTACAACAAGGGAATGAGAGAAAGTGGCACACCTTTATCTGCATATAGTGGTATTCTTAGCTTCCATCAGAAAGGTTGGTTTATCGATTTGAGTGGAAACTACTATGATAGAATATATCTTTCATACGCACCAAGTCTTCGTTATAGAAATACTTTACGAACAATGGGGACACAATTTGGAGGAATGGATGCGGAAGGAAATTATACACCATATAACCAAAGCAAAGGAAAGGGTGGTTTTATGCTCGATGCATCTATTGGCAAAAGCATATATTTAAAACTAGGAAGTCTTTCCATTAACTTAATTATAACCAACCTATTAAACAATCAGAAGATAGTTTCTGGAGGTTACGAACAAAGTAGAAGTAGTTATACTGTTAATCAAACAACGGGTGAGACAACTGCTCGTGCATACGATTTTAATAAAGACCCGAAAAAGTATTATGTTAATGGCATTAACGGAATGTTGAATGTTGCCTACAAATTCTAAAATAGACAAAAGAATATGAGATACATAAAATTTATAATGATAGTGGCAATCTGCTCTCTTTTTGCTTCATGTATGGGCGATAGTTATGCAGAAACTGATGAAAATATGCCATCTCCTTACGGCAATAACGAATTAAAAGAAACGAATTTAATTTCTATTGCCAATCTCAAAGCAAAATTTGCAACACCAATAAATACCGATTACCGTGATGGCAAGAGTTACGAGCAAATAACAGAAGATTTGCAAATAAAAGGAATTGTAACAAGTTCGGATGTTGCTGGTAACATTTATAATGAACTTGCAATACAAGATAAGACTGGAGCTATTATTATATCAATTGGTCAAAGTGGTATTTATGGGTTTCTTCCTATTGGAACAGAGATACTCATAGATTTGAAAGATCTGTATATAGGTAATTATGGAAAACAAGTACAAATAGGAGTTCCAACAAAAAATGCTAAAGGTGTAATGTCTATTGGACGTATTAGCCGTATTGTGTGGGATACCCATTATAAAATTCTTTCATCAAATAATTCTGTAGAAGTAAAAGAGTTTACAAATGGTTCTGCACCTACTAATTGGACATTTGATAACGATGCAGGTAGACTTGGAATTATTCGTAATGTTAGTTTCAAATCGAGTACACCTTCTATAAATGGAACATTTGCTAATTCTTCTGGAGGTGCTGGTAGTGTTTCGTGGACTTTAAATGAGCAAGATGGTAATAAAGTAATTGTATATAACAGTAACTTCGCAAAGTTTGCAAATGCCAAAGTTCCAACTGGAAAAGTTAATATAACAGGTATTTTTAAGCGTTTCAATAATCAATGGGAGATTATTATACGTTCGCTTGATGATATTCAACCAGTTGCTCCAGCCGAAAAGACTATTTATAGTAACTCTTTTGCAGAAGCACCAACTGATTGGAAATTAGAACAAGGGACACTCCCTACTGGTATAACATTTGTTTGGAAATGGGTTTCGCCTACTTATGGAATGAAAGCTTCTGCATTCGTAAATGGACAACGTTACGAAACACATGCACGTGCAATTTCTCCTCTTATAGATCTTACAAAAGTTACACATACTACGCTTTCTTTTGACCATGCAGCGCGTTACTTTGACAACTTTGATAATGAACTTAAAGTACAAATATCCACAGATGGAAATATATGGAAAGATTTAACCATAGACAAGAAACCAACTGGAGAAAATTGGAACTTTGTAACAGCAAAAGCAGATTTAACACCATATTGTGGTAAGAAGGTTTTCATAAGTTTCTTCTATAATAGTACAACTACAACTGCTGCAACATGGGAATTTAAGAACCTCGTAATAAAATAAAATATTGAAAATTAACAAATAAAGAGAAAACAAGTATGAAGAAGTTTATCTATTCTGTTTTAGCATTAGCTTTTGCGGCTTATACGCTCACAAGCTGTGAAGATGTGCCTGCACCATATAATACAACATTTGATGATAATAATAATAAACCAGAACCTTCTAATATGGTTGCAAAAGGTATTGGTACAAAAGATGATCCTTTTAATATTGTAGCAGCACAAAATTATATAACTAAAGGAGAAAATCTTGATAAAGAAGTATATGTAAAAGGAATTATTGTAAGTATTAAGGAAGTCAATACACAGTATGGAAATGCTACTTACTATATTTCTGATGACGGCACAACTTCCAATCAATTTTATGTTTTTCGTGGGAAGAACTTAGGCAACGAAAGTTTTACAAATGCCAATGAAATAAAAACAGGTGATGAAGTGATTATTTGTGGTAAATTAATGACTCATACAAATGGAGTTAAGCAACTTGGACAAGGAAACTATATATATTCACTCAATGGTAAGACTCAAAACACAACACCAAGTGCAAACATTGGGTTAGATGTAGCATTCGATAAAGATATAGCAGGCTTTAGTATATCTAATTTAAAGACACTTCCTGCAGATTTAACACAGGTTTGGACACATGATGCGAAATATAAACAAATGAAAGCAAGTGCTCGTGCAAATAATGTAAACTACGAGACACAAAGTCGTCTTGTTTCACCAGCATTCAGTTTGAAAGGTGTAAATACAGCAACACTTACTTTTAATAATGCATTGAACTTTTTGAAAACTATGCCACTTAACAATGCAATAAAGGTTCTTGTTTCGACTGATGGTAATAACTGGGAATCGGTAGCTATAAATAATCCCCCTTCAGGTAATAGTTGGACTTTCGTTGATTCTACCTGCGATTTGAACAAATATACAGGAAAAGAGAAAGTATTCGTTGCATTTGAATATAACAGCACCACAGATATTGCTCCTACATGGGAAATTAAGACTGTAACTGTTAAGTAAAAAATATATTAA
>ERZ773045.650-NODE-650-length-16942-cov-19.345591_pt1 | contig 16942 bp, 7 predicted proteins | sample MGYA00580635_ERZ773045 | MGnify/ENA primary metagenome ERZ773045 (study PRJEB29015, sample SAMEA2738115) | human oral metagenome | biome: human oral; feature: human-associated habitat; material: saliva | place: China | collected 2261 ...
TACAACACCGAGACGTCGGATTATGTCACCCTGGAAGACATCGCCGGCTTCATCCGCGCGGGCCGCGAGGTGCAGATCGTCGACCTGAAGACCGGCAAGACCAAGCCGGACGGGACGGCCGTGGCCACGCACCCGCAGCTGGCCGCCTACCAGATCGCGGTGGAAGCCGGCGCGGGCGAGCAGCTGGCCGAGCGGTACCGCGCCGAGGCCGCCGCGGCGGAATCCGGGGAACCCGCTCCGGATGCGCGTCCGCAGGAGCTGACCTACGAGTCTTCCGCGGGGCGTTCCGCCGGTGCCGCACTCATGCAGGTGGGCGTCTCGGACGTGAACGATGACAGCAAGGCCCGCCTGCAGGTTCAGCCCGCGCTGGAGGATAACGACGAATGGGCCGTGGACCTGGTGCAACGAGCCGCCGAGCTCATCGCCGGCGCGCAGGTGCAGACCCGCCACCGCGAGGGCAACCACGGGCACGGGTGCCGCCTGCCCGAGCTCTGCCCGATATGCACTCGCGGTCGCCAGGTGACGCAGCCCTAACGCAGTGCGGCACCCGACCGACCACTGACCGCGCACGCCGGTACCCCGGCACTGGTACAACACGAACCATTCACTCACCCTCAACGACGAAAGATGAGGACCCATGACCAACCCCGCCACCGCCTCCGGGCAGTCGCTCACCCCCGCCCAGTGGTGCGAGCGCAACACCTGGCAATTCGCCGACGGCACGCTCCTGGCCGATCTGCCCGCAGGAGCAACCCCCGCGGGCGGCTACCGTAGCGCCCTCGACATCGCCGCGATGCTCAACGGCCCCGAGGGCAAGAAGCCCACGCCCGAGCAGATCCGCATGATTGAGGCCGGCCCCGCCCCGACCCTCGTCATCGCCGGAGCCGGTTCGGGCAAGACCGCAACCATGGTTGACCGCGTGATCTGGCTGGTCGACAACGGCTTCGTGCGCCCCGAAGAGGTGCTCGGCGTGACCTTCACCCGCAAAGCCGCCACCGAGCTGCGCAACCGCATGCGCGCGGGCCTAAACACCCTGCGCCGCAGCCGCCGACTCGAACCGACCGAGGAGGAACTGCGCAACGGCATCGCGGACCCGACCGTGCTGACCTACCACTCTTACGCGAACAACCTCGTCAAGGAGTACGGCCTGCGCCTGGGCGTGGAACAGGACGCGCAGATGCTAGGCGACGCGCAAAAATGGCAGCTGGCCGCGCAGATTGTGCAGTATTGGGAGGGCGAGCTGCCACAGGATCAGGGTGATGTGCCCCTCTCGGCGGCCACCATGATTAACCAGCTGCTGCAGCTTTCCGACGAGTGCGCCGAGCACCTGCGCGAGCCGCAGGAGGTCATCGACTTCTGCACCGAGCAGCTGGCCGCCTACGCCGCGGTGCCCGATTCTCGCCGCCCCGTCAAGAAAGAACGGGACATTCAGAAGGTTCAGCGACTCCTGCGTAACCGCAGGGTGTACGCGCAGATGGCGCAGAGCTACGCCCGCGTGAAGGCGCGCATGCAGGTGCTGGACTTCGGTGACCTTATGCGCCTGGCCGCGCGCATCGCCGAGAGCGATCCGGCGATTCGCGAGGGGGAGCGCGCCCGCTTCAAGGTGGTTCTGCTGGACGAGTTCCAGGACACCTCCCACGCGCAGATGCGCCTGTTCTCCTCGATTTACGGGGCCGATGAGGCGGCCGGTATTCCCGCGCACCCCGTGATGGCGGTGGGTGACCCGAAGCAGTCGATTTACGGCTTCCGCGGCGCCTCCGACGGCCAGATGTTCAGCTTCTACCGTCACTTCCCGACCCCGCACGCGCAGCCGCTCTTCCTGTCCGTGGCGTGGCGTAACGACATCTCGATCCTGAACGCGGCGAACCACGTGGCCGAAAAGCTCAAGGACGTTCCCGAGTGGGTGCGTGCGGTGCGCGGCGATATCAGCGCCGATCAGGTGCCCGACCTGCGCCCGCGCTGCGTGCTGGTCGGGGAGGAAGGCACACCCGCCTTCGAGGAGGCCGCCTCCGGGATGACCGGTCGCGTGGAGATGACCTACTACGACTCCGACCGTGCGGAGGCCGCGGGCATCGCCGAGCGGATTGCCGGGATGCGCGCCGAGGCCGTGCGCGAGTACGAACGGGCCTACGCGGCACACCGCGGCGGCGACGGCTCGGTGCGTCCACGCCTGAAGATGCCCGAGGTCGCCGTGCTGGCCCGTTCCCACGGCCAGCTGGACACGATTCGCGAGGAGTGCGAGCGCCTGAACATTCCGGTGCAGCAGGTGGGCCTGGGCGGCCTGCTCTCTCAGCCGGAGGTCGTGGACCTGGTCTCGGCGCTGCGCGTGCTGGCCGACCCGAACCGTTCGGATGCGCTGGCCCGCCTGCTCACGGGTGCCCGCTGGCGCCTGGGCGGTGCCGACCTGCTGGCGCTTGGGGATTGGGCGCAATCGCTGGTTCGCGAGCGTGAGCGGGCCCTGCGGGAGCAGATGGCCCTGCGCCTGCTCGAGCAGGCCGAAGAGGTCGAGGACGCAGAGGACGGCGCCGCCGAGGGGACCGGCCGGGGTGCTCGCGGCCGTCTGACCGCCGAGCATCTGTGCGCCGCACAGGAGCAGCTGGACGAGGTGCTCAAGGGCGCGGTGGACGACTCCTCGGGGTACGTTTCGCTCATCGAGGCGGTCGAGAACCTGCCGCAGGACGGCCCGGACGGCGAACCTCTCTACGGCGAGCACTACCGTGGCCGCCGCTTCTCCTCGGCGGGCCTGGAGCGCCTGCGCGCCTTCGCCGAGCAGATGCGCGTGCTCCGCGCGGGCCTGAGCGACGACCTGGGCAATCTGCTCTACGAGATTGAACGCACGATGCTCCTGGACATTGAGCTGGCGGTCCGCCCGGGCACCGACCCGCTGGTGGCGCGCGTAAACCTGGATGCCTTCCACGAGGTGGCCGCCGCCTACGGAATGTCGGCCCCGCGCATCAACGCCATGATTTACGCGGGGGCCGACGGCGTGAGCGCGGAGGAGGGAGAGCCGGGCGCTCGCCGCTTTATGCTCTCCTCGGGTGGCGTGAGCTACGTGATGGGCTTCCTCGCCTGGCTGGAACGCGCGGACGACGAGGAGAAGGGCCTGGAGCTGGGCTCCATCGACCCCGATCCGAACGCCGTTCAGCTGATGACGATGCACGCCTCCAAAGGCTTGGAATGGGACCGCGTTTTCCTGCCAGGCCTGTGCGGCACCGTCGGCGGCGCACAGACCCCTAACCTCTGGCAGATCACGGCCAACGTGGCCCTGCCCTGGCCCCTGCGCGGCGATAGCGAGTACCTGCCCTCAATCCTGGAACGCCCCGAGGAAATCGCGGAGTTCGAGGAGGCCAAGAAGCTCGAGGAATACCTGAAGGCCCACAAGGGGGACGCCGGCGAGCACGCGGGCATGGAGGACCGCCGCCTCATGTACGTGGCGATGACCCGCGCCCGCAACCTGCTGGCCGTGAGCGCCTTCCGCTGGAAGAGCACCGCGAAGACCCCGCAGCCGGTCCAGCCCTTCTGGATGGAGCTGTTGTGGACCCTGGCCGAGGCCTACCGGCGGCACGCCGAGGACACGGTGGAGTTCCCCTGGACCGCCCCGCAGCTGGTCGGCATGGGCCTGGTCTTCGTCGTGGCCGACCCCTCAGACGACGGCAAGAAGAAGCCGATTGATAACGTGACCCCCTGGGTTGAGTTCATTGCCGACACTGGGTACCGCCTCAAGGAACCGGTGACCCTGTCGCAGGGCACGGTGCTGAGCCCCGAGGGCCTGCCCGACCCCGACGAGGCGGGCGAGGTCCCTTACGCCTGGGCCCTGGCGGGGGCGATGATTCCCGCCCTGATGCGCGAGGTACAGCTCTCGCCGCTACCGATGCGCGTGCGCACGGTGCGGGAGAATTGCGAGCGCCTGGATTTGCCCGCGCCCGAGTGGCTGGACGAGCTGGCCGCCGAGGAGGCGGAGCGCGCCTCCCAGCCTCCGCGCCCCGGCTATTCCCCCGTGATGGCCGCGGCCCTGCCCGTCGTGGCGGGCGGCTGTTTCAGCGCCCAAACCTACGAGACGATAAACCCGCACCTGGGCGCGGTGCTAACCGCCATGTGGCCCTTCGACCCGCTGGAACGCCCCGTGATTTGGCGCTGGCGCTCCGAGGAGGACCTGAACGAGGGCACCGAGGCGATTCTGCGCCACGGACGCCACGAAGAGTTGAACCGCGAGATTGCCATTAACTCCACGAGTCGCCGCGAGGCGGTGGAGCGTGCCGCCCTGGCCGTCGAAAACGCGGTCGCCGAGTTGGAGGCGCAGCTTGCCGCCGGTGCGGATCTCACCGCCCCCGAGCCCGCCGGAGCCGTTCCCGAGGCCCTGCGCAGCCGCGCCCAGGATTGGGAGCGCGAGGCCGATTTGCTCATGCGCCTGGCCGAGCACACCGAGCCGGTGCTGGCCGAGCAGCTGCCCGGTCACCTCTCGGCCTCCACGTTCATTCGCCTGAGCGAGGATCCGCAGGGCACGGTGCACGAGCTGTTGCGCCCGGTGCCGCAGCGTCCTTCGCGTGCGGCGACCATCGGCACGGAGGTGCACGCCCTCATCGAGGAGCATTTCGGGGTGGTGCCGAGCGCCGATCCGCTGGAGGCCCCGGAGGCAGAGGACACGCTGGGCGTGACCCTGCCCGGCGCGGTCGAGCCGGCGGGAGAGACAGCGCCGGAGGAAGTAGCGGGGGAGGAACACCTCGAGTTCGCCGAGGGCCTTCCACAGGACGCCCTCTTCGACGAGCTGTCCCTGGCCGAGGAGAGCGAGCAGGATTCCTCCGTGCGCTCGCTCTGGGAGCGCTTCGCGGCGAGCGAGTGGGGTTCTCCCGGATGGAAGGAACGCATCTGGGCCGTGGAGTACCCGGTTGAGACCCACGTGGAGGGCGTGAGCCTGCGCGGCCGCATCGACGCCGTGTTCCGCACCGAGGACGGGGATGGCGAACGCTGGATTCTGGTGGATTGGAAGACTGGCCGCCGCCCGAAGGCTGCGGCTATGCAGGCGCGCCGCTTCCAGCTGGGCCTGTACCGCATCGCGTTCTCCCGCATTATGGGGATTGACCCGGAGCGCATCAGCACGGTGTTCGTCTACCTGGGCGGCAAGCGCGTGGAGGAGGTGTGGGACGAGCAGATTCGCGGTGGCCTGCCCTCGGAGGCGCAGCTGGCCGCGGTGATCCGTAAGGCCCGCGCGGGCGAGGGGTAGGCGCTCGCGCTTCCCGGCCCGGCCGCCAATAGCCCTGCCCGGCCCCTGCCGTCAACAGCCTAAACGGATGCGCAAAGCCCGAGCCGCCCCCATCGCGGGGCCGGCTCGGGCTTTGCTCACTCTCGAAGTGAATAGCAGAAAACGCCTCTCGGCCCTACTGCATTAGGGCGGGGAGGCGTTCTCAGCCGCTGAAGAACTATAAAGGTACTTCGTGCCCTCGCACGCTCGGATCATCCGCAGACAACTGCCGCCGTGGCGGCCTCACTCACGCCGTCTGCGGGCCGTGGGGTTCGCGTGCGTCTTTACTCTCAAACACAACCTCGAAAGTACCTCTATAGAATTCTGCCATCGGTGATTGGTTGCGCGGTGCATGAATCCGGCTCGGGGTGTGACATGACCGGTCACGGTCCCCGTCCAATCGTTCCCCCTCGATACCGCTGCCACGGTATCGGCGCTGGTCAGTGCGCTTTTGGGGGTTGTGCTCGTTCTCTGTGGAACGGCACAGGAAAAGTATTCCAGGACTTGACAAAAAAGTCTAAGCGTAAAATAATTGCCCTAAAATGCATGTTTTTGAGCATGTTTCAAGGTGAAATTGAAGCCTTGTGGATTCCCGTTCTGAGTGTTTGGGGTGTGTGGGATTTTGTGAATAAACTCTGCGCGAAGAGGTGTGTTCTGTTTTTAAATCACACCTTCAACTCTCACCCTTAAATGCAATTTTTCGTGCACAAAAATGCAGAACAGGCGCTCAAAATGTGTTGGAAAATACATTGAAAAAATTCGGTGGGAACGCCCTAAATCCTCCGGAAAAGCGCTCCATTAGTACGTTTATGGCCCCCGGGGGTCTGCGCGAAGCAGGCTCCCGGGGGCCAGGAATCTTAAAGAATAGGGGGGGGGCGGCGGCTCGGCGGCGCTCACTGAGGGGCTCATACGGCCGCCGTCCAATAACGGGCTACCCAATAACGAGCCTAGCTCTGCTAGTCTTGCGGTCCGCTCATGAGCGGGGGAGTGTCCTCCTGGCCGAGCAACTCGCCCGAGGAACGCAAATCGTCCTGAATATCCAGGAGCATCGACACCGCGTGGGTTGCGCCGTCCTTATCGTCGGTCTCGACCGTGTGGGTGAGCCACTGGGCCACCGCGAACTCGGCGTAGAAGTTCGCACGCTGCGCCAGGTACGCGTCGGGTAGCTGCGGCATCTGCTGACGGTACACCTCCACAGCCTCGTCGGTGAAGTCGATATCCTCGCACGAGTACAGCCACGCGAAGTCCTGCGCGGGGTCGCCCACGTGTACGTCGGACCAGCCGGTCACCTCGACGATGCGCGCCTCGGAGGGGGTCACCTCCAGCACCAGGTTCTCGGCCCCCATATCGCCGTGCACCACGCGCGGGCGGAACTGCCACATGGGGCCGGGGGAGAGGACCGCCTGCCAGTGCGCGAGCAGGTCGGCGGGCACCTTGCCGGTAGCGGCGGCGCGCTCGAGCTCGGCAATCTTGCGGCGGCGAATCTGCTCCGAAGAGTAGGAGGGCAAATCGGCCTCGTAGATGATGTCCTCGGGCATCACGTGCAGGGTCGCAATATCCTTGGCGATAATCGCGGCCAGGGAGGGACGCCCCTGAGCAACCTCGCGGCGGCTCAGCTCGGCAAGCTGGTCCACGTCATAGACGGAGCCGGGAATGTGCGTGTACACGAAAACATTGCCGCCGGCGTACGGCACGATGCCGGCGACCGTGGGCACGGCAAAGGGCAGGCGGGCGCGCAGGCCGGGGCTGAAGGACTGCAGGATGAGGTGCTCGGCCTCCAGACGCATGCTGGCATCGGGACGGCGCGGGGCGCGCACACGCCAGCGGCGACCGGCCGAGTCGGCGATGATGGCCGAGTCGAAGTCGCCGCTATCTTCGCGGACCGCCTCGGCGCCGACGGGGTAGATTCCGGGCACTCCGGCAGAGACGATGGCTGCAAGCTGAAGGGGAGATAAAGTCACGGGTTAAGGTTACCAAACCATGTGAGCACCCCGAGCCTTTCACCGTATGTTTATGCTGACTAGTGAAGAAAGTTTTGGGCGATGCCTAACCCTCCGGCGGGCGGAATCCCGGGGGAACGCATCACCACGCATTTCGCCGCCCGCGCACGGCCGCCCGCAAGTAGCCGCCGCGGCCGGTTCCCTGCGGTTCCCCCGCGGGCAGGGGCGCAACGAACGGACTGGTTCTTGGGGCACGGGCGTGCTTGCGGTGAACGGGCATCCGCCCGGGACGGCTGCGATGTTCGGCAGGGAATACAATGGAAGACCGGGCAATAGCGGCGCCGACCTTCCCGACCCCGCCCCGTACATCCCGTACGCCCAGCCCGCAGAACCAGCACAGATTCAGCAGAATCCAGCAACCGCGCCGAGCCCCGATGGAGAACGATGACCGCACTACCCCCGCAGCCGCAGCACGCACTCTCCGCTGACGATATCCTTGCGGGCCTCGACCCCGACCAGCGCGCGGTCGCCACCGAGCTCGACGGGCCCATGCGCGTGCTCGCCGGTGCCGGCACCGGCAAGACCCGCGCGATTACGCACCGCATCGCCTACGGCATCGCGATTGGCCGCTACCAGGGCCCGCGCGTGCTCGCCCTGACCTTCACCCTGCGCGCGGCCGAAGAGATGCGCACCCGCCTTCAGCAGCTCGGCGCGTTCGGCGTGCAGGCGCGCACCTTCCACTCGGCGGCCCTGCGCCAGCTCACCTACTTCTGGCCGCAGGTCGTGGGCGGCGCCTTCCCCTCCATCGTGCAGAACAAGGCGGCGCTCATCACCGAGGCCGCGAACCGTCTGCGCATCAGCACCGACCGTTCCCTGCTGCGCGATTTGGCGTCGCTGATTGAGTGGGCGAAGGTCCAGCTACTCACCCCCGATACCCTCATGCAGCGCCTGAGCGAGAAGCAGCTGCCTTCGGCGATTACCCCGCAGAACATGCAGCGCATCTTCCAGGCCTACGAAGATCTCAAGGACGAACGTAACCTCATCGACTTTGAGGACGTGCTACTGCTGACCATCGCCATGCTCGAGGAGGACGAGAAGCTTGCCGCGACCGTGCGCCAGCAGTACCGCCACTTCGTGGTGGACGAGTACCAGGACGTCTCCCCGTTGCAGCAGCGCCTGCTGGACGTGTGGCTGGGCGGCCGCGACGACATCTGCGTGGTGGGCGACGCCTCCCAGACGATTTACTCCTTCACCGGCGCGACGAGCCGCTACCTGCTGGAGTTCCCGCGACGCTACCGTGGGGCGCACACGGTCAAGCTGACCCGCGACTACCGCTCCCACTCGCAGGTGGTGGAGCTCGCGAACCGCCTGTTGGCCGCCCGCCGCCCGCACCCCGATTCGAGCCCGCACTCCTGGGCACCGCCGCTGGAGCTGATGTCTCAGCGCGGCCCCGGCGTGGACGTGGAGTGGTTCGGCTACGCGGATGACGAGCAGGAGGCCGCCGGCATCGCCGAGGATATTCGCGACCTCATCGACAAGGAGGGGGTGGCCCCCGCCGAGATCGCGGTGCTCTTCCGCACGAACGCCCAATCGGCGGCGATTGAGTCGGCACTGTCCGCCGCTCACATCCCGTACCAGCTGCGCGGCGCGGAGCGCTTCTTCGAACGCCCCGAGGTCAAGCAGGCCATGCTCGCTCTGCGCGGCTCAGCCAAGTCCACGGACGGTACCGAAGACGTCACCCGCTACACCCGCGACGTGCTCGGCGGCCTCGGCTACAAGGAGGAGGGCCCCCTCTCGGGAGGCGCCACCCGCCAGAAGTGGGAGTCCCTCGCCGCACTCGTGCACATGGTCGACATGATGGCGCAGAACCGTCAGGAACAGCTTCAGGAGCACCGCGCGAACCCGCGCCCTGGTGTGCCCGAGCCGCTGCCGCTGACCATGCACGAGGTCGTGGCGACCCTGAACCACCGTAGCGAGTTCAACGAGGCCCCGCAGGTCAACGGCGTAACCCTCGCCTCCCTGCACGCGGCCAAGGGCCTGGAATGGGATGCCGTGTTCCTGTGCGGCCTCAACGAGGGCCTGATGCCCATTACCTTTGCGACCACCCCGGATGAGGTGGACGAGGAGCGCCGCCTGCTGTACGTGGGCATCACGCGCGCCCGCAAGTACCTGTGGCTGACCTGGACCATGACCCGCACCGTGGGCGGTCGCGGTCAGCGGAAGCGCTCGCGTTTCCTGGATGACATCGACCCGGCCAAGCGCCGCCGCCCCGCCTCGAACGGCTACTCAGGCGGCTACGGGGGAGCGGCCCGAGGCGCTCGCGGGAACCACTCGTACGGGAACCGCTCGCAGGGCCGTCGCCAGAAGGGAGAGGACTATGGCTCAGCGTTTTAAACGTGAAATTCTGCCGGCCACGGCGGATCGCCCGCAGATTGAGCTGGTCCGCTCGGCCCGCCGCACCCGCACCATCAGCATGCAGCGCGACGGCGTGGACGAGCACGGCAACCCCGCCTACCGCCTGCTCATTCCCGCGGCGAGCACGAGCGAGGAGATTGACGAGCATATCGCCCGTCTGCTGCCGCGTATTCAGCGTCGCGCCGCCCGCCGTGAGCGTGCCGCGCAGCTGAATGTCACCGACGAGTACCTGCACGAGCGGGCCAGCCTGCTGGTGCGCGCCTACCTGCCGGAGCTGGAGGGCACCGAGCAGTTCAAACGGCTCTCGATTCGCTGGGTGAGCAACCAGCGTCAGCGCTGGGGCTCGGCGACCTACGCAACCGCGCAGATCCGCATCTCCTCGGAGCTGCAGGGCGTGCCGGAGTACGCGCTGGATTCGGTGGTGCACCACGAGCTGTGCCATCTGCTGCAGCCGAATCATTCGCGCTCCTTCCGCACCCTGGAGACGCGTTACCCGCAGCTGGAGCGTGCCCGCGCATTCCTGGACGGGTACGCGATGGGGCGCTCGCGGGCCGAAGGCTCGCGCGGCGAGCGCGGCGAAAACAGCGCGGACTAAAATCCAGCCGGCTAAAGCGCTTCCCGAAAATCAAAGAATCAAAAACCAAACGAAACATTCGAGCGGGGGTGGCTTGTACATTCACAAGCCACCCCCGCTCGAGGTTTCAGTATTATTTTGCCGGTCTACCGGGGGTAGTCCCCGCGGTTACTTCTCTTCGGGAGCCTCGCCGAAGCCGCCGTCCAGCAGCTTCTGCAGCTCAGACTCGAAGTCCACGTCGTCCAGGCTGATTTCGTTCATGCGCGCATCGTAGGCGGTGAAGTCTTCCAGCTCGGCGGGGGTGGGCAGGGTCTCCGGGGTGTCCCAGAGGCCGTCGCGTGCCTCAATGCCGTGGGCGTTTTCGTACCAGCGCCAGAACTGCTGTGCCTCACGCACCAGGCGCGGGCGCAGTTCCAGACCGACCAGGTTCTCGAAGACCTGCTCGCTGGGGCCGCCGTCGATGCGGCGGCGGGCCATGATTTCGGTCAGCTGCGGAGCCTTGGGCAGGTTGCGGGTGGCATCCTCGGTCACGACGGACACCCAACCCTCGATGAGGGCCAGCAGACCCTCGAGACGCTGAACGGCCAGCTCCTGGTCCTCGGTGCGCTGGGGGCTGAACATGCCGCCCTCGAAGGCCTCCTGAACGGCCTCGGGGTCGTTCATGTCCACCTGGGAGGCGGCGTCCTGCATACGGTTCATGTCCACGCGAATACCGCGGGCGAAGCGGGCAACGAGCTGGACCAGGTCCTCACGCAGCCAGGGGTTGGCCTTGTGCAGGCGAATCAGCGCGGCCTCGCGAACGGCCAGGTAGAGCAGAACCTCCTGCGGCGGCACCTCGATGTCGTCCGCGAGCTGCTGGTAGCCGTTGGGCAGTAGCGCGGAGTGGCCGGGGGCGAGGGGGAAGCCCACATCGGTGGAGGAGTACACCTCACCGGCGAGCTTCGCGAGGGCCTGGGCCATCTGGGCGCCAAAGATCATGGCGCCAACGTTGTTCAGGAATCCGCTGTTGAAGATGGCGGCGATTTCTTCGGGCAGCTCGTCCGCGGGGCCGGGCATGACCATGGCCTGGGTGACCTCGGCGGCCACGGGCTCGACCATCTCGCGCCAGGAGTCGAAAGACTGCTCCACCCATTCGGCCTTGGACCAGGCCTGAACGGGAAGGTTGTGACGCTCGATGAAGGTGACCGCATCCAGCCACAGGTCGGCCAGGTTGGCAGCGTCCTCGACGGCGCGCTTGAGGTTTTCGGGAACCGCCGGGTCTTCGCCCATGGAGGCGAGCATCTGGCGGGTCTGGTTCTTGACGTTGGTCCAGTTCACGCCGCTAGGGCTGGATTCGTCGGATGCGCCGGCAAACATGGCCTGCACCTGCGAGAACATGCCCTGCAGCATAGCGGGGTCGAAGCTCATGCCCATGTTCTTGAGGTCCTCGGGATCGATGTTAATGCCGAAGGGGTTCTGCCCGCCCTCACCGAAGAGCGCGCCGAAGGGGTTCTGTGCGTTGGAGGAGGCGCCCTTACCGCCCTGGCCGGTTGCCCCTGCGGAGGGGTCGAAGCCCTGCTCCTGCATCTTCTTAATGAATTCTTCGAGGGGGTCACGCTCGTTGGAAGCGTCGCCGTGGTGGTGATCAGACATCTGAAACCTTTCCTAATCCGAAGGTGGGCACAGCCGGCCCGCTCGCTGTCCAGCCTACCGATTTTTGCTGTGAATTTCCCGTGTCGGCGCCTCGGATGCGCCTTAATCAGCTGAGGGCTCACAAGCGGGTCTTCACCCGGTTTGACCCCGACCTTAGCTCTAGCCGAGGGACCGGCCAGAAAAGGTGTGTTGATGAGGGCATTCATCCGGTAGTCTAGAAAACATGACTAAGCCCACCTCACCGTCCGAATCCGAGAAGTCCTCATCGAAGGCTTCCGCCGAGTCCTCAGCTCATCGCCGTAAGCGCGGATCGCGTAGCCGCGAGCGCCGCTTCAACCTGCGTTCCGTGAGCGCCGTGGCGACCTGCGCGTTGCTGGCCGGTGCGTTTGTCCTGCCCAGCTCGTACGTGAAGGAAGGCCCCGGACCGCTCTTTGACGTGCTCGGCACCTACCAGGATAAGGACGTCATCGAAGTTTCGGGCGCCCCCAGCTATAAGACCTACGGCAAGCTCAATATGACCACGGTGTCGGTGGCAGGCGGCCCGTACACTGAGCTGTCCGGCGCGGAGGCTTTCTACGGGTGGCTGGCTTTTGACGGCAACCGCAGTCTCGTAGTGCCCACCGACGCCCTGTACCCGCACGTGAGCCACGAGACGGCCACGGCCGAGACCGGCGCGCAGATGGCCGATTCGCAGACGCAGGCGAAGGTCGCGGCCATGCGTCACCTGAAGATGCAGGTGACCGAGAAGGTGCTGGTGAACACGACCGTTGAGGGTTCTCCCGCGGCGGGCGTGCTGGAGAGCGGCGACCGCCTCCTGAAGGTGGGGGACAAGCAGATTACCACCCTCAAAGACGTGTCGCAGGCGGTGAACGCTTCGAACGGCTCGCCGATTCAGGTGACGGTTGAGCGCGACGGCCAGCAGCGCACGGTGACGCTGAACCCGGTGCGTTCGGCCGAGGGCGACCGCTGGGTCGTGGGCATCAGCCTGAAGCAGAGCTACGATTTGCCGGCGCAGGTGCAGTACAACCTGGACGGCGTGGGCGGCCCGAGCGCGGGCCTGATGCTGGCCCTCGGCACGGTGGATAAGCTGAGCGAGGGCACCCTGCTGGCAGACGAGGATGCCGGCGGCGACCCCTACCGCAGCTACGTGTCGGGTACCGGCACGATTGATGCGAACGGTAACGTTGGCGCGATTGGCGGCATCAAGTACAAGATTTTGGCGACGGGCCGCTACGGCGCGCGCTACTTCCTGGCCCCCAAGGAGAATTGCGATTCGGTCCTGAAGATGCAGGAGCAGGACCCCTCGATGCTCAACTACTACCATGCAGGCCAGGTGCGTGGCACGATGGTGGTGGTCCCGGTTTCGACGCTGGACGAGGCGGTGCAGGTCGTGGGCGCCATTAAGTCTGGCGCCCCCGATGATTCGCTGCCGCGCTGCGGATCCTAACGTGCAGCTCTAACGTGCAACCCTGACGAACGCGGGCGCTTCCCTCCGGGAGGCTTCGGGCCCCGGCTCACTCGAGCCGGGGCCTTCGTTATGCGCGGTGACCGCCTCGCGACCGGTGAGCGTGTGTGCGAATAGTGGGATAGCGGGCGAACGACCCCTCCTCTGACGTCATGTCACCGTTCGTTCCTCCAACCTCTGCGATACTTAAGGTAAAGAACATTTTGAAATGATGAGCGAGGAATTGTGTCTGAGTCGACCGATAAGACCCCACGCCCACAGAAGAAGGAGCGAGCAAAGAAGCGTCGCAGCCCTCTACTGATGACGATTGTGGTTGTCGCGGTTCTGATTGCCGCATTTGTGGGACTATCCCAGGTGTACACGGACTGGCTATGGTTTGACCAGCTGGGCTATAGCACCGTCTTCACCACCCAGATTCTTTTGAAGGCCGCGGTGTTCGTTGTGGCCGCCCTCGTGGTGGCCCTGCCGCTGTGGGCCTCCATGACCTACGCGGTCCGCCACGCGGATGTTCTGCCCGCCACCCGCGAGCAGAACGCGAAGGATGAGGCCGGCCCGAACCAGAGCGTCCCGACGAGCGCCTCGGATGCGACCGAGCAGATGCTCCGCGACGTGTTCGGCCAGCAGCGCGCCGAGGATAGCATGCGCCGTTACCACGAGAGCGTGGATAAGGCGCGTAAGCTTTTGCTGATTGCGGTTCCGCTGCTACTGGGCCTGTTTATTGCCTCGGCAACGATGTCGCAGTGGAGCACGGTCGCCCTTTTCTTCAACCAGCAGTCTTTCGGCAAGACCGACCCGGAATTCGGCCTGGACTACGGCTTCTTCGTGTTTGTGCTGCCCTTCCTGCGCGTGGTGGTGTCGCTGGTGACCTCCTCCGTGGCGCTCGCCGCGGTGGCCGGCCTGTTCATGCACTACTTCTATGGCGGCATTAAGGTGCAGCCGGGCGGCGTGACCACGACTCACGCTTTCCGCCGCCACGCGGCCGTGCTTGCCGTCGTGTTTGTTCTGACCCGCGCGGTGAGCTTCTGGCTGGACCGTTACTCGTCCACCCAGCAGCAGGCCGGACGCTGGGCCGGCGCCATGTACACGGACGTGAACGCATCCATTCCCGTGAGCGCCATCTTGGCGGTTTCGGCGTTGCTGGTGTCGTTCATGTTCATTGCTGCAGCGGTGAAGAATCACTGGCGTCTGCCGCTGATTAGCACCGCAATGCTGGCGGTCGTATCGCTGGTGGCCGGTGGCCTGTACCCGTGGGTTGTGCAGCGTTTCCAGGTGGTTCCGAACGAGCAGGGCGCGCAGTCGCAGTTTATTCAGCGCAATATTGATGCGACCCGCTACGCCTACGGCCTGGACAAGATTGAGACCACCCCGTACGACGCGACCATCGACACTCGCGCCGGTGCCCTGAGCTCTTCGAGCGCGACAATCGCGAACATTCGTCTGCTGGATCCGAACGTGGTTTCCTCCGCGTTCGCGCAGATGCAGCAGTTCCGCCCGTACTACCGCTTCGAGTCGCAGCTGGCGGTGGACCGTTACACCGTGGGTAACACCACGCAGGACACCGTGCTGGCGGCCCGCGAGCTGAACCCCACGCAGACCAACGGCGATTCCTGGTACAACCGCCACGTGGTGTACACCCACGGCTACGGCGTGATTGCCGCGTACGGTAACCAGGTGGATTCGGCAGGTAACCCCAAGTTCTTGCAGTCCGGCATTAAGGCGACCGGTACCCTGAGCGAGGATTACGAGCCGCGCATCTACTTCGGCATGAGCTCGCCGGAGTACTCGATTGTGGGCGGTAGGGGCGACACCCTGGAGCTGGACCGTCCGCTCTCTGCTGACGAGACGAAAGCCTCCGACGCGAAGTACACCTTCTCGGGTAACGGCGGCCCCCGCGTCGATTCGCTGCTGGCCCGTCTGTCCTACGCGATTAAGTTCCAGTCTTCCGACATTCTGCTCTCGGATGCGGTGCGCGACGGCTCACAGATTCTGTACGAACGCAACCCGCTGGACCGCGTGCGCAAGGTGGCCCCGTACCTGACGGTGGATTCCAAGCCGTACCCGGCGATCGTGAATAACCGCGTGCAGTGGATTGTGGACGCCTACACGACGAGCGATCAGTTCCCCTACGCCCAGGGCAGTTCGCAGGACTCCGCCACCGCGGCGGGGGCTCAGCGCTCGAAGTCGGTGAACTACATCCGCAACTCGGTGAAGGCCACCGTGGACGCCTACGACGGCTCGGTGACCCTGTACGCCTGGGATGAGGAAGATCCGGTGCTCAAGGCTTGGCAGAGCGTCTTCCCCGGCACGGTGAAGAGCTATCACGAGATGAACGCTTCGCTCATGAGCCACGTGCGTTACCCGACCGACATGTTCAATATTCAGCGCACCATGCTGAATAAGTACCACGTGACGAACGCTCACAGCTTCTACGCGGGCGATGACGTGTGGTCGATTCCGAACGACCCGACCAATGATCGTAACCAGCCGATTTCGCCGTACTACCTGTCCCTGCAGATGCCCGGGGATTCGCGCGCGCACTTCTCGCTGACGACGACGTTCATTCCTCAGCAGAGCGATTCGAACTCTCGTAACGTGATGTACGGTTTCCTGGCCGCTAACGGCGACGCCGGTACCGGTAAGGATGGCGAGCGTAGCGCCGACTACGGCAAGCTGCGTCTGCTGGAGTTGCCGCGTTCTTCGGTGGTTCCCGGCCCGGGCCAGGCTCAGAATATCTTCAACTCTGATGCCGAGGTCTCGAACCAGCTGAACCTGCTGCGCCGCGGTTCCTCCGAGGTTATTAACGGCAATATGCTGACCCTGCCGGTGGGCGGCGGTATGCTGTACGTTCAGCCGGTGTACGTGCAGTCCAGCGGTGACGCGAAGTACCCGCGTCTGCAGCGAGTGTTGGTGAGCTTCGGCGATAAGGTTGGCTTTGCCCCGACCCTGGAGGAGGCCCTGAACCAGGTGTTTGGTGGTTCCTCGGGTGCTAAGCTGGACGGTTCGGCGTCGGCCAGCCCCTCGGCTTCTGGTTCTTCGGGCGCTTCGACCGGAGGTTCGACCGGCGGTTCGTCGGCTTCGCAGTCTTCGGAGCTGAAGCAGGCTCTGACGGATGCCTCGAAGGCGATGACCGATGCTGATGCGGCAATGAAGAAGGGTGACTGGGCCGCCTACGGTGAGGCTCAGAAGCGTCTGGAAGCAGCCGTGAAGAAGGCTCTGGAGGCTGAGGAGGCGCAGAACAAGGGCTCGGCAACTCCGAGCGCCTCTGCCTCCGCGGCGGCCAGCCCCTCGGCTAACGCTTCGCCGAACGCATCCGCAAGTGCTTCGGCTAGTGCCTCTCGCTAGGCCGGAGGCCTTGGCGAGCAGTTCCTCGGGCCGCTGAGCGTGCCCGGAGCCTTCATTGCGCATGAGGTGGGGCCTCTCCTCCACACGGGGGAGAGGCCCCCACCTTATGCGTCTCGTTCGTTCTCTGCAACCGTGACGTCTGCCTGTACCCGCCCATTTGGCTCGGAGCGCTCTGAACGGCGATGCGGGACTTGCCGAGGGCGTCAGAGACCCCGTAATGTGCAATTCGCCACAAATTATGTTTTTAATTTGCGAAGGTTCCCCAAGGTCTGTATAGTTATATGAGTCGCCGCGGGGTGGAGCAGTTCGGTAGCTCGCCGGGCTCATAACCCGGA
>ERZ773045.652-NODE-652-length-16930-cov-8.313600_pt1 | contig 16930 bp, 10 predicted proteins | sample MGYA00580635_ERZ773045 | MGnify/ENA primary metagenome ERZ773045 (study PRJEB29015, sample SAMEA2738115) | human oral metagenome | biome: human oral; feature: human-associated habitat; material: saliva | place: China | collected 2261 ...
CCCTATAAAACCCCATGGAATTTTTATAGGGAAGGGATGATTTTGCCTGTGTTTGCCTGTGTTTGTCTGTGCCTGAGTTAGTGCTGAGCGCGCAGGGTTTCTAGGCGCTCCTTGAAGACATCTAGGCCAATGATTTGGCGCGGTCGCAGCTCATCAACATGGCCGTCTTGCACATACACATAGGCCGCGCGCACCTGGCTGATATCCACGTTTTGGCTGGCCGCCCAGGCGTGCACATACAGTGAAAGCTGATCTACCCGCACGCGCTGACCACCGGTTTTCCAGTCCACAATCAGCCACTGGGCGCGGCCTTTTTCAACCGCTTTAAACACGGCGTCAATACGGCAACGCACATTGAATCCAGCCAACCTAATTTCCTGGTCAATTTCGGTGGCGTAGGGACTATAGCCTCGCAGTATCTCCAGGTCAGCGATGTTATCAAGCCAGTCGTTAACCTGCTTGCGGTCAGCGGGGCTCAGGCGGTCACTGCCGGCTTCAGCTAACGAAAGCAAAGTGCCTTCACTGTTTAGACGCTGCGACATTTCCTCATGGAAGGCTGTACCTAACCGCGCTGCCTTGGAAGGTGGCGGCGGCAAGGGGCGACGTAAAGACATGATGAAGTCTTCTTTACCCACTTTGGCCATGGCCGTGGCAGCCAGGTGACTAGGCAAAACAATTTCCTGCCCGTTTTCTTGGCGGATTTGGCGCTCTTGCAGCAGCAGGCGGGCTTGGCGCCACCAATCATCAAGCTGCGGCGCTAAACCTTCCGGTATTTGTAAAGCCTCTTCGGAGCCAGCACCCTGGCAGCCGCCCGCCGCGCTGACTAGGGCAGCTGCGCGCAGCCGCAAACTCAGCCCAGCCTGCTTGCCCAGCACTGCTTGGCCCGGCGCATCTGCAACACCTGGCTCTTCCAGGCCGGCCAGGGCGTCGAGCTGGTGCGGCCATACAGACACCGAGCTTTGGTCTAAGGCGCGATTGCTTAAATCATCGTCGCGTTCATCATCTGCTAGGAACTGCACCATCTGTGAACGCTCTAGCTCTTTCAAAAACCGGCTGGTCATTTTGGGGGTCTTTGAAAGCGCCGCATAGTGGCTGGTAGTCAGCAGCAGCTGGCTGCGGGCCCGAGTGTAGGCCACATAGGCCAGGCGCCGCTCCTCAGCCACCTCCCATTTACCAAGCTCACTGCGGTATTCCTCGCCGGCAGCCAAAATCGCATCTTTACCGGCCTGGGGGCTAAGCCCAATAAATGGGCACGGCGGCAGTGAGTCATAGTCGCGGCGCAGGGTATGGGGGAACTCGCTCACCTGGGTGATCCAGCTGTTTGCCAGCACCGTGTAGTCCTCTTTAGGCCGGCTACGGTAGCTGGGGAAATTGGCTTCCACCAGGCCGGGAACCACCACTATGTCCCATTCCAAACCTTTGGAGGCGTGCACGGTTAGCACTTGCACCGCGCCGGGGGCGGGCTCAACTTCAGGTAGTTCCAGCCCGCGTTCTTGGTCTTGGGCCGCGTTTAGCCAGCCTAAGAACACTTGCGCCCCAGCTTCAGGGTTTTGGGCTTTGAACGACGTCGCCTGGGCTCGCAGCGCTGCTAGCGCCCGCGCCCCCACCTCATTTACATCCACGCGCGCAGCAGCTTCAACATCCAACCCCAGGGCGCGCTCAGCCCAGGAGATGAAGTCCACCAGTTCTAAGTTGGCGGCGGCATTAGCTTCTTGCAGTATGCGCCCTAGGCGTTTGGCTTGGTATAGGCCCGCCGGTGACAGCGCGCAGGCATATTTTTTGCAGAAAGCTTCAAATGCTGCAAAGTTAACCACTATCTCGCTTAGGGCCTCAGCTAGCAGCGGCTCAGCGCTACTTTGCCCAGCGCTGGCGCGGGCGTTAACCAGTTCGCGGGCAAAGCTCCACACCACGTCTAGATCGGCGGCGTCGATCCCTACCAGGTCAATTAGCCGCATTAAGCGGTCGGCGCTGGTGGGGTCTAAAGCCACGCTCATCAGGGCGCGCACGTCAGCCACTTCGGGCACATCCAGCAGGCCACCTAAACCCACCACCTCTACCGGGATGCCACGCTCAATCAGGGCGGCCACGATCGGGGTGAATTGGCTGCGGGTACGGCATAGCACCGCCATAGATTTACTTGGAGACCAACGCTGGGCCAGGAATTTGGCGATCAGCTCAGCTTCAGCCAGGCCATCTTGCACTCTGGCAGCCCACACTTTGCCGCGCTCATCGCCCACCCCGGGGCGTTTAACCAGTTTTTCTACTTTCACCTGACCACTGGCACGCAGCGGGTCACTGATGCGGTTGGCTGCCTGCAAGATTTGTGGATCGTTACGCCAGGCAGTGGATAGTTGCAGCACCGGGCCGGCGCCGTTGCTGAAGTGGCGGTGGAACTGGCCTAGCGCCGCTGAGCTGGCGCCGCGCCAACCATAAATGGCCTGGTTGGGGTCACCTACGGCCACCACTCCGCAGCCGGCAAAGAGGCTGGAGAGCAAAATGGTTTGCGCCACCGAGGTGTCTTGGAACTCATCTAGCAGCACCGCTTTGAAGCGGTCACGGTATTGGGCGATTACGCGCGGCCCCACCCGCTCATCAGTAACGATCCGGCAGGCCAGCGCCACCTGGTCGCCAAAGTCCACCAGTGAGTTTTCACGTTTGTAGTCAATGTAGCGCTCCACCAGATCCAGCACTTGGATACGTTTGGTCATGGCTGGCAGGCTTTTGGCGTCAATCGCTTTGGCTGCCCCGCGCACTGAGCGCAGGTCTTTTAGGTTCTGGCCCAGATCTGCCATCAGTTCGCGGGCTTCATCTACGCTAAGTAAGTTTTCGTTAAGCGAGTTGGCTACCTGCAGGGCTAGTTCGGTGGCTGAATCTAGGGAACTGAAGGGTTCTTCAAATTCTTGGCCCCAGTTTTCCATCAGCTCATACATGATCTGCCAGGAGCTGGCGGGGGTCAGTACGGCGGTGTCGGTTTCCAGGCCTACTTCTAGGCCCCATTCGCGCACTAGGGAGCCGGCAAAGGAGTTGTAGGTGGCTACGGTGGCCTCCCCCGCCACTGCTGTAAGCTCTTGGACTTGGCTGTTGCTGCCCCCTGTCTCGGCAGCCGTGGATGGGCCGGCAGCTGTGGACGGGGCGTCAGCTGACGCTGACTCATCAGTGTTAGAGCGAGTACTTGACGGTGTCCAGCCAGGATAGCGATACAGCTGCCCGAGTCGGTTTTCGATGCGTTCGCGCAGCTCATGGGTGGCTTTACGGGTGAAGGTTAGACCCAGTACTTGGCTAGGGTCCACCTGCCCACTGGCCACCAGATAGGTTACGCGCGCACTCATGGTGGCGGTTTTACCTGAGCCGGCCCCGGCCACCACCAAAGTTGGTTTTAGGGGCGCAGTAATTACCTTTTCTTGCTGATCAGTGGGCATATGCTTTTCACCCAACGCCGTAAATAGCTGAGCGGGGGTTAAGCATTGCGGCGGCGTAGGTAGGGCTAGAAACTGGGCCCCGGCTGCTGGTTTTGGTGCGCTCATAGGTAGTTCCGATCGCTTAGGGCGGGGCAGAAATCTTGGTAGGCGCAGTGGCGGCAGTGTTCTCCGGTGCGCGCCTGATAGCTGGGCCCTAAACTGTCGCGGGCGGCGGCGCTGATCAGGTCTGTATCCCAGCCTTGGCCAGTTTCTAGGTAGTCACTGGGGGCTAGCTCGCGCGAGCCGGGATAGGTTAAAGCATCCACCTGGGCTTTTTTGTTTTCTTTACCCAGCATGATGAGCGCCCCACCGTGCACGTTTTCGCCGCATGCCTGCAGGGCTACACGGTAAGTGGCCAGCTGAGCGTTGGTTTGGGCGCCGGCAGAGTCCACACTGGCGCCGGTTTTAAAGTCGATTACGTCTATGCCTTGACTGGTGTGTTCTAGGCGGTCTGCGCGCCCGGAAATTTTGATTTTAAGCGGGGCGCCATCCACTTCTAGTTCCACCTGGGCGCGCACTGGGCACTCCACTTCTACCTGCATGTTTGCGGGACTGTTGGCCAGGTAAAGGGCCAGGTTTTCCACCATTTTCTCTACTCGTTGGTTTTCTTGGCGCCCATACCAACCCCCGGGTAGCTGCAGGCTGGAGCGTTCACGATAGAACAGGTCTAGTAGCTGTTCGCGGCTCAGCCCATGTTCTTGACCTTGCTGGGCCAGCCAGTGGATTAGCGCCCCGATCTGCTGGGCGCTGGAGCTTGCCGGCGAGCCCCCGTGGCGTTGCAGGTACCAGCGCAGCGGGCAGGTTTCAATGTTTTCCACGTCTGAGGGTGAAAGTCTCGCCCCGCGTTGGCGGGCTTGGTTTACGCGCTGGGCTTGTAATTGTTTAAGGGCGACGACGGCGCACCTGGCTGCCTCAGCGCCCAGCTGGTCTTGGCTTTCTAGCTGGGCAGGCAGCTCGGTGAGGAATTGACTGGCCCCAGCGATCCCCAGCCAGCTGCGCGGATCGGCTCCGGGCACTCCACGCTGGGCCAGGGCGGCTAGTAGCGCAGCGATTTGTGGGGCCCCGGCGCCGTCGTTGCGTTTCAAATCAAGCATTAGTTGCCGACGCAGCGTAGCTACCAGGCCGCGCAGAGTGTAGGCTCCGCCGGGCTGGATTGGTTCAACCGGGACACCACTTTGGCGGCTTAGGTAGTTGAAGAAACTGGAGGGTCCCTGCTCGCCACCGTTAACTGCACCCAGCCACAGTTGACTGTTGGCCCGCGACATGGCGGCCACCAGCAGGCGCATCTCGTCACTGCAAATCTGGGCGCGGGCTTGAGCCAGGGCTTGGGGGTCCAAGCTGGCAGTTAAGCTAGCTAAGTTGACAGTGTCAGCTATACGTTGGGAGACAATGTCGGTTAGTAAACCGGTTTGGGTAAGGCTGTCACGTAGGCGCAGGTTAGGCCACACGCCGTCGTCGATACCTAAAACCGCCACAAACTCCCACTGACGCCCCGCACAGGCCGCCACCGTCAGCACCGAAACACCCTGTGGACGCGCCCCTAGAGCCGCCACCGAGTCTGAGGCCACCTGCTGGGCCTCTAGCTCATCAAGGAACTGCTGACCGGGGGCTGAAGGATTGCGTTCACTCCACACCTCTAGACGTTTAAACAGGGAAATAACCACGTCCAGATCATGATCGGCACGTTGGCGCAGCAGCGAGTCGGCCTCAATGTCTAGGGCCAGTTGACGCCAGTATTGGGCTTTGCCGCTGGCCTGCCAGGCCCCCCACACCAGGGCCTCTAGCCCTTCGCTGCGTTCTTTAGCCAGGGCCTCATTAATGGCTTGGGCTACTTTAGCTTTGGCTGCCAAGGTGGGGGCTGCTTCTAGCTGGTCAAACAGCTCAGTGTCGCTAAGCACTCGGGTGCTTAGGTGATCTGGGCTCTCCCCCAAAATACGTCGCAGCCGACGTAGCTCAATGGCACTAAAGCCCACCAGGGGACTTAGTAGCAGGGCGCGGGCTGCTTCTTCTTGCACCACCGGCACGCCCAGTAGCTGCTCTAGGGCGGCGCGGGCGCAGTCAAGTAGGGCCTTCGCGGCTGGTTCACTGCGCAGCAGTAGGGCAGGGGTGTCTGGGGCTAGGGGTACTCCGCCGCGCCGTAGTTCTTGACGGATCAACTCCACCGAGCTGCTTTGGCGCACAATCACCGCCATTTGCCCCCAGGCCAGGCCTTGCTCTAGATGCAGTGAGCGCATATGTGCGGCCACGGCACCCACCTGGACAGTGTCATCTGGGGCTATTTTGAAGCACACGCTTTGGCTGTTTTGCGCCAAATGCTGGTAGTTGGGGCGGCGTTGGCTGATGCATCCGGCTACCTGTACTTGCTGCACGGCCAGTTCAATTAGAGCAGCGATTTGGCGTGAGCCGCGATGTACTTGCGGCAGGGTTAGGGCCACGGCGTCAAAGTCGCGTGCGGCGCTGGCCAGCATTAGTGGGTCACCGCCACGGAAGGTTTCAACCGCCTCATCAGGGTTGCCTAACACCACTATTTGGGTGCTGCGTCCGTCCTTGTGCTCGACGCCGCCGGGGCTAGTCACGCCGACGTCGCCGGGCTTCCCCGCACCAGTGGCGTCACCAGATCCATTCGCACTGCTGCGGCTGCCAGGTCCTTGCGCGCCACTGGCGCCACCGAGGCCAGCGCTTGGCATCTGGCCAGCAGACCAGCCTTGTCCCTCAGCCTCGCCAAGGTTTAGGGCAGCTAAAGCGTGCAGTAGGCGGGCGGTGGCCGCCGTGCAGTCTTGGTAGTCGTCTACCACCACCAGATCTGGCAGCTGTGGTGGAGCGGTTACATCGGCTTGATACCAATGCTCTAGTGCATATAGGGCCCGATCTTGCAGGCGGGCGGTGTCTAGTTTCAGCGCCATGGCCCGGTTGGCGGCGCTGATGTCACTTTGGCTGTCCCACAGTTTTAACAGTGGCGCCGCCTCACACCACAGCTGTACCTGGGCGGCCTGGCCCAGTTGCTCTAGCAGCTGGTAGTCAACCCCCAGCTCACCGCAGCGCGAGAACAGGTTACGGATTTGGGCGCGAAAACCGCGTGTTTGAGTTACTTCAGCTGGTTGAGACCAGCTGACCTGGCCAATTAGCTGCTCTAGGGCGGCGTCCTCATCAGCGCCCATCAGCAACACCGGGGCTGGCAGGGGTTGTAGGCGCTGGCTAAACCACTGGCTTAGGATGCGCAGCGCAAAAGCCGCCGGGGTAAACACGCGCGGGGTGTCCACCTGCACCGACGCCGCCGGGCCGGCCCCCGCAGCATCCTGGGTATAGGTTTGGGCTGACGCCGCCGGGCCGGTCTGGGCCGGGCCGGACTTATCCGCTGGGACGCCTGAGTCTGCCGTCGGGCCGGTCTGAGCTGGGCTGGGCTGAGTTTGGGGTGACTGCGACGCCGCTTGGCCCTGGCGGCTGGCCAGCTGGGTTTGAGCCTGCACCAAATAAGTGCGCAGCTGATCTGCACGCACGCGCGTGGGGCTAAGCAACACTGCTTGACGCCCCTGCGCCACCGCCTGGGCCACCAGGGACACCGCTAAAGTAGTTTTGCCACTGCCCGGCGCCCCCAAAGCCACCAAATTTCGCCCTTCGCCAACTAGCTGGGAGGCTTTAGTGGTGAAAGCGTCTGGTTGTGGCAGCTCAAAGCGCTGCGACGGCGGCGTTAAGCAGAATTTGCTCATGTAACTATTGGAACACAGCTTATACACGCCAATTCGTGTATTTTTTGCATTGCAGTAGCATTATGTAAGTAAATTTCCCGCATTCCCTGCCGGCCCACTACTTCTTTACTAGGAGCTTTACATGCAGGTCACCATCGGCATCACCAACGTTGCGCGCGAGCTAACCTTCGAGACCAATGACAGCCAAGAGCGCGTACTTTCCACCATCAAGGCCGCTCAGGGCTCCCCCGCCGTAGTTCTCGACGACGACAAGGGCCGCAAGGTTTACGTGCCCACCTCCGCTATTGCCTACGTAGTGCTGGGTGAAAGCGAGCCGCGTCGCGTGGGCTTCGCCCTCTGATTCTTCAGGCGCCTTCTTTAGACTGCTGCTGGGCGCCACTTTTTAGGCGTCCTAGGCGCCGCGCCGCCAGCTAGAGGCGCGCACAAAACCCCACCGGCCTAGCCGGTGGGGTTTGTTTTTATGCAGATAGCCTCATACGCGCAGGCCCAGGCCCTTCATGCGGGTGGCCGCCCCAGCAGACAGGGCGTCGTGGTAGCCCTGGCGGGCGGCGTCGTCGGCAGCTAAACCCTTAAAACGTGCCAGCAAAGCGTGGAAAGTACCCACTTCCTCACCAACCACGCGCCGCCCCCACAGCCCCAGGCGGGCCGCCAGCTGCGGGTCAGAACCGGCTGCACCCAAAATGCTGGCAGAAGCAAAAGCATCCAGCTCACGGTGGTCCAGATAGGGCTCTAGCTCTGAGGCCAGCGCCGGGGGCAGCAGCGAGACCGCGTGGGCCGCAAAGTCGCCCAGCAAACCCATACCCAAATAAGTCTTAAGCACGCGCTCAGGCCAGTCAGCCGGGCGAGTGCGCTCATCGTAATCACCCAGCGCCCCCATAAACGGCTGTGCATTATCTAGCGCATCCACCCCCAGCTCGCGGCTACGGGTAGAAACCGCCTTAAAATCCTGCGTGGTTTGGGCACTTAGCCGCATCAACGCGGCCCGCGTGACCATGTCGGGAGCCATATAAGCATCCTTGCCCAGGCGAATGGATTGCACCGATAAAGACCAGGTAACCAGCCCAGCCACCAAATTAAACGCGGGGGCCCCAGAGGCTGAAACATTAGAAGCAGTGTCCATGGCAACAGTTTAGTCAAAGCCGCTCACATTAGTGAGGCGCTGACGTGAACTACCCCATTTACACTGCCATAAAGCCAAAAAAGCGCCTAAAGTTGAAGGCATATATGAGCGAGAACAATACTGACATTGAGGCCACAAACACTGGCCTAATTAACTCCGCTGCCGCCACCGCTGTGCGCCCCGATGAGGTAGACGCAGACATCAGCGCCACCGCCGACAGCCTTGATTTAGAGACCAAAACCTTCGCCCAGTACGGCGTAGAAGAGGAAATTACCAAGGCCCTAGACGAACGCGGCATCACCCACCCCTTCCCAATCCAGGCATTAACCCTGCCGGTGGCGTTAGATGGGGCAGACATTATCGGTCAAGCCAAAACCGGTACCGGTAAAACCCTAGGCTTCGGCATCCCGCTACTAATGGACACCCTAGGTCCCGGCGAGGAAGGTTGGGATGAAGACCCAGCCGCCGGCAGCGCCCAGGCCCTGGTTATTCTGCCCACTCGTGAGCTGGCTAAACAGGTAGCTGAAGAGCTCAGCGCCGCCGCCAAATACCGCACCGTGCGCATCGCCCAGGTTTATGGCGGGCGCGCCTATGAGCCTCAAATCGAGGCCATTAAAGCTGGTGCGGAGGTTATTGTGGGCACCCCCGGGCGCCTGCTAGACCTGATTAATCGCGGCATTTTGCGTCTAGACCACGTCACCACCGTGGTGCTTGACGAGGCAGACGAAATGCTTGACCTGGGTTTCTTGCCTGACGTGGAAAAGATCCTGGCCGCTACCCGCCCCGACCGCCAAACCATGCTCTTTAGCGCCACCATGCCGGCCGCAGTGATTGCCCTGGCCAGGCGCTACATGAACCAGCCCACCCATATTCGGGCCCAGGAAGATCCCGCAGACGACACCCTCACAGTGCGCAGCGTCTCCCAGTACGCCTACCGCGTGCACGCCATGAACAAGGTGGAGGTTATCTGCCGCATTTTGCAGGCCCGCGAGCGCGAAGGCTGCATTATTTTCTGCCGCACCAAGCGCACCGCCGACACGGTCACCCGGGAGCTGGCCAGGCAGGGTTTCGCCGTGGCCGCGCTGCATGGTGACTTGGGCCAAGGTGCCCGCGAGCAGGCCATGCGTGCCCTGCGTAACGGCAAGGTGGATGTGCTGGTAGCTACCGACGTGGCCGCCCGCGGTATCGACGTCGACGACGTCACCCACGTTATTAACTATGAGTGCCCCGAAGACGCCATGACCTACGTGCACCGCATCGGCCGCACTGGGCGCGCCGGCAAGCACGGCACGGCGGTCACCTTTGTGGATTGGGAGGACCTGCCGCGTTGGCGCCTGAACTGCAAGACGCTTGGCTTGGAGTATAAGGAGCCGGTAGAGACCTACCACACCAGTCCCCACCTCTACAGTGACCTGGATATTCCTGAGAATGTGGGTAACCGCCTGCCGCGCTCGCAGCGTAAGCGTGAGGGTTTAAGCGCTGAATATATTGAGGATCTGGGCACCACTGGCTCTCGCTCTGCCGCCCGTTCTCGCGGCCGCTCTCGGGGTCGGGGGCGCGCTCACCGTAAGGCCGACGACGCCGTGCGCACTAAGCAGGCTAAGTCGCGTCGTCCCCGTAAGCGCACTCGCGGTGCTCGCCGCACTAAAGCTGCTGAGTAAAACCAACTGGACAAAACCAGCTTGAAGCCGGCTAGAAGCCTGCTGAAAAGCCTGCTTAGCCAAGCCTGCTGGCCAAGCCAAAAAACTGGGTAACTTCTTAAAACCCACTGAGTGAGCTCTAAGGAGTACACTGGCTCAGGTAGGCTCCTTTAAACGCCGCAAACCCCCGTGCTCGGTTGAGCCGGGGGTTTGTTCTTGGCTTTGGCCGCCCGCGCAGCAGGGCCCACCGCTGAGGCTAGGCCCCGAACTGCTTTACGAAGGTCTCTACCGCGTCCACCATCATCTGCACCGCAATAGCTGCCAGCAGCAAACCGGCAATGCGGGTTAACAGGGTAATGCCAGATTGCTTAAGAATCCGGTTAAGCACCGTGGAGAAGTGCAGGGTTAGCCAAATGATCACGTGTGACATCACGATAGCCACACCCACACTAATCCAACCGGCGGTGGAGCCAGAAGAATCAGCTGCCACCATGGCGGCCACAATCGCACCGGGCCCAGCCAGTAGGGGCGTACCTAGGGGCACTAGGGCTGCGTTAACCCCGCCGGTAGCGTCAGGGTCAGGATTTTCATCCATTTTGTCAGTAAGCAGCTCCAAGGCCACCAACAGTAGCAACAGACCACCAGATAGCTGCAACGCGGGCACGCTAATACCTAGAAACTCTAGAATGTAACGTCCAGCTAAGGCGAATACTAAAATTACGCCAAGGCTAACTAGCGTAGCTGTGCGGGCAGATCTTTTACGCTGAGTATCGGACTGCTTGCCAGTTAGTGACAGGAAGATCGGGATGGCCCCCACCGGGTCTTGAATAACTACCAGCGTAGCTAGCGAGGTAGCAAACACATGGGGTTCAAAGATTTCCACTACCCCTCCAAAATGGGTAGCAGACCCTGCTCCACAACGCGCTCGTAGAACTCTACCGGCATTAGGTTTTCGCCTAAACGATTAGGTTTACCAGCCCCGTGATAGTCGCTTGAACCGCTAATTCCCAGCCCCAGATCCTTAGCAAGACGCAGGGCCTGCGCACGGGCGGCGTCGTCGTGATCGCGGTGGTAAACCTCAAGCCCAGCCAAACCAACCTCGGCCATGCGGGCAAAAACCTCGTCGGGAATTAGACGCTTGCTGCGGCTAGCGGCACGCGGGTGAGCCACCACCGGTACTCCCCCAGCCTCGCGTACCAGGGCACAGGCTTTGACCGGGTCGGGGGCATAACGCTCCACGGTGTAGGGCGAGCCAGGCTTAAGCGGGCCGGCAAAAACCTCGCTGCGGTTTTTAAAAGCCCCGGCAGCTACCAGCGCGTCAGCAATGTGAGGGCGTCCCAAAGTGGCTCCGGGAGCTGTCTGAGCGACAACTTCTTCCCAGGTGATGGGGTAATCCTTGCTTAGTCGCTCAACCATAAGGCGGGCGCGCTCATGGCGGGCTTCATGCGAGCGCCTAAGCTCCCGATTTAAAGCCACATTGTCGGGGTCGTGTAGGTAAGAGAGCAGATGCAGGGTAATTCCCTGGTAGGAGCAGGAAATTTCCATGCCGCGCAGCAGTTTCAGGCTGGTGCCTTCGATTGCTTGCGCAGCTTGGTGCCATCCATCTGTGGTGTCGTGGTCGGTCAACCCAATAACGTCCAGACCGCATTCGAGAGCGGAAGCGATTAACTGTGCTGGGGTTTGGGTGCCATCGGAACAACTTGAATGAGTATGAGGATCAATGCGCACAATTGGATTGTATGGCCTAGGGGGCTCAGGCGCCGTTAGGCTCACCCGGTTGTTAAGATGCCGGCCCTAGAAGTCTTGACGCCTCGCTGCCAGCGAGGTCCCAGCCACGCCGCCGGGGTCCAGCGTTTAAACAGCTTAGGGCCCAGCGCGTTAAACGGCTTAGGGCCCAGCGCGCCAAACGGCTTATGATGGCTTTATGACTGAGGAAAAATCCGCCGCTTCCAGCGACAACCAGACTTTAGCTGACCGTGGTAACAACCGCTCACGTCAGCCCGCCAACTCCGCTTTCCGCGAGTTCATTGGTTCCAACTGGGGCCCGCGCCCGGAAAACACGCAGGGTCGTAACGAGTCTGCCCCTTGGGCTGCTGCCCGCCGTGAGGCTTTGGGCAAGCTGTTCCCCAACAAGCGCCTAGTGATTCCTGCCGGCCCGCTTAAGGTGCGCAACAATGACTGCGATTACCGCTTCCGCCCGCACTCGGCTTTTGCTCACCTGACCGGTACCGGCACTGATTTTGAGCCCGACGCCGTGCTGGTGCTTGAGCCCATCCGTGACGGCGGCGAGGGCCCCACTCACACTGCTGTGCTTTACTTCCGTCCGCGCGCTTCGCGTTCAAGCGAAGAGTTTTATGGCGACCCGCGCTACGGCGAGCTGTGGGTAGGGGTGCGTCCTTCCCTGGAGGAAGTTGAGCACGCCACCGGTATCGCTTGCGCCCACATTGACTCTCTAGGTGACGCCCTAGCTAAGGATGCGGGCACGCTAGAACTGTGTGTGGTTAGCGAGGCTGACCCCAGTGTCACTGAGCTGGTCAACCAGGTGCGCAGCCAAAACGGTGCAGTAGACGCCCAGGTTAACGCCGCTAACGACGCCAAGCTGCTAGAGGCTTTGGCTGAGCTACGTTTAATTAAGGACCAGTGGGAAATTGAGCAGCTGGAACTGGCTGTCTCGGTCACCAAGTCCGGTTTTGAAAAGCTGATTCGTTCCCTGCCGCGCGCCACTGAGCACTGGCGTGGTGAGCGTGTGCTGGAGGGTGCTTTTGGCGCCGTGGCCCGCGAAGAGGGTAACGGTCTGGGCTATGACACCATTGCCGCCTCCGGTAACCACGCCAACACGCTGCACTGGATTAACAACGATGGGCGCGTGCTTGAGTCTGACATGGTGCTGGTTGACGCCGGCGCCGAGGTGGACTCGCTCTACACCGCTGACGTGACCCGTACCCTGCCGGTTTCGGGTACTTTCTCTGAGGCTCAGCGCAAGATTTATCAGGCAGTTCTCGACGCCGCCGATGCTTCTTTCGCTAAGGCTAACGAGCCCGGGGTGCGTTTCCGCGACCTGCACAATGCCGCCATGGAGGTTCTGGCTGAGCGTCTAGAGTCTTGGGGCTGCCTGCCTGAGGGCGTCACTGCTGCCCAGTCACTTTCGGCTGAGGGCCAGTACCACCGCCGCTGGATGGTGCACGGCACCAGCCACCACCTGGGCCTGGATGTGCACGACTGCGCCCAGGCACGGCGTGAAATGTACATGGATGCACTGCTAGAGCCGGGCATGTGCTTCACCATTGAGCCGGGCCTGTACTTCCGCGCCGATGACCTGCAGGTACCTGAGGAGCTGCGCGGCCAGGCTGTGCGTATTGAGGACGACATTGTCATTGACCCTGATGGCAGCGCCCGTCGCATCACCGCCGATATTCCGCGTGACACCGACGACGTCGAAAACTGGGTACGTTCTCTGCGCGGCTGATACGTAGTTAAGACCGGTGAAATTTAGCCATTAAAACTGTCTTTACTGGCTAATCTAGGTTTTGGGGTGGCACTTACTAAAGAGGTGCCACCCCAAAACTATTTGGTTTATTTAGCCGATCTTTTCACACTTTTGAGGTTAGCTCTGGCCATAGCTAGGGGGCTAACCTGAGGGCATGGAGGTTATGCGCACCCGTTCCGCAACCCGCGTCTACATCGCTCGTTTAGCCGGCACAGCGGTCTTTGACCCACTTGGTGATCAGGTAGGCAAAGTAGTTGACGTCGTCGTTTTAATTAACCTGCGCGCAGCTCCCCGTGCAGTGGGACTGGTAGTTGAGGTGCCCGGGCGCCGTCGAGTATTTGTGCCCCTTTCCCGCGTAACCGCCATGGAACCGGGGGCGGTAATTACTACCGGCGTACTTAACGTGCGCCGTTTCTCCCAGCGTTCACTAGAGACCCTGGTGGTGGGTGAGCTTTTAGATAAGCGCGTAACCCTGCGTGACGGGTCGGGCACCGTGGAAATTCGCGATGTGTGCATCGAAAAAGACCGCAACCATGACTGGAATGTGACGCGTCTATTTGTGCAGCGCCCGGTCACTGGGCGCCTGGGGCTACGCAAGGGCGAAACTTTCACCGTTGAGGTGGGCGACGTCATCGGCCTGTCGCTACGCCCCAATGAGCAGGGGGTTAGCGCACTGCTGGCCACCATGGAGGATCTAAAGCCTGCTGACTTGGCTGATGCCCTGCACGAGTTACCCCCGGTACGCCGCCTTGAGGTGGCCACAGCCCTAACCGATGAGCGCCTAGCTGACGCCCTGGAGGAGCTTTCGGCTGAGGATTCGCTAGCTATTTTGTCTAAGCTTGAGGCCCCACGCGCCGCCGACGTTTTGGATGTTATGCAGCCTGACGACGCCGCCGACCTAGTCTCCGAGCTGCCCTTACCTAAAGCTGAAGCCCTGCTGGCCCTGATGGAGCCCGATGAGGCTGCCGACGTGCGCCGCCTGATGGCTTATGACGACTACACCGCAGGTGGTTTGATGACCACTGAGCCTATTATTTTGCCTCCCGAGGCCACTGTGGCCACCTTCCTGGCCCACGCCCGTAAGGAGGAGGGCAGCCCGGCCCTGGCCACTATGGGTTTCGTGGCTCGTCCCCCACTAGAGTCACCTACTGGTCGTTTTATTGGCGTGGTGCATTTACAGCGGGCCCTACGTGAGCCTCCCCAAACCCTGGTGGGCTCCATTATTGATCGGGATCTGGAATCAGTTTCCCCGAGTGACTCTATTGGTACGGTTACCCGTATTTTGGCTACCTATAACCTAACCGCCTTGGCTGTAGTAGATGATGCAGACCGCCTGGTGGGAGCCGTCAGCGTCGATGACGTTTTGGACCACCTCATGCCCGATGACTGGCGTGACGCTGACGATGACGTAACCGATGAGGCCATCGAAAAGAGTGCAAATGGCTGACTCTCTAGACACTCCCCTAGACCCTTCACGACGCGGCTGGAAGCCGTGGCGGCGCGGCAGCGGCGATAAGGACGGTTTTGGCCGTTTTGCTGAGGCCACCGCCCGCTTTATGGGTTCACCCTCATTCGTGCTGTATATGACCATTTTCGTAACCGCCTGGATCGTTGCGAATGTGGCCCTAGCTAGCGTGGGTTATGCCTGGGATGAGTACCCATTCATCCTGCTTAACCTGGCTTTTTCTACTCAGGCTTCATATTCAGCGCCGCTGATTATGTTGGCGCAGAACCGCCAAGATGACCGTGACCGCGTAACTGCTGAGCAGGATCGTCAGCGCGCTGAGCGCAACCTGGCTGACACTGAGTTTCTGACCCGTGAAATTGCGGCGCTGCGTCTAGCTATGAACGATGTGGCCACCCGTGACTTTGTGCGTTCAGAGATGCGTGACTTGCTGATGGAGATTGTGGCTGAGGAACGTAACCTGATCCAGGCCGCCGCCCAGCAGCAAGCCGAGTTTGCTCAGCGTCAAGCTCAGCTAGATGCGCAGCAACAGCTCAATAACCCCAACCACGACTAGACGCCGTCTATCGGCCCAGCTAACACCCTTTTGGGGGCGGCAGCTTTTTCGCTGCTAGATATCTCAAATGTGATCTATGACCACACCGGTTCAATAGAGGTGTTAGCTGGGCTTTAGTATTAGCTCATGACACTACCCACCCAAGAGGCTATTGAGGCCGCTCTAGAGCGCGTCATCGATCCTGAAATTCGCCGCCCAGTTACGCAGCTGGGCATGGTGCGTTCTATTGATATTGCCGACGACGGCGCAGTTACTATCGGTTTGAACCTCACCGTGGCAGGTTGCCCGCTTAAAGACACCCTAACCGCTGACACCCAACGCGAGGTTGGCGCCGTCGCTGGCGTAACCAGCGTCAAGGTGGAGCTGGGGGTTATGAGCGATGAGGAGAGGGCCGCTCTACGCACAAAGCTACGCGGTGGCGTGGCCGAGCCGGAAATTCCTTTCACCAAGCCCGGCAACCTGACCCGCGTCTATGCGGTCACCTCCGGTAAGGGCGGCGTTGGTAAATCTTCGGTAACCGCTAACTTGGCTGCCGCCATGGCCGCCCAGGGGCTCAACGTTGGCGTGGTTGACGCCGACATTTACGGTTTCTCTATCCCCCGCATGTTGGGTGTGGACCACGTACCCACCCAGCTTGACGGCATGATTGTGCCCCCGGTTTCCCACGGGGTGAAGGTTATTTCTATCGGCATGTTTGTGGGCGAACACCAGCCGGTGGTGTGGCGTGGCCCGATGCTGCACCGCGCTGTGCAGCAGTTCCTCACCGACGTGTTCTGGGGTGACCTAGACGTGCTGCTGCTAGACCTACCTCCGGGAACCGGTGACGTGACCATTTCGGTGGCTCAGCTGCTACCTAACGCCGAGATTTTGGTAGTAACCACCCCGCAGGCGGCTGCCGCTGAGGTGGCTGAGCGTACCGGCCTGATTGCCAGCCAAACCAAACAGAAGGTGGTTGGGGTAATCGAGAACATGTCCTACATTGAGCAGCCCGACGGCACCACCCTAGAGATTTTCGGTTCCGGCGGGGGCGCACAGGTGGCCGCTAACCTGAGCCGCGAACTGGGTTATGAGGTGCCGGTACTGGCGCAGCTGCCGCTGGACATTAATGTGCGTGAGGGCTCTGACTGTGGGGTGCCGGCTTCTATTGCCGACGACGGCCGCCCCGCCGCTGGCTCCAGCGCCGCCCAGGGTCTAGCTGGGGTGGCGCGCAAGCTGGGTCACCGTGCACGCGGCCTGGCTGGCCGTAGCCTAGGCGTCAGCCCGGTTTAAAGGCACTGCGCCTTAAGCTGCACTTTTACAAATGCTCCTTTAGCAAACCAAACATTTACCAAACCAAGCCGTGGGGGGCCCGTTTGCATTGCAAGCGGGCCCCCCACGTCTAACTTGATTTCGGACCTGATCAGTTTTAGACCTACTCGGTTTTGGACCTAACCAGTCTTGAGCCTAACCAGTTTTGGCTCTAATTAGGTTTTGAGCCTAATCAGTTTGGGTCTCTAG
>ERZ773045.656-NODE-656-length-16912-cov-8.784185_pt1 | contig 16912 bp, 4 predicted proteins | sample MGYA00580635_ERZ773045 | MGnify/ENA primary metagenome ERZ773045 (study PRJEB29015, sample SAMEA2738115) | human oral metagenome | biome: human oral; feature: human-associated habitat; material: saliva | place: China | collected 2261 ...
GCATGTTCGTTCTGCCGATGGCAGAGCGGGTTACTTTCAGTTCACTTTCCTTATCAGATTCTACGATGTCGAGGTAGCCGTCGCCATCTACATCTTGCAAAGCATAGGTAGGGCGATTGATGCTGTGGCTGAGTGACACCCCAGGATTGACGGCAATCTTGACGTTTACAACAGGGATTGTAACAGGTGTGGTAAAGGAGGTATTGACGGATTCTGAGGTAGAAGAAGCATTTGACAATGATTTAGCACTCTTCCACACTATTGGCTGGTCAAAAGATGAACCATTATTGAATGCAACACGCACGGTGTAGTCCTCCAGTAAGCCGTTACCTTCTATCCATACCCTATCCGGCAAGCCGTCACTATTCAGGTCGGTAAGGTTGTACTTTTCTTTATTTTCAGAAGTCGTAAGTCCGATGCCCCCGGAATAACTACCACTGCCGATACTGAAACCACCACCGGTACTGAACGTTGTGGCGTTACCACCTTGTATCTTATCAAAATCCCACTTGATTGGTTTGGAGAATGTATATCCGAAGTTTAACCTAACATCACCATTCTGATAAACCCGATCCACCAAACCATCACCATTGATATCAATAAAGCTCTCTTCGCTCCAGTCCTCATTGTTAGGAGTGCCCAATGACAAACTGACGCTGGCTTTGCCTTCCAGTGATGACTTCAGGTTATTATTGTTACTCTTAGAATTCTTAGCGTGTGGTATCGTTATTGAGAATGACGCAACAGGGATACTTCCAAGGCTCCATGTCTGTGATAGATTGCTACTCTTGATAGTACCAATATCTGTCTTTTCTCCACTGATACCACCTTGAGTGTTGGTGTATTGGATTATACCGCCGGCAAGGATGTCGGGGTAGCCGTCACCATTGAAGTCCATCATGGTGGATTTAGTGGTGCTGCTGCCTGTGGCATTGTTGACCGTGAGCATACTTACACCTGTCTGTATGACAGTGCTGGTGCTGGTGGTCTTTTGTGTGATGGCAAATGCACCTGTCCCTTGTAGGCAGTCTCCGCTTACTGTATTGTCATTAGCCATCTCTCCAAAGAGATTACCAAGTACAACATCCTGCTCCGTCAATCGAGCTGTTCCGGCTTCCGTTGCCGTAAGGTAGATTTCTGTTCTCTGTCCTGTCCAGCGTGACAAGGTGTTCAAGTCCGTTCCTAAAGGTGTAAAGACCATCTTCATAGGGTCGAGCCTGTCTTTTTCACTTTTTGGGAGTTTTAGCAGACTTTCATCTATAGGCTTGGCATAGCGTCCGTCAGCGGCATTGTACACAAATCCGCCCCAACCACGATAAAGATCACCATAGCCCTTGTCCTGCATCTTGGCATAGAAACCGGCATTAACCTTAGTAGCGACAGGAGAAGACGAAGGCACCACACTTACTGTCGACAACGTTACATTGACACCATCCAATGTCTCGGAATAGAAGAACTCGAACCAAAGTTTTTCAGACGGTGCGGAAGTAATCTGCATCGGTTCGCCAAATATCAAACCATTAACGATGGAATATTCTTTCTTGGAAATAAGTGACGTTGCCGTTTTGGCTGTAAGTGTTACCTTACCGCTTACGTTGTTAGAGGATAACTGTACGGTAGGTGTTACCGTTAGGCTTGTACCTTGTGTGGAGGTATAGGCTGCTGGTAAACTCTTTGTGTCGGAATAAGTGCTGTATCGCACACCCAAATTCACATTGATAGGTGAACCTACGGAATCACGATAAGTGGCAATGGGTTTCCACGACAGCGATGCCCAATCCACGTTGGAGGAAGCGACAACCTCACAGGAAAGGTTATCAAAGCCGTCTGCTACTTGATAAGAGGCTGTTATATCTCCATTAAAAGATTCTTTGGGAGCAAAAGTACGTTCGAATACGGTACGTTTCCCATAGTTGGGATTGCTGTTCCCTTGTTCATCCGTCTTGTTATTGGCAGCAATGATACGGATAGTCAACTCGTCGGTTGTAGATGGCTTGACGAATTTACCGGAGAATGTTATATCTTTGGCATTAACGCCTATCTCACCCTCACTGGTATAAACAGCCCCCTCGGTAGCCTTGTATACATTGGAGGTGTAGCCATTGGGCTGTATTCCCGATGTTAGTCCTTGATAGATTACTTCCGGTGACCAAGTGACGTTATCGAATGCACCGTTACTCGTTTCGGTATTGCCGGACTGTACACGGAAATAAATCTTATCACCTTTTTGAACAGTGATATTTGAAGCGGTGGCAGGATAACCGGTTTCGTCACCTTTGGCTATCATCTTCTGCCATAGTTCCGTACCACCTTTTTGGATGGCAACACGCACACCGTCTGCCTTATCGTATTCCGACTGGTCGAAGTCACCAGTCGGCTTCAACAAACGTACTTCACCCGAAATATTCACAATACCAGCTGCCGGTGCTTGCCATACACGCACCATATCCTCCATAGGAGAATTGGCAATGACCTCGGCTTGTTCTTCGGGCGTGACTGCTCCAACGGAAGTATCTAACTTGCTATTGTCGTAAATAATGGGACTTGGTGTGTCTGCACTGCTCAGCGTAAAGGTTGGTATGGCATTGCCTGAAGCATCAAACTCTATATGATTGAAATATACCTTTCCGTCAGAAACAAGGTCTACCAATCCGTCACCATTGATATCGGAGAAATAAACTGTAGTCTTGGATGAGGTCTTGGAGAGGTCTGTACCAAGGGTGGCAACAATCTTTTGCCATCCTGCTTTTACATCGGCTCCTCCAGAGTAGGAGTTACTACTAGACTTAGAGAAATTGCTGATACCACGAACTCGGATGGGCTCTCCATAGATAACCGCACCATCAACGGAACGCTGTTGCGGTCTGTAATAGATAGCTCCATCTTTCTTATACACCTTGTCGGGGGCACCATCACCATTGATGTCCGCAAAGGTGGACAGTCCGCTTGATTTATCATTTGAATAACTAAAAGATGCTCCTGCTGTATTACTTGTCGTTGCACTACCATCGCCAAGACCGACACCGGCATAGAATGATCCACCAATGGATGAACTCAATGAACCGCCCAATGCAGTGGGTTTATCACTGAAACGACCACCCACAGCTGTAATCGGGTTGAGGAACCCAGCATCCAATCTGTCATTATGGGTATCCCACTTCTCTCGGCTGTTCTTAAAAGGCACATACCCCTTAGCAGCCTGTACATCATCATAATAGTCGAAATTCTGATAAGACACTTCTGCACCTTTGTCATCGAGTTGCTTTACACCCGTAAGCACATCTTTGTTGAACGCACCCTCGCCATAGGTAAAGGCATAACTGCGGAGCGTACTTCCTTGGAAGTGCACCGTTAGCTTCTCTAACAAACGATTCGATGAGGTTAGGAAGCCATATCTTGCATTGTTGTTTTTGAGTCGTTTCTGTTTACTGCCTTCTAAGACAACCACTGTGTGGGGTGCTTGTCCGCTATTACCAGCACGTACTTCCTTAAGATAAATGGCTTTTGCCACAAGTCCACCACGAACAGGTTCGTCGGCTGTCTCATAGACGTATTCGATATAATCACCGTGTGTTTCTTCCACACGTTTGAGCTTCCATTCGGTAATCACCTCACGGCTTTGACCGCTTGCATCGGTGATGGTACCTTTGAGAACGGCACCTTCTCCACCATAAATATATTTGATTCCTTGTTTGTCGGTTACTTCCCAAGTATAGTCGGCAGGAGAATTACCCTTTCGGATAATACGGCTGAAGTCTCCTCCCTGCCGAGTGTAGAACTGTCTGTCCGCTTTTCGGTTCATCTTCTCACCACGGTGAGCCACACCCATCTTGCCGTCGTCACCCATCGTGGAAAGCATAGAACCCGACATCAAATAAGTCTCGGTTTCTTTACTTGTATCGTATCTTGGAACACCCCAGCGAGTATCCAACGTAATAGAAGGAACAGAGAGATTCCAACCCTCTCCAAGCCATCCACTACCGCCTTCACTGCTGTACTGTATGCCCAAAGAAGGAGCCATACCATTGCGTGCGGGAGGCATTTCAAAGCCATACTGAAGATTGGCAGAACCTCGGTTGTTGGCTGTAGGAGGTGTAATGAGATTGATTTTTGATGTCGGATCCGCTGCCTTGATGTCGTTCATCATTGTTGGTGTGAATCCGTCGGTCTGTGGTGATTCGGGTGCTTTGATGACACCGTTAATCATATCTGTAAAGTGAGTGGTCTTTGATACCACACAGGCAGAAGCCTTGTCCACTTTCACCCTTTCGAGAGCCACCCAATGCTTTGTCTCTTTATCGAAATAGTAGGTGTTGATATCGTCTTCAGTAAAACCGCTTGGTATCCTCGTGCGGTCATACTTGATTTTGACTGTCGCACCCTTCCCAGCAAAGTGTTCGCCGTGAGGCAAGAAGCGATACCCCTCGTCACGTGCCGTCACATTGGTCATACCATAGTCCAAAGCGGGGATATCCGTTTCACGAAGTGCCGTAATGGTGTATTTCCCCGTTTTAGAAATTTCGCCCTTGGTAACGGAGAGCGTATTGCCGGCTATGACAAGGCTGTCGGATTGATGAGCAAGGAATTGTTTTCCAACCACTGTTCCAACAGAAACAAAGGCACGGCTGAAATCAGCTTTGCTATTCCGTGCAACGGAAAGCGTTTTGTTTACGCTTTTACCTGATACCGAAGCCGTGAGAGACAATCGACCTGTGCTAACAGGAACTACACCTTCGAACTCTCCATTTCTGACAGTTATCTTTTGTCCTGATATAGTAATCCCATCAGCTTTGCCACGGATAAATCCATGGACGTATACCAAAGAACCGTATGCTGTCGGATGCTCTGAGAACACAATGGATTCTTGTGTCTTTTCGAGCGGGGAGGTCTCTATGCGGACATTCCTGACGCTATAACTGTAAGAGGCATCAGAAGGAAGCGTGAACAATATGGTGTTCTTACCTGCCTTAACCCAAGAGGGACTGATTTCCTCCCGAACGGTCTTCCATTCCTTGGATAGTGCCGTAAGATAACCGCCCACTCCCGGACGGTCGTTGATACTCTTGCTTACGCCCGATGCAGAGGATACACCCTTTAGGTCATAAACAAGCCATACCCGTGAATTGGAAGGAACCTTGGCAAGAGTAATCTCGAAAAGGTTGTCTTCGGGATTGTCTGACACTCGTCCGTCAGGTATGCCGACAACGCCGCTGTTTGGTGTAGCAAACGACGTGGAGCTTCCAAGCCCCGCAGAAACATCGTTTCCATATTTTTCGGAATGTTCCTCTCGGGGCAGTTCCCCTTTGGATATCTTGTTCCCTTTCTTTTTCTTTCCTAAAAGCTGTCCGGGCATAGCCTGAACTTTCCCGGAAGAGACCATATAAATGTTTTCTGTACCCTTCTCCTGTGTTGCAAGAGAATCGTCTTGTTGGTATTGCACAACGGCAACAGCGGACACTGTCACGATCGTAGCGACTAATGCCAAAGTGAGCGTCTGTTTCATAGTTGTCGCTATTTTATGATGATTTTTTGTGTATGCTCGGCGTTTTGTGTAATCGCCTTTACTATATAAATACCAGGAGCGGGAACAATTTCCCGAAGTATTCGTTCGGTTCCCTGTCCGTAGGCTTTTTCGGACAGAAGATGGCCTGCAACGTCAAACACCATGAGGGTTGCTGCCTCAGAGGTCTCCGTCAGTAGCCTTGTATAGAGAGTGAGGTCACCATCCTGTGAAACGAAGAAACGGCCGTCATAGGCTTCTGTTCTCAGTTTTGCCGGTTTAGGCTTTGCTTCACTCCGTGTTTCAAGTGGGGAAAGGACCTCGGATGGAAGACCACACTCGCTACCGACACGTACCTGCCGGGTGATACTGCATACTCCGACATTTTCAACTGCTGTGGGGACGTTTGAGTTAAACTCGGGGACATGTGCACCTGAAACCTTGAATGCCACAACGTGGGATTTCCCAGCACCGTAATTGACCACGGCACTCCATTCGGCAATTTTTTCTTTCAGGGTCTTTATATCTTTTCCGTTAATATAATAGGATACGCCGTTACCATCTAGGCGGATACCCAGAGAATCCCCCGTGGAGATGGTGTAAGCCGGAGGAACGATTCTGCCATTCTGGATGATTCGCACCTTGTCGCTTCGTACCTCAAAACCATATCTTACAGATTTAGAAGAACTGCCAGCTTGCAATATTCCGATGCGCACATTAGAGGACAGGTCTGGGTGTACCCATGATATACTTCCTGTGCGGAAACTCCTTGGATCTTCAGAATAGCTGCGAAACAACAGGGTACCGGCAGAAGAGATACTATTGCTTCCTCCCTGTGCCAAGGTAAGCTCATAAAGCCCCGTGAAAAGATGCCCAATAGTGAAAATATCCTCACCGAACGTCCCTTCACGGACAATGCTTTTCGGCGGAAGGCCAGGAACTTCAGCAGCCTTTAGGCGATAGGTATAGGAAGGTGTTCCCAATTCTATTGCTATATTGATACTGCCGTCCGGCAAAGACGTGCCGTTCTTACAGTGTGTGTCATGTGGAAGGATGGACGCCTTTAGTCCGTCGTAATAGCCGAAAGAGAAAATGTCACTGCCGCTGCCGTCGGTATCAAAGAAGACATTGCGGAAAATGATTTTCTCACGAGTATGGTCTGTGGAGGAACTTCTGACGAAACGTATATTGTCAGAAGTGAAGTCTCCGCTTCCCGTGGGATCAATAATCAACAGGGGTATCCTGCCTGTGAAGAACTCCCGTCCTTTGTCCTTGAGCAGTGCGTAACTCAACTCCGCCATATTGCCCGTTACCGATGTACCCGTAACACGGACATCGGAAAGTGAAAGGGCACCAGAGGCTACAGCTTTGATGACAGCCCTGCAGGAAGCGGATTCGGAAATATTGGGATTTTCCTGGATATTCACACATAGATGGTCATTTCCCACACCATCTACGGATAAGAAGACCAAATTCCCACATTTCCTGACAAGAAGGCGCTTTCCTGATATCGAACTGACAGGAATGGTTTTCCTGAGCGTCCCGTCTTCAATGACTTGAATTCTTGTTGGAGTAACTATGCGGAAACCGTATTTGCAGGAATTCTCAGAGACTGTGGTATATCCGATGTCGAATGAAGGAAAGGAGGCTGGGCAGACCAATTCAACAGAACCTTCCGTCCCGAAGAGAAGGGCGGAAACTGCCGTTGCTTCTGTCCCATCACCACTGCGTATGAGGGCATCGGTGAACCCGCTGCGGACAATCTTGAAATCTTGGGAGAACCATCTGGCTGCGGATGTATCAACCTTCTCCGTAATATTTGTCCGTGCAAGCCAGGTCCTGTCAAGCAGGTGCAGCAGGCTGTCCGGACCAACTGTATGGAAATTCATCCTATTTCCGTCATCACCCCAGATGAGATAGTTCCCAGAAAGAAATGGACTTCCGTACTCCCGTCCTACTACAAGTGTCCGTTTGGAAGAGGACAGACCATAAGGACTGTTCTGGTAATAGCTCCCTGTATTCTTCTCCGTTGTATAATTTGGAGATTCTTCGTAGGAAGTCGAAGAAAGTGTCTGCAACAGGCTGCTTTCATCGTCACGGATAATGCCGGTTACCCTGTGATGGTAAGTCTTGTTGGTGGCAAAGTCCCAAAGAAGGTTTCCTCGGCTGTCAAGATAGGAACTATAGAGGGTTATACCGTAGCGTAGGGCTAGACCGCTTTCAACACGGAGCCGCTCTGCTGGTGTCAGCATACGATTGAAAACAATGAACTCTGGGATATACCCATCAAAGGATGCCATGTCTCTTGTCATATCAAGATAGGACTGGCTGAACCGAGTATCCCTATGTCCGGGAGTACTTCCGACAGTGACTAATGAGTGTTTCGGCTCACCCCAAACGGAATGTACAGGCCGGTTAGCCCACATATAGGAAACAACCCTGGGGAAACGTTCCAGAAATTCTGGTTTGGTTTCTTTTTCGGCAGAGCCATAAAGTAGATCCTCTCCCTGTGCTTTGCCGTAGTCAAGGTATGCTCCACTGCCGGCATGATGTACCTTATCCTTTCCTACCAGGGTTTCTTCTCCATTTCGTCCCTTTAAGCCAAAAAGTGCCGCATCGGAGGAGGAGGTGGCTGCTATGGGGGCAAAGATTCCGATGACAGTTCCTTGGGCAAGGGAACTGTAGGATAGTGCCAGCTCCTTTTGGAAGATAGAGCCTGAAAACCTGAGTGCAGGATGAAAATTGATACTGTGCGTGTCTAGGAAAGGAAGGGCATTGGTATTTACCAATGTGGGATTGTTTCTGTTTCGAGAAACTGTTGTTACAGAATCGCCCGAAAGGTCTATCCAATGATAAGTTCCTAACAATGAGGATGAGGTAGGGACAGTCCGGAACCATGCTTCGGGGGCAATTCTTGCCCTTGGAACTTGGGCGGATACGGAAGTAGCCATACCAGCAAAAACAACAAGGGCGGACAATGGGAGTAAATATCGTCTCATGGGCCTGTAAAATTAATAAGCATTAAAAAGTGGATAACTCAGAATGTGCAATAAACCTATATGGCTGAAATTATCTTGCCCTAATTTCAGCCAACACTCAAACGCCACGAATAAGAAGGATATATTTCGTAGACGGAGAGTGAAATCCATTCAAAGAATGAGCTACGACCATAAGCCTGTTTATTAGTTATATCCTCATTGGCAAATGTATATAACATTCTTGAGAAATCCAAAGAAATCAGAATTTATTTTTGAGGATTTTTTTGTTTTATTGCACCATATTGCATCTTATGGCTATTTGAGAAGGCTTCGTTTTCATAGTTACGACACTCAATTAGAACTGACTTATTAAAAAATATTCTGATTATCAACATCTTATCGATATTAACATCTCATCGAAAAAGGACTATGAAGAGAATTTAACTAAGATGTAAGAAATTCAAAGTTTATAGTCCAATTTCTTCCCATCCACTTTGTTTTCTACGAGAAAATTGCTATCTTTGCAGCATTAACAGAAGGTTCTTTGAGACATTGCAGAATAAAGAATTGGAAAGAAACTCGCTCGTTTCCTATTCGTTCACCCTTTGACACATATCCTTCTCAGACTTCTAATAATCAGGATTTTATGAGTTTGGCAACAAGGCTTCCTTTATCCGCTCGCTGTCAGGAATTATTCTTGCAGCCGTCTCTTTTAGGAATGAGTATGATGGACATACCATAGAAGCGACCTTACAACAGACGGAAAGAATGACAGGTAGGCGCATTGAGAACCTTGCAGGGGACAGGGGATATAGAGGGACGAAGCAGGTAGGGACGACAAAGATACTCATACCGCAAGCCCCTAAAGACAAAGACAGTTATTACCAAAAGAGAAAGAAACACAAACTGTTTTGCAAGCGAGCAGGAATAGAACCTACTATAGGACATCTTAAAAGTGATTACAGGTTATCTCGCAACTTTTATAAAGGTGTGAGAGGGGATGCCATAAATATAATGCTGGCAGCCGCCGCGTATAACTTCAAAAGAGCAATGAACGCTCTTTTGTGCCTTATAAAAAATGTCACCGAGAAGTTAAGTTGGGATAACTTCTCGGTGAAATGGGCTTTTTAAGGGTCGACTATTTACGAGGATAAGATAATATCCAATTCAATTTCCTTAAATCCTCAATATTCACATCTATCCTTTGCAACACAGCATTATAATCATATATTTTGTTCGTTTCCAATATGTTAGCATCAAAAACAAATAACATCAGAGTGTCCATCTTTCCATTTTCATGGATTCTCAGTGTCTTTTCATAACAATCGCGAACTTCTAATGCAGTCTTATTGTAACCGTGCGGAGCTATTTTATAGATATCAGGTAAACCTAACACATGGTAATTTGGAACATTGACTGTATCAGGATAATCCAGAGAAGGGGATATATAAACCTCTTTATCGGAATTGTTATAGAATGTTATAGTATAATGGCAAAAATCGCCATCGTGCTTGCAGCTTGAAAATATACAGCAACACATAAGCACTATTGTAGTTAATGTTTTCATATTTATTGCTTTAGTTGAAAAATATCTATTATGCCTGGTATTAGAAATGATGGTCCGAACACATAGTCAGCCCATCCCAATGAAAGTCTTCCTGCACTTAGTGCTTTCTGATTTTTGTCACTATTAATACCGTAATGCCAGTCATATCCTAAAATAGGATTATATGTACTGTTCCATTCTGTACTTAATAATCTGCCTCTATCATCACAAACATTAAAATCACGAACATGTTTAGAAAAATACTTATATGCCCTTATATTGGCATCTTGTTCTGCTGCATGATATGAATGACTTTTATTTGTCCATGCATCAAACATACTTGGTAAAGCAACTCTTTGTAGATAGAACAGACCCATACTCTGACTTTGTAGATAATGACCATATTCATGTTGGAACAAACGATTGCTTGGATCCGCATGCAATCCTCTTTGTCCATTAATATAGCTCCCTAAAGTAAAAGCTCCCCATTGGTCAGAATAAAATTCAACAGCAGTCGCTCCACCATAATTTGATACACTACTAACACCGTAAAAGGTATTCTGCACATTTCCTATAAGCTCTCCTAAAAATGTCTGAGGAGCTTCCCAGGTAAGTCGTGAAGCAATTTGCTTAAAATTGCCCTTGAATATTCCTGACTCAATTTTAAAAGCCATAGTAGTAGAATGCCAATTGCTACTATTTGTCCATGCTTTAAATCCTTGACTCCAAACTTTTACAAAAGAATTTACGATAAAATCTTTTGCAGCATTTAGTATTGTAAAAAGGAAAAATTTTCCACTTTTATCAGTATAACGTAATGGATTATTTATACAGTAACTATACCGGTTAAAATTCTGAGATATATCTGGCATTTGCAAATATGGGTCTGGGCTTAAAAATCTTCCCAATTCTGAATCATATAAACGAGCGTTCATATTTATCAAACTGAACTGTATTAAGTGTTCATGCCCAGTAAAGCCTCTCCCTAGGAACAAGGATGGCTCTTTACCTTTTTCGTATAAAGCATATATGTTCGGTTTACGCAGTCGTCCCCATGCGTCATAACTAAGTTCTTGAATAACTTCTCCATTAATCGTTGTTATATGAGTTATACTGCCCAAATGGTCTCTTATTATATTATACAATACACCTGCCTGCCCATTGTTTTTGATATATACAACAGGAGAACTATAATAATCACCATTCAAATACATGCGCTCGACTGTACCAGAGGTTGTTTCCTCTAGTTCATAATTACCAGCTATATAATATTTTGTTGATTGAAGCAGACCGTTCTTGGATAGGCTCATCTTCGTTCTGTCATATTCTGATTTGTAGAAAAACTTGGCAAGGTATCCGTCTTCTGAAATGCTACTTGGGCGGAAGAAAGAGTTGTAAGTGACATCTTGACTTGAAGTTGAAACTGTAGAATTTACAGAAAGACCAGTTACAGCATAGGGCTTGCTGGCTAAACTGTAATTATATGTTCCAATATCGCTCTTCTTCGTAATATTTCCTTTGTTGTCATACTCGACAATTTCTTCACCATACCCGTTAAGTCTGTTAAGATTATCATATGAGAAAGTTTCCTCAAGATTTCTGGTCGCATCCTTACGACTTAGAAGATTTCTTGTGTCCTTGTCAAAGGATAAAGAAATGTTCTGTATTGAACCTGTCGCATTACTTGCTTGGAAATATGTTGGCATTCCAAAATTATCGTAGCCGTATTTTCGAGTGACACCACCAGTTATAACCTCTGTCGGTTTGCCAAAAGAATTCTCTTTTGTAAGTTTGTAAACCAATGTGCCATCATCCAGTTTTACATTAACAAGATACGAGTTCGCATACTCAAAATTCTCTTTAACCAGAACACCGGTTTGTGAGGTGTACTTTATGCTGGAAGGTTTGCCAGCTGAATACACCAGGTCTTTTTGAAGCCACTTGCCATCTTGTACATTTTCTCGACTTGACACAATCCGCCCATAATTATCATATGTATACGAACTTGATGTGCCATTGTCAGAAACTACGTTTATAAGCTCATTTCTTGAGTTGTAAGTGTAGGATGTTGTAAACTCAGGGGTATTTTTCTTGACAAGTCTATTGTATGGATCATACTCGTTGATGGTTGATTGGCCATTGGCGTTAGTATCCTTTATAAGATTTCCTCTTGTGTCATACTCGTATTCAGACGTGCCGAGGCTTGGATCCGTGAGAGAGATGCGTCTACGATAATCATCATAGGCGAATGTTGTGACCACATTTCCTGGTGCCACGATTTCCATAGGCTGACCATCAGCATGTAAGCTGTAGCTGATAGTTCCAGCTGGATCTGTAGCTGTGACCAGTTGCCCCAGACTGTTGTACGTTTTAGTTCTAGCAATATTGTCCTCCTCTGTTGTCACAGAGTTTTGTGAATATTGATAGGATGTCATCCGTCCAGAAGCTTCTGTGACAGATACAAGTCTGTCGTAATTATCGTAAGAATAATTATTCCATAATGAAGGTGTATTGCCTGTATATGGGAGAGACTGTTTAGTCAAATTGCCATATTTGTCATACACTTTTCTTGTAGAAACAGTTGTGTTGTTGAACTGCTTGACTTGATTCCATACATCACGACCAAATGCGTCACATATCGTTACTGTTGTTGGGAGTGTAGTTCCAGAAACAGTAATCGCATATTTTGAATTACCATCAATATACCATGAATACGAGGTCGTCTTAGTGGTATTGTCAGGATACACGACACCTATCTCACGACCAAACTCGTCGTAAGTAAATTTTGTTATACCCCCTCGAAAATCTGTAGTGCTAAGGACTCTACCAAGTGCATCATATGAGTGTTTTGTGACAAGACCGAGAGGACTGGTCGTCTGAATTATTCGCCCGTATGTATCATATGTATAAAGAGTCTTCTGCACATTGTTATCTGAGTACAGTCTGGTTGATACAGATGTTATATTTCCACAATTGTCGTACGAAAAGTTGTCTTGTTTTGCCTGTTTATTGTTAATTGAATGTACTTTAACTATAGGGCGATTGTTTCCCCATACAGGAACAAAGGTTCTGTCTACAAGTGAAGTGCCATTGGATGTTGTTGTTGTGGTTTTGTCTTTCAATACGCCAAGCATGTAAAGTTCTGTCAGATCGGTACTTGCATTATAGACACACTCTGTCTTCACGATTATATTGTCAGAATACTTTACAGTCTCTGACAATGGATAACCATATTCATCATATGTATAATCTGTGGAACAGTTTATTCCAGTCAGTTTGTTATTCTCTTCCTTATGCATCAGACGGATTTTTGTCGTCTTGTTTGGCAACATGGATGTAGAATAACCATATATATTCTTGGAAGTAGGAGTCTCTTCACCTACAAGAACACAATAGTTGTATGGCGCATAGGTCTGGGTGAATGACTGATGTCTACTGTTTACTGTACGAATCTGCTCAAATCCACGGAACCCGAGTCCTTGTTTGTGAACGACGGCATTGATGTATGAGTATGCATTGTAATCCAGAAGTTCATTATTCAGATATGTCTCGGAAGAAGCGGCAACTAACAAAGGCTCTTTTATATTAACATAAGGGAAAATAGCTCCATACCCATGCTGGAATACCCTTGTTCCAGTTCTGTAATAAACAGCTTTATCATCAAGAGAATGATAATATGTTTTTTCTATCTGGCCAAGGCTATTAATTACTCCTGTGAGTTTGCTTGATTTGTTGTCATCTCTTGAGAAATGGTGTTTTACCGCTTTGCCCTCTTTAAGACTTATTAATTGTGTAAATGAGTTGTTGCTGTTCAAATTTGTGGGTACAATCACAGATGAGGGATTGGAGAAACTTGTGTATATTGTATTTCCTCCAAACACCTTATCATTAGATAAATAAGTATAGAAACCATTTGTGTTGTATTTTATTACATCTGTAATTCCATCATTATTAATGTCCTGTGTAAGGAATTTGGAGTTGCCTTTGGTGTTATACGTGCCTGCAACGCTTACCTTATCAAAAGAACCATTTCCCATGGAATAGTATACATCCCAGGTAGAGCCTCCATTGGTCGAATTATCTGGTGATACCAGCAAATCCATTAGACCATCACCATTGAATTCTCCAGTAAGCAACTCTCTGTTGGCAAGGTTTGCTTTTGTCAAAGAGGAATAAGTTGCGATTTTTCTAACGGACCATGTTGGACCATTGACATCAAAAGTATATATGGTCGTACCTTTCTCATTAATATGACACAAATCAGTTTTTCCATCTCCGTCATAATCGAGCATGACAAGTTTGTCCGTATTGTTTGCGGCAGCTGTTGCATCCGACTGTTGTATTCCGACAAAATCAACGTTGAAATCTAATACATGGCTTTGGAACAACACTTCGTTGTTTTGCAAATCAAAAACATAACATTTGGAAGGCTTTGTAGTATCCCCAAATGGGCGATGTACAGACATGGCAATAACTTCAATCTTGCCATCTCCGTTGAAATCTCCGGTGTAATAGTATTTTGGCTGTATGCTACGAGCTCCATCAGCATCCTTATAGACTGTTGGAAAATCATACGTTCTTGTGTATAGTTTTCCCATTCCTGCGAAATGGGTCCGATATACGGAGAATGTCACTTTATCATTGTTGTTTTCAACTATGTTATTAATCTTTATAACATCTTCTTGCTGTTTTCCTTCAATATCTGCACAAAGAATATCGATGAACCCCTTTTCTGTCAATAGATTAGGCATAGGCAATGACCATCCTTCATCCAAGGTGGTGTACAAGAATATCTTTTCATCACCCTTATAATAGTTATCAAAACGATTTTGTGAATGTCGAAACATAGTCGAATGACGATAATGCTTCCAGTATGGATTTTTATTAGGAAGAGCAATAAGACCATCTTGACCATTGAAATAGTCAAATTTTCCTTTGATGACCTTAATCATGTTTGGGTCTGAAGAATTATACCATTCCATGAGCTGCGTCGTATCCTTTTCAAATGTTGTAGACACAGGTCCCTGACCATAGTAGAACTCCAGCGGATTATAAGACGAATTCCCTGACGAATAGTTGATTTTAGTAAGGAATGAATGTGAATTTACTACAGAATAGCTGAAACTGTAAGTGCATATCGTATTGCCACCTAATCTAATTGTAATTTCATCCAATAGGCTGTTTTCATATATTTTAATTCCTCCACAATACATAGTAATGGGGTCTTGACGTGAAGTTTTGTATTTAAACTCCACAGACGAATTGTTATATGAAATCTTACTGATTACATAGTGATTATTGGAAAGATTGTAGGAGTAAGATATAACATTTCCATTATAATCAGTCAATGAAGTCAAAGGATAGCTTACGACTTTTTGGCTATTGGATTGAAAGCCATATACACCTTTAGCTCCATTCGGATAGAATACCTCGAAATATTTGACGTCATTATCTGTCCAGTATCCTTTAGCTTTTATATTTCCTTGTTCAGATTCGTACAATTGATAGTTAGAAATAGTATTCGTCTTAATGAGACGGATACCATCCAACACAAATGCATCTTGCATGTTCATTGAAGGACCTTGCGTTTTACCATCATAGTGGATTGAGTGGGCAGTACGGACAATCTTAGATAAGCCTCCTATATTCCATCCCATGCCCATAACAGAATTACCTTGCTGGCTATTATATGACAACGAAAGGGTAGGCTGATGGCCATTCATTCCCTTGCAGACACTGATAGGTACTTCATATGTACGTGCGCCAGTCTGACTGATGCCTGATTTTATGGGAATTTCTCCGACCCCTTTCGATGTATCTATGGACTTGGTGTTTGGCACGTTCGAGAGTCCCACAATATTTACAGGCATCTTACTCCTGCTCTTCCTTAAAGACTTGTTGACGGTTAATGCAGGAGTCTCTTCTTTGTATGCGATGACAGGAGCATACAAAGCTTTGTATATGGAGTCCTCATACATAGAATACTGTTCGTCATTCCAGTTGACAAATCGTTCCTGTTCGTTTTGCGCATGTATACAAACTTTTTGTATGCACAAAAAAGCAAATACCAAATAAATTTTTCTCATATTCAGTTCGTTTTAATTATTTTCCATGTACTTTCTTTCCCGCTCATAGATATAACCAACACGTACAGTCCATTAGGCTGATTGGTTATATCTACGTCAACATAACCGTTGTTGGATTTATATGTTCCAACAACATGTCCAGCCGAGGAAAAAACTTGAACTGTGAACGGTAAGTCAGCATGTGACACTCCAACCTTAAGATTTCCTTTGGTTGGATTGGGGTACACCTTAACCTCTACATCGTCAAGCATATCGGAATATACCTTTTTTCCGTCTGAAGTAGAAGCTTGGGCTCCGGCTTTCTGTTTGCTAATAACAATTTCTCGCTTAACCCGATTACCAGCCTCATCGTAAGCGAAACGAACACTTTGGCTGAATCCTCTACATGAGAGAATGCAAAAGCCCAATAATATGAGTATTTTTTTCATGAATAAAAAATTATATAAAAAACAGTTTAGAAAATTCTCGCCGTCATTGCTGCCGTAGTAATACTCGATAGCACCACTACCGTCCTCACGAAGCATCAATCTGCCGATACGGTTGTAAGAAGAGTTGATACCACCATAATGGTACTTCACGTTATTTTCCGGATGGTCGGGATAGTTGATAGCCGCCAGACGACCGTAGTCGTACTCGTAATTGATGGTCTTGCCCTCTTTTTTGAGGTTGGCTGTCTGCTTGGTGAGCACATTACCCAAGGCATCATAGGTAAAGGTGGTGATACCGCTTGCAGGGTGGTTTACCTCAGTGCGACGGTCGCCCATATCATAGACGGATGTCGTTACGTTGCCCTCGGTGTCTG
>ERZ773045.659-NODE-659-length-16899-cov-3.417537_pt1 | contig 16899 bp, 25 predicted proteins | sample MGYA00580635_ERZ773045 | MGnify/ENA primary metagenome ERZ773045 (study PRJEB29015, sample SAMEA2738115) | human oral metagenome | biome: human oral; feature: human-associated habitat; material: saliva | place: China | collected 2261 ...
AAAATTACGACGAATGAAATTATTGCTAAGGCTAAGTTGGTTCATGGGGATAAATACGATTATTCCAAAGTAGATTATGTAAAAGACTATATTAAGGTCTGTATCATTTGTCCAGAACATGGAGAGTTTTGGCAACGCCCACATGCTCATTTGCAAGGCCAAGGTTGTCCAAAATGTAAGTCTAAAAAACAAACATGTACAACAGATGAGTTCATTGCTAAAGCAAAGAAGATTCATGGTGATAAGTACGATTATTCCAAGGTGAAGTATATTGACACTAAATCAAAAGTTTGTGTCGTTTGCCCCGAACATGGGGAGTTTTGGCAAACACCATCTCATCATTTAAGTGGTTGTGGCTGTCCTAAATGTGCTAATAAAAATAAAGGTGAATATCGCCGTTCATCCAAAAAAGATTTTATTACAAAGGCTCGTAAAATTCATGGTGACAAGTATGATTATTCAAAGGTGGATTATGTAAACAACTATACCAAGATTTGTATCATTTGTCCAGAGCATGGGGAATTTTGGCAAAAACCTTCTAATCATTTAAGTGGTCAAGGTTGTCCTAAATGTAAGGGTGATAAAACTCGTGAACGTTGTCGTTTATCCAAAGAGGATTTTATTAAAAAGGCAAATGAAGTTCATGAGGGTAAATACAACTATACTAAAGTAAAATATGAGAATAATCGCACTAAGGTTTGTATTATTTGCCCTGAGCATGGTGAGGTTTGGCAAACACCTCATAATCATTTAAGTGGCCAAGGTTGCCCAAAATGTGGGGTTGAAAAGCAAACTTCGACAAAAGAAGAGTTTATTAAAAAGGCAAAAGAAATTCATGGTGATAAGTACGATTATTCCAAAGTGGATTATTCCAATGCTCATACCAAAGTTTGTATTATCTGCCCCAATCATGGAGAGTTTTGGCAAACGCCAAACAATCATCTAAGGGGTCATGGTTGTCCAAAATGTAAGAGAAATAAACTCTCATGTGCAGAGTAAATTATCACAAAGTAAAAAGGATTATTATAAGTGTTAATGGAAAGTTAAAAACTTGATTTCGCTTGGTTTTTCCGAAATCATTTCGTATCTTTGCAGTGTCAAACAATAAGGGGATAGCCCCAACTTGTGGACGCAACCAAAACAATCGTTCTTTCAAATTCTTACAACTATGGTACAAAATCTCGTTTCTCCTCGCTCGGGTAAGGCAGTCGCAAACCAATTTATCGTGCGCACTGCGAACGGCACGTTCTTTCAATCTTACCGCTCTATCGTCGCAAAGGTGGACAATCTCGGGAACGTGACGCTCGGACGAAATTGGGACTACTCTCGCACTACGCTGAAGTACCTAATGCAGTTCCTGCGCCCCTTCGGGTACGGCGATCTTAATACGGAACGCGTGCGCCAAAAGCTCAAACGCGGGGATTTCAAGTTCTCCGACGACCTTTATTTTTAAGATAGCAAATAGCGTCCGCCCAAATGGGTGGGCGTTTTTTTTGTTTCAAGTGCAATGATATTATAGCCCTGCGCGATTAAAACGCCCCTGCAGTTGTGCTTTCTCCTGCTGCGCAGAATTTCCGCGCCGTTATAACTCACCACAAAGGAGACCGGCCTTGCCGCTTTATTTCGTTTCTGACGGGCTTTCCTCTCGCCGTCGGGTATTTCCTTTGCTGATGGGCATGGGTGTCTCTAACGGGCTTAAAACAGCAATTAGGCCGGTGTTGCTTGTGCCCACAGAAACAGATAGAGAACCAAGCGTTAACGTAATGTTAAAAACTCCCGAAAGCTTGCATTTCCCGAAAATGTTTTGTATCTTTGCAGTATCAAACAATGGTGAGTTGCCGTTTGGTAGGTTTGGGTAAAGCCAAAAAGTATGGTCTCCGTCCCACCCTAAAAAAAAGCGTTAATTATATTAACGGAAACGTTAATGGAATGTTAAATTCCCGATTTTGCTTGCATTCTCCGAAATTGTTTAGTACCTTTGCACTTGTAATCGAAACAACAAACCACTTAATCGTACAACATTATGGCAAACTTCAAAATTCAACTCCCCTTCTTCCCCGGTTTCTACGAAAGCGAGTTGTTCAATTCCGACACTCTTTACAACGAGTTTTGTCCCGAAAACATGGAACACTATCGTGAGTATTTTGAGGATGAGGAATTGGAAGCCGACGACCTCGACCTCGATTTTGGTTCTTACCAAAAAGCGTGCTGTGAAGCCTACACAAGTGCTTTTCACGACCTTTGTCCCGACTTCGTGAATGGCTTGTCCTTTTCCGAGCTTTGGTCGCCTACGTACTACAATACGACAACTGACAAGGTGTATGCCGAAATCGAGCTTGCTGATGATTGGAAAGAACAAATCATCACGTTCATGCTCAAAAACAAAGCTTGGCTGTCCGAGAAGATTAAAGAAGATTGGAGTGACTGCTCCGACTTCATTTCAATGATGGATAACCGCTTTGCCGATTGGCTTTGCCGTTTCCACGATGATGAAGTGGACGTTCGCTATATCTCGGCAATGTTGGGCTATATGCTCTACCACGACGATGAAGAAGTGCAGTGGGGCTTGGCCGAGCGCACATTGGAGAGGGTGTTTTTTGGTGAACACGTAATCAATACGAAAGAGCAGACAGAAGAATAATCGTAATTCTTAGGCACTATCCCTCGACCAAGTTAGGTCGGGGGATTTTTTTATTTCCCGATGGTGTTTATCATTACTCAAATGAGTAGTTTGTTTTTCTATGAAATCATTAGTATTAACACAAGCGTTAATAGAATGTTAAATTTGGAAGAACGCTTGCATATCTCGAAAACATTTCGTATCTTTGCAGTATCAAATAACGAGGGATAGTCCTCACACAACATCAAACAAGTAATTAGAATTATGATTACAGCAGCAACAAAGAAGTACGCCCACGCCGACCTTATCCAACTCGATAAGATGTTAGAGCCTTACACGGAATGGGGCTATTCAGAAGACCTTGTTGAGGTCGTGAACGCTCTTTATGAGTGTCGTGACAAGCTCAAAGACATTTACCACAAGTCTTTGCAGGAAGAGGTCAAAACGCTTTAATACAAAGCAATAAAGAACAGAAAACGCACCCGAAAGTTCTTCCGAAAATTGGTCTTATAATAGGGGGCAAAACTTAAAACAAAGGTATAATGCCAAGAGACCAACCCACGCAACAATTTAATTAAATTATATTAACATTTTAATGAGAACGTGCTATGCCAAGAGATCAACCTGTATAAAATTTAATATATTAATATAATTAACAAATAATGTCGTTAAATGTCTTCGTTGTGAAACGAGGGCATTTTTTTGTGTGCTATTATTACGACACCAAGAAATGAGCGTATGGTGAGAATAAACTTGTTATCACACCCGTTTCAGTAAGCTATTGGTGCTATCAATTGTAGGCGTGGACTTACAACGCCCCAACTTTTCTTTCATTCTACGTGTGCCACTTTATTTTGTTTCTGACGTGCTTTGCGTGGTCTGTTGGGATTTCCTTTGCTGATGTGGTATGAGCGTCTCTAACGGCCTTAAAATGGAGATTATGGTGGTGTTGCTTGTGACCACAGAAACAGAGAGAGAGTCAAACGTTAATGAAAAGTTAAAATCCGAAGATTGCTTGGATTTCGCCAAAACATTTCGTACCTTTGCAACATCAAAACAACGGATATCCCTCGCTTGTAGGGCAATCAACAACAACAAAGCACCAAACAATTTCTCAACGTTATGGCACAAGAAAAGAAGTACATCCTCCTCGAAAACGACACGATCAAGGTTAAAGGTCACACGCTTCACCGCATACAAGCCGTTCGCGATTTCGGTGACGTTAAATCGGGCGACCTCGGTGGATACATCGAAGGTGAGCACAATCTCTCCCACGTAGGAACGTGTTGGATAGCCGATAATGCAAAGGTGTACGGCTGCGCACGGGTATATGATGATGCACAAGTGGGTGGTAATGCACGTATATACGATGATGCAAAGATCTACGGAAATGCACAAGTGTGGGGCGATGCACAAGTCTACGGAAATGCAGATGTATTTCACGGCGCGCAGGTCTATGACAAAGCTCGTGTGTACGGGTACACGGAAGTCTGTGGGTGGTTTCAAGTCTGTGGGACTTCAAAGGTGCACAACAAAATCCTTGGTAATGGCGGCGCCGAATGGGATTGGGAATAGTAAAACTCAATTCGCAGCCACTTATATTGCCCCACATTGTTTTAATGTGGGGCTTTTTTTGTTTCAACTGAGATGATATTATAGCCCTGCGTGATTAAATTGCTCCTGCTGCGCAGCTTTGGCACAATTCGGCACAAAGGAGGCCGGCCCTGCCGCTTTTTTTCGTTTCTGACGGCCTTTCCCCTGCCGTCGGGTGTTGTTCCTGCTGTGTGATGTAAACCCCTCTAACGGCCTTAAAACGGAGATTAGGCCGGTGCTGTGCTCTCTTCGTCCCCGTACAAGTTGGCTAAACAGATTGGACTAAAATTTCGAGTGTTAAAGTCGGGAGATCTCTTGCTTTCCACGATTTTATTTTGTATCTTTGCAGTATCAAACAAGGGTGAGTTGCCGTTTGATAGGTTTCGGTGAAACGAAAGAGTATAGTCTCCAACCTACCCAATAAAAAAAAAATATTATGTATAATTCACACTTGCGTTAATGGAAGTTAAAAACCTGATTTTGCTTGCATTTCGCGAAATTATTTCGTACCTTTGCATCGTCAAACAAGGAAACGGCGTTACGCTGTGATAAGTTAGATCCTTGTTTCCTTCCATCTTCCGTGAGATAGTTATTATCTTATAGGTGTAACAAAAACAACAAAACAGAGATCGTTATGGCAACTCTCAACAACAACGAAGTGAACAACGTTATGAACGCAATCAAGGTGACTCCCACCACGTGGGCAGAACTTCGCGCAATCATCGAGCAGGAACTCAAGCGTCAAGGCAAAGATGCCGACTTGAATTTCATTGACACGTCAAAGATTACGGATATGTCCTATCTCTTTCAAGATTTGGAGATTAGGAATATAAAGATTGACCAATGGGACGTATCGAATGTAACCAACATGGCTTACATGTTCGATAACGCAACGTTGTTCAACTGCGTCCTTTCGAGTTGGAACGTGTCGAAAGTGACGGATATGGAGTGTATGTTCTACAATGCAAAGTCGTTCAATTCTGACCTTCCTGCGTGGGATATGTCGAATGTGAAGAGTAAGACCTATATGCTCTGTGGTGCAACGTCGTTCAAAGGTAGGCTCTCAGATTGGGACGCTGAGAAAATCACCAAAGAAGTGCAAATGGACTAAGTTACTGCCCCCTCTCCACGTAGACGATAAGTGCTCCAAGTCGAAAGGCTTGGGGCTTTCTTGTGTGTTGATAGGTGATTTATTACTCAAATGAGTAGTGCTCTCTGTAGGTGGTAGGTGCTGACCACGTGACCGACTTCGTCGATTTATTTTGGCTCTGACGGGCTTTGCCCCTGCCGTTGGGTGTTGCTACTACTGAGTTGTGTGCGCGGCTCTGATGGGCTTAAAACTGCGCTTATGGCTGTGGTGCATTCTATCCGTTCCGTATGGTCACAGAAAGATACAGAGCCAAGCGTTAACGTAATGTTAAAATCGAGGAATCACTTGCATTTCCCGAAATCATTTCGTATCTTTGCATTGTCAAACAACGAGGGATATTCCTCACATAACAACAACAAACAAATAAGACAATGAACAAAGAAATTATTATCAATGTGACTAATAAGCGTGCATATTTTCCTGCAGCAGAAATCGCAAAAGACTTTGTTGAGTATCTTAAATCTAAGCTTCAAGCTACTCGATGTGTTGTTGATGATAACGAAGTGGCTCTTCTCGATTTGGTGGATGACTTTATCAAAATTGATTTGGTGGAAGATTTTATGAAACCAATTGCCGCCTATATCATTGATAAGGAAAAAGAAGGATATGTAGTTATCGCAAAGTAAATCTCATTCACTTCGGCCTATAATTAAATCAAGCAAGTAACCAAATGAAAAAGTACGACTATTACAAGAATGTGAAGAAGGACATTAAGAAAAACCTTGCAAAGATGTTCAATAACCAAGCCACGGAGAACTTTGACGTTCACGACGCTGTTACGGGATATAAAAGTGGTGGGCTTATTTCTTGTCCAAAGAAAGCAAGTGGCTACGTTCGCCAAAATATGGACTTGCTCAAGAAAGCTTGTTATGAGTGTGGCTACGACTTGTCGAAATACCTTGGTGATCCTTGTAAATGTGATGTCATTATACGCTGCTATGTGTTTCAGCAAATGTTTGATAGCATTGTGCAAGAATATGATGAAAAGCCTTTCTCCAATAACGAAGGTAATTAGTATTTGGTTTATAATGGGGTGGCATTTCAGCCGCCCCAATTTCTATTGCGTTCCCACCATGTGTCAGAATCTATACGCTCCACCTACGCGGTTTATTTTGTCTCTGATGGCGTTTGCGCCTGCCGTTGGGCGTTTCATTTGCTGATGTAGTATAAGCGTCTCTGACGGGCTTAAAACTGAGATTAGATCGGCACTGCATCCTATCCGTTTCCATACGACCTACCCAAAACAAACGGGGCTAAAATTTCAAATGTTAAACTCAGGATAACACTTGCACATTCCAAAATTATTTCGTACCTTTGCAGTATCAAACAAGGGTGAGTTGTCGTTTGATAGGTTTCGGTAAAACGAAAAAGTATAGTCTCCAACGCACCCCATTAAAAAAATATTACGTATAATTCACGCTTGTGTTAATGGAATGTTAAAAAGCCGATTTCGCTTGCGATTACTTTGTGTGGTCGTAATCAAAAACAAATAAACGAATAGCATTATGGAAAAGAAGATTTATCTTATCACTTTGGTTGAATTCATTGCTTTTGAAGATCCTATCGTCACTCATCATGGCGTGGTTATCGGTGATGAAACAAAGGCTCGTAAGCGCCAAAAAAAGACGATTTATGATTGTCTTAACAAGTGGATGGATGAGTGGGGGTATAATGATGGAAGCCTTCTCGAAGATGCTTTTAACATCACCTATGAAGGAAACAGAATCAAAGTAGAGACAGAAGCTGGTGATTTGATTTATTGTGATATTGAGGTTGTAGAAGAAGTTTAATTTCAACTACTTTAGATTTCGGTAAATTATTCCGCATATTGTAGCCATATTCAGTGATAAGCTGATACCATATTGGTAATAAACAAACAATTAAAAAATAGATATTATGAATCGTAGCAAACTTTCTGAAAACCTTTCACGTCTTAACGAAACGGATATCGACATTCTTACGTATGTGACAGAAAAATCAATTGATTGGTTCAACGATTTGACAAACTCCGACGACAAGGTAAAAAATGCTTTGGGTGACTCATTTTTATTTTATTGTCATACCGAGACAAACGAGATACATCCAATGAAGAAAGTATATGATAAAATCGTAGATGGTATCTATGACACTCCTCTTTTTGATTCAACAATATGGGGTGAAAAAAGTGAAACGTTTGAGGAACTTGCGGAGCGTGTTAATAAGTTGTGGGCAACTCACAAGAGAAAATATGTTCTCATTGCACTAAAGGCCATTGCTGAACGTGATTTTGAAGATATTGCTAATGAACACGATTATGATGATAATTTAACATTGGATATGTTTTGGGAAGATGTTCAAAATGGCTACTTTGAAGACTTGGTAAATTGGCTTGATGAACAAGATTTGAGAATGATTCTTTTGTTTTGTGGGGAGGATTAACTCCCTACAACTCGAAAGAGTTTGGTTAGATAATTACTCAAATGAGTAGATTTAATCAAAACAATAACCACCAACCAAATAAACAAACAACGTTATGGCAAAAAAGAAATATGAAGTTGTGTTTGAAAAAGTTTACGTATCTCGACAAATCATTGAAGTCGATGTTGAGGCTGAAAACAAAGATGGTATCAAAATGGACACTAAATGGAAAGAAGGCTTGATTGTGGCAAACGTCGCCGAGGAACGTGGTTTGTTTGATGAAAGTGAAGATTTTAATCACTTGCACACATACGTCGTAAACGTTAATGATGAGAACGGAGAACCGATTTATGAAGACTGATGAAGTGGGGTGGTTGAAATATGTCACCACAGCTATTAATTGAGACGTAAATTATACGACCCACAAATGTTAAAATCAGAAGATTGCTTGGATTTCCCGAAAACATTTCGTATCTTTGCACTTGTAATCGAATAATAAACTACTAAACAAACAAATAATTAGCACTATGGACAAGAAGAATCATCTTATCACTTTGATGGAAGATACTGAAGGTGAAGGTCTTGAAGCTACATATAAGTGTGTGGTTATTGATAGCCTTGAAAAAGCTCGTGAAGTACAGAAAAAAGTACTTTATGACCGACTTAATTATTGGATGGATAAATGGGGTTATACTGATGATTACACTCTTGAAGAAATCTTTGATATTTCCGAGTGGGGAAACGAAATCTTTGTAGAGACAGATAATGGTGACATGTTCACTTGTGAAATTGAAGAAGTAGAGGTGCTTTAATCTCGCTTATTTCAGTCTCTATTGAAATGAACCTTATATGTAGAAGTAGGCAAGAAATAAATCCAAAACAGAAACCATTAATATTAAAACAAATAAGATCTATGTATAAAAACTCCGTAATGAATATCCGTTCAATTGACAGAAACGTAGTAAATTGTGAAGTGTGGGTTTTTGTTATGAAAAAAGGCCAAAATGGTATTTATGAACAATCTTCTTCCGTAATTGATAAATTTGACAAGGAAATTGAATTGTCAGATGAGCAAATGGAGAAACTTGGTGGTTTTTGTAACGATAGACTAAGAGAAGAGTATCTTACAAAGTTGATTAACAAATAATCACTAAGGAAGTTATTTGATATAGGACAATACAAAGTATTATACTCTCAGGTGAGAGGGGCATACATTCTATGAAAAACTTATGATTAAGTGATTTGTATTGTTTTACTTGTGAGTTTTTATTGTGGGGATAACTAAATTGGTTATCCCACTTTTTTCCTTAGTGTTTCTATTTCAATGATGTAATTGTGTTATAGTAAGCAGCCACGACAGATTGGCCTCATCATAAAGTAATTCAAGTATGGCTTGGAAATTTACTTCAAAAGTAGTATAATATAATTGGTTGACAGAAATAACAGAAAAAATGAAAAATAATAACATTGAACTCTTCAAAGAATGTTGGAAAGAGCATTGTACCCTTTCTGATAAGATTCAAATTCACAACGTGTATATTGATTTAATGCTTCGGTTTGAAGATGAAATCTTTTACAATGATGAAGATTTCTTTGATGATCAATTTCCAAGGGCTTCTATTGCTGTCCGTTCTTGCTACCTTGGAAACTATAAGTATAGTGACACATATGTGTGGTTCAATACATATGGAAATCTTGAAAGTGGTAGTTTTGAAAGTGACATGCCTTTCAATGATGTAGATGAAATGACTGCGTTTTTCATTTCGCATTATGAAGATATTGAATACATAAAAGCTATGAACGACTTTGTTGTTTCGTGCAAAAAAGACTTTGATTGTTGTTCGGAAGAAGAAATGTGATTGGCAAAGCGTTGCCAAATAAATGGACGATAATGATGATGGGTTGTCCAATGAACAACGATGAAGAGGACATAGTCTTAGCACGTTTCCGTGTGGTGACGGAAATGTTTTTCAATTCGTGACGCATTTATGTTTTAATTGGGTGGCAGCTTGTGAAAGTAGCTACTCAATTTTGTTTTATGCAATACCCTGCAAATTATTAGTGTTAATGAAATGTTAAAATACCGATTTTCCTTGCATACCCCCAAATTATTTCGTATCTTTGCATCGTCAAACAATGAGGGATATTCCTCACACAACAAATAAAAATAGCTACACAATGAATCAGATGGATGAGGAAAAATACTTGAAAACATTCAAGAAAGATGAGTTAATCAAGCGTGTTATTAAACTTGAAGAAGAATTAGCTAAGTGTAAAACTGAATGGGGTGAGTGTGAAGCTGAGGCCAAAGAGAAAACAACTCAACTATTGGAACATCAAGCGTACAAAAAAGAAGTCGAAACTTGGACTTTTGGCCTTGTTAAGACACTTCTCGAGAATGAAGATAATCGCAAGTTGTTTGCTTCACTATTGGAGGAAAATATCAATTTGATTATTGATGCACGTGTACAAGAAAAACTTGCCATAAAGACAGATTATTATGATTCAGATGAAGGTGGTGGTAGCAGTACCTCTATTATTTATGATGGATGTGAAATTAACGAAATAGATGGTTGTCGTCCTTGGTAAAGTTTTCAATTACTATCACTTTGAGTGAAGTAGCCACTATATTGTAAAGGTAAACAACAAATATCCAAATTATGCAGAATAAGAATTATGTCATTAAATTGACAGAACACATTGATGGTAATGGAACTTCTGTGACAAATAAGTTTGTCGTTATCAATTCCAAAGAGCGTGCGATTGAAGCTCAAAAAATGGCTTTCTATAACTGCCTTGACTTTTGGATGACAGAATGGGACTATAAAGGCGAACGACCACTTGAAGAAGTGTTTGAAATCATTGAAAAAGAAGATTGTCTTGTTGCCTTAGCACATGACTGCGATGAGATTTACTGCGACATTGAAGTCGTTAATGAATTTTAATCTCAAGTACTTTCGCTTCTGCTGAACTAATCTCTACATTGTAATTGTAAGTAAAACAAATAAACTCTCTATACGATGGACAAGAAGTTTTATCTTATCACTTTGACTGAAAACGTCAAATATAACGACATTGTAACCGCACGCACACACAAAGGTGTTGTTATTGGGGACTATAGAAAGGCTTGTGAGTTGCAAAAAAAGACCCTTTATGACAGACTTCATTATTGGATGGAGATGTGGGGGTATAATGAGGAAGGTTGTCCTCTTGAAGAAATCTTTGAGGTTGCTAAAGGCCTAAACAAGATTTCTGCATGGACGGAAAATGGTGATGAATTTTTGTGTTATGTTGAAGTCGTTGATGAATTTTAATCTCAATTACTTTTATTTTGATTGAAGTAATCAATATCTTGTAATCGTAAATCGAACAAAATCATCCAAGTTTAATTTGGAAAATTGATACAAAAGTAGTATAATGTAAATGGAAAGATGTTGAGGACATAAATGCTATGAACGAATTTGGTTGTTGTTCTTAGGGCAAAGTGTTGCCAATGAAATAGGTGATTATGATAGTGGAGCACCTATTTAGAATAACAATGAAGATGGGTAGCATGATTTCCGTGTGGTGACGGAAAATTTTCAATTCGTGACGCATTTATGATTTAGTTGGGTGGCCGCTTGTGAAAGTAGCCACCCAAATTATTTTATGATAAATTATAATAAACTAAACAAATATGATAAGTGTAACAAGAAACACAACCTCCAAACGTTAATGGAATGTTAAAATCGGAAGATTGCTTGGTTTTCTCGAAATTATTTTGTACCTTTGCACCATCAAATAACGAGGGATAGTCCTCATACAACAAACAAGAACAACAAAACGATGAATAAGGTAACACCCAACACAAAATTTGAACTGCGTGAGATAATCAAGAAAGAGCTTGAACGCCAAGGCTGTGACGCTGACTTGAACTTCATTGATACGTCCAAGATTACCGACATGTCTCGGCTCTTTGAAGATTTACTCATTGGCCACATTAAAATCGATAAGTGGGATGTTTCGAACGTGACGAATATGTCTCACATGTTTGAACGTGCTTGGTATTTCAATTGTGACCTTTCAAAATGGGATGTTTCAAAGGTTACAAACATGTATCGTATGTTTGCTTTTGCTTATAATTTCACTTCCGACCTTTCGGGGTGGAATGTGTCAAACGTAAAAAATATGGCTTGGATGTTTTTGTTTGCTGAAAAATTCATGTCTAATTTATCAAAGTGGAGAGTGTCGAATGATGCTGATGTTCGTGGAATGCTTATAGATTCGGGCATAACGGAAGATGAAAAAGAATTGCAACCAATTTCAAATAAGATGTGTGACTACTTTTATTATCGGTGGATTAACTGATATCTTATGCCACTAATTTATTAACACTCAAAATAAAAATTATACAACAATGGAATGTTCTTTTAATAAAGAGAGTTACGAACTAATTTGTAAGTTAGCTAATAAATTTGCCTACGGCGCAGTTTATAGTATCAAATATGAAGAGTTTTTGAATGCAGGCATTATTGGTTTGGAAAAGGCTATTAAGTATTATAATGATGATAAGGAAACCACATTTAAGACTTTTGCCACCACTTGTATTGTAAGTTCAATGCGTACTTGCAAGAAGAAACAAAATCACTTTGGCTTAACACAAGACGAGAATGTAGTTCTTGAAAATGTGGATAGCCTTACGACATTTGTTGCTGAAGAAGACATGGAAGAGACGGCCAAGAAAGTTATTATTAAAGTAAATGCAAACAATGAACGTGATGCAGAAATCTTTATGCGTAACATTGGTTTGATTGGTGATATACCTATGGACTATAAAGAACTATCTCTTCGTTTCAATATGACAGATGAACGAATTAGACAGATTTGTGTCAAAACTCGAAAGTCTATCAATGATGACCCCACTCTGAAAGAGTTGCTTTATAGCTACGTTGGTTAATAAGGTAATTCGAACATTAACGAAATGTTAACATCGGAAGATTGCTTGTTTTCCACGGATTTATTTTGTACCTTTGCACTATCAAACAACGAGGGATAGTCCTCACACAATAAACAAGAACAACAAATAGATTAAAGACTATGACAAAGTTCATTGATATGAATAAAAAGGATGCAATTTCTGAGTGGAAAACAATCAATAACATTGCTATCCCTAACACAAAAATCGACTTAATACTAAAAGTTCTTAGTAATAAGTTTGATAGTAAAGAATATGGTGTTGAGATTAGTGATGAGTATGTAGATGTTGCTCTTCCCAACGGAACATATACAATCATTGTAAAGAATGGTTTGGTTGAGAAAATGTCACCTTACATTGAATTATTCAATGGTGATGAAAGAATTTTGGAAGATGCTGCAATCTACCTAAATGAGAACGGAGAATTGGATATAAAACTTTGAGTGAAGCATTTGTCTTTTGAATGACAAACAATCGCAAAACCAAACGTTAATGAAATGTTAAAATCGGAAGATTGCTTGCATATCTCAAAATCATTTCGTATCTTTGCATCATCAAACAAATAAAACAGCTATGCAGTACAAAGTAACTAAGGCAAGTCAAATCTTTGAAGTGAACAACGACAAGTGTCATAACTACTATTGGTTGTTCTATGTCAAGTTTACTGACGGAACACACAAGGTGAATATGAAGTTTGTCCTTTGGGATAGTCTTGAGGACATTTGCGAATACTTTACTGACGAGGACGCAGAGGAATACGTTGGTGTAACAAAGAAACAAATTCGTGAGTTTATGCTTGAAAAAGCCTATACAACGATTGAATCCCAAATTGGGTACAATGTAGAAAACCAAACACTCAATGATTGTCTTGACAAGCTGAAATCTTTCCAAGCGTTTTGTAATAAGACAATTGAAGAGTATAATAGATGAAATGAAAGGTGTCACCACTTTCATAGGTGGTGGCACTCTTCAATAAAGAATCTTTTTCAGATAAATAAAAATTAGTAAAACATATAAATAATTAACAATGAAAGACAAACAGATTTTTGGCGCAATTGGCGCATGTGTACTTGCAATTCTTGCTATTGCAATTGTGCATTTTACTAACCCCGACTATAACGAGGAAGTGGCTTTTAAGATGAAACCTATCTTTTTTGGTGATACTCGGGTGGCAGATGAACCTGCAAATAGTTTTACGTTTTACGTAGCAACAACGAATTGCGTTCATTTCAATATCTTGCCGCAGAAGAAGGAATTTAAGTTTGATGATTTGCTTTCAAACGATAATACTCCTTTGGACGTGAACATGTATCTTGTTTACCAAATTCAAAAAGGAAAGACGCCAATTCTGTTGCGAAATTATGGCGAGAATTGGTATGAGACTTTTATTGACCCTTATTTCCGTAACAAGGTGCGTGAATTGGTATCTACTTACTCTCCTTTTGACTTGATGAGTAATCGTGAAGTGCTTGCTAACTTTGATAAGAAACTTCAAGAAACAATGGTTAACTATGTTGAAGAACTTTCTAAAAAGCAAGGCGAATTTCCTATTACAATCAATCAAGTAGTTACTGACCGCGTAATGCCCAATTCAGAGCAATTGCGTGAGATGAATAAGACGGCGGCTGCTATTCAAGCCAAGCAGACACAAGAGAAACGAGTGGAAATGGAAAATGCTCGTGCTAAGGCAGAAAACGCTCGTGCAATTGCTGATAAGGCTTATATGAACGCAATGAATCTTTCACCCTCACAATTCATTCAACTCCGACAATGGGACGTAATTGAAAAGAAGGATGGGGCAAATATCGATGTGCTTGTAGGTGGTTCAGAAGTCCCTATGTGGAATATCAAACGATGAGAATTTGTATGGTTGGTCGTATTATTGACTAACCATACCTTTATTTATTAAGTGTTATATTATGGTTACTGACAAATATGTTTTCTTTTGGAAAGGTAAACTTTCCAACTTTTATAAAATTGACATTTCTTATAATGGAAAATGGTTTCATTCATCAGAACAATTATTCATGTGGTTTAAGGCCATTTTTTTTAAGGATGAGTATCATGCTAAATTGATTTTGGAGTCTAATAGCCCACAAGAAGCTAAGAATTATGGAAGAAAAGTACTTAATTTCGATAGTGAAAAATGGGATGCAGTGAAATGTGACTTTATGTATAAGGCTCTTCAAGCAAAATTTTATGGTGATAGTGATTTGCGTTCATATCTTATGAGGAAGGCGCATAAAGGGAAGTTCTTTGTTGAAGCAAGTCCATATGATAAAATATGGGGTATTGGCATGTCGGAAAACGACAAAGACCTTTTTCAAACCGAACTTTGGGGGGAAAATTTATTGGGTAAACTTCTAAATAAGTTGTACGATGAAATTCAAGGAAAAAACCAAATGTTAAAATCGGAATAGTACTTGCATTTGGCGAAATAATGTCGTATCTTTGCATTGTAATCGAAAGGCAAACGCCTAACGGATATATTGAAAACCAATAAAAGAAATTGATAAACAATGAAAGAATTATTTGAGAAGGTTACTAAGAGCATTAAACAAATTGATGACCTCTATAAAAGTTACAAGACAGATGAAGACCCGTCGTCTTATAATACAAGCATTTTTAATGTGATTATGCCTCAGTTTGAAAAAACTAAAAAGATTTTTGAAGATATTCAAGAAAACGAGGAAATTGACACCAATGAGTTTTTGAATGGACTACATAATTTTTCCTTGTTTCAGCATTTGTTTTTTAGCGTGGCTTGGAATGAATGCTATGAAGCAAAACAAATGCGAGATATTCTATTAAACGTGTTTTCCGACGGCTTGTATTATATGGTAGCATTGGTTGGAGAAATGACTAAAAAACAATGTTTGGAGTGATGGGGAAAAAGATAAACAAAACAATTGATATTCTGTGGCTAATAATTTCAGCGATAATCTTATTGGTCGGGATGATAACAGTTAAATAAAATTGTAAAAAAAAAACATTAGAAAATGTTGGAAATTAGATAAGAAAATAGTATTATATATTTGAATTAAATAAAAGAATCAATGTTACGAGCAATTAAGGTACGATTATATCCAAATAAGCAACAGGAACAAACACTGAACAAGGTGCTTGGTTGCTATCGTTTTATGTATAATCATATGCTTGCTCGCAAACAAGAAGCCTATAAAGCTGATAAAACAAATCTTGCCCTTACAGAACTTTCAAAGTACTTCCATCATGAATTACTAAAAGATGAACAATATGGTTGGCTGAAAGATCAAAATTCAAAGGTTATGAATCAAGCAATCAGACAGATGCTCACAGCCTATGATAAGTTTTTCAAAGAACATAAAGGATTTCCAAAGTTCAAGAGTAAGAGAGATAAACAATCAGCCTTATTTCCGAAACTTGCAATATCAAAGAAAAATACATTTGATACACGTAAGATAACTCTTACGAAAAACTTAAAGAACATATCATTTCGTTGTTCTGATTTATATCATAAACGTTTGCAGAAATATAAGGGTAATATAAGGAGGGCAACCTTATCGAAAACCAAGAGTGGGAATTTCTTCTTATCCATCCTTATTGATATGGACAATAATGAGCTTATTAAGTTTGGCAAAACAAGCCGTGATGTTGGTATTGACCTTGGCGTTAAGGATTTTGTTATTACTTCTGATGGAGAAGTATTTGAAAACAAGCATTTCTATAAGAAAGATGAGAATAAACTTGCCAAGTTGCAACGTCAATTGTCCAAAAAGCGAAAAGGTTCAAGTAACTTTCATAAGCAATGCAAACGTATTGCAATGGTATTTGAAACCATAACAAACAAGAAGGAAAATTACATTCATTCTGTTGTTAATTATTTGTTACGTAAGTATGATACCATTTACATGGAAGACCTTAATACAAGTGGCTTATTGAAAAACCATAGACTTGCCAAGACTATCCAAGAGGTGGGATTTTACAAATTCAAGACGGTGTTATCCACTAAGGCCTTGCAAAACAATAAGAAGGTTGTTTTAATTGGAAGGTATTATCCCTCTTCAAAGACTTGTAGTACATGTGGTTATATCAACAAGGACTTAAAGTTGCAAGATCGTCATTGGCAATGTCCAATTTGTGGCTCTTATCACGATAGAGATTTAAACGCAGCATTGAATATTCTCTACGAAGGTCGTAGGATAA
>ERZ773045.660-NODE-660-length-16891-cov-3.412271_pt1 | contig 16891 bp, 11 predicted proteins | sample MGYA00580635_ERZ773045 | MGnify/ENA primary metagenome ERZ773045 (study PRJEB29015, sample SAMEA2738115) | human oral metagenome | biome: human oral; feature: human-associated habitat; material: saliva | place: China | collected 2261 ...
AAGTTGCGCCCATCTAATTGGAAGTTGTAGTCTCCACCCAAGAGCACATGCAGGGAGCCCTGTGATCGGATCTGCTTATTCAGTACGACAATATTATTATTCTCTTGGTCTCGCTGTGAGGTGCGAATCTCTTTATAGAAAGGGGCTTGATAGTACAAACCAGTAGCAAATCGCAGGGTAAGAGCCTTCTGACGAGTCGGGGTAAAGGCAGCAACAAAACGCGGACTCGCGATAAACTCCTTGTTAAATCCCCAATAAGAGGCACGAATCCCAGGGTAGAGAGACAGCTCGCCCTGAGGAAGTTCGAGTGAAAATTGATCTACAAGATAAGCGGATAGCCGGTAGCTACGGAGGTGATTTTGGGAGTAGAGGTTGTGCAACATCTCTATCCGGTCGCTATGGTGGGGTACGTTATATCCGGCGGAGTCGCGTCTCGTCCACTCGCTGATAAAGTCGTTTACATCCTCAAGTCGGGCACTCAGACCTCCTTTGAGTAGGTGCCCCTGTTTCAGTTGTAGCAGGTTACTATAAGAGAGTGTAGCCAGCGTGTAGCGCAAGCGATTGCGAGCATGCTCCATATTGGTCCCTGTTGCCAGGGCACTCAAGTTGTCACTTACGTTGGGTTGCTTACTATCCCCCTCCTTAGCATTATCTAGGAAATAGGAGCCATCTATGTCATAGGTCTCCATTTCTCGACTGTTGTAAAAATGCACACTCACTACATGACGTTGCTCCGACGAGGGAGTATAAGTGGCACTGAAGGCTCCAAAAAGGGAAACAAAGCGGTCGCGCTCCTGCCCCTCAAAGTATACCTTTAGTTTTTTTATGTCGGATAAGGTACCAAAACTCGTCTCTCTGGTCTGAGGCTTAAATTGATAATGTGTGAGAGAAACATTCCCCAAGAAACTGAGCGACCAGCGGTCATTCAACCGCCCTACGATATAGCTTTGGGCATCGAAGTAGAGAGGTTCGTATTCTCCCTTCGTATCAAGAGAACCCAGCAGAGTGCGTCCATCCTTGAATCTTAAGCCTGTAATCTGACTCAACTTCTTCCCCCGCGAACCGATATATACCTGATCGCCCTGTAAGCCGACCTCTACCGAGCCTTCGAGCTCCTTAGGCGTTTTGTAACGGATATCAAGCACGGAAGACATTTTATCCCCATACTCCGCCGTGTAGCCTCCTGCGGAAAAGTTAACCGACTGGGTCATCTCGGGGTGAACAAAGCTCAAACCCTCTTGCTGAGCCGTGCGGACAAGTAGGGGGCGCGGGATCTCTATGCCATTTACATAGACCATGTTTTCGTCATAATTCCCCCCACGTACCGAGTACTGTGCGCTCAGTTCGTTGTTTTGCGTCACTCCGGCATAAGTCCCAACAAGGGATTCTACTCCGGTGGAGGGACCTACCGCTACACGGATATTTTCCGCAGCTATGGTGCTCATATTCTGCTGTTTTTTGGAGGGAGCAGCCACAACTACTGTAGATAGTTCAGTAGAAGCATCGGGCAATGTCACATTGAGCCGAAGGTCTTGAGTAATACCTTTTGGGAAACTCTTGGTTACAGAGCGATAACCGATACAGCTAAACTCCAGAGCTATAGAGTCCGTTGTAGGCGTGAGTGCAAGCGAATAAGCCCCTTTGAGATTGGTCGCAGTCCCTATTGCTTTGCCTGCGACCTTTACAGAAGCTAACTCTATGGGTTTATCCTCACGGTCTATTACGTATCCATATACCTTGATGCGTTGCTGCGACCATGCCCCTCCCGCCGTAAGGCAAAGGAGAAGTAGACCTATCCAAATACGGTGCATTAGCTCTTTCATTGCCCACAAAGATAGATAATTGTAAGGATAAGAAGGACGAACAACTCTCAGCGACTTCATATTTTTTCTCTGCCCTATTTCAAGAAAAATCCTGCCCTAGAGAGATTCTTTCTTTAGGCAAAAAGTGATCGGATTCTGCCCTACAACCAAAAGGAAACCAGCGATACTTCTGGAGGCAAACATCAAGACTTTCGGGAAGAGACTCCCCAAGTAAACAAAAAAAATACCGAGCAATTTTGAGATTACTCAGCAGGTTTTCCTTGGAAGTTATCGGATGGAGGCAATATGCTACTAGTGAGAAAGGGTGTAAACTAGACCTTAGAAGCAAGGAGCGACCTGTTATTTTCCATCAAGGTAGTGAGGCGAGACTCAAAGCGACTAGGCAACATGGGCTGCTCAATTACCTTATTGAACTTCTCCTTTCGATGCATATCCGTCCCCACAAAATCATAAAAACCAGAAAGCAACATCTGCCGAGCACGCTTCCGCACCGCCTCCCCATACATGCCCGTAAGGGAGAATAGATTGAGCTGGAATGAGACACCCAAATCTTTGAGAGCTTCGTACTCCTCAGTAGTAAAATAGAGATAACGCTCCGGATGTGCAAGGAGAGGCTTTGCCCCTGAAGAGCGGATGGAACGAATGGAATTGGGATAATCCATCGGTGCTCCGGCAAAGGAAAACTCAAAAAGGAGGTAACGAGAGTCTCCTAATGTGAGCAAAGGCTCATCAAGATGTGCCTCAAACTGATTGTCTACCATATACTCTGCCGCTAAGGTAATTGACACCTGAGGCATAGCAAGATCTGCTAAAAAAGCATCAAAATGCTCCCGTAAAGTGATGGCGTTATTCTGGGGATAGCGGCTATAAATGTGCGGAGTCAATATGAAACTGTCAATCCCGACAGCTCCCATCATTTGCAATAGAGCACGAGACTCTTCCATAGAGCGAGCTCCATCATCCACCCCGGGCAAGAGATGACAATGCACATCAACCATGCCCTTGAGCCAGCCCTCTCGTACAATATTTAACTCTCGTCTCTTCAGGAAAAACATCGTGTCGCCCTGCTACAAAGCACAACATCCTAGCTACCATAGGAGCCGTACGATCCATACCCACCATAAGATCCATATGCTCCGTAGCTACCATAGCTGCTACCTGTAGTACCACTCATGGCCCCTGCATCATTAAGTACAATTGCAGGATTGATCAATTTCTTAGACCTATATAAAGCCTCGATTTCCAACAATAAGGGTCGTGGCAAGTGCCCTTCGCGTACTATTACCATGGTCATATCCGCTACTCGATTGGTAATAAGCGCATCGGCTACATTAACAAAGGGGACACTATCAATAAGGATATAATCGTACATTTCACGCACCTTCTCAATAAGCTGAGAGAAACGATCTCCTAGGAGCAATTCTGTGGGATTAGGAGGAACCACACCTGCAGGAAGGAAGTCAAATGGCGAACTTGCATCAATCCGAACAATCAGATCCGACAGATCCGTACTGCTTCCAAGTAAATAAGAAGAAAGCCCACCCTTGCTACGTTGGGTCATATAGCTTGCCAAAGCATCGCTAAGGCTCGCCTTACGAATATCCGCATCAATAAGGAGCACTCTATTCCCCTCTAGGGAAGCAAGGCAAGAGGAGAAGTTGGCCGAAATAAATGTCTTCCCAGACTCGGGGATAGCACTTGTAGCCATAAGCACCTTACCCTTGCTCTCTATCCCGTGAAGCATATAGGCAAGATTCGTACGAACCACTGTGAAGGCCTCACTAATAACCAGGCGCTCCTTGGCATTGAAAAGAAGGATATTTTTGTATCTCTCTTTCTGACGCAAATGTCTTTTACTCTCCTTTGAACGAAAAACTTTAGGAATAATCCTATGGTGCAGAGACTGCGTTTCGTAACGAGGGATCTCTCCCAAGAATGGCAATGAGGTGTACGACTTGATGTCTTTGCATCCTCTCACCTTATTATTGATGATGAAACGAAGATAAAGGACCCCAGCCGGGAGAATCAACCCTAGTATAAAAGCGACCAAAAGAATCATGCCCTTGCGAGGTGCAACAGGGATGGAAGAACCCATTGCAGGCTGTATCAAACGAATCTCGGAGTCTGCAGCTTCCATGGCGAGGGAGTTCTTTTCTCTCGCATTAAGAAGGAACAAATAAAGCTCCTCCTTGATTTTTTGGTTTCGGTAGATTGATCCTACCGTCTTCTCTTGCATCGGCACGGAGGAGATACGCCCCTCATTAAGCCCTGCTTGCCTATTGATGCTAGCAGCTTGGACTGACAAGGATTTGATCAAATTATCCACCGACTTGACCACAGCCACATGCATGGAGGCAAGTTGCTTCTCCAATGTCTCTACCACAGGGTTTTGCGTTTCGGCATTGGCAATTAATTGGTCACGACGCAAAAGAAGGGAGTTGTATTCTCGGATCAAATTATCCGCAGAGGCTTCATTAAGCCCCACATTAGCGGGAATAAGTTCGTCCTTCGAACTAGGAGACTTTAGATAATCCTTTAGATAATTAGCCACCGCAAGTTTATTATTCACTTCGGTCATCTGCCGTGCAAATTCAGCAGTACCCGTAATATAGCTTCGAGCCTCCTGCTGGATATCGGCAATACGATTATTCTGTTTGAATTGCTCTATTTCGGTATCAACACTACCTAATTCTCCTCCAATGATAGCAAGACGCCCATCAATAAAATGCTCGGTCTTTTGAGCTACTCGCACCTTTTCCATACGCGAGTTCTCATTATAGATCTGCACGAGGGTATTGAGAAAATCTTCTGCAACTTCAGGGTTTTGATGTTGCATTGTCAAGGTGATAATAGACCCTTGTTTACTTGCGGACGAAACATTGAAAATATGAGAAAAAGAACGAATGCTTCTCTCACGAGTGTTCTTTTCTACCTCTAAAGAGAAGGAGGCTTCTGATGAAGGGAAATGCTCTGTAGCAGTAACCAACACTCGCCCCATAGGAGTATCTTGAGGGACTCCGATCTGTACTTGAGAAGTTGTACCCCTAGCTGCTTCTATAGAAGACTCCTCACAAAGAAGAGATACATGGCTAGCATCTACAGAAGAGACCTCCAATTTACAATAGACATCAGAACTATTTCCTACAAAACGTACCTCAAGAGGAGTGTCTTTATAAAGCATCTCAGTCCTTATCCCCCTGCTCTGAGAATAGGAAACATCTAGGTTAAGCCTCTCTATTACTTGGTCGATAAGAAAGTCTGTTTTTAGGATAAAGAGTTCGTTTTCCACGGCACTCTTTCCTCCTAGAGAAGTTAAGGCAGAAGACTCGAATAGCTCGCTAAGCACATTCGATGCATCCATCTTATCCTTGACCAGTATGCTAGCCTCTCGCTTATACACATTGGGAGTATACAAGAGGTAAGCAGAAGCTCCTCCAATAGCAACACATAAAGTTATGGCAAACCAATACCAATTGGAACGTAGGATAAGCCCTATATCCGAGAGGGTGATAAACGATGCAGCCTCCACGAGAGAAGGGCGTTTGAGCTCTTGTTCTATAGATTTTGTTTCGGATTCTCTATACTCCATTGTTCGTCAAGCAAGTATATATGGTAGAGATATTAGTTAGAAGATTTTGAGTTGCGCACCACTGTCATAACAAGGGTTGAGACGGAAGTCACACTCCCCACAAGGCTAAGCCATACCCCAACATTATTATTTTGGTTTATCTCACTCATCTGTATCTTGGTATTGTTGGGATTAACAAATACCACATCATTTTGCGCTAGATAAAAACAAGGGGAGCGGAATACATCTTTAGACCGCAAGTCGTGCGTATAGATCTCTCGCTTTCCATTGGCTTCACGGACCACTATCACGTTGTCTCGCCGCCCATAGATTGTCATATCTCCAGCCATGCCAATCGCATCAAAGATAGTAACTCGCTCATTGTCTATCGTAAAGCTACCAGGACGAGCCACTTCCCCAAGAACGGTTATCTTAAAGTTCTGGAAATTGATGGTTACAATAGGCTCTTTGATATAATTACCAGCAATAAGCTCTTGTGAGATTTTATTGATAAGCTGTTGTTTTGTAAGCCCAGCAGCATTTATCTTCCCGAGAAGAGGGAATGTAATAGTACCATCAGTTCCCACCAAATGCCCTTGTAAATACTGAACACCTATACCGCGGCCAACAGAAGATGTATAGCTCACCATCGGCAAATTAAAGGGAGCAGATAACTCCGGATTCTTTGAATTAACGGTAATAGAAAGCAGGTCTCCAGGTTGTATTGTAGGTTCTAGCCGAGTATAACCAGCACTCTCAACGCTATCAAGATCTTGCAAATAAAGAACATTCTTTGCCGAGCGACAAGAGGCTGTCAAGAGCAAAACTAGTACAACTGATAATATATCTAATCTCTTCATTCCTTCATATCCATCAAAACAGACCGAGTCACAAAAAATAGGAACCCAGCACACATTTGCATCCGCAAAGGTAGCCTTTTTCTTAGAGAAAGAAGCGTTTCTACTATTTTAATGAAGGGATATAACAAAGAAATAAACCAGGAGCTAGCACAAGGTGTAACATTTCTTTAGTACAGCAGGGACTGACACGAGATTTACTCCTGCCTTAAAAGAAAATCCGCACAGGCTAATTTCCCAAAAAGAATCAACCTAAAAGAAAAATAAAATCAGCCAGAAAGGAGCAGCCAAAGAGGCTACTTTTTTTTCTTCTTTGCCCACTTAGGCATCAACCCTCCCCTCTTCTCTCGGGCAGCACAAGGCTGAGCAACAGAGCCGGGGACGTAGTCGTGACGGAATATATTCAGAAGAAGTATTAGAAGAGAGAGGAGAAGAGGACCAAAAATTACACCCCAAAAACCAAAAATACTTACCCCAAAAATAACGCCAAAGACGGTAACAAGAGGGTGAATATCGGCAAGAGACTTTTGGAGCAGGAAGCGAATTACATTGTCTATCCCCCCTATAACCAAAAATCCATAGATCAAAAGGCCTATACAGGAACCCCAGTTTCCTGCAAAACCAAAAGCCAGAGCGAGAGGGACATAAACGACCATAGTACCCACCATCGGAATGATGGTAGCAAAGGCGGTAAGTACAGCATAAAAAAGTGCTCCCTCTACACCAAAAAAGATGTAGCCGAGATAGGCGAATCCTCCTTGAACAATGGCGATCAGCGGTATCCCCACAGCGTTAGCCGCAATGATACGCTGCGTCTCGGATACCAGTATACGTTTATTTTCTTCTGTAAAGGGGAGTAATTCTCGGATAGCAGTCTCGAAATACTCTCGTTCGTAGAGCATATAGTAGAGAACAAAGAGCAGCACAACGCTATTGACCACAAGAGAATAAACCCCGACAACGATCTTTGTCGTAAAGGTTTGCCCCATCTTAGTAAGGGCGGGTAGTACCTGCTCAACAAAGAATCCATCTCGTTTCACAAAATCTACTCCAATCCATTCCTTGGCCTCATCTACCCACTGCACAGCTTGGTGGTACCATTCATTAAGGTCGATATGATTGTGTGTAAACAAATCTATCAGCATAGAAGCAATACCGGCGAGCGGGAGGAGGAAGAGAAAAAGGGTCTCAAGGATGAGGAGGAAGGCGGCCAACCAGCGAGGGAAGTGCCACTTCTTAGTAAGAAATCTCATCTGCCCTCTCAAGATAGAGAACAGGGTAATAGCACCTAAAAACCCACTCAAGTAGGGCAAGGCCTCTCGCCCGAAAATAAGCGTAAGCAACAGAATAGGCAACAAGATTGCCCACATAAAAACGGATCGATTGGCAGAAGGGCTAAGTCCCTTGAAGCCTTCGTGAGGCCTGTTTTCCATATACCTTTTAGGATTACTAGACAATAAGTTTTACCAAAAAATAGCCCCCTACCGTAAGCCAAATATAGAGCACGGCAGCGAGAGCAAAGGGTTTAAATCCTGCCTCTCGGAAGCGAGCAAATACGGCATCTGTACCAATAGCCGCCATAGCCATAGTGAGCATAAAGTCGTCTACCCAGCGAATAATGCCTCGCAAAGAAGCATAGGTATCTTCTAACCCATAAGTAGAAGCTAAAGAGAGTAAGAGTGTATTCAGCCCGATAATGATAAGGAACCAAACGGCAAACCAAGGGATCACAATGCGTTTTGTAGCCCGAGTCTCTCCCTTGTTCCCCTTTTGGAAGAACAGTCCCAGCACAATAAGTACCGGGGCGAGAAGTATTACTCGTATCATTTTGGTAATGGTGGCCGTGCCGGCAATGTCAAAAGTACTTGCCACACTGGTTGCCTGCATAGCAGCTCCCGCACCTGCTACATGGGCTACTTCGTGCAGAGTAGACCCAGTATATACCGCGACTTGGGCATCGCTCATATGGTACACTCCCAATTGATAGAGGACGGGATATAGAAACATTGAGAGCGTTCCAAACAAAACCACCGTAGAAACTGCTACCACCGTTTTGGCAGAATTAGCGCCCACAACCGGTTCGCTAGCCAATACAGCTGCAGCCCCACAAACGGCACTTCCCGCAGAGGTTAGCATAGAGGTCTCTCTGTCTAGACGGAGCCAACGCCCCACCATTGCTCCTAGCAATAGGGTAGAAGAGACTACAATGGCATCGACTAAGAGGGTAGCCCAGCCTGCGGCCCATACATCCGAGAGCGTAAGACGGAAACCATAAAAGACTATTGCAAGACGCAAAATGCGCTTCCCCACAAATTTCAATCCGGGAGTCATCCCCTCGGGTAAACGGCTCCGTATCGTATTGGCAAGGATAAGCCCGAGTACGATACCGATAATCAAAGGAGATAGATGTAGAGTTGTGATAAAGGGAATCTTAGCAAGGCAGACAGCAATTGCAGCTAGTGCAATCGTCAGTAAAACCCCAAGGTAATAATGCCAATTACATTGCATCGTCAGAGAGGAATTAAGTGAACTTAATCAAGCACATAGCTAGCCCAACAAGAGAGATTCCAACAAAGACAAGAGCCAATATCTTATTGAAAATCCTCAAGCCCCCCACCGACACATTCTCTTTGAGGCGCAGTACAAGGTAGGTAATTACAAACCACCAAGAGATCGCCCCTAGGGCTATTGAGAGCATTGCTATCACAAAGTGCCAGCCTAGAGTGGGGGTATCGGGCACAAAATTGTAGCGGCTATAGAATGCCATGTACACAAAGGCAATAAGCGGATTGCCCAAGGCAAAGAAGAAGGCCGAGGTCATCAACTTCCAGGCACTTTTACTCTTTCCATCATCTACTACATCGTAACTTGGGAGAGAGAAATACATATGAATACCAAAAGCGAGCACCACAAGGCTTCCGAGGATCTGCAAAAAGAACTCGTATCGGTAGATAAAATCGAGTACCATCGTGATTCCTTTGTAAGAAGCGGCAGCATAGAGCAAGTCGCTAATCATGGCTCCTACGCCCGTGATCAACCCCTCTCTACGCCCACGATGTAATGTACGACGCACACAGAGTACCCCCACGGGCCCCATAGGTGCAGAGACCAAAACCCCGATCAAGAAACCTAGTACTATCGTCGTTATTAGCCACATTATCTTTTTCTCCGAGGGAGAACTCTGTCTTTACAAGCCCTCCGCTATGCTCTACAAAGGTAAGCAACTCACGCTAAACAAAGCCCATCTGCTCAACAAAAGAGGAGGATAGACGTGGCAAAACTCACCTCTAAAGAGAAGACCTCTTACCCGTAGAGAGCATGCTTAGAGGGGCGAACTCAATTTTGTGGGGATACTCCGCCCGAGAGAGCCTGGGTTTGATCCAAGAGGAAAGCACCTCTGCCGTAAGCACAGAATCCGTAGAAAGCTCGACACGGGCGGCTAGCACGCTACCGAATTCGGGGTGAGGGATCGTATACACCTGGGCTGCAATTACCTCGGGATGACTCTCAATCACACGCTCCACTACCTCAGGATAAACATTTTCTCCGCCACAGACCGCCATCCTATCGACCCGCCCCCGATGGAAATAAGCCCCCTCCTTACTGCACCACACCCGATCTCCGGTTGCCTGCCAGCTATTGCGTCTTGCCTGCATAGCCCAGCGCGAAGAGACCCACAGCTCCCCTACCCCTTCCGAATCAGGGTTTCGCACGGCACATCGTACCCCACGAATAGGGTATCCTAGGGTCGTCTCTTCGGGATAAAAATCTAGCGTCATCGGAGTTGCAAGAAGAAAAAATCCGGCTTCTGACGTGCCATAAAGATTATAAATGATGGGGGCAACCTCCCGATGCACTTGTGCTACAAGTTTGCGATCGAGGCGGTCTCCTCCGGAAATAATGCAGCGCAAACTCTTCATTTTACTCGCAGCCTGAGGCAAAAGCATCATACGAGCAAGCATTACGGGTACTATGGGCAAAACATCCACGCCGTAGCGTTCGATCCCCTCCAAAGCCTCTTCGGCACGGAAACGGCGGGTGAGCCAAACACGTTTTCCCATCACCCAAGCCACGAACAATGTTGCCAAACCAAAGCCATGAAATAGGGGCAATGCGAGGTAGGTTGTACTCCCCCGATGAATGCCAATTGAGCGAATGAGGGCAAGCAAAGGAGGTAAAAAGTTGATCGCAGAGGGGCGACGACCTGCCGATTTATAGCTTCCACTTGACCCACCCGTAAGCACGGAGAGTTCGGCCCCTCGGCCAATCCGTGGCAAAGAGCGGTGAGACTTTCCGTCGTCTTCCGAGCGCACTCTACTCAGCTCTTCCGTGGTAAGGGGGGTAGTGGGCGGTTCTTTGTCGGAGAAATAGCGCTGACGAAACTCCTCATCTAGGATCAAAAGATCGTACTTCCGCCCCACAAGGAAACGCACCAACTGCTCTTCACTCATATCGGTATTGAGCAGATAGGCTCCTATCCCCAAGCGAGAGAGGGCTGGCAAGAGGAGAGCCAACTCTAGGTGATTGCGACAGAGAAGAGCGACTCGCCCCCCTCGCTTGCAATAAGCCTTCTCCCGAAAACAAAACGCAAGACGCAAAGCCTCTTGATAAAGTTGCCGATACGTCAGAGATTGCCCCTCGTAGAGGAGAGCTTCTCGCTGAGGATAAATGGTAGCAGCATACCCGAGGAGCGTCATAAGGGAGACCCCATCTCGCCAAAAAGCCCTCGCCCATGCAATAATCCCCCGAGGGGTAATAAAATGCAATTGACGGAGAGCCTCAGAGAGGGAATAGGTTGGTTGGTGCATATCGGGCTAGAAGGGATATCAGTGAGACACACGTCGGTAGGCATAGGTTACGATCCCACGAAAGAGGGAAGACAAAGGAGAAGAGAGTCGAGCCCACCAAGGAGCATAAGAAGATCTCCGTCCAACGGCCAAGCGGATAAGCCGAGTAGCCGCCTCCTCCGCGGTGTAGCCGGGGAGATGGACGTAGCGAGGACTAACGTCGGCCATGGAGGTATGTACAAGGGGCATGTAGGCAATGCGTACGCGCACTCCACGCAAAGCCCACTCCTCACGAGCTGTACGCAGCCAAATATCTGCAGCCCCTTTTGACGCATGGTAGGCGGCCCAATGGGGAGCCGGTGGGTATAATAGACTTACCGAAGAGGTATAAACAAGTACCCCCCTAGTCGCTGCAAGGGCTGGATAGAGCGCTTGTGCCAAGTAAACCATGGCACGATAGTTGAGATCGATCGTGCGATCAAAGTCGTGCAAACGCTCTTGAGAGTCTTCCAAAGAGCGGCAAATCGACTTCCCGGCATTGGCGAAGAAATAATCCACTCGAGGGTAACGCTCCGCAAGAATCCGGCAAAGATCACGAAGTGCCTCTCGCTCTCGAAGATCCACCGCGTAGCACTCCGCTGATGCTCCCAAAGCCTCCACCTCTTGGGCAAGTTGCAGCAATTCGGGTTCCGTACGAGCCACCAAAACGAAATGAACCTGATAGGATTGCAGAAGACGAACTAGGGCCGCTCCGATCCCTCTCGAAGCCCCCGTTACCACTACAATGCGCTGAGCAAACCTCCTTTGCAACAAGGAAGTGGACAGCCCCCATGAGGGATACAACAATCTTTTAATCCACCCGGCCATACGCTCCATCAAGGAACACAAAAGCATAGGCCGCTCTGCTCCTCTTGGGATGCACGGGCCACCTATGCTATAAATCCTAAGTCCAAAGATATTACAAAGTCACCTTTATGGTCACAGGTTCTTTACCCTCAGCCTCTACAACCACTAGGTAATTAGCCGAAGCTAGTGCGACCGAGAGAGAAACTGTACCATAGGGCAAAGATTGAGTGGACAAGCGCTTCCCATCAAGGGTATACAGCGTTGCAGCATAACCACCAGCGGGGGTAACAACCCATATTTTCCCCTCATGGGTAAAAGCATATGGGGTGCTAGGCGAGGTAGTTTCTTCCAATGCTTTCTCACATCCAGTACCATCCCCCTTCTGGTCTATTACCCAATTATTTTCCTCTGCGAGGCTACTTTTGGCAGTCTTAGCACCGGGGTTGTTCTTTACGAGCAGGTCTTTTCCAACAGTGATTTTCTGCGCCTTTTTTGGGAGTGCTCGGTAGAGATCGTCGAGAGCACACGCATCCATTTTATTGTCTGTGAGGTCTACAATGGCCAACGACGAGTTGTCCTTTGCTTTTACTTCGAGCAATTCATTCCCATCAACCTCTAGTTTAACGAGGGAAGAAAGACCCGAAATATTAATGTTGGTCAGCTGGTTTCCCTTTGCCTTTATAGTCTTGAGTTTTGGGCAAACAGAGAAATCAATGCTCCCCGTAAGGTTGTTTTTGCTGCACTCTATGCTTTCCAAATCTTCGAGTATGGAGAGATCCAGCTCCGTAAATTCGTTGTCTCTAATACTAAAATTGCGGAGATTAGGACAGTGTTGTAGATTAAAGGATTTCAGTCCACAGCCATCCAGACGAAGATCTTCCAAATTCTTGAAGTACGTTCCAAACATCTCTTCGAACTTATTACGAGAGAGATTTAGGTAGGTCAAATTGGGACATTGCTCAAGCGCAATCCACGTGAGCTTGTTGTCGGGAGCAGAGAATTCAGAAATCGCACTTATACCAGAGAAGTCTACGCGTGTAAGTGACATACCTGCAACCGAAAGCGAAGTTATGGCGTCTTTGTCGAAATAATAAATCACGATGCGCCCCGTGGAGGTGGTACCCGATAGCTCGCCTCCGGCTTCGGCCACTTGCTCTGGGGTGTAGTCTTTTTCTACTTCGCCCCATTTGATCTTAATGGGCTTTATCGTTTGTATCGTCAAGGTTAGCTCGTCTGTTTTATTCTCTGTGGAGAGACCAATAGCCAAAGGGGCCTTGGGGTGTTGTGCCCAACTTTTTGAGATACATCCAAGGGCAAATAGCCCGAAGATAAGTGATAAGAGTACTTGCTTTTTCATCATGAAAAATATTTTATAAAGGATGACTATTTGTGTCTATTGCTGGATATTCCAACCCTTGTCTCTAGCAATATGGAGAGAACTCTTGGCAGCATTGGGGATCTCTCGCAGATTGAGTACACACTTCCAAGGCTTCTCATCATCTGCGATGGGGATACCCCTTACGTCGGGCAATGCAGTATATATGGCGTTCAACTCTTCGGTTGTCAGCCCTACCCGAGCGAGCTGTAGGGTAAGAAGATGGGAGAGAGGAGGCAATGCTCCCAAGGTCTTTAATTGTGTATCAGAGAGCGTTAATTCCTCTAAGAAAGTGTGTTTACTCACGTCTATACTGCGCAATGGATTTGTGGACAAAGCTAAGTTACGCAGGGCGAGGTTCGCTGATAAATCCACCTCTTGCAATTGATTTTTTTGAGCATAGAGAAGGTTGAGCTTGGGACACGATGATAAGTTTAGATGGGAAATCTCGTTTTTATAACAGTGCAATTCCTCTAAATCTGGATTATGACTGAGGTCCAGAGACTTCAATTTATTATTCCCGATAGAGAGAAAACGCAGGGCAGGACACTTGCTCAAGTCTAACTGCTGTAGATTGCTTCCAATAAGACGAAGCTCTTCGAGTTTGGAGGCCTCTCCTATAATTATGTCATCTAATTTCGCGCCAAAGACTCCAAAAGAGGTTGCATTAGGGGCCACTACACGCAAAGTCGTACCAAGGATCGTTCCTTTAATCGTCTTCTCAAGTTCGTAATTCCCTGCAGGGTACTCTTTCTTTTTCCCATCTCCCCAATCTATCGTAAAAGCATCTAGAGATTCAATCATAATGGAGAGAGATGATGACCCTCCTGGGGTTGGAGTCAAAAGAAAAGTCGCCTCCTTCGGTTCATCAGGCACTACGGAAGGCTCGTCACTTTCGAAAAAATCGAACATCATAAAGGTCTTCCCTGCCTTTATTCTAGGTCCATAATAACACATCAAGCGGAGAGCAGCACTCCACCCCACTGCTGTAGGATATACAGTCTCGTTGTTGTAGCCATAAAAGCGAAAGCCCCATTGAGAAATAAGATCTTGGGCTTTAGGGGTGGGCTTCCCCCCTTCATCAAGCGTCCAGTACTCCTCGTAATCATCTACATATACACGGCTCTCAGCCAAGGCTCCTCTCTCGAAGAAGTACTCCCTAAAAGGATAACTATTTTCGTTAATCCGGAAGGTTATATAAGTTTCATCCTCGCTATCAGACACCTTCCCACTAAGGAAAACTTCGCCTCCATGCTTCCCTTCCCAAGCTTTCACTTCTTCCTCTGTTGCCCCCATTTTGAGCCAAGGGACCATTGGGAAACGCTCCTGATCAAACGCAGGAGCAACCACCGAAACATGTACTACTTGGCGAGAGCCTTTGTATTTAAGAAGGATCTCTGTACTCCCCTCCGTTAGAGCCTTAATGCACAACTTCTGATCAATCGAAACGATCTTGGGGTCTTTTACTTCACTTTCAATCTCCCCGATAGGCACACTTGTTTTGAGAGTGAATTCACTCCCAACCTCCATCTGCACAAGCGTATCGGAGAGCGAAAAAAGAGGCAAAGGCTCGGAGCCACTCCCCGAGGGACTACAACTGGAGACAATCATCCCCAACAAACTCAATAGAAGTAGGAAAAAAGAGCGATTACTTGACTGAGAAAATACGGATAAAGCTACTCCATTTGTATTCATACAACTCACATGTTTAAGTGAACCCTACATACCTTCATCCCCCTAAAACACAGAAAGAGAAGAATAATACCTTAGGATAAAAACAAAAAGCACCTCCTTCTACACATAAAGGAAAAGAAAGAACTACAAACTTATAAGTCTACCTCGCAAATGTACAAAAAAACACAAGAGAAAACAAAAAAAGAAGCCCCTCAACCCAACGTTGAGAGGCTTCTCTACCTTCTTTTGTAGCCCCTAGGGGAATCGAACCCCTCTTTCAAGGATGAAAACCTTGCGTCCTAACCGATAGACGAAAGGGCCATAACCCTAAGCAATCTAATGGGGCGTCTTTCTCAAGGACCTATACCCCTATCCCAAATTGCGGTGACAAAGGTACAAATACTTTTTGATTCTGCAATAGTCTCAGCTATTTTTCCCCAGAAAAATCCCTAATCCTCCACCGCCTGCAAGAAATCTTCAAAGAGCAAGAGTTGCTTGACTTGCAACTAACACTGTCTAACAGCGTGCAAAATCGTCTTGACTAGGCAGAATGGATAAAGAGCAAGAAGCTGAAGGAGAGGAGCGCAGAGAGCGTCAACCCTCTTAGCAAAAGGGCACAAATACGACAATATAGCAAGCCCTCGCAGCAAGCCTCCGAGATTTACCACAAACTAGGGTTACGAGAAGCCCCATTTAGGGGAATTAAAATCTATAGGATACAAGGTCCATAACCCAACACCCATACCCCGCCTCCAGCAACCATCACCCGTCTCCCGCCGTGAAACTTGGGCTATCTCTCCATTGGAGTATAGACCTCAAACACTATACGGGTGTGCCGAAACCCGACACACCCGTATGGATAATACATAAGAGAGCAGTCTATCTCACCTCTTACACTCTTCAAGTATAGCCCTAAGCATGTCCTTATATTCATTGGGATGAAAATTACCATAACCTGGGTGATAGGTCCGATAGGAGTGCTTGGGCAAATGTGCCGAGGAAAGCTGAGCGACTTGGTTCAGCTCATAATCCCCCAACTTTTGGAAACTAACGTCGGGCAACTTCCGCTGAATATCGTTATCATAGTAAGGCCCCGTAAAGAAAAGACATACATCAGGCTTCAATATCGCCAACTCTTCAGCGAGTATATTGTAGTGCTCCACTTCCTTATCTAGAACTCTCTGATCTGGCCTACCATACCCTGGCCTACCAGGTCTTGGACTTCTGCCAAACTTATTGACGTTCATCCAGATAAAGTTCAGATCATCAAAGCCGTTCAAGTCATAATTGAACTGGTGGGCATACCTCCAAAAAGGAGATCTTCTGTACCGTCTTCCCATCTCAAAGCCTTTAGGATACTCCATTGCCTCACGAATATTCTCATCCGACCTCATGTAATCATCGTACCACCCATGTGTCTCCTGTCCAATCACTACCAATTTGTACTTAGACTTCAAATACTGATCTTCCCAACAGTATGCCAATAGTGGTCCCTCATAGGCTGTTACATCTTGTGCATCAAGCTCATCATATAAAACATTGATACCAGCAGAGTGAGAGCGGTAAAGCGAAAAAAGTTGTTCATTAATCATCATAATAGCTCTTTTACACATTATTAAAAACGAAACTCATTGATTTTCTGCGAAGGTACATTTTTGTTATGAAAATTGCCCCACAGGACATATGTCAGGGCTAACGCATTAGAAAGGTCTATGCCTGAGGTTTTGATCTATAAGAAGCGATCTCTTATCTGGAGGAAGCCCCCCCTCTAGCGGAAGAGAGAAAAGGGAGCGGGCTGAAATATTTTCCGCTTCTGCCCAGAATGTCTCTCCACTTTCACCTAAGAAACAAAAAAGTTTTGGGCAGAAAGGCGACTACATTCCAGCCTAAAAAATTTGCGCCGACAGGCAAAAAAAAAAAGACTCGCCCCACTCTTTTACAAAAGCGAGGCAAGTCTCTTT
>ERZ773045.664-NODE-664-length-16838-cov-6.922302_pt1 | contig 16838 bp, 16 predicted proteins | sample MGYA00580635_ERZ773045 | MGnify/ENA primary metagenome ERZ773045 (study PRJEB29015, sample SAMEA2738115) | human oral metagenome | biome: human oral; feature: human-associated habitat; material: saliva | place: China | collected 2261 ...
GGGTCGGCATGGAGGACTCCCTGAACCTGGGCGTCGGCATGGTCGCCGTCGTCTCCGCGTCCGTGGCCTCCGAGGTCCTGGCCGCGATCAACGAGGCCGGGGTGGCCGCATGGGTCCTGGGCTCCGTCACCTCGGCAGGCGCCGACGGTACGGTGGCTGGTTTCGGGTCCGTGGCCGATCTGAGCGCGGACTCCTCCGGCGTGCGCCTCATTTCCGGCACGAAGGGCGTCCAGGCGGGTGCCGTGCTGCTGCACGGCGAGTACCGCCTCGGCTGATTCTTCTGCTTCTCCGAGCACGAGCGTGCGGGGCTGGGGCCGGGTAGCCTCGGCCCCGCTGCACTTGGGGATGGACGAGGCCTCGGCGCGGCCAAGCGGGAGGCTTCGGCGGGTGCGCATCACAACCGTGTGCGCGGTGCGCTGATGCGCACGGGCGCAGACCTGTGGCCTGTTGGCGGGCTTCGGGTACGCCAAAACGGCGGACCGGGGCCGGTCCGCCGAATGGCTCAGCCGTTACTTGGTGGAGGAACCACCCGTCCAGAAGGACTCATCGAGCTGCTTCGGGTCGATGTCGTCGTCCTCTGCCGGGATATCCGCGAAGTCGGCGTATTTCGAGTAGAGGTCGTCGTCGATTGCATCGTCCTCTTCGGGCTCGTCCACAGCGGTATTCGCCGTGTACGAGTCCTCATCCGCCAGCTCGCGCTGAAGTGCGTGTAGGTCGGTGTCGGGGCTGAAATACTTCAGCTTCCGAGCGACTTTCATCTGCTTAGCCTTTTGACGGCCGCGCCCCATGGCGTCGACCCCCTCCGCGTCGTTCGGGTCCGCATCAAGCGGTTCCCTGGGTGTTCAAAATGTTTCGTGGGACCATCATAGCTAATGGAACGGCTTGACCTCACCTTGGATCGGTTTTTGCGCGCAGAGCGGATTGACTCGAAGGGGGTGAATCCCCGGCAACACGCCGAAAACATGTGCGACGCGCAGCGTCATGTGAACGGTATTACGGATTGATCTGTAAGGTCGCAGATGCGCAATCCCCTCGCACGAGCGGGATGCCCGGGCGAGGGGAGTACACGGAAAGGCGGACGAGTCAGGCGTCCACGGCCTCGTCGGCCTTCGCGAGCGCGGCGAGAGTCTGCTTGGCGGCCTCGCGGCCGATGCGGCGAGCCTGACGGCGTGCGCGGCGCGGCTTACGCGTGGCCAGCAGGACGAGGACACCGATGGCACCCACCGTGGACAGGGCGACGACGGCGACCTTCTTGATGGCCTCCGTGTTGCCGCCGACGGCGTCCTGAAGAGTCAGAGACGTGGTTTCCTTGAAGGACTTGAAGCGCACGGTGGCCTCCTCCTTCGCTTCCTGGGCGAGGGTGGCGGGCTGCACGCGCGCGTAGAGCTGATCGATCGTGGCAGCCAGCTCGGCGCGCTGACGCTCGAGGTCGGCCTCGATCTGAGCTGCGGTGCGTGTGCCGGAAGGCTGAGTGGCGCGCTCGCCGACGGTCACGGTGCGCGGGTCAACGGAGTTGCTCACTTGCCCAGTCCCTTCTCGATAGCTTCCTTGGTAGCGGCCACCGATGCGGCCGGATCCGGACGGTGCTTCTGCGCGCTCTGGAGGGCGTTCTTACCCGCTAGAGCCAGGGTCGCTACGATGACCAGCAGGATTACGACGACAATCAGCGCCGCCGCCCACGCCGGAACCACGAGGGCCAGGAGGACCTCGACCGTGTGGAGAATCCAACCCAGTAGGAAAAGCGCGAAAACGGCGGCCGTGATGAGCAGGCCCGCACCCTTACCACTCTTGGCGGCGAAAGCGCGCGCCTTCGTCTTATTGAGCTCGATCTCGTCACGCAGAATTCCCGACAGTTGGCTGGTCACCAGCGCGATGAGGCTGCCAATGCTGGGGCGTGCCTCGGAGGCGGGAGTCGCGTGCTGCGGCGCGTGCTGCGTGGGGGCCTCGGGCGGCGGGTACTGCCCGGGCTGGGGGATAGACTGGGTCATAGGGGCTCCTGCGCGTGCGGGGTAACGAGGCGACGGCTCGCCTGATAAGCCTAGTCTCTCATGAAGAGAGGCGGCCCGCAGTGACCCGTACGCTACTCCTCGCGTTACTCCTTCGGTGCGATGGGACCCGGCAGATCCGACAGGATCTTGCGGGCGCGCACGACCAGCTCGGAGACCTCATTCTCGGCCTGTGCTGGGTCCTCAGAATCGACCGCGGGGTTGTCGCGGAGCGGCGCGTTGTCGGCCGAACCAGCGTTCGTTTCAACCGGCGAAATGAGCACCGTCTCGTCCATAGGGGCCTCGTCAAAAGACAGATCCTGAGCGTTCGTCGCCGCGCCAATCGAGCGGCGGACGGGAGTCGACGAGGGAAGGGAATCGGAGGTGCCAGCCACGACCTCGTCAAAGGGGGAGGGGAGCGATGCGCGGAGGGTGCTCTGATCCTCGGGGTTGGCCTCCAGGGACGTCGCGATGATCACGGGCGTGGGGTTCGGCGCGTCGAGCGACACTCGACCGTTCGTGAGCAGAATCGCACGGTCCGTCGAGGCGGCTAGCTCCGGGGACGGCGTTGAGACGACGACCGCGCAGCCTGCGTTGGTCAGCGACCTCAGGAGCGGCTCGAACTCGGCGCGCGCCTCATCGGGCAGGGAAATTGGATCCTCAATGAGGAACACCTCCGCACCGGACACGATTGCGCGAGCGATCAGCGCCTTGAAGCGCTCCCACGGCGTCAGCTCCGAGGGATACCGATCAACGTACTGCGCCAGACCCGTCACCTGGAGCGACCCCACCAGGTTATCCCAGTCCGCGATCGAACCCGTCGCTGATAGGGGTTCGAGGATGTTCTGGCGGATCGTCAGCGTCTCATCCAGCGGAGAATCCATACGGATCAGCGCCACCGAGCCGATGCGTCCCGCCAGGCGTGCCACCCACGAACGCGACGGCGCAGCGACAATGCGGCCAGCCTGCGGCTCTTCGAGGCCCGCAAGGATCAGGAACAGGGCGCGAGCACGGCGGCCTGTCGGATCCAGAATCGCGCTCAGCGTGCGCGCGCGGAAACCCAGGTCCACGTTCGCCAGGAGGACCGCGCCCGTCGCGTGATCCGTGTAGGTCAGGCCCAGGCCGGCAACCAGGACCTTGCCTCCGCCGCCCTTCGCCGCAAACGAGCGGCGTGAACGGTACCACGGGCGTGGCTCAGTCGCGGGCACGTGCGCAGACACCGGCGCGACCATGATCTTACTCTGCGTCCGGCGAGGAGCCGGTTGTCGCGGAGGGTAGTGGGGGGCCTGTGCACCGCTCTGGGGGCTGTGCGCGTACGGGGAGTTCTGGGGCTGTTGAGCGTCAGTCAGGACGGCCTCGTCCTGCGCGCCCATCGTCGACGAGGCCGTGGCCCCCTCGACGGCAGCGTCGACCGCGGCAGCGGCGGTCGTCAAGTCAGCCACGTTCTGGCCATCCGTACCCTGCAGGTTTTTGCGCGAGTCGTTCGACATGCCCCTATTGTTTCAGGATCGTGTCGTTTGTGCCGTAATGGCGCGCGGGAGAGGGGTGGGTGATACGTTTGTGATGTCCTGCCAGTGAGTGAGGCGGCTGTGGCTGCCGTGTTCCCCGGATGGGGATGGCCCCATGCAGTGCATTAGGAGGACGTTTTCCCCGCGAAAGCGGGGATTATTCTATGCGTGAGGCCTTCGTGTTTACGTGGCGACAATAAATATTGCAAGATGCATTGCATAAGAAAGCTTTCAGTGTTATCGTGTACCTATCAACCTTTTGGGGGATGGTGGCCCTGAACGGGCCGCCGGGTTCAACAATTTCAGAGTAATCAGACTCGCTCATCGTAGCGTGTTGTGGTTGCGTAGGAAGCGAAAACGACTCGAGGTGGAGATGATGGCCCGGAAGAAGGTAAGTGTTGAAACGCCTTCGGTTCTTGCAGTGGTGACTGCGCCGGTCTTCCCCGCTGCGCGTTCTGATCTCGATGCGTCGGAGTTGTCTGATCTTGCTCGGTGTTTTTGGGCAAAGACAGGAGCCGGGGCAGGCGCGTGGCTCTCTGTTGTCCAGCACTTGATGGATGCCGCAGACATCGCGGGAAACTTGTTTGACGGGTATCTGAGCGAGCATCACCGTCAGCTTATGGCTTCCGTGTGGGACGGGGACCAATCGAAGGCGCGAGCCAGCTTCGTGTTCCTGGCAGGCGTGCACGACGCGGGCAAAGTGAGCCCCCAATTTGCTTGTCAGTCTGCTGAACTCGCGGAACTCATCCGAGACCAGGGGATCTCGGTCATGCGAAAGAAGGACTACGCAGAGCGAGCGTTCCTTCCCCACGGCCTCGTCAGTCAGTTTGCACTCCAGGAGGTGGTAGCTGCTGGGGGAGGGGACCCGAGGCGCGCCCGCCAGTGGGCGATCCTCGTCGGTATCCATCATGGACGCTATCCGGATTCAGATGCCGTGCGGGTCGCGCATCAGCAGTACAAGTATCAAGAAGGATCCGTGACGGACGAGCCGCGGTGGGGGCAGGCGCGCGCTGAGATTCTCCGGTGGATGGCGGCGCGCAGTGGATTCCCGCTTATCGCCCCGGGGACTGCTCTGCCGGAGCTGCCCATCGCGGTGGCATCCGCCTACGCCTCGGCACTCGTCATCGCTGACTGGCTTGCCTCGAACGAAGAATATTTTCCACTTCGTCCGCGTCCGATCAATGGGGACAGAAAGCTGTCGATTGAGGGCTATCCCGAGCTTACTGCGGAGCAGCAGCGAGCCCGTGTCGAGCGCGCTTGGAAGCGAGGTGCCTTCCCCTCGCCCATGCGCCTGCCTGAAGCGCCGACCGACGAGATCGCTGACTTCTACCGTCACCGCTTTGGGTGGCCGGCCTCGTACCGGCCGACCTGTGCCCAGCGCGAGGCTGTAGAGATCGCCTCTACTGAGGACTCGGATCTCATGATCGTTGAGGCACCGCCCGGGTCCGGGAAGACCGAGCTGGCCTTTGCCGCCGCAGAGGTGTTGATGCGCGCCCGGGGGCTGCAGGGCGTGTTCGTCGCGCTGCCCACTCAGGCCACGACGAACGCGATGTTCGAGCGCGTCACCGCATGGCTCACGAGTATCTTGGGCGATGAGCCGCAGAAGCTTGGCATCCAGCTGGCCCATGGGAAGAACAGTCTCAACGAGAGCTTTATGAAGCTCCTCGACAGTGGCAAGAGTCCCCTCGAAGTGTACGACGATGAGGGGGACCTGGGCCTGCACGCGAGCCGCTGGATGGGGCAGCGCTGGCGCTCGACGCTGTCGCCCGTTGTGGTTGGCACGATTGATCAGGTGCTGCTCGCAGCCCTCAAGTCGCGCCACGTGCTGGTGCGCCACCTGGGACTCATGGGCAAGGTCGTCGTCATCGACGAGGTGCACGCCGCCGACGAGTACATGGAGACCTACCTGGAAGCCGCCCTCACGTGGCTCGGTATGTACGGGATCCCCGTTGTCCTGCTGTCTGCAACCCTGCCGCCCGCGCGTCGCCGCGCGCTCCTGGACGCCTATCGACGAGGCCGTGGTTCATCGGGCGAAGGCGCTGAGTTGGTCGAGGGCGTGATCGGGTATCCGGTCATCTCGACGCTGTCAGCCGCGGGCGTGCACGTCCACGAGATTACCGGCGAGGCCGAGGTGGCCAAGCGGATCATCCCGACCTCACTCGGCTCGCCCGATGAGATTGCGGAACTACTGGACTGTGAGCTAGTTGATGGTGGATGTGCCGTCGTTATTCGTAATACCGTTCGTGAAGCGCAGGAAACCTACGACGCAGTGAAGGCCGTTTTTGGGCGCGAGCAGACGACCCTGCTGCACTCGCGTTTCCTTGCAGCCGAACGAACCTCTCGTGATCGACGCATGCTCGAACTTTTCGGGAAGGGGACCACGCGCCGTCCCCAGCGTCACGTCGTCGTCGCAACTCAGGTCATCGAGCAGAGCCTCGACGTCGACTTCGATCTCATGCTCACCAACCCTGCGCCCATGGACCTTGTGCTGCAACGCATCGGGCGACTGCACCGCCACGAGCGAGCTGATCGTCCTGTGGGGTTGCGCGAAGCCCGATGCCTGGTGGTGGTCGAAGACCTCTTTGCTGTGCCGTGGGCCTACTCCACTGGGACAGACCATGTCTACTCGCGACATGCGGTCCTGCGAACCCTCGGAATCCTCTCGGATCGTGGCGAGATCACGGTCCGTGAACCCATCGACTACGCGCAGCTCACCGCGCTGGCCTACTCCGACGTAGAAACCGTCGGACCCTCTCAATGGGCCGATGCTTTCGACACCGCGCTCGACGAACGAAAACGTAGCACCGCGCAATCGCGGATGCGGGCGAGCACGTGGTGCCTCGACGGTATGAACGTACACCGGTGGCAAGCCCCCAAGTTGGAAGAAAAATTCCAAGGAAACGCCGCCACGGGGGAGGACACTAAGGGGCCGGGAGTTGCCGCAGCGCGAGCCGCAGTACGAGACGGCGAAGACCAGATACCCGTCCTCGTCGTCGCCATCGATCCCGGTTTGAGTAATGTCCCGGTAGCGCCGCCTCTGAGTGGTGTAACCGCAGATGATGAGCCGTTACACGTCAGTGAATATAACGCGGGAGGGCGCATTGCAGAGATGTGTTCGTGGAGTATCTCCCTACCTCCATGGGCTTTTCGGGTTCGCGGGCAGAGCGTCGACCAGGCGGTGGACGCAGTTGCAGGTGCTATTTGGGATGATGTCGTGAGGAGGAAGTGGAAGTGCTGTGAGCATCCACTTTTATCCGGAGAGCTGATCCTTGCGATGTACAAAACCTCCGGCGGGGAACGCTTGACGCGCGACCTGTGCGGACACACAATCACATACTCCACAGAAAGAGGAATGGAGGTGCAGGGTCAATGAAGAACCCTGAATTTAACCTACTCGATGAGCCATGGATACCTGTCCGGCTCCTCGACGGGACCATCGCCGACGTCGGGCTGCTGGAGCTACTCCGGCGCACGACAGACATTGCGGACCTTGCGTGTGAGCTACCGACGCAGAGCATTGCGATCCAACGTCTGGTACTGGCCGTTGCGTATCGTGTGGCCACTCCGCGCGACACGCGTGACTGGGTTAGGCAGTGGGAGGACGGTGCACCAACAGAGCAGATGATCGAGTACCTCGAACGATGGAGGGATCGCTTCTATCTGTTCGGGGGTCGTTATCCGTTCATGCAGGTGGCTGATTTGCGTACTGCGAAGGACTCGGTATCCGGGCTTGAAAAGCTGATCGCCGACGTTCCCAATGGTGAACAGTTTTTCACCACTCGACATGGGCGTGCCCTCGCGTGTATTCCCCTGTCGGAAGCTGCCCGATGGCTGGTCCACGCGCAGGCATATGATCCGTCGGGCATCCGCTCAGGAGCAGTCGGTGATTCTCAGGTCAAGGGAGGGAAAGGCTATCCCATCGGCCCATCGTGGTGTGGGCACCTCGGACTCGTGTGGCTTAAGGGTAAGGATCTGGACGAGACGCTGGTCCTGAATTTGATTCCCGCCGATGCCTCAGGATTGCGTGGCGTTGAAAGCTCAACCGAATGGGGAGCGTGCAGCTGGGAGGCCTCCGAACCGGAGAACGCGGTGCGAGGAGACTACTCGCTCCTTGATCCGTCAGGTACCCCCCGAGACGTTAGTATCCCGCGTCTACTCACGTGGCATTCGCGACGCATCAGGCTGGTTGTGGATTCGTCAGGCGTGACGGGCGTTGTCTTAGCGCAGGGCGACAAACTTGCTCCCCAGGAGATGCGACTCTACGAGCCTCAGAGCCTGTGGAGGTACTCGACACCGCAATCCAAAAAGTTCAAGACCGACGTCTACATGCCTCGTAAATACGAGGCGGGCCGCGCGCTCTGGCGCAGCCTCCCCGGTACCTTGCCCACCGTGACGACTGTGCAGGGCGCGGACAAACAGCCCAAGCAGGAGTTCCTCCCCTCCGCGACGCTGTCCTTCCACTACCAGCTCGACAATGCCTCGATCCAAACCACCTATCCCAAGGTGATGCGGCTTCAGGCCGTTGGCGTCACCTACGGGCCGCAGGAAGCAACATTCGAAGACATCTACTCGGATGAGCTGACGCTATCGGTCGCTGTCATGCGAGTTGAACACGAGGATCTGTCCGCCGAGATCGACCGGCAGGTTCGCCTGACAGAAGAGGTCGCCAGGGATGTGGGAACTCTTGCGGCGAACGTTGCGCGTGCCGCCGGCGAGAGCGGAGACGGTGCCGGTGATGGGGCTCGAGATCGTGCAAAGGAACTCTTCTTCTCCGCAGTTGACACGGACTTCAGGGCTTGGCTGACCCAGGTCGATGGGCACGAAAGCGCCCGGGATGTCGGGCGTCGGTGGGAACGTTCCCTGCGTCAGCACGCCGTTGACATCCAGGCTGAACTCGTGAGGGGTGCCTCGTCGTCGGCGATCATCGGCCGAGATACCGGCAGGGGCTACATGAGCGTTGGTATCGCCGAAAACTACTTCCGGGCGGCGCTCAACAAACATCTTCCGTTACAGAAAACCAATCAGGAAGGAACGAAATGACCAGCAATGATGCTGCTCCGGAGACTCCTCCGGACGACGGTGCGACAGGTCTGTCGACGCACGGCGCGGTGTATGGCCGCGTCGGTGGGTTGATCGTAAACCGGCTCTGGAAGGAGACTCCTTTGGCACGCGCTCTTCGCGCGCAGCTGAGGGGAGCGCTTTCTCGGGAGGCAGGATCGGTGCCCGAGCTGTGGGACCTCACGCTCGATGGTCGCCCCGGCTATCTGGGCGATGAGCCGACCAGAGGTGAGAAGGCTGTCCATGGGGCGCTCACGCTGTGGGCGCTGCACCAGGGATCGAACACAAGGCCCATGCATGACAGCTCGGAGCGCCCCCGAAGCTTTGCCTCAGCCATACGAGTGGTCGCGGAGGGACAACGAGGAGATAAGCGCGCCGAGGAGACGCCGATCTATAGGCGTTTTTCCGCTGCCGTTCAGGCCCCCACGTTCGAGGGACTTCTCGTGCATCTGCGTTCGCTTGTCTCTCAGCTCGAAGCCGCTGAGATTCCCTGTGACTACGCGGGGCTTGCAGCCGACCTCTTCACGTGGCAGGACCCGCGTCGTCGCGCGTCCGTCATGCGCAACTGGGGGCGTCAGTTTGCTCGTCCCGCTGAAACTATCCACGCCGACTCTGCCTCTGACGAGTGACGTCGAGGCAACGCAATCAAACAAACTTCATGTGTGAAAGGAAAGACAATGTCCGTCTTCGTTGATATCCACGTCCTGCAGACCCTCCCGCCCTCGAACCCGAACCGTGATGATACGGGTGCTCCGAAGACCGCCACCTTCGGCGGAGTCCAGCGTATGCGCATTTCGTCGCAGGCCATCAAGCGTGCGACGCGTGAGGACTTCGAGGGAAAGATCGCAGATGGAAATTACGGTGTGCGCACGAAGAAGATCGCTGAGCTAGTTGCGCGTTCAATCGTCGATAAGCGTCCGGACCTCGACTCACAGTCTGTCGACCTCGCCGAGATGGGGCTGAAGGCCATCGGCTTCAAGCTTTCTCAGCCGCGTGGGAATAAGAGTGTCAAGGAGCTGGAGGAAGCCGGATTCCTCGTGTTCCTGTCGGCTAAGCAGATCGAGCATGTCGCAGATGCTCTGATCTCGGTTGCAGCCGAGGGAGATCCTGCGGCAGCGTTCAAGGAGCTGAAGCCGCGTAGCCTCGTGAATACGGATCACTCTATCGATATTGCTCTGTTCGGTCGTATGGTCGCCGAACCGAATGCGCTGAACGTCGATGCGGCGTGCCAGGTCGCCCACGCTATTGGTGTTGGTGCGGTCGAGCATGAGTACGACTACTACACGGCTGTCGACGACGAGAAGAAGCGCAACGACGAGGCTGATGAGGGTGCGGGAATGATCGGTACGATCGAGTTCGCATCCGCGACGGTGTACCGCTATGCGACGATCAACGTCGACATGCTGCGCGAGAATCTCGGGGACGATTCCGTCGCGGATCGTGCCATTGAGCTTTTCGTGGATAGTTTCGTTCGCTCGATGCCGACCGGTAAGATCACGACGTTCGCGAACCGTACCCTGCCCGACGCTGTCCTGGTTCAGGTGCGCAACGATCAGCCAATCAACATGGCGGGTGCCTTCGAAGACCCGATCATCGCGGGGCAGCACGGTTTTGCCGAGCCTGCCGTCAAGCGTTTCGTCGAGTTCGAGTCCAAGCTTCGTGACCTCACCGGCCTCGAACCTGTCGGCTCTCTCGCCACGTGGACCACGCCTCGGGGCGAGGCCTTCTCCGCACTGGGTACCCAGGTTCGCCTGGTCGATCTGGGCAGTGCGACGGTGGATGCTGTGCGAGGCGAGCAATGAGTTCGGTACTCGTCTTGCGACTGGCTGGCCCCATGCAGTCGTGGGGCTCATCCAGTCGATTCACGCGCAGATCGACGGAGGCTTTTCCCACGAAAAGCGCACTGGTCGGTCTGCTCGCGGCGGCGCAGGGACGCAGGCGCAGTGATCCGATCGAGGATCTGGCCGAGCTTCGTTTCGCCGTGCGGGTGGACCAGCCGGGGCAGTTGCTCCGCGACTTTCATACGGCGCACCGGGGTGATACGTCGATGCCTCTGTCCCACCGTTTCTACCGGGAAGACGCCGCTTTCGGAGCCTTCGTCGAAGGGCCTGACGACATGATTGATGCGCTTGCGCAGGCAATCGTTCGCCCGGCATTTCCGCTCTACCTCGGCCGCCGCTCATGCCCTCCGACCCTGCCACTGCGTCTCGCTGTTCACCAAGGAAGCGCGTGGGAAGCAGTGCGCGACACCCCGTGGATGGCCTCGGCGTACTACCAGAAGAAGCAGCGTTACGACCATTTCGTTCGGACGCGAGTCATCGCGGATCTGGGGATTATTCCGCCTGAAGTGGAGAAATCCTCCCAGCAGACACTTCAGGATATGCCGATCAGTTTCGACTCGGAGCATCGCAAGTACACCCTGCGTACGGTCGAGGAGACCTATATCAACCTGGAGAATCCGCAGTACGTGGAGGTGAAGCCGCAGGCCCACTCCAGCCTCGTGCATGACCCGATGGAGGTGCTCTGATGTATCTGACACGCATCTACCTCAACCCGCACCGTCGTGGGGCGAAGCAGCTCATGCGGAGTCGACAGGTCCTCCATGCGGCTGTCATGAATTGTTTCCCGCCGGGTGCCTTGGAGGATGTTGGAATGCCTCGGGTGCTGTGGCGCCTGGATCGTCCGTCGGTTGTTCGGGGAGCGACTCCTCGTCAGGGGAGTCCCTCGTGTGCGCTCTACATCTCGAGCCCGGTCGCTCCGGACCCCTCGCATATCGTGGAGGAGGCTGGTTACGCGACCGAGGGTGGGGTAGTCGTCCGCGACATGAGTACCTTCCTCGATGGGTTGTCGGCTGGACAGAGGTGGGGTTTCCGCCTCTGTGTGAATCCGACGTTCCAGGAGAGCAATCAGGTCAATGCGAGGGGACGGAAGAAGGTTCTCGCTCACGTCACCCAGGATCAACAGACACAGTGGGTCCTGAACCGTGTGGAGCGGCTCGGGTTCCGTGTGCTGACTTCTGCCGAGTACGGCGGTGATTTGCCAGTTTTGGAGGACCAGAACGGACAACGTGTCGACGGGGCAAATCTGTTGATCAACGGCGTCGAACGGGGCATCGCTGAGTTTAAACGCGGGAGTTCTCGCGTGACTCTTGCGCTTGCTACTTTCGAGGGTGTGCTCGAGGTAACGGATCCGGATGCACTGCGCCACAGCCTCGTCCATGGGATAGGACGAGGAAAAGCATACGGCTGCGGTCTGATGACCCTGGCTCGGCCATGAGACCGATCCCCGGGGCGAGGCCGCCAGAACCGAAAGACTTGGTGCGCGTTCGGGACCGTTTGACATTCCTGTTTGTCGAGCGGTGCACGATCAATCGCGACTCGAACGCGATTACTGTGGCCGACGGACACGGAATCGCCCACGTCCCAGCAGCAGCGCTGTCGGTGCTGCTGCTGGGACCCGGGGTTCGGATCACACACTCGGCGGTATCGGTGCTGTCCGAGAGTGGATCGACCATCGTGTGGGTGGGCGAGAACGGGGTGCGGTACTACGCGCACGGCACCCCGCCCTCGCGCTCCTCACGGTTGCTGGAGGCGCAGGCTCGCGCGGTGAGCGATCCGTCGATGCGGCTGACTGTCGCCCGCAACATGTACTTGATGCGTTTTGCGGGCGAGGACGTGTCGACGCTGAGTCTCCAGCAGCTGAGGGGACGCGAGGGTGCTCGGGTGCGTCGCCTGTATCGTGAGCACTCACAGCGCACAGGGGTGCCCTGGGATCGGCGAGAGTATGACCCCGACAACTTCGACGACGGTTCGGTGGTCAATCAAGCACTGTCGGCGGCGAATTCCGCGATCTATGGCGTTGTTCACGCGGTGATCGTCGCGCTGGGGTGTAGCCCGGGGCTGGGATTCGTGCACAATGGAACCTACCGTTCTTTTGTGTATGACATCGCGGACCTGTACAAGGCCGACCTGACGATCCCAATCGCGTTCGACGTTGCCGCATCGCCGACGGACGAGGCCGTGGGAACCGCCGCGCGAAAGGCTGTCCGTGACGCTGTTCGCGAGTTTCGTCTCCTGGAGAGGTGTGTCGCGGATATCAAACAGCTTCTGTCAGTGTCTGGAGCTTTGGCTGTTGAGGACGATGACGACCTGATCGTGGACGACCTGCGCCTGTGGGATGACCGCGAGGGGACTGTTGCTGCGGGTGTCTCCTACGAGGAGAGTGACTCCTGGTGATCGTCCTGGTCCTGTCCGCGGTGCCCGAGGGGCTGAGAGGTCACGTGACGCGGTGGCTCATGGAGATTTCCCCGGGAGTCTTCGTGGGGACGCTCAGCGCCCGTGTACGTGATCGTCTGTGGGACATCGTCACCGAGAACATGAAGACCGGACGTGCTGTCATGGTCTACCGGGCGCGCAACGAGCAAGGACTCGCCTTCCTGACGTGGGGAGACCCATGGAAGCCCGTTGACTTCGATGGACTCACACTCATGATGCGCCCCTACTACTCGGAAGGACGAGGCCAATACTCCGAACCTGATCCTGCGGCGCGTCAGTTGTGCAAGCGACCCAAATTGAGTAACTTCCAGAGGAGACGGCAAGCTCAAGGGTTTCCAAGATCTGATCGATCTGCGCAGTAAAAGCGCAGGTCGGGAAGTGTTTTCCCCGCGTGAGCGGGGATGAGCCGGCGGGATTGTCAGCCTTGAGGCGCTTGACCCGGTTTTCCCCGCGTGAGCGGGGATGAGCCCATCATCCAAATCCTAGCGAGAGGTACGGCATAGTTTTCCCCGCGTGAGCGGGGATGAGCCGATGTTGAGACCGGCGACATCGTCATCCTGCACGTTTTCCCCGCGTGAGCGGGGATGAGCCGGAACTTCCGTGATCGACACCAGTATAGGCACAGTTTTCCCCGCGTGAGCGGGGATGAGCCCATCGCCTGCCTGGTGGGCCAGTGTACGAGGCGGTTTTCCCCGCGTGAGCGGGGATGAGCCGAGCGTACTGAGTGATGTACGACGCGACACACCGTTTTCCCCGCGTGAGCGGGGATGAGCCCGCACGCCGCGCAGGCCAGCCACCTGCGTCCCCGTTTTCCCCGCGTGAGCGGGGATGAGCCCGCCCGCCGGTCCCCCGCGCCGATCGACAGCCTGTTTTCCCCGCGTGAGCGGGGATGAGCCGCATGTAGCCAGTACCCGAGCTGTCAAGTACGAGTTTTCCCCGCGTGAGCGGGGATGAGCCCAACCCCGAAAGCGTGACCGCGACGCTCATCCGGTTTTCCCCGCGTGAGCGGGGATGAGCCCCGCGAGCGCGAAATGATGACGAAGATCATTGAGTTTTCCCCGCGTGAGCGGGGATGAGCCGCGTCATGAAAGGCCTCGACGTTCTCAGCTTCAGTTTTCCCCGCGTGAGCGGGGATGAGCCGGACATCGAGGGGGAGTTCAAGCGGCATAGTCAGTTTTCCCCGCGTGAGCGGGGATGAGCCTGATCGATGCGAGGGAGAGCATCGTGTCTGACGGTTTTCCCCGCGTGAGCGGGGATGAGCCGGTGCATGTAACCCTCGAGGTGCTGCGCCTCGAGTTTTCCCCGCGTGAGCGGGGATGAGCCCAGAACCCGCCCCCAGCCCGCACCCGAACCGGAGTTTTCCCCGCGTGAGCGGGGATGAGCCGGTTTCGCCCGGATGCGTCTGGATGAGTCGCCGGTTTTCCCCGCGTGAGCGGGGATGAGCCGACCGGAGGCTGGCCCAAGCGATCCGTCGCCACGTTTTCCCCGCGTGAGCGGGGATGAGCCGCTCTCCGCCGCCAGTGTGCGTGAGCGCATCAGGTTTTCCCCGCGTGAGCGGGGATGAGCCGTCCTGCCCTGGGTCCCAGTGGTCTGAGCGCTTGTTTTCCCCGCGTGAGCGGGGATGAGCCCCTCAACGAAGGAGACACACAATGAACACCTACGTTTTCCCCGCGTGAGCGGGGATGAGCCTGTCGATGCGCGCAAATGCTGCCTGGGTGAGGCGTTTTCCCCGCGTGAGCGGGGATGAGCCTTAGGCATTGAGCATGAGTTCCTTTGCCTTCGGGTTTTCCCCGCGTGAGCGGGGATGAGCCCCGCAAGCGCGGCCTGTTGTGGTACGACGCCGTGTTTTCCCCGCGTGAGCGGGGATGAGCCGCCCTGCAGGCCTACCAGCAGCGGCACACCGCTGTTTTCCCCGCGTGAGCGGGGATGAGCCCGTCGCCAAGGGCATCCCCCTACCCAAAGACATGTTTTCCCCGCGTGAGCGGGGATGAGCCCCGCGACGGCAGCGTCGGGTGGGGCATCCAGTGGTTTTCCCCGCGTGAGCGGGGATGAGCCGGATGTTGAAACTTGGTACCAGGACCGCAATCCGTTTTCCCCGCGTGAGCGGGGATGAGCCGGTGTCAGGTATCGTCAGTACGGCGGCGACAAGGTTTTCCCCGCGTGAGCGGGGATGAGCCCCATGCCCTCCAGGCCACGGCGGGCGGCCTGGAGTTTTCCCCGCGTGAGCGGGGATGAGCCTCCCGACGCCGGGACGGACACGTACGCCTCGATGTTTTCCCCGCGTGAGCGGGGATGAGCCTGCGGCCCATAGAGGAGGTCGTCGCTGACCTCGGTTTTCCCCGCGTGAGCGGGGATGAGCCCGCACGCCTCGTCGACAAGGCCGTGGGCACCGAGTTTTCCCCGCGTGAGCGGGGATGAGCCGGATGAACGGGCGATGACTGTTTTACACCCGCTGTTTTCCCCGCGTGAGCGGGGATGAGCCGCAGCGACGTTGGCAGCGTCGCCACAACGACCGGTTTTCCCCGCGTGAGCGGGGATGAGCCCCCCTGATGCTTCGTGGTGGCGGCTTCGCCTTCGTTTTCCCCGCGTGAGCGGGGATGAGCCGGCTCCCGGGGCGACGAGACAGCCGCCGATCAGGTTTTCCCCGCGTGAGCGGGGATGAACCCGTCACACTAGGTGTATCTGCCGTGATTGCCTCGTTTTCCCCGCGTGAGCGGGGACGAGCCGCCGTTCAGGCCCAAGACCATGCACGAGGGGGCGTTTTCCCCGCGTGAGTGGGGACGAGCCTCCGCTCAATCGGACGCCGTGCGACCGTCCGCCGTTTTCCCCGCGTGAGCGGGGATGAGCCTGGCACAGTCCGAGCTTTCCCGCCCTTGCCGTGGTTTTCCCCGTGCGAGCGGGGATGAGCCGACGTGTCGCTCGGGCAGCTGCCAGGCGTCAATGTTTTCCTCGCGTGAGCGGGGATGAGCCGTTACGTGGCAGGACCTGTCGGATAACCTTGGGGTTTTCCCCGCGTGAGCGGGGATAAGTCTGATCGATCCAACTTGGTTGCGGTGTACCATACGTTTTCCTCGTCCAGGCGGGGTTTGTTTAGATGCCCGCGCAGCCATGTGGAGCAATTACTGTAGGGGAGGCGGGTCCGGGAGGTGTGCGTCTACTCGCAGGCGATGCCGTCCCTGTCTCTGTCCAGACCTGGACGATAGCCGGGATCACCCACGTAGAGTGGTGCGGCTCCGGCTGCGCGCGCCTCTCGACAATTTGCGTAGTATGCGTGCTCTTCCTCGTCGTCCTCGTTGTGCGCGGGAGCAACGGGGGCTGGTGCAACGACGGGCGCTGGCGCAGGCCGCTCTTTTGTTCGGACGGCCGTGGGCGTTGGTGAGGGAGTGTAGGAAGGGCTATGGGTGGGAAGGGGACTGCTGTTCGGTGTTGTGCTAGGAGTCGACATAAGCGATGTAATGTGACTCTCGGTAACAGTTAGCGTGATCGTGGTCGTCGTCGGTATGTCTGACCCGGACTTGTCTTGCGTGGTTACCTTGTAGCCGTCCTCATAGTGTGTCCGGGTGATCGTCGCTCCGCTGTCGTCGATGACCCTGAGTTGGCTGTATCCGGAGTTCTCAAGCCTCTGGATTGCGTCCGGCAGAGCCTGGCCGACGACGTCTGGCACGATGGGATCGCACGCGCTGAGTCCTCCAGCCACAACGAGTGTGCCCAATATCGCAAAAATGATGCGCTTTCGCATTGCCCAGCGTGTCCAAGACAGCATGGTTCCCTCCTTTAGAAATAAACAAGTATGTCGGACGGCATGTATACTTGTTTGGTATTCTAAAGGTGAAAATGGCTATCTAGTAACCGTGACTCGCGGGTTGGTGAAGTTGGCAATAAAAAATGGATGAGATACGTATCTCAGGCATCGCTCCGCGCCGTAAAACCAAAAATCCCCGAAGCTAACGCTTCGGGGCTTGCTGGTGGCTCCGACCGGCGTCGATCCGGTGACCTTTCGATTTTCAGTCGAA
>ERZ773045.665-NODE-665-length-16832-cov-11.783871_pt1 | contig 16832 bp, 12 predicted proteins | sample MGYA00580635_ERZ773045 | MGnify/ENA primary metagenome ERZ773045 (study PRJEB29015, sample SAMEA2738115) | human oral metagenome | biome: human oral; feature: human-associated habitat; material: saliva | place: China | collected 2261 ...
GGGTCAGTCGTGGGCGCGGGTGCAGGCGTCGGATCCGGGGCGGGGACCGGCTCCGGCACCGGGGACGGGCCGGGCGACGGCGTCGGCACGGGCTCTTCCTCAACCGGCGCGGGCTGCTCATTGTGGCGTCCGGATCGGACGATCACGGTGAAGGACTGAGGCTCGACGAGGCTGCGCTCGCCGCTGCGCGCGCCCACCTCGATGCGGTAGGTACCGGGCGTGCTGAAGACCCAGTTACCGTGCATGTGCGTCGCTTCGGTCGTGTGGACGACACCGTCGCCCTTGGTCGAGTCGAAGTGGACCTTCGCGCCCGCGCCGAAGGTGCCGCCCTGGAAGAATGCGACGCGCGCACCTTCGGGGGCCTGCGCGAGGTGCAGGGTCAGGTCGGCGCCATCGGGCAGTGCCGCGTAATCGATGCCCTCGGTGGACAGGCCGGGCCACACGATGTCGCTGTTTTGCGTTTCCGGCAGCACGTAGGTGGCGGTGCCCACCGGCCCAAGCACGTCGTAGCTCGGGTCAGACAGGGACGCCGGGCGTACGAAGCGCGCGTTGGGTGCGACTGTGAGGGTCGTGGAGCCGACGGTGCGCAGCACGGAGGTGCGTGCGTTGGTCAGGGAGTCGTCCTTGACGGCCAGGCCGTAGGTGAGGCCGCCCTCGCCGCTGGCCTGGGTGAGGCGCACATCCAGGTGTCCGCGCGCGATCTCGACGGGGTCGCTCAGCAGGGACGAGGCCGGGGCCGGGGTTGCGTCGTTTCCGCCGTTATCGGGGGCGGGGGCAGGCGTCGGATTCGGTGCGGGCTCCGGCTCTTCGGGGGCGGCGACACCGTCGCGCATCTTGAGCATCGCGGTGAGGCCGACGTGAGAGCCGACGGTGACGTCGGAGGCGTCAGCGACGGTCATGACCGCGTCGGAGAGGGGGTGGGGGCGCAGCGTGACCCGCATGTACATGGGGTCGGACTGGCACACGCCGAGGTCCTGCGTCTTCGTATCCATTCCGCCCGCGCCCAGCGTGCCCTCCATGGAGCACCAGGGGCTGAAATCCCACTTGGATTCGAAGAACTCAATCTTGTAGGTGGCGCGCAGGTTCGGGTCGTTGGCGCGCACCGTGGCGGTGTACTGATCGGTCGAGCCGGGGACGAGGTCGTAGGAGACCTCAACGCGGCGCGAGGAGACCGGCAGGTGGTCGGGGTTCCACACCGGAGCGGGGTCCGGGTTGGAGGGGCCGAGGATTGTGTCGGTTCCGCCGACGGTGACGGGCTCGGTGTCCTTCTGGGAATACTGAACGGTCTGAGAGATCCAGCGTGCCGAGGCGGAGTCGCCGGGGATGTAGATCGCCTGGACGGCGGCGGCATCGGCACCAAGCAGCTCGGAGACCGTCGCTCGGCCGCCTTCGACGCCGACCTCGGTGAGGAAGTAGCCGTTGACGGTGATCCACGCGCGGCCCGTGTCGGTGGCGACACCCGTGTCGAGCGTGATGTCGGTCAGGTGGTTGTCGCCGGGGTGCTCACGCTCGGTGTGGTGGGACACGGTGAGCGTCGGCGTGGCTGCGTTGCCATCAGCACGCTCCGCGCGCGCCGCGTTGTAGGCGGATTCGATGTCCTTGATGGTGCCATCGGTGGGGTCCGCACCGCCGACCTGCCAGACCAGCGGGGTGATCGGCGAGGAGTAGATAGCGGTGCCGTCAGCGCTGCGAGCGGTCATCTTGTAGTTCGCGACGTAGCGACCCGGCTGCGTGAAGGTCGTGTACAGGTGCGTGTGGCGCGGGTTGTAGACGCTTCGGTACGCGGTGTCGTGACTGGAGAGGAAGCGGTTGACGCTGTCGCCATTGTCGATGAACATCTCCATGCGGCCCGGGCCATCGACGCTGATGAGGTCGAGCGTGTAGGTCTCGCCCTCGAACTTGTCGGTATCGCCGATCTCGCCGGCACCCAGTCCCGCCCAGATGGGCGTGTTGCCGGGGCCAGGAGTCTGGGGCGCAGCGTTCAGGACGGTGCCTTCGCCGCCCAGGAACGCCAGGTCGGGACGCTTCGCCGGAATGACGAGCTGCGACTTCGCCTCGTCCTTCTCGCCGGTGCCGGTCCATGCCTTAGGTATCCACAGAGCGGTCTTTTCCATCGGCATATTGATGGTGTTGAGAGAGAAGCTGTTGGTGTCGTCATGCCAGACGGGGATGGGTGCATCAACGTGCTGTCCGGTAACGATCCATTCCTTGTCCTGGTCGGGACCGGCCCACGCGGCGGCGGGGGTCAGCGCCAGGAAGAGGGCGAGCGCAGCTGTGCTGATGCGTCGCAGGTGTGACATTCGAGTGCCTTTTCTAGCTATGTTGTAGGTGAGAATCATTATCACTCTAAATAAGCGCTCACACAACTCACACCGACCAAGCATGTTTCACGCGCGTTTCACGCAGCCGCCACTGTCCCCCGCCGATAGGCTCGACTCCATGAGATTTGCGACCTGGAACGTCAACTCCATCCGCACGCGCGTCGACCGCGTCATCGCCTTTCTGGAGCGCTCAGGCACGGACGTGCTGGCCATGCAGGAAATCAAGTGTCGTCCCAACCAGTTCCCCGTCGACCCCTTCGAGGCAGCCGGATACCACGTCGCCATCCACGGACTCAACCAGTGGAACGGCGTCGCCGTCGCCTCGCGCCTGCCGATCCTGGACGTCCAGGACCACTTCCCCACCCAGCCCGCCTTCGGTGAACCGCCCGTGGTCGAAGCTCGAGCGCTCGGCGTCACCATCGACACGACTGGCACGCTTCCCTCTGAGGATGGGCAAGCCTCGTCGATGACGATCTGGAGTCTGTACGTCCCCAACGGCCGAGAGCTCACGCACGCGCACTACGCCTACAAGCTGGAGTGGCTCGCGAACCTCGCCGAGCAGGGACGCGGCTGGCTCGCCGACCCAGGCGCGCTCATCGCGCTGGTCGGCGACTGGAACGTCGCGCCCCTGGACGAAGACGTGTGGGACATGAGCGCCTTCGAAGGTGCCACGCACGTGTCGGCCCCCGAGCGCGAGGCCTTCGCAGCCTTCGCCGCGGACGGCTGGGTCGAGGTCACGCGAGACCGCGTCACGAACTACACCTACTGGGACTATCAGAAACTGCGCTTCCCCAAGAACGAGGGCATGCGCATCGACTTCGCCTACTGCTCGCCGGCGCTGGCCGCGCGCGTGAGCGGCGCGCAGATCGACCGCGACGAGCGCAAGGGCAAGGGCGCGTCCGACCACGTGCCCGTCATCGTCGACGTCGACTGAGAGATCACCGAGGCCGGAACTCGGCCGCCGACACAGGTCGAGGCCTGGGCGCGCGCCCAGGCCTCGTTCCGTATCGCTTACACGTGCTCGCGCGCGAGGCGCAGCAACTCAGCATTCAAGGCCGACCAATTGTCGTGATGCCACTGCCCGAAAGGCTCCGCTCCGACGAAGGCGGCGCTGGCGCGAAGGTCGCGGTCCGCCCACACAAATGAGCCGGACTGCCCGAAGTGGCCGATCGTGCGCGGGGAGGCATCGGGCGCGGTCCAGTGCGGCGACTTCTCGCCGCGAATCTCGAGGCCGAGGCCCCATGGACAGGGATTGAAGCGCCCGTAGCCGGGCACGACACCAGCAAGCGCAGGAAACTGCGACAGTGCGGCGAGCGCAGCCATGGGGCCGTTCACCAGGGTTGGGCGCGCGAGCTCGGCGCCGAAGAGGCTGACGTCGGATGCACTGGCAACCCCCGCGTGGGCGGGGCTACCGGGAATATCAGCCGTGGCCATGCCGAGCGGCTCAAAAATCGTCTCGCGCACCCACTGGGCAACACCGACACCGGTTGCGGTCTCGATGACCTCGCCAAGGATGTCGAATCCCTCGTTCGAGTAGATCCGGCGCTTCTCGGGAGCCGCGACGGGACGACGCCCCTCGAACGGCAAGCCCGAGGCATGGGCCAGCAAGTGACGGACCGTCGCCCCCTCGGGACCCGCAGGATCGTCGAGGGACATCAGGCCTCGTTCGACCGCAACTAACGCCGACCACGCAACGATCGGCTTGGTCACCGACGCGAGCGGGAAGACACGATCAACGTCGCCGTGTGAATAGACGACGTCGCCCTCGACACGAAGGACGAGGGCGACGTCAAAGGACGGCAGTGGGCCGATCACGCGGTGGCCTCGGGAGCCGGAGCCGCACCTGCCTCGGCGGCTGCAGTGGTCTTTTCGCTGATCTTACGCAGCGTGCGCGCGTAAACTTCCGCGACCTCCTCGGGGACCGAGGCCCCGAGCTGCAGCACGTAGTGCGCAGGCAGGCGCAGGAGCTGCACACACACAGCGAGGAAGTCCGCGACAAACTCACGAGCGTCGATCGGCTCATCGTTGTAGCGAGCCGAGACGACGGAGCCGTACCAGTAGCGGATGAGGATCCTCGCGAGCGTGCGAGGAGTCGTGCCGATCTCGGCACCCTCCTCGTCCACGAAGGCCTGGATCATCGCAGTGAGGGCTTCCTCCATCTGCTGAGTGCGGTACTTGTAGTGTGCGTGCGCAGGGTGCGTCTCAGAGGAGGACTCAGCCCACAGCACACAGTCCAGTGCGATGGCCGCGTCGGCACCAGGCTTCATGGCGAAGCGCATTTCGCCGACCGCCCAGTCGACAAACGAGCCTGCGGTGATACCGCCCTCGTCGAACCCGCCTTCTGCCTCTTCGTTAATGGAGACGTCGAAGAGCGCGTTCATCTCCTCGTGACGCTGGATCGCGCTGCGCAGGATGGCTTCCTTTGAAGGGAAGTGATAGACCACCGCGGGGTGCGAAATGCCGACTCGACGGCCAAGGTCGCGCAGGGAAAAGCCGTTATAGCCTCGCTCTGCAATCAGAACCATCGCTGCCGAGAGGATGGATTCACGCGTCGCCTGTCCTACGGAGTAGGCGCCACGGGCCTTCCTCTGGGTTGTCATATCATCTCCTGCTGTTGCGGGCACCACATACCGAGCGCCCGAAATACACACTGGTAGTCAGTGTACCGCGCAATCTCAGGGTTTATCAACATTCATGACAAGCCCGTCAAGGGAATCGTTGATGTCAACTGTCACATTCTGACCATCTTGAACGTCTCCACTGAGCAGCAGCTTGGCCAGTCGATCACCAATCTCACGCTGAATCAAGCGGCGCAGCGGGCGCGCTCCGAAGGCCGGGTCATACCCGACTCGAGCGAGCCACCCACGGGCGGGTTCTGTCACTGTCAAACCGATGCGACGCTCGCACAGGCGAGACTCCAGCGACGCGACGAGCAAATCGACGATCTCTCCCAGATTTTCGCGGGTAAGAGCGTCAAACATGACCGTCTCATCCAACCTATTGAGGAACTCCGGACGGAAGGCCGCCGAGACGACCGACATGACAGACTCCCGCTTTTCTTCGGGTGTCAAGTCAGGGTCCGCCAGGAACTGGGATCCAAGGTTCGAGGTGAGGATCAGAATGGTGTTGCGGAAGTCGACCGTCCGCCCCTGTCCATCAGTGAGACGTCCATCATCCAGAACCTGCAGAAGAATGTCGAAAATCTCAGGATCAGCCTTCTCCACTTCGTCCAGCAGAACCACGGAGTAGGGACGACGACGCACCGCCTCGGTCAGCTGACCGCCCTGCTCGTAGCCCACGTACCCCGGAGGGGCACCGACGAGGCGCGCCACCGAGTGCTTTTCGGAGTACTCGGACATGTCGATGCGGACCATCGCACGCTCGTCGTCGAAGAGGAACTCCGCGAGCGCCTTAGCCAGCTCCGTCTTACCCACGCCCGTCGGGCCGAGGAAAAGGAACGAACCGGTCGGACGGTTCGGGTCGGACAGGCCCGCGCGAGAGCGGCGGACCGCATCGGACACCGCACGCACGGCATCTTTCTGACCGATGAGGCGCTTTCCGAGCTCATCCTCCATATGCAGGAGCTTGTCTGTTTCAGTCTGCAGGAGCTTACCCGTCGGGATTCCGGTCCAGGCCTCAATCACCTCGGCGATTTCCGCGGGACCGACCTTCTCGGCGATCATCGGCTCTTCATCATCCTGGGTGTCCTGAGCCTCGGCCTGAGCTTCGGCCTCGGCGATCTGACGTTCGACGGCGGGGATTTCGCCGTTCTGGAGTCGTCCGGCCTCCTCCCAGCGACCCTCTCGCACAGCCAGATCAAGCTGGGTGCGCAGCGAGTCGAGCTGGACGCGCAGGTCACCGACGCGGTTGTGTCCGGCCTTCTCAGCCTCCCAACGGGCCGTCAGCGCACGCAGGCTCTCCTCGCGATCGGCAAGGTCCGCGCGCAGCTTGCTCAGGCGCTCCTGGGTGGCCTCGTCGAGGCCCTCCGGGTCAGACTCAGTCAGATAGGACTCCTCCATGCGTAGGCGATCCACGCTGCGACGCAGCTCGTCGATTTCGACCGGCGAGGAGTCCAGCTCCATGCGCAGGCGCGAGGCGGCCTCATCGATCAGGTCGATCGCCTTGTCGGGCAGCTGACGGCCCGTGATGTAGCGGTTCGACAGGGTTGCCGCGGCAACGAGCGCGCCGTCGGAGATGGTCACCTTGTGGTGGGCCTCGTACTTCGGCGCGATACCGCGCAGGATGGCAACGGTGTCCTCGACCGAGGGTTCACCGACGAACACCTGCTGGAAGCGACGCTCGAGCGCCGGGTCCTTTTCGATGTTCTCGCGGTACTCGTCGAGGGTCGTCGCGCCGACCATGCGCAGCTCGCCGCGGGCGAGCATGGGCTTGAGCATGTTGCCCGCATCCATGGCGCCTTCGGAGCCACCGCCCGCGCCGACGACCGTGTGCAGCTCGTCGATGAAGGTGATGATCTGCCCGTCCGAGCGAGAAATCTCGGCCAGGACTGCCTTGAGGCGCTCCTCGAACTCACCGCGGTACTTCGCGCCGGCGACCATCGATGCCACGTCGAGAGACACGAGTCGCTTGTCGCGCAGGGATTCCGGGACGTCTCCCGCGACGATACGCTGGGCGAGGCCCTCGACGACGGCCGTCTTGCCGACACCGGGCTCGCCGATCAGAACCGGGTTGTTCTTGGTACGACGGGACAGGACCTGCACGACGCGGCGAATCTCGTTGTCGCGGCCGATGACCGGGTCCAGCTTGCCTTCGCGCGCAACCTCCGTCAGGTCGCGTCCGTACTTGGACAGAGCCTCGAAGGACCCCTCGGGATCCGCCGAGGTGATCGGCTCGGGGCGCAGCTGGGCGAGCGCCTGAGTCAGCGCGTCGACCTCGACACCGCCCTGAGCGAGGATTCGGCCAGCCTCGGTCTGCGAGGCGGCCAGAGCGATCAGCAGATGCTCGGTGGAGATGTACTGGTCCCCGCCAGCCTCGGCGCGCTCGCCGGCGTCGCGTACGACCGCGAGCAGAGCGTTCGAGGGCTGAGCGCTGCCGGCGGACGCGCCCTGCGTGCTCGGGAGTGCCACGAGGGCGTTGCGGGTGCGCGCGCCAATCGCGCGCGCATCAGCGCCAACGGCCTCGAGCAGAGAGAGCGCGATGCCTTCGCGCTGCTCAATCAGTGCTTCAAGCAGATGGATGGGTTCCACCTGCGGATTGCCGGCTGCAGCGGCAGCCTGGAGCGCAGAGGAGACAGCCTCCTGCGCCTTCGTTGTCATTTCACGTGCCATGAAATCACTCCTCAACATGTTCTTGTCTAGTCGCGTCGAGCCCATCGACGCCTTCTGACAGACACAACGAAGCCAAAGTTGAGCCTATTCCACTCAACTTCGATTTTGAAGAGGATGTGAGTCAGTTCTCGGGAAGCCAGGCGGGGCCATCAAAGCCGCGCTGATGCCCACCTGCAGGACCGAACCCATCGCCGTCGTCGAGGCCATAACGCTCCTCGAGCGCACGGAACAGCTGAAGGGTCGTCGCCAGTGCGCACATCACCTGCTGCACGAGCTGCGCATCCGTCGCGCCATACTCGTAATCGGCGTTCACCTCGGCGACGACGCGGTCCCCTTCGTCCTGATCGGCCACGTAGGCCTTCGGCCACAGGAACTCGCCGTGCCACGCCTGCAGGAAGTCACGCAGATCCTCGCCAAATTCGATGGGAACAAGGCTCTTCATGAAGGCAACGATCGACAACACCTCGCGCGAATCACCGAGGAACCGGAAGCAGAACAGATGCCCCTCCCAGAAACCGCAGAGATCCCCATCGCTATCGATACGCCACGTCCATCCCTCTGAGTCAAAAAGGAGCCCTAAGCGCTCCTGCGTGATGGGGCGAACCATATCGAAACGATTGGCTTCAAACTCCGAATTACCCGTGACAATTCCTTCCGGAGGTGCTGCGTTGCTACCTCCCCATTGTTCCATATCAGAGGCGGTATCGTCAGGCAGTTCGCGGCGGCGAGGCGTCTCCTCGCCGTCGGTTCCACCGTCGGCATCCGCCCGCCATAGCCAGCCCATGATGTACCCCTAGTCGTGCCGATGATTGGTGACGCGCCACTGCGTCGCTACCGATGGGGCGAGAGCGCGCCGATCGCCCCTGACAGCGGTCTGCACATGCATACCCATTGGCGCCTCCTCAGCTCACCTCATCGTGTTACCAGCACGTGTCTTGGTGACTTCACAGTAGCGCAGAAACCGCGAAAAACCAACGCCCCCAACAGGTTCAGTCCCTCGGAGGGGACACGCGACGCGACAGCGCGTCACCATCGTCGCAGCTCATCCGGGAGAGATCACACCACTTCTTGACAAATGTATGATTGCTCACATTTTGATATAGCCCTTGCGAGCAACGCCCATTTCTATTAAATAGGAAAATTTCACTTGCTTCCGCATGTACCCCCCTGCGCACTCCCATTGGAGTCGACACTCGGTAGGGCGACCGGATCCGCCGCATCCAACGAGGCCTGCGCAACTCCTACGGGTGCCTCCGAGCGAACGCCGAGAACGGGCACGAAGGTCGGCATCGGCCTCTTCCTGGCGCTCTTCGCAACCAGCCAGCGCAGCGCCCACTCAGCGGGACCACGCGACGATCCCAATGCCTCGGCAATGACACAGCCGAGGCCGATCAGCGCCCAAACCGCCGCAGCGATCAGCCCAGACACTGCCACGCCCAACGAACGCACACCACACGCACCGAGCACGACGAAGATGAAGATGAAGAGCACCGTCTGGGACAGATAGGCGGTCATCGAGCGTCGGCCGATCGCACTCAGGAAGGCACAGGCCGAGCCAAGCTTTTCGCGAGGCCCACCACCCACGAGAGCCAGAAGGGACAGCCAGCCGCACGCACCCGCGACCCCCGAGGCGTGGAACAGCGGGTAGGACCAGGCGGCCGAGCCGGCAAACGCCCAATCCAACTGCATGAGCGCAAAAGGCAACCCTCCGAGCACCCCAATCCCCAGGCCGCAGGCCGCGATGCCAGACAACAACGCCCCACGCCCACGCGGGTCCTGAAGGAGGCCCCAGTGCGCCACACCCACACCGATCATGACGCAGGGAATCACGAGGGACATCAGAACCGTTGCGATGGTTGCTCCCAACCAGTTCCCCAGGGACACCAGCGGGTGGAACATCGTCAGTTCCATCGGGCCGTGATATTCGAGCACCATGGGCGTGCCACCCATCGAAAACCCCATCCCCCACAAGCCGAATAGGCTGAGCGCAGCAACGAGGGAGCCCACCAGGACGCGCGGCCACACACGCTTCATGACGATCACTTCGGCGAAGATGACCGCGACGAGGCCGTAGGTTCCGATGATGTCACCCGAAAAGAACAGGGCATGCACAGCACCGAATACCAGCATCCACCACCCGCGGCGGCGTATCAGGCGCGAGGCCGTACGGCGCGCGTGACGCTCGATGTTCTCCTCGGCAATCTGTCGCTGGACGGGATGCCAGCCGGCGACCTCCTCGGCGGAGAAGCTGTCCTCGGCGGCTCTGCGCTCGCGCTCCATCGTGCGCGACGCCATGATCGCCATGCCGAAGCCGAAGAGAATCGAAAACAGCGGGTAGGCCCTGCGGTCGACGAACAGGGTCCGTACCAGGTACCACCACTGGTCGGCGCCATTCATCGCCTCGAGCGCCGTGTGCCCTGCCTGGGGAGCCTCCGGGAAGTAGGAAATCCAAAAGGGCACATTCGCCAGCGCAATGAGCGCGAGCATGAAGCCCCGCGCCACGTCGGGTGCCGGGTATCGAAGCTGGCGTTCTCCCGTGAAAGACAGGGTGTGCATGGCATCCTTCCTCGTCGTGGTTCCGGTGCGACAAAGGGGCGAGGCCGGAGAGCGTTTCCGGGCCTCGCCCCTGGTGTCGTCACGCGGGTCAGTACATCGCCGACATCATGGCCTGCTGCTGAAGCTCTTTGGTCTTGCTGCCGGCTCGAACCACGAGGACGATACCGACGATCAGCAGGACGACGCCGGTGACGCCAACCACGGTGCTCCACAGGAATGCGAAGCCGATCGTGTTCGTAAAGTCATTGGGGCTCACGCTCATGCCCGTCATGGACGCCTTCTGGTCGACGCCTTCGCAGCGGACCGTGTAGGTGCCATTGTTCAGGCCGTCGATGTAGTAGAGCGACTTGTCGCTCTGGAACGGGGACATGTCATACACATTGTTGCCCGAGTCAATCATCTTGCACGTAGTTGCCTCACCGCCCGAGATCTGGAGCATGTAGCTGCCGGCTCCGCCGACCTCTACGGTGCCGCCATTCGAGAAGGTGGCACCTTGAGCCAGAGCGCCAGCCATATCCGTGACGCCCTGGAACCACAGGACAAAGAAAAGGATGGGGGCGGCGACAAAAGACGCGAGGACGCCCAGGACGATGAGGATGGTGCCGGGGGCCTTGCTGGGACCCTTCACGATCGGCATCGGGGCCGGACCGCCGTAGCCTCCGCCCTGGAAGTTCTGAGGCCCTCCCTGCATAGGCATCCCCTGCATGGGCATACCTTGCATGGGCATCCCCTGCATGGGAGCGCCCGCTCCGTTGTCACCGTACTGGGGCCAGGGTGTGCCCTGATTGCCGGGAACACCGTAGGGGGGATTCGACATGTGCGTGCCTTCCTGAAGGAAATTTTACTTAAGCATAACAATGCGCAACACGGACTGAACAGTGCGCCGACGCGATTGGAACGCTCAGATACCCCTCGATCGTACGCTGTTTCCTCCCGTGGGGGAAAACGCCGCAGGGAACCGCAAAGGGGACGAGGCCCGGGATGCTTCCCCAGCCTCGTCCCCTTTCGCGGAGCTTGAGTCAGCGCACGGCGCTCAGCATGGCTTCCTGCGTGATGCGGCGGCGCTTGCCATTCACCTTCACCAGGAGGACGATGCCGACGATCAGGACGATCAGGCCGGTGACACCGACGACGGTTCCCCACACGAAGGGCATGACGAAGACCTTTGTCACAGCCTCAGGCGACGCGTTGAATGCGGTAATGTTCGCGCTGCTGGCGATGCGTTCACACCGCAGCTTGTACTGGCCTGCAGGAATACCTGATGCAGTGTAGACGCCCTTTTTATCCTCATAGGGGGTGAGTTGGTACAGCTTGCCACCCGCATCCATGAGGACGCATGCGGGGTCAGTGCCGTCGGTGGTAACCGTAAAATTGCCATCCGCAGTCACGGTCACAATGCTGTCGTTGGCCGTCGTACCGCCCTTGACCGCGTTACCATCAGTGCCGGCCACACCGACGAAAACCGTGGCGACGAAGACGATCGGCGCGATGATGACCATGAGCACCACGCCGAGAACGAGCGTTGTAATGGCGCCACCTCGACCGGGCAGCTTCGGCATGACCACCGGAGCGGGAGCACCGTAGCCCTGCGGAGCTGCGGCACCCGGGTATGAAGTACCGTTCGTGGGCACCGCGCCCGGCTGGCCCGCGGGGTCGTAGGAGGGGTTCGACATGTCTGTGCCTTTCTGATGAGAAATCTGCTCGACCATGAGTAAGTCTGGCAGATTGACGAGAACGTGCCAACATAGCACATCAATGTCCCCCGCTTGGGATCGGCGGGGAAACATTCCGAGCTCTGGTCGCGTGTCAGCTCAGCGACACTCCACTCAGGCGTTCCTCGCGCAGCTCGGTGACACCCGGCACGTCGAGCGGCTCCAGCGTCGCGCCTGTTGCGCGCTCAAGCAGCAAGTCCGCCAGCTCGGGGTTACGGGCAAGAGCGGGGCCGTGCATGTAGGTGGCGATGACGGAGCCCTGAACAGCTCCGTCGTAGCGCACCTCGGGCGCTTCTTCCCCCTGGGGCGTACCGTTTCCAACACCGGAGATGACGCGTCCCAGCGGGGAGGCGTCGGGGCCGAGGACGGTGCCGCCCCCGTGATTTTCAAAGCCGGTGAGGGTCTGGGTCAGGCCGTCGAGGACGGGCTCACAGACGAGCTCGCCGATCGCCCGGTGCCCCTGGGGCCGCGTCGTAATGTCGAGGACGCCCATGCCGGGAACGCGCACACCGCGCGCATCCTCGTACCAGTGCCCAAGAACCTGCAGGGAGGCGCAGATCGCGAGGAGCGGACGTCCCGCGTCGAGGGCGCGGGCGAGACCGGAGGTGCGGCGAAACTTGTCAGCCGCGAGCGCCTGGGCGGTGTCCTCGCCGCCGCCGAGCGTGTAGATGTCCAGGCTGTCCGGGATCTCCTCGGTCAGGCCGACATGAACGACCTCGGCGTCGATACCGCGCCTGCGGGCGCGCTCGGCGAGGATCAGCGCATTACCGCTGTCGCCGTAGGTACCCAGGACCTCGGGCATGAGGACGCCGATTCGCAGCGTGGAGGCGCTCATCGCGTGCCTTCCTTTCGATCGAGCAGGACCTTGAAGTCGCGCATAGCCGTGTAGTTGAGGAGCATCTCGACGCGACCGGGCTCGCATGCGGCCAGGGCATCCATGGGCAGCGGAACGAGGTCGCAGTGGACGCCCGCATATTCAAGGCGCACGGCCAGGTCGGCGCCGCGCTCACCGCAGGCGACAACGCGTCGGCCGGGCTGCTTGACGGCGGAAAAATCGACGTCCCACAGCCAGGAGAGGTCCTGACCGTCGGGCACCTGGCCGTTGACGCCGATGACAACCTGGTCGACGCGCGGGTCGATCATCGTCATGGCTTCCTGCCATCCGGCGGGATTCTTGGCGAGCATGAGGCGCGCGCTGCGTCCGTTGACGTCGTGGACGGAGTAGCGTCCCGCGACTTCGGTGACGCTGCTGACAGCAGCGGCAGCAGCCGCTGGGTCGATGCCCATCGCGACGGCGGCGGCGACGGCCTGTGCAGCATTGCCGAGGTTGGCGCGCCCGGGAAGCTTCAGCTCGAGGGGGACGCTGATGCCGTCCGGTCCGTGCAGCGTCGCGCGCGGGCCTTCGGGGGAGAGCTCAACGTCCTCGAGCCACCACTGAGGCTGAGGACGGGCGCTGAGCTCAGGAAGCTCCTCGCCATCGAAAGCGGGGATCAGGTGCCAGTCCTCTCCGGATCGCACGACGCGCCCACCGCGCGGATACGCCGCGGAGTCACCGCCCCAACCGGCGCCTGCAGCCACCCACACGACGTTCGGATTGTCGGCGGCGGCCGAGACGATGAGGGGGTCGTCGCAGTTGGCGACGACGACGGCGTCCGGATGCGCAGATGCCCCGTCACGCAGGCGACGCTCGACCGTGCCGATCTCTCCCACTCGATCGAGCTGATCGCGCGACAGATTCAGGTACACGAAGACCGCCGGATTGACGTCGGCGGCGACGGCGGGCACGTGCATCTCGTCGACCTCGAGGGCTGCGCGCGTTGCGTTCTTCCCCTGCATGAGGGCCGTCAGGACACCGGAGGTCATATTGTCGCCGTTGATGTTGGAGGCGACGGGACCGGCGCTTTCGAGCGCTGCGCGCACCATGCGGGTCGTCGTCGACTTTCCGTTCGTGCCGGTCACGATGACGGAGGAGAATGGGGCAGCCAGTTCCTCGAGGAGCTTCGGGGAGATACGCAGGGCAACCTCGCCGCCGATCATGCCCCCGGAGCCGCGCCCAAGGGCTCGCGATGCGAAGCGGGCGGCGCCACCGGCCGCTGTGGCCAGGCGAGAGCGCACCGACAGGTGATGCGAAGAATTCGTCATGCATCCACGTTAACGCATGCGGGGCATCGACCGCGTCGCTGACGCATCTCAACCCTTTCTATCAGGACACAGACGAGGAGTGCCACGGTGGCCACTATCCGCGCGCGACACGCTGATACGCACCTGAACTGCGCAGATAGTTACGCATTGCATATCGACGTTACCCACGCCATTTCTCTGTGACGGCATCGATATATCCCACCGGTTAATACCGGCCAGTCAGACGCCGAACAGCGCCACCCCAACATCTCACAACATGAGCAATCACAAGGAAAACGCCCGCCCATTGGCATAATTGCAGGTCAGAGGGCATTTTCGAAAAAAGTTGCAAATCTGGCGCACGCATTTCGCGCACCCCCTGCACGTTTGTGCCAAGCGACGGACACCTCAACAATCGACTATCGAAACCCGTCGTGACCTGGTAAAACTATGTTCAGCAGGCGCAAGCCTGTTGCCTGTTCCAGGCTTCGGTCGAGGATCCTGTGTGCCCCCGGATCTTCGATCGAATTACGCTGCGGGACCCATCCAGTGGATGGGTCCCGCAGTCCTTTATGTCTCGTTGTTCTACCGGTGAGAGACGACCGTCCCCTCAATCACCGCACGCGCCTTCGATCGCGGGGCGGCCGGAAGGGCCGAACGCGCCGGGGTCTCGGCAGAGGCGAGCGCAGCGAGCGCACGCACCGGATTCCACACGGTGAGGGAACCACCGGAGCGCGCCTCAGGCCTCGAGGAGCTATCCCACGGACGCTGGCCTCGTCGCATCGGCATGACCTGACCGTCCGCAGACGCCGCGAACACGCGGTTGCGCTTGGCTTCGGCCGCGGCGACGGCCCCACGCAGGGCGTCGCGCTCCTCCTCCAACGCCTCGACGCGCCGCTCGAGCTCGAGGATGCGTCGGATGCCCGCCAGGTTGATGCCCTCTTCCTGGCTCATCCGCTGCACGTCGCGCAGACGCTGCACGTCCCGCTTCGTATAGCGGCGACCCCGCCCCTTGGTACGGGCGGGGGTCACCAGGCCGAGACGGTCGTACTGGCGCAGAGTCTGCGGATGCATGCCCGCCAGCTCGGCCGCAACCGAGATGACGAACGTAATCGCGTCGTCCGATCCAGTCGTCGCCATGGCTTACTCCTCCACGGCCTCGAACAGGGATGCGCGCACGTCGAGGTCACCCTCGGCCTTCGCCATCTCCTTCGCGAGCTTCTTGAGGTCGCGGCTCGGCTTGTCGGGAACCTGGATGGCCACGCGGGCAATCAGGTCACCCGTCACCTTGGAGGTCTTGACGCCCCCTCCGCGCACGCGGATCTCGGAGCCCGAGGAGGAGCCCGCGGGCACCTTGACCGTGGCCGTGTTGCCATCGATCATCGGCACGTCGACGGCGGCACCGAGGATGGCCTCGGACACGGTCACGGGCAGGGAGACGACCAGGTCGTCGCCCTCGCGCGAGAACACGGGATGCGGCTTGACGGTCACGACGACCTCGAGGTCGCCAGCCGGACCGCCATGCGTACCGGGCTTGCCGTGGCCCTTGACGCGGACCTTCTGGCCATCCTTGATACCCGCGGGGATACGAACCTTGATCGGAGAGCCGCCGACCTTGATGGTCAGGGTCGCGCCGTTCAGGGCCTGACGGAAGGAGATCGCCAGCTTTGCGCGCACCGTCCCGCCCTTTTCGGGGGTGGGTGCCGCCTGCTGGGCGTGACCAGCGGCGCCGAAGGGAGAACCGTAGGGGTCGCCCCCGAATCGCGCGCCAGCGCCGCCGCCGCCGAAGAGGCCGGAGAGGATGTCCTCGAAACCCGCCCCACCGCCGGGCATGCCGGAAGTCTGGAAGCGCACGTTATGGCCGCCGCCACCGAAGCCGCCGGCGCCACCGAAGGCCCCGAAGAGATCCTCGAAGCCGCCCGCGCCGCCCGATCCGGCGGAGAAGCGTGCCCCGCCGCCAGCCATCGCGCGGATCGCGTCATAGCGCTTGCGATCCTCGTCGTTGGACAGGACGGCGTAGGCCTCGCCGATTTCCTTGAACTTGGCCTCAGCGGCCTTGTCGCCCGGGTTCTGATCCGGGTGCCACTGCCGAGCCAGCTTGCGGTAGGCCTTCGTGATGGCCTTCTTGTCCGCCGTCTTATCAACTCCGAGGACCTTGTAGAAGTCCTTGGAGAACCATTCCTGTTCACTCACGCGCGTGTCACCTCTCTTTCAGTTGCGAGCGTGTCGATGTTATTCAGGGTTATTCACCAGCACCTTCGCGGCGCGCACGACGCGTTCACCACGGCGGTAGCCGCTCGTGAGGACCTGCCCGATGACGGGATGGTCGACGTCCGGGCTGGTGGTCGCCATGAGGGCGTCGTGCAGGGCGGGGTCGAAGTCGTCGCCCGGGGCGCCGTAGCGCTCGAGCTCGAAACGCGTCTTGAGCGTCTCCTCGAGCTTCGTGGCGATCGACGCGAAGGGGCCGTCCTCCAGGTCACCGTGCGAGCGGGCGGCGGCGATGTCGTCGAGAACGCTGATGAGCGACTCGATGACCTCGTCCTGGCCCGCGGTCTTATGACCGGGGATGGCTTCCTTGGAGCGACGCACGTAGTTGGCGTACTCCTGGCCCTGGTTGTACAGCTCCGCGTTGGCGCGGGCCAGCTGATCCTCGACGCTCGCGATGCGCTCGAGGGCCTTGGCGAGGTCAGAATCCTCGATCTGCTCCTCGAAGGCGCTCATGTCGTCGGTCGCACCCTCGGACGAGGCCTGGGCTGCGTTATTCGCGTCGGGTACGGTCTCGTTGTTCTCGGCCGCCTGGCCGGCCGGGGCCGACTCGACAGAGTCGGCCCCGG